>Ga0181517_10004589_pt1 | contig 12524 bp, 10 predicted proteins | sample PEATcosm2014_Bin_31_FD_119748 | JGI IMG/M metagenome (GOLD analysis project Ga0181517, IMG submission 119748) | Peatland microbial communities from MTU Mesocosm Facility, Houghton, MI, USA - PEATcosm2014_Bin01_30_metaG | ecosystem: Environmental > Terrestrial > Soil > Wetlands > Peat | place... | reverse complement strand
CCAGCAGGATGGGTTTGTCCTCGGCCTGGGCGCGCGCAAACGCCGCCTCGCCCCACGGATGCCACTTCACCGGCTGATGCCGCGCCGAGCGCAAGTAGGACGAAGCCGCTGTCTCAAGCAGGTTGGAGTCTGAACTGGTTTTTAAACTTTCCTCGCGCATGGGTTGAGGATAAATCTATTTCGCGCCAAAGGTCTCGTTTTTGGGGTCAATGGAAGCGTAAGAGGTGAATTTCACAGCGTGGAGAAGCTTACGGGTTGGTTTGCCCAATGATTTCTACGTCACCTGTCGTGCCATCATAGATCATTTTGAAATGACGCAAAAATGTTCGCCCTAAAAGGGCGTCTATGGACTGGCCGCCTATTCTTAAGTCGACCGCTGCAAATTCTCCATAAATTGTGAATCCGAGCGAGGGAACATGTACCTGGGCCAGATGGATGCTAACTTCCTTTGCGCCATGAGCTCCAGCCTGCATACGTTTATCGATGGCCGGGAGATTCAGTTGTGCCGCTAGGAGACTGTCAATACAAGATTCTGTGGCTCCGGTATCCACGAGGGCGGGAAGTTTAGTCTTTCCCGGCACCGGGAGCGGGCCACCTGGGACAAATGTATAGTTTGGATCAAAACCAATATCTACAAACAATTGCGGACCCCAACGAGTCAGCATTTCGGCCCCAGTTGGGCCTCCTGGAGCATCATCGAACCCACATTTAGCGTTGGGCATGGTACAGGTCGAACGCGACCGAGGCAGGCATGGTAAAAGGTGGTGCACCAATTTGTCGGATAAGGTACGGACCTCGACCGAATTCCCGAACTGCTACCTGCGCAGCATCATCGAAGGTCGGATAGACGCCTATCAGTTTCTCCTTGCAGACGAGAACCCACTCCCCCAAACGACGATTCTCAAGATCGGCGCGCATGGTTTCGTATGCGGCAATCTCACGATCGAGCTCAATCATGGCTGTACCCATAGATGGCAAAAGCATACCACGTGCCAAACCCAATGCCTAGACACTTAGATGCCACTAATGTGCTACTGGTCAGGTTTTCTAGGCACGGCGCCCCCGGATCGCTCACCCCTTCGCCAGCTCCGCCTCAATCGCCGCCACCAGCGCCGGAGCGTCCGGCTGTGTATCCGGCGCGAACCGCTGCACCACTTCCCCCGACCGGCTCACCAGAAACTTCTCAAAATTCCAGGTCAGCTCCGGTTCCGCGTTGGCCTCGATCCCGAACCCCTTCAGCTTCTCGCGAAACGGCACGTCGGACAGGCTCACGGCCTTCGGCTGCGCTGCAATCAAAGCCGCATACAGCGGATGCTTCGCCTCGCCCACCACTGTCACCTTGCCGAACATGGGAAACTTGACCCCATAGTTCGTCGTGCAAAAGGACTGGATCTCCGCCTCGGTCCCCGGCTCCTGGCTCTTGAAGTCGTTCGCCGGAAAACCCGCAACCACCAGCCCCTGCCCCTTGTATTGCTCGTAGAGCTTCTCCAGCCCCTCATACTGCGGTGTCAAACCGCACTTCGAAGCCACATTGACCACCAGCAGCACCTTGCCCTTGAACTCGCCAAGAGTCGTATCCTCGCCGGTAATCTTCTTCACCGGAATGTCATAGATCACTGCGCCCATAACAACTCCCTCCCTGAAATCCATCCTTGTAACTTCGAGTTAAATTGCCTGAACCGTCCGCCGCCGCACAATCCCGCTAACCTGCCAACTTGCCATCCCCGCGAAGCGGGGGCCAACTTGCTGCCTTTGTCCAAAAAATCCGTCGCTTTACCTCTAAGATTCCTGACTCACCCCAATAGCTGCTTCGCCACCTTCACATATAACTCCACCGCATCCAACAACTCCTTCTTGGCCAGCTTCTCAAACGGCGTATGCGCCACGTGAATCGACCCCGGCCCCAACAGCAGCGGCACGCCCCAGTTCGTCAGTTGCGGAATATCGGTCGCAAACTTCGCAATCATCGTCGGCAACCCTTCAACCGCCCGCAACCGCACAAATTTGAGATCCAGCGTGAACGCAACCTCGGCCAGCCCCGCCGCCGCTTCCAGAACCGCCGCCCGCACCGGCGCCGAATCGCAAACCAGCCGGATCAGCACCTGTGCCTCCGCGTGATCGGCAATCACATTCGGCGCATGACCGCCCGCAATCTGCCCAATGTTCACCGTCGTCTCCCCGGCAAACTCGTCGACCGGCAACTTCAGTTTCAACAGCCGGTCCAGCACCTCCACCATCTTGTGCACCGCCGACTCCCCCAACTCCGGGTAAGCCGAGTGCGCCATCTTTCCGCTCGTCTTGAGCGACACCCGCAGCGCCCCCTTCGATGCCAGCGCCACGCGATTATCGGTCGGCTCTCCATTGATCAGAAACCGGCTCCCCTTCGGCGACAGATTAGCCGCCTTCGCCCCCGCCGAATCGCGTTCCTCTCCCGATACAAACAACAGACCAATCCGCAGTCCTGCCCCGCGCAGAATCCCCGCCGCGGCCACCTGCGCGGCAATAATCCCCTTCGCGTCCGACACCCCCCGCCCATACATAAACTCCGCATCCTCGCTAAACTGGATATACGGCGGAACGGTGTCCATGTGCGTGGAAAAAACCAGGTCGGGCGTCTCCCCAGCCACGCCCGCGTAAACATTCCAGCGCGCGCCGTCGGTTGCGCTCTCCGCCGGCTGCTCCACCGGCGTCTTTTCCACCGCCCAGCCGCGTCCGGCCAGAAAATCGGCCAGAAAATCCCCCACCGCGCCTTCGTGATAAGTCGTCGATTCAATCTCGCACAACGCGCGGGTAAGCCCAACAGGGTCGATAGATGCAGCAGCCGAATCGTCTTTCATGATGTTGCCAGAATACCCTAGTGCTCCGAGTCGAAAGTTCGTTTCACAGATCAAATGGCAAAATCCTGAAGCATTCCATCGTCCCAGGAATCACTCGTGCATTGAACATCCCGCCGTCGCACGAATCCGCCAATTTGCCAACTCGCCATTTCCGCGAAGCGGAAGCCAACTTGCTGAAATTTTCAAAAATCCCCGCCAGACGAAGGACATCAACTTCAGTTTCACCACACCAGGTGGCCCTGCGTTTCTTCCCAGGAAAGCCAATCCGCCATTGTCGGCCTCCCTCGAAAACCCGCCCTCCGAAATCGCCGCACCCGCTCGCCATGCATGAATCATGCCGCTCTTTGCGCGTAGAATGAGGAGTGGAATGAGCGCCACAATTGCACCCGCCCAACCTGACCCGCGTCAGGAAATCTCGGCGCCGCGCACCCCTCAACTGCGCAGTCTGGATTTAGCCGGTCCCGCAGGCCGTCTCGAAGCCCTGTTGAACGAAGGCGCTCCCGACGCTCCTTTTGCCGCGCTCGTCTGCCACCCTCACCCCCTCCACGGTGGCAATCTGCACAACAAAGTTGTTTACCACGCCATGAAGACCCTCAACGATCCGCAATGGGGCCTTGGCTTTCCCGTCCTCCGCTTCAACTTCCGCGGCACGGGCCTCAGCCAGGGCACGCACGACGGTCGCGCGGAAACCGGCGACGTGCTCACCGCTCTCAGTTGGCTTGAAAACGAATACAAGCGCCCCCTCGTCGCCATTGGCTTCAGTTTCGGCGCGGCCATGACCCTCCAGGCCTGTTGTCACCCGCAGATTCGTCCAAATCTCCGCGCTCTCGCCGCGCTCGGCCTGCCCACTCAAGCCGGCGGCCATCATTACCGCTATCCTTGCCTGCAAAGCTGCAACATCCCCAAGCTTTTTCTCAGCGGCGACCGCGACCAGTTCGCCCCTTCCGCCCAGTTGACGCAGGTAGCCGCTTCCGCTGCCGATCCCAAAAGTCTCGTGCTCCTCCCCGGCGCCGATCACTTTTTTACCGGTCACCTGGAAGCGATGCAGTCCTCGCTCGCCGGCTGGCTCAAGGAGCAATGCTCATGACCTCAGCCAGCGAAACCGCTCTCGACGCGCTGCACGCCGCGGCTACCGAAATCTTTACCGGCGCCATCAAGGCCTGCAACATCGCATTCGCCTTCGACCGCCGCTTGCACTTTGAAGGCAACACGCTCCATCGCCTCCTGCCAGACGGCAGCGGCCCGGCTACCATCGATCTCTCCAGTTACAAACGCATCTTCGTCATCGCTCTAGGCAAGGCCGCCGGACCCATGCTCGATACCCTGCTCGACCGCATGAAGCGCCGCCAGGGACTGCGCGGCGTTTGCTGTTACAACCAGGTGCCAGGAAGAAGGAGCTGGCGCTTCCGTTATTTTGAAGGCGGCCACCCGCTGCCCAATGAAGATACCTTCGCCGCCGCCCGCGCCGCGCTGGCCCTGCTCAAGAAGGCCAAAAGGGACACGCTGATCTTCTTCCTCATCTCCGGCGGCGGTTCGGCCATGTTCGACCTTCCCATCGACCCCCAAATCACCCTCGAAGAGACCCGGCAATTCCACCAGGCGCTGCTGGCCTCAGGCGCCCCCATCAACGAGATCAATACTCTGCGCAAGCACTTCTCCGCGGTCAAGGGCGGACGCTTGGCCATGGCCGCGCCCGATGCCGCCAAGGTCAGCCTCCTGCTCCCCGATGTCCCGCTCCGCTCCCTCGACGCACTCTCCTCCGGCCCCTCCTCGCCCGATCACTCCACCGTCGCCGAGGTGCGTGAGCTGATCGCCAGGTACAACCTCGCCCCCAAGTTTCCGCCCTCGGTTCGTGCGTTCTTCGAGCGCGCCGACATGCCCGAATCGCCGGGAAACAAAAGTTGGCTGCCCCCGTTCTTCCCCAAGCTGCCCAAGACCGATTCCGTTCTGGTACGCCGTGTCACCGCCGCCGCCTTCATGTCCGACGAGGACGTAGCCTTCCGCGATTCCGTCTTCGAAATTCTGCTTTCCAGCCACGACCTGGTTGAAAGCGCCCGCGCTCTCGCCGAAAAAGCCGGCTTCCACGCCGTGGTCGACAACAGTTGCGACGACTGGGACTATGCCGATGCTGCTCGCTACCTGCTCGGCCGCTTCCACTCCTTGCGCGCCATCCATCCCCGCCTCTGCCTCATCTCCGTCGGCGAAGTCACCGTCACCATGGATCGCACGCCCGGCGCCGGCGGGCGCAACCAGCAATTCGCCATGGCCTGCGCTCTCGAGTTGGAGAAGTATCAAGGCGAGCGCCTGACCGTGCTCAGCGCCGGCTCCGACGGCATCGACGGCAACACCCAGTCGGCCGGCGCCATCGCCGACCCCACCACCGTCGCCCGCGCCCACACCTTCGGCTTCCACCTCAAGGAATCCCTCGCCGCATTCAACGCTTGTCCCATGTTTACCGCCCTCGGCGACTCCGTCGTCACCGGCCCCACCGGACAAAACCTCCGCGACATCCGCCTCCTCATCGCCGAGAAAGATTAGTACCGCTAGGTTTCTGACCGCTTGAAGTTGTACCAACTCTGGGTGCCCCAGGTCCCGATTTTGGGACCTGGGATAGCAGAAATTCAAGGTACGAAATCATGCGGTCAGAGTCCTAGGTCTTCGGACCACTAGCTCTCGCATCGATCACGCGTACCCAAGTTCGGAATCGCAACTGAAGCGGTGGAATCGCAGTTCGAATGAGTTCGCCCCCTGCTCCCGTAGGGGCGACCGAATTCCCGCAGCCAATTTGCACCCCGCAATCCCGCCTCATCCCCCTCTGTCACCGATCCGCTCCCAAAAAAATTCCCCCCAACTCCACAACCCTCCCGCAAATGCAATACCATTGAATTCACACTTGATTTGTCTCCGCTAGGATTCGTTAGTGCCTCGAAAAACATCCAGCAAATCTGCCCCAAAGTCCCCCGACATTCGAACCGTCGCGGCTGCGGCCAGGGTCTCCATCGCCACCGTCTCAAGAACCATCAACGGCTCGCCGCTGGTCAGCGAACGCCTCTCCAAGCGCGTCTGGCAGGCCATCAAGCAGTTGAACTACTTCCCCAACACCCACGCCCGCACCCTCGTCTCCGGCCGCAGCCGGCTCTTTGGCATCATCGTTGAAAACATCACCAACCCCTTCTTCCCCGAGCTCATTCAGAGCTTCGAAGAGATCGCGGTCGCTCATGGCTACGAGATCCTCGTCAGCTCTTCCAACAGCGATCCCGTCGTTCTCACCGCCATCGTCCGCCGCATGTTGGAGCGCAAGGTCGAAGGCGTCGCCGTCATGACCTTCGGCCAGGAAGAACCCGTCCTCGATCAACTGGTGAACCACAACGTCCCCATCGTGCTCGCCGAATTCAAGCTTGAAGATCCCAAGGCCAGCACCATCCTGCTCGACTATTCCACCGGCATACATGCTGCCGTCGATCACCTCGTCAAGCTCGGCCACACCAGGATCGCTTTCCTTGCCGGCCCCCACAAACTCCACTCCGCCATCACCCGCGAAAACAACTTCCGCGCCGCCATGCAGGCCGTCGGCCTCGCCATACAGAAAAAATGGATCGTCGAGTGCGATCACACGCTCAAGGGCGGCGTTGCCGGCTACGGCCAGTTGCAGACTCTCGCCACGCGCCCCACCGCTATCGTCTGTTCCAACGACATGACCGCCATCGGCGTCCTGCGCGCCGCCTACATGGAAGGCCTGCGCGTGCCGCACGACCTTTCCCTCATTGGACTCGACGACATCGACTTCGCCGAGTTCACCCTCCCCCCCTTGACCACCATCCGCCTCTCCCGCTCCGACCTCGCCCGCGCCGCCTTTGAAGCCCTCCGCCAGCAGGCCGAAACCCCCAACGCCCCCAACCTCAAACGCGAGTTCCTCGTCTCCACAAGCCTCGTAGTCCGTGGATCAACCGCCGCCCCCGCAACCACCGCACAAGAAAAAAGACCGCAACAAGCGGCCTCCCTAACCACTAATCCCTAACCCCTGCCTCACCCACTAACCACTGCCTCACCCACCTCTTCCCGCATCGCCGCTATCTCGTCGTGCGTCTCATCCGCAGCCCTGCGCCGGTCCGTATAAACCCGCGGCTCGCCAAACCACAAATCCGCCTCGAACCCGCCCACGCCCAACACCTTCCACAGATGATTCACGAACGTCTCATCGCCATACCAGCACAACTCCCGCTCCGGCGTTCCATCGGCCACCGTGTAACGAATAGCAGCCGTCGTAATCGGCACACCCAGCGACGTCGCGGGATCGATCAACCGCGAGTGAAAACGAATCACCTCGCTCCCGTCCGTGCTCGTCCCTTCGGGAAACAGCAGCACCGGGATCGGGATCGTCAGCTTCAGCCGTTCCGTCATCTGCTCGGCCACCGACTGCGCGCTTGCCAGGCTCGACCGGTCCACAAAAATCGTTCCCCCGCACCGCGCCGCCTTCCCGAAAAACGGCCAGCCGCCAATCTCGACCTTGGCGACAAAAAAGCAAGGCATCGCCGCCGACAGAACCAGAATGTCGATGTAGCTAAGGTGATTCGAGACCACCAGTCCGCGCGTGGGCGGCTGTCCATCCACCCTATATTCAATGTCCAGGCTATCCAGAATATTGCTGGCCGTCTGTTGAACCCAGCGCACGCGGCGCTCCCAGGTCAGGGGGCCGCTCAACCGCAAAAGCCAGAAGCGGACTATGCTCAGGACGAGTTCGAGCACCAGCGCCACAGCGCGCCGGAACCGCCGCAAACTCATTGCGTCAGGGGAGCCAGAAACCGATGTCGCGCCGCCGGCGAAATCGCCTTCAAATCGAGCAATGTCAGGAAATCGATGGTGCCGAACTCGCGGTCCCAGGCCGGCGGCGCGGCAATGCGCGCGCCAATGGCCATATAGGTCTTCAAGAGCCTGGGTATCTTTACCGAAGAACTGAGATGAGTTCGCATGTCCTGTCGGGCCGGCGACTGTGCGCCATGGCCTTCTTGCTCGACGGGACAAACGTAGCCCGCTGTCGGCATGGTCTCAAACTCCGCTGAAACCCTGTATTGCTCAAGCTGGCGAAATACCCGCCAACCCTCCGCCGGGTCTTGGGAGTTCAATGAAGAGCAGCCGATCAACGTACGCAGCCCCATGTCGGTAGCATACTGCGCGATACCCCTCCACAACAAGGTCAGCACCTCGGGTGTCCGATGATCGCGATCGATCGATGCCCGGCCCAACTCCAGAATTCCTGCCCGCAGCGGCTCATACGGCGCAAGATTGAACTCCTGCTCCGAGTAATAGCCCAGATTCCGCGCCGCCGACACCCCCGATTGCATCCGGTAGGTCCCTACAATGTGCCGGCTCACCTTGTCTTCCACCAGCAGGTGCTCACAGAAAAAATCGAACTCGTCGCTGTCCAACCCCGTCTCATAAGATCTCTCCAGTCCCTCGCCCAATTCGATATTGAAGACCTTGAACCGCAAACGGCAGGCCGCGTCCCTGTCTTCAACGGTCTCCGCCATGCGCAGCCGGTACTGCCCCACCTCCGCATGAACGCGCGCCCTCTCCGCCGCCAACGGAAAAGACTGAATTGGAGTCGTAGTTTCCACCAGAACGGCGGAGCCATGTGCGAGGTGCAGCGGAGCTTTCTCGAAGACCTGCGTAATCACATCGGCAGTATCCGCGCATCAACATAAACAGACGGTCAACCTGCTGCAAATACAGTGCAAATTTCCTGCAAAAGCTCCTGCAAGTCGTCCATACAGCGCCTCAACACTCAGCCCCACCCCAGCCTGAGCGCCCTCACAGCACCCGCGCCAGCCACTTGCCCGTGTGCGACATGAGATTGCCGGCAATCTCCTCCGGCGTGCCCTCGGCCACAATGTGTCCGCCGCCCTCGCCGCCCTCCGGCCCCAGATCGATCACCCAATCGGCGCACTTGATCACATCGAGATTGTGTTCGATCACGATTAGCGATCCGCCCCCATCGATCAGCTTCCGAAACGCCGTCAGCAGCTTCGAAACATCGTCGAAGTGCAACCCCGTCGTCGGCTCATCCAGGATGTAGAGCACGCGGCTGGCCTGCGAGGGCTTGGCAGTCGCATTCGCCGCGCGCACCTGGGACAAGTGCGCCGCCAGCTTCACGCGCTGCGCCTCGCCGCCGGAGAGCGTGGTCGCCGACTGCCCCAGCCGCAGGTAGCCCAGCCCGATTTCATCCAGCACCGCAAGTTTTTCCAGCAGCTTGGTCTGTCCGGCAAAAAAGCGCAGCGCTTCTTTCACTGTCATTTGCAGCACGTCGTGAATGTTCTTGCCCTTGTAGCGGACGTCGAGAATCTTCGCCTGGTAGCGCGTGCCGTTGCAGTCCTCGCACGGCAGCTCCACATCGGCCAAAAACTGCATCTCGACCGTAACCGTGCCGTCGCCCTCGCAGGTATTGCACCGGCCGCCCGGCACGTTGAACGAGAAATGTCCCGGCGTCAGCGATAGCCGCTTAGCCTCCGGTTGCGACGCAAACAACTCGCGCACCAGGTCGAATCCCTTGATATAGGTAATCGGATTCGAGCGCGGCGTGCGTCCAATCGGCGTCTGATCGACCAGCACCACATCGTTCAGCCGCTCCACACCCGACAAAGATTTAAAGACTCCTGACGGATCGGCCCCATCGCTCTGTCCCAGCGCCCGCGCCACCGCCCGATACAGCACCTGGTGCACCAGCGTCGATTTCCCCGAACCGGAAACGCCCGTAATCGCCACCAGCATCCCCAGCGGAATATCGACATCGAGCCCATGCAGATTGTTGGCGTGCGCCCCGCGCAGCGCCAGCTTTTCCCTGCCCGGCTCGCGCCGCCGCGTCGGCACGGGAATCGAAATCTTGCCGGAAAGATAACGCCCCGTCAGCGAGTTGGGATCGGCCTCGATCTCCGCCAGAATCCCTTCCGCCATCAGCTTGCCGCCAAACTCGCCCGCTCCCGGCCCCAGGTCCAGCAGATGATCGGCCGCGCGCAGAATGTCCGCGTCGTGCTCGACAACCAGAATCGTATTCCCCAAATCGCGCAGCTCTTCAAGAATATGAATCAGCCGCGCCGTGTCTCGCGTATGCAGTCCGATCGAAGGCTCATCCAGCACATAGAGCGCGCCCACCAGCCGCGACCCCAGCGAAGTGGCCAGCTGAATCCGCTGCGCCTCTCCGCCTGAAAGCGTAGAAGCCAGCCGGTCCAGCGTCAGGTATTCAAGCCCCACCGCATCCAGAAAACTCAGCCGCTGCCGCACCTCATGCAGAATCGGTCCCGCAATCTCGTCCTGCATCGGCGAAAGTTTCAGCGTGTCAAAGAACTCCTTGGCCTGCGCAATGGTCAGCGCCGACGCCTGGCAAATATTCTTCTCATTGATTCTTACCGATCGCGCCTCGGCCCTCAGCCGCTGCCCGCGGCAATCCGGACACTCCGCATAGCCGCGATACTTGCTCAGCATCACCCGCACATGCAGCTTGTACTTCTTCCGCTCCATCTGTGCAAAAAATCCATACACGCCCACAAAGCCGGCCTTGCCGTCCGCGGCAGGCTTGCCGCGCAGCACCGTCTCCCGTGCCGCCTCCGGCAAGTCGCGCCACGGCACGTCCAGCGGCACTTCCAGCTCCGGCGCCAGCTTGCGCAGTTCGCTGAACCACGGCTTGTACTTGGGCCGGTTCCACGGATCGATAGCCCCATCCGCAAGGCTCAGCCCCTTATCCGGAATCACCAGGTTCAGATCGAAGTCCACCGTATTGCCAAAGCCCTGGCAGCGCGGACAAGCCCCGAATGGATTGTTGAAGCTGAACAGCCGCGGCTCCGGTTCGCTGCCCGGCCGGTGGCAGTTCTTGCACTCGTAAGCCCCCGAAAATCGCAGCCGCCTGTGCTGCGCCGACTCCTCACGAGGAGCCTCATCGAAGATCACCTCGCCAGCCTCGCGGTATCCGGTCTCGACGGCGTCCACAATGCGCGCGCGATTTTCCGCGCTCACCACAATCCGATCCAAAAGGATGAACACTGGAAGTGTAAAGTCCAAATCCAGCAGCGACTCGGGCGTGGAGAACTCCACAATCTTGCCCTGTTGCCAAAGCCGGTTGAAGCCGCTCGCGCGTAACTCGGAAAGCCGCGCCTTCAGCGTCTCGGTATGCGGCGAGTCGCCGCCGCTCACCACCGGCTTGGTCTTGGCCGCCGGCTTTGCCGCCCGCCCCGCAGCCTTTGCCGTCACCGCCGCCGCCGCTTCCGGCGAAGGCGTTGTACTCAGCACCGGGAACAGCACATTCAGCCGCGTTCCCTCCCCCAGCGCAAGAATCCCCTCCGCCGCCTCGTCCACCGAATCCCGCTTCACCAGCCCGTCGCAGTGAACGCAATGCACCGTCCCGCAGCGCGCATACAAGAGGCGCATGTAGTCGTAGATCTCCGTTGCCGTCGCCACCGTCGAGCGCGGGTTGCGCGTCGTGTTCTTCTGCTTGATGGCAATGGCTGGCGCCAGCCCATCGATCTCGTCCACATCCGGCTTCTCGATCCGCTCCAGAAATTGCCGCGCATACGCTGAAAGCGACTCGACATACCGCCGCTGTCCCTCGGCATAAATCGTGTCGAAGGCCAGCGAACTCTTCCCCGATCCCGACACCCCGCTGACCACCGTCAACTTGCCATGAGGAATCTCGCAGGAAATGTTCTTCAGGTTATGAGTCCGCGCGCCGCGGATGATGATGGCATCGTTCAAAGGGAAAGCACCGGGTGAGAAAGTTGTCCAGCCGCATCTCAGTCCCCTCAGCGAGGCTCAGAGCACAACCGGCCATTCTTCATTATAGTCGTCCACCGACGTTGGCGACCCACGGGGGATGAAACCTTGGCTTGGCGATGCCGCCGCCAACTCGCTAACTTGCCATGTCCGCGAAGCGGACGCTAACTTGCTGAATTTATTACCACAATCCTCGCCGCACCTTCCCGCTAATCACTCAATCCAGGTCCATTCGACACCCTGTTTCTTATTAGGGTGAAGCGCACCAGCAGATTTCCACGTAAGCCCGAGCGCGTCCAACCTCCAGCCTTCCGCCGCACTTCCCGCCGTTAAACTGGACATTGAGGTATTTCGTGCTTCGCTTCGCATTTTTCCTCCTGCTATGCGCCTCCATCTCCGGTGCAACCACCGGATTTGCCCAGGACTCCTCTTCGACCTCCGGCGCCCAGCCCTCCGGTATCACTCAGACCGAGCCCGGCGTGCAATCTCCCTCCGCCCAGGTCCTCGCCGCCGAAACCGCCATCGCCGCCTCCGACTGGAAGACCGCCGAAGCCAAGCTGGACCCGTGGCTGGCAACCCATCCCAACGACGCGCGCTCTCTCTTCGACGCGGGCTACGTGGCCGACGCGCAAAATCGCCTCGACGATGCCGCCACCCTCTACCGCCGCGCCACCGCCGCCAATCCCAAATCGTTTGAGGCCCATCTCTCGCTCGGCCTGCTGCTCGCCCGCAAGGGCAAGCCTGCCGAAGCCCAACCTGAGCTGTTGGCCGCCACCAAGCTCGACCCCGGCGAGGCCGGATCAGCCTTGAAAGCCCGCGCTTGGCGCGCATTGGCCGCAATCGATCGCCCCGATCCCAGCTCTCCCGGCGACACCACCGCCGCCTCCAACGACCTGCTTGAGGCCCTCAAGCTCTCCCCTGAAACCTCTG
>Ga0181517_10004588_pt1 | contig 12525 bp, 10 predicted proteins | sample PEATcosm2014_Bin_31_FD_119748 | JGI IMG/M metagenome (GOLD analysis project Ga0181517, IMG submission 119748) | Peatland microbial communities from MTU Mesocosm Facility, Houghton, MI, USA - PEATcosm2014_Bin01_30_metaG | ecosystem: Environmental > Terrestrial > Soil > Wetlands > Peat | place... | reverse complement strand
CACCTACAAGGAATACCGCCAGTATTTCGAGAAGGACCGCGCGCTGGTGCGCCGCTTCCAGAAGATCGACGTGCACGAGCCGAGCGTTCCCGACACGGTGGAGATCCTCAAGGGCCTCAAGCCGTATTTCGAGGAGTTCCACAAGGTTCGCTATACCCAGGAGGCGGTGAAGGCGGCGGTCGAACTGTCGGCGCGCTACATCCATGACCGCAAGCTGCCCGACAAGGCGATCGACGTCATCGACGAGACTGGCGCCTCGCAGATGCTGGTCGCCGAGGCCAAACGCAAGAAAGTCATCGGCATCAAGGAAATCGAGGCGACGATCGCGTCCATGGCGCGCATCCCGCCGAAGTCCGTGTCCAAGGACGACGCCGAAGTGCTGCAGCATCTCGACGCGACGCTGAAGCGCGTCGTCTACGGCCAGGATGCGGCGCTCGGCGCGCTCGCTTCGGCGATCAAGCTCGCGCGCGCCGGCCTGCGCGATCCCGAGAAGCCGATCGGCTGCTATCTGTTCTCCGGCCCGACCGGAGTCGGCAAGACGGAAGCGGCGCGGCAACTCGCCTCCAGCCTCGGCCTCGAGCTGACCCGGTTCGACATGTCCGAGTATATGGAGCGCCACACCGTTTCGCGGCTGATCGGCGCGCCGCCCGGCTATGTCGGCTTCGACCAGGGCGGCCTGCTGACCGACGCGATCGACCAGCACCCGCATTCGGTGCTGCTGCTCGACGAGATCGAGAAGGCGCATCCCGACCTGTTCAACATCCTGTTGCAGGTCATGGATCACGGCAAACTGACCGACCATGCCGGCAAGCAGATCGACTTCCGCAACGTGATACTGATCATGACCACCAACGCCGGCGCGCAGGATCTCGCCCGCGAGTCGTTCGGCTTCCACAAGTCGAAGCGCGAGGGCGACGACACCGAGGCGATCAATCGGCTGTTCTCGCCGGAGTTCCGCAACCGGCTCGACGCCATCGTGCCGTTCTCGCGGTTGCCGGAGGAAGTCATCGCCCAGGTGGTCGACAAGTTCATCCTGCAGCTCGAGGCGCAGCTCGCCGACCGCAACGTGACGATCGAACTCACCGACGAAGCGCGCGCCTGGCTGGTCAAGAACGGCTATGACGAGGCGATGGGCGCGCGGCCGATGGCGCGCGTCATCCAGACCCAGATCAAGACGCCGCTCGCCGACGAAGTGCTGTTTGGTCGGCTCAAAGCGGGCGGCGTGGTCAGAGTCGTCGTCGTCGCCGACGACGCCGGGGTCAAGAAGCTCAGCTTCGTCTATCCCGACGGCCCGGCGCAGCCGCGGCTGGAGCGCGACCTGATCGTCGCCGGGCGCAAGCGGGCCGAAGGCGCCGCGGAGGCGCGCAAGGGCAGGGCGCGCAAGCGAGCGGAAAGCGAACCAGGCGAACCGAGCGAAGAATCGCCGAGCGAACCGCAGGCGAGTTGAGACTAAAGCGGCGCGCCCGAAGCGGCGCGCCGCCGCCCGATTCCCGACAGCAGCACGGCGACCACGCCGGCGAGGAACACGCCGTCGAAGGTCCCCGCGCCGCCGATCGAGGCGACCGGCGCGCCGAGGGCCTGCAGCTTGTCGAGATTGGCGAGGTCGGCGCCGACCAGCACGCCGATCGATCCGGCGACATAGGCGAGCGGCGCGGCGTAGCGCCGCGACAGGATGAGCGCCGCGACCGCCGCGAGGATCGGCGGCCAGAAGATCGGCACGGAAATCCCGACGCCCGGGATTGGCGTGGCGAGCAGGTGGACGATGAAGGCCACGATCGCGGTCGCGACCGCCGCCTCGAAATAGAGGCCGTCGGCGACGACGAGATAGATCGACAGCAGCGCCGGAATGAGGGCGCCGCCGACATTGACGGCGACGATCGTGCCGGGCCAGTCGACGACCTGCGGGACGAGATAGCGCATGCCGAAAGCGTCGACAAAGGCGCGGGCGACGACGTGCGCCTCAGGCAGGCGCGCAACCGGAATGTTGAGATAAGACCCGACCAGCGAGGCGAGCAGGACCAGCATCGCCACGCGCGGCGGCAATCCGAGCCGGCGATAGGCGCTGTTGAGGATGCCGATCTCAAGCAGCGTCACCAGGACGAGGAGCAGCCCGCCGGCCAGCAGATAGAGCAGGATCTGCGTGGGGAGATAATGCAGATGGTTCGAATACATCGGCGATCCGGGCCCTCAGCGCAGTCCCGTTTCTGCCTAGTCTAGAACGAAGAGAATGTCATCGGAGCGCGGCTTTATCCGTCGACGCAAACGGCAGTCGCGTCCCGCGCGCGAGCGGCCGATCTCTTGGCGCGACCGACCGCGCGCGGCCGACGGCCGCGCCTGGAACCAGCGCCGGATCGGATGCGCTCGCCTAGCCTTTCAGCGCGGCGCGGATCTTGGCGGCATGCGCCTCCAGTTGGTCGGCGGGGACGACCGGCCCGCCAGGCGGGCGCAGCGCGACGCCGGTCCACCGCGGCAGGACGTGGAAGTGGAGGTGGAAGACGGCCTGGCCGCCGGCAGGCTCGTTGAACTGCTGGACGGAGATCCCTTCCGACGCCATGCCCGCCTTGACGGCGCGCGCGATCGTCTGCACCGACGGGATGAAACGCGCGAGCGCGGCGGCGGGGATGTCGAGGAGGTTGCGGGCCGGCGTCTTGGGAATGACGAGAACGTGGCCTTCGGCGCGCGGCATGACGTCCATGAACGCGAGCGAGACTTCGTCCTCGGCGACGCGCACGCACGGCGCCTCGCCGCGCAGGATCTTGGCGAAAATGTTCTGCGGATCATAGGACGCGCTCACTCGTGTCTCCTCTGTCAATTGCTGTCCGCCTCGTCGCGACGGAAGGGCAGGCGTTCGGCGTATTCCTCGATCGCCTCGGCCACCGCCGGCCGCTCGCGCGCGAGATAGTCGGCGACGGCCCGCTGCATGCGAATGTCGGCGAATTCATGCGCCGAGTAGGTTGTGACAGGACGGTAGCCGCGCGACAGCTTGTGCTCCCCCTGCGCGCCCGCTTCGACCCGGCCGACGCCGCGCCGGATCGCGAAGTCGATCGCTTGATAATAGCAAATCTCGAAATGGAGAAACGGGCGCTCGACGATCGCGCCCCAGTTGCGGCCGTAGAGCGCGTCGTCGCCAAGGAAATTGATCGCCCCGGCGACATAGCGCCGACCCTGGCGCGCCATCACCAGCAGCACCCGCTCGGCCAAGCTCGCGCCGATGCGGTCGAAGAACGCGCGCGTCAGGTACGGGCGGCCCCATTTGCGCGAGCCGGTATCCATGTAGAAGGCAAAGAACGCGTCCCAATGCTCTGATTTGATGTCGCCTCCAGTGAGAAGGTCGACTGCGATGTCGTCGCCCAGAGCTTCGCGCCGCTCGCGCTTGATCGCCTTGCGCTTGCGCGAGGCGAGGGAGGCGAGGAAGTCGTCGAAGTCGCGATAACCTTCGTTGACGAAGTGGAACTGCTCGCCCGTCCGCAAGACGAACCCGGCGCGCTGCAACGTCTCCGCGTCGCGCTTGTCGCAGAAGGTGACGTGGATCGACGACGCGTCAGCCGCCTCACGCAAAGCGCGCCAGCCGGCGACGAGCGCCTGCGCCGCGCCCTCAGGCGCATCGGCCGCGACGAGCAGGCGGCGGCCCGTCACCGGCGTGAATGGCGCGGCGATCTGCAGCTTGGGATAATAGCGGCCGCCGGCGCGCTGATAGGCGTCGGCCCAGCCGTGGTCGAAGACGTATTCCCCCTGGCTGTTCGTCTTCAGGTAGGTCGGCGCGGCGGCGACCAGCCGGCCGGCCGCGTCCTCGACAATCACATGCGCCGGCGTCCATCCCGAGCGGCCGCCGACCGATCCGGATTCCTCGAGCGCGCGCAAGAACGCGTGGGCGACAAACGGATTGAAGCGCTCGCCGGCGCTCCGCTCCGCAGTCAGACCAGGCGGGTTGGCGCAGGCGTCCCAGGCCGCGGGCGCGATCTCGGCGAGGCTGGCGACGGTGCGGACGGTCAAAGCTGCGGGCATGCGCTCTGTCTTGCGGAAGGGGGCGCGCGGGCGGCGCACGCTCATCATAACGCGCCGCAGCCCCGCGCCAAGGCCGAGCGCCGCCACAATCAAGGCGACGCTGTCCGACCACGCGCGGCGTTTGCTATGCTGGCTTCCGAGCAAACCCCCGGGCGCCGTCGACGATCGCATGAACGTGATGATTTACGCCGGCGTCGCCGGCGACCGAAACGACCGGGGGATGAAGGGCGCCGCCGTCATCGGCGCCCGGATCGCGGGCGAGCTCGGCGTTCGTGCGCAAGTCGTGGCGTCGCCCGCTGCGATTATCGAAGGCGGCTGGCGCGAGCAGCTGCGGCATGCGTCCGCGAGCCTGCGGCTGCTCGGCGACAGTCTGGCCGAGCGATCGAGCGCCGGCGGCCGGTTTATCGTGACGATGGGACGCTGTGCGGCGGGCGTCGCGACGCTGCCGGTGATCGCTCGCCGCTTTCCCGACGCGGTGGTCGTGTGGTTTGACGCACATGGGGACTGCAATGTCCCGACCGAGGGCGACGCCGACGCCGTCCGCTATCTTGGCGGCATGGTCATCAGCGGCGCGGCGGGCGAGTGGGACACCGGCCTCGGCAAGGGCCTCGACCTTGCAAACGTGATCCTGGTCGGCGCGCGCGAACTCGACCTTGCCGAACAGACGCGCGTCGATCGCGGACAAATTCGCCTCGTCGCGGTCGGGCCGGAACTCGCAGGGCGGTTGAAAGCGGCGGTCGGCCGACGTCGCGTCTATGTCCATCTCGATTGCGACGTCCTGAGCGCAGGCCTGCTCGCGACGGAGTATCAATGTCGCGACGGGTTGTCCTTCGACGACTTGCGCGCGGCGTTCGCAGCTTTGGCCGAGTGCGACGTGCTCGGTCTGGAAATCGCCGAATACGAGGATTGCTGGCCCGATGGGCGCGAAAATCGGCCCGACGCGCTGCTTTCGGCGCTCCGCCCGCTGATTGAATCGCTCGGAACGTCGCGCTGAGTCGGGCGCTCCAGTGGCGTCTCGCGGCGACGACAGCGACGGCCCGCTCAGGGGCGGCGGTCGCGGAACCACAGCGCGGTCGCCGGCGCGCCGACTTCGAACGGCGTCGCGTCGGCCCAGAAGCGCTTGGCGAAGCGGCTCGAATCCACTCGGTAGGGGCGATCCCACTGAAATCGCATCTCGGCGAGTTCGCGCAGCGACGGGACGAACAGGCCGAACGGGCCAAGCAGCGCGGTCGGCAGACCGATCGCGCGCGACGCGGAGTCGATCGCCGCCGCGCCAAGGGCGAGGATCTGGCGGGGCGTTCGGGTCGGCGCGCAGGGGACGTGCCAGGCCTGGCCGTAAGCGTCGTCAGGCGCGTCGAGCAGGCTGACGACGGCGCGCGCGCAATCCGGCACATAGGCGAAGTCGTGCGGCGTGTCGGGCGAGCCGATGAACAAGGCGCGGCCGCCGCGCACGAGCGCGCCGAAGGCGGTGTCGCCGAGGTGGGCCTGCGCCGCGCCCGCGCCGTAAAAGTCGGGCGCGCGCAGAGCGGCGACGCGCAGTCGCCCGGCCTCGCTCGCCGCCATCCAGATGTGCGTCGCGGCGACGCGCGCCGCCGGTTTGACGCCGACAGGCTGCAACGGCGTCGTCTCGCTGAGCGGCGTCGTCTGCGGTCCGTACATGTAGAGATTGTCGAAGAAGACCAGGCGCACGCCCTCGGCCGCGCAAGCTTCGACGAAATTCGTCATCGTGCGCGGCCAGGCCTCGCGCCACAGCGCGCCGACATAGGGAAAGCCGATCGCCAGCGCGACCTGGGATAATCCCGCGACCGCCGCGCGCACCGAGTCCGCGTCGAGCGCGTCGCAGCGGCGAAATTGGACGCCCGGCGGCAGGTTGGCGGGCGCCTGACGCTGCGCGACAACGACGGTGCGCCCCGCCGCGGCGAGCCGCTCGATCGTGGCGGCGCCGACTGCGCCGTAACCGAAGACGCCAATTTCACCGCTCATTTTGCGCTCTCTCGCTGCGGCGCGATCCTAGGCCGCGTCGCCGCGGAAGGGAACGCGCGGGGGCGCCGCCTCGCGTCGGTTTCGCCATGCCTGCTGGCAGGCCGACGCGCCGGCGTGACGGCCTCACGGATTATCCGCGAGCACCTTCCGAATATCGCCGTTTATTGCGAGGCCGGCGGCGGGCATATTGGCGCCAATCGGCGGCAGGTTCTCTGCCGCTTCGCCATTCCGACATTCGGGGAAACACGTCATGTCCGTCGAGCCATCGGCGTCGGTTTCGCTCGCCCGCGCCCGCGCGGCCGAGGCGGCGCTCGCCGTCGGCAGTTTCGCGATCGGCACCGGCGAGTTCGCCGCCATGGGTTTTCTGCCGAGCGTCGCCGACGGCTTTGGCGTCACTGTCCCGCAGGCAGGCGCCATCATCAGCGCTTACGCGCTTGGAGTCGTGGTCGGCGCGCCCGTCTTCGCGGTGCTCGGCGCCAAACTCGCGCGCCGCTATTTCCTCCTGCTGCTGATGGCGATCTTCGGCCTCGGCAATATCGCCAGCGGTCTGGCGGCGAGCTTCCCGATGCTGATCGGCCTTCGCTTCGTCAGCGGCCTGCCGCACGGCGCCTATTTCGGCGTCGCGTCGCTGGTCGCCGCCGGCATGGCGGGGCCGGGCGGACGCGCCAAGGCGGTCGGTCGCGTCATGCTCGGCCTAACCGTCGCCACCTTGGTCGGCACGCCGCTCGCCACTTGGGCGGGTCAGCTGCTCGGCTGGCGCGCCGCGTTCGCGCTGGTCGGCGCGATCGGCCTCCTGGGCGTCGCGCTCTGCGCCGTTTTTGCGCCCCACGACGAGCCGGAACTCGGCGCCGGTCCGTTGCGCGAACTCGGCGCCCTGCGCAACCTCCAAGTCTGGCTGACTCTCGCCGTCGGCGCCGTCGGCTTCGGCGGCCTGTTCGCTGTCTTCACCTACATCACGCCGACTCTGGTGCAGGTTTCGGGCATCCCGCTGGCGTGGGTTCCCACAGTGCTGGCCTGCTTTGGAGCGGGCATGGTCCTGGGCAACGTCGTCGGCCCGCGCTTCGCCGACCGGGGTCTGCTGCCGACGATTTTTGGAACGATCTTCTGGAACGCGGCGGTTCTCGCGTTGTTCTCTGTCGCCGTCCATTGGGCGTGGAGCGCGGTTCCGTTCGTGCTGCTGATCGGCACGGGCTTTGCGGCGGTGCCGGCGCTGCAGACGCGGCTGATGGACGTCGGTCGCGAGGCGCAGACGCTGGCGGCGGCGCTGAACCACTCGGCCCTCAACATCGCCAACGCCTTCGGCGCTTGGCTGGGCGGGGCGGCGATCAGCGCCGGCTACGGCTGGGCGGCGACCGGCTGGGTGGGAGCGCTGCTCGCATTGGCGGGACTGGCGGTCTTCGCCGTGTCGGTGGCGATCGAGCGGCGCAAGACGGACGCGCTTTCGTCCGCGGCCGACGGCGCCTCCGCCTAATCGCCGGCGCTGATTTCGCCGACCGTCCCGGCGAGTTCTTCGACAAATAGCGCCACTTTGCGCGAGCGGCTGCGGCTGACTGGATGAATGGCGAAGAAGCCGGCCGGCTCGGGCTCAAAATTGTCGAGAACGGTGACCAGGGCGCCGGCGGCGAGGTGATCGGCCACCTCCCAGCGCGATTTCTGAGTGAGGCCGAGACCGGCCAGCGCCCAGACGACCGGCAGCTCCGAACTGGTCGCGGCGAGAACGCCGGTCACTTTCACGCTGCGGGCGGCCTCGCTGCGGCCGAAACGCCATTCCGCTTGAAAATGCGGGTCGGTGTTGAAGACGAGACAGCGATGGACGGCGAGATCGTCCGGGCTGGACGGCGCGCCGCGCCGCGCGAGGTAGTCGGGACTGGCGACGACGACTCGGCGGCTGTCGAATAGGCGACGGCCGATCAGGGTCGAATCGACCGCCGGCCCGCCGCGAATGGCGATGTCGAAGCCGCCGCCGACGATATCGACAAAGCGGTCGTCAAGCGTCAGATGGACGGAAATCTCCGGGTAGCGCTTGGCGAAGCCGGCGACGAACGGCGCGACCCAGCGCCGGCCGATCGGCATCGGCGCGGTGACCCTGAGCGCGCCGCGCGGCGAAGCGGCGTCGTCGACGAGCTGGTTTTCGAGCGCCTCGAGGCTGGCGACGATGCGGCGCGCCTCCTGGTAATAGATCTCGCCCGCCTCGGTCAGCGAATGGCGACGGGTTGTGCGCGCCAACAGCTGGACGCCGAGGCGCTTCTCGAGGCCGTTGACCCGATCTGCGACGACGGAAGGCGCGATTCCGAGACGCCGCGCCGCGGCGGAGAACCCGCCCTGACGCGCCACCTCGATGAAGACCTGCATTTCCGTGACGGCGTGCATCGGCGAATTGGGACGTGCGGAGACACAAGGACGAGTCGCCGCTATTCGTCAAAGCCTATCCGGCCGCACACGATTCAACCACATCGCAAGAACTGCGCGCTGGGGGCGGCGTCTTGCGAAGCCGCCCCTCGAGAGCCGGAGCCGTCCGGCTCAAGCCCGGCTTCTCAGAAGTTGTACTTTCCGACCGTCTCCTTGGTGAAGATCAGCGGCTTGCCGTAGACGACCTCGCCGTCCTTGCCGGCGGTGAAGGTCGCGTTGGCCTTCGGCACTTCGATCGTCGCGCCGACCTTCGACGGGTCGAACTTGCCGGCGAGCTTCATGTGCGTCTCGTAGGCGACGACATAGCCGAGCTCGAAGGGATCCCAGAAGCCGAACGCCTTCTGCGAGCCGTTTTCGAGATAGCGCTTGATCGCGCTCGGCAGCGCGAAACCGGTGGCGTAGACCTTGCCGACGTGGCCGCTCGCCTCGATCGCCCGCGCCGCCGCCGGGGCGCTGACCGCCGACGAGGAGATGATCACCTTCAGGTTCGGGTGCGCCTGCATCAGGTTGACCGCGACGTCGTAGCTCTTGGCGTCGTCGTCGGCGGCGAACTGCGTGTCGACCGGCTTGAACACCTTGTACTTCGCGTCGCTCTGGCTCAGCTCGGTCATGATCTTGATGTGGGCCATGTGGTTGGGCGACGTCGGCGACGCGGCGATGAAGGCGATCTCGCCGCCTTCCGGAACGTCGATCAACGCGCAGTCCAGCATCAATTTCGCGGCCTGTTCGTAGGACAGCTGGTTGCAGAAGAAGTCGCGCGCCGGCACGGCCGCGTCGGCGTCATAAGTCGCGACGACAATGCCCTTCTTGCGCGCGTCGACCAGCACCGGCGCGACCGCGTTGAGGTCGATCGCCGCCAGGATGATGGCGTCCGGCTTCTGGGTGACAAAGTTCTGCAGCGTCTCGACCTGCAGCGAAACGTCCGCGTGATCGGCGCCGGCGTAAATCACCGTGTCGCCGAGGTCCTTGGCGGCCGCCTTCGCCCCGTCGCCGGTCAGCTCGAAATAGGGGAAGCCGGTCCACTTCGGCGTCATCATGATCTTGAAGCCGGAATCCTTCGCCATCGCCAGGCGCGGGGCCAGGCCGGACATCGCCAGACCGGCGCCGAGCATCCCAAATTCTCTGCGATTCAACATGGTTTTCCTCCTCCACTGCGTTCTTCGGCGCGCACGCAAACTCACGCGCCGGCGTCCGCGCTTTCGACGGGACGTCGCAGACGCGCCAGGGCCGCCGCGAACGCCGGGCGGAGCACGCCGCCGACGAGCAACAGTCCGAGCACGACTGTCTGGGTCGGGCCGCCGATATTGGCGAGCCCCATGCCGTTGCGGATGGTGCCGAGCAGGAACAGCGCCAGCGCCACGCCGGAAATCGTTCCGCGGCCGCCGTTGATGTCCATGCCGCCAAGCACCACCGCCGTGACGACAAAGAGAATGGAGCCGTCGGCGTTGTCGCCGCGAGCCGAGCCGTATTGGCCGATCCACACGATCGCGGCGAGGCCGGCGAACGCGCCCGCGAGCGCGTAGGCGGCGATCTTCACGCCGATGACGCCGACGCCGGCGAACCACGCGGCGTCGGGATTGAGGCCGATCGAAAAGCAGCGACGACCGTATATCGTGCGGTGCATCAAGAACCACACCGCAATCGCCGCGACGGCGAAGAGGATGAGCGACGCCGGCACGACGCCGCCGAAGAGATATTCCGAGCCCAACCAGGAATAGGCGTCGTTGAAATCGGTGTAGCCGACCTCGGAGCCAACGATAAAGGCCAGCCCGCGGAAGGCGCCCATCGTGCCGAGGGTGACGGCGAGCGACGGCAGACGCCATTTGGCGACCAGGACGCCGTTGAATACGCCGCAGACGCCGCAGATCAACACGACGATCGGCGCCGCGACAGAGAGCGGCGCGCCCGCCGCCGAGAACTTTGACAGCGCGACCGTGCCGACGGCGAGGGTCGAAGCGAGCGAGATGTCGATCTCGCCGAACGAGACCACGACTGCGAGCCCCAGCGCCAGTAGGCCGGGAATGATGAAGGCGCGGGTCGAGCTGAACAACTGGTCGACGGACAGATAGTAAGGCGACAGCGTCGACGACCAGGCGCCGGCGGCGAAGATCGCGACGACCAGCGCGATCTCCCAGAAAGGCCATTGCCGCTTTGCCCGTGACGCCATGGATCCGCCCTCGCTCCTGGCCCGCTAACGCCGCCGGCCGCCGGTCGAGCGCCGGATGGCTTCGGCGATGAGGGCGTCGACAGCCACCGCCGCGACGATCGCCGCTCCCTGGATGAACATTCGCCAGAATTCCGGCACGTGCAGCAGCACGAGCCCGTTGTCGATGGTGGCGAGCACGAGGGCGCCGAGCGCCGCCCCGACGACCGTGCCGGAACCGCCCGAGACGCTGACGCCGCCGATGACGGCGGCGGCGAGCGAGCTCATTTCCCAGCCGGAGGCGAGCACCACCGTCACCGTGCCGACCCGCGCGGCGTAGAGCAGCCCGGCGACGCCGCAGAGAAGGCCGCACAGCGTGTAGGCGAAGAAGACGACGCGCTCGGAACGCAGCCCGAAGAACCAGGCGGCGAGGGCGTTCGAGCCGACGGCGTAGATTCGCCGCCCGAGCGGATAGGCGTAGAGAAACCAGGCGACCGCCGCGACGACGGCGATCGCCACCAGCACGAGCGCGGGCACGCCGGCGATGCGCGCGTCGACGCTGGTCAGCATCCAGCGCGGCACGCGGCTCGACGTCACTTCCTGGCCGTGCGCGTAGATGTACGTGAAGCCGCGATAGAGCGACATGGTGCCGAGCGTCGCGATCAGGGCGGGCGCCTTGCCATAGGCGACGAGCAGGCCGTTGACCGCGCCGAGCGCCGCGCCGATCGCGAGCGGAATGACCACCACTTCGACCGGCGTGACGCCAGGATGGTTCGCCGCCCAGTCGGCGGTGAGATACGCAGCGAGCCCCATCATCGAGCCGACGGAGACGTCGAGATTGCGGGTGATCAGCACCACGGCCTGGGCGCAGGCGGCGATCGCCAGGATGGCCGCGCTCGAAGCGACGATGGTCAGATTCTGAACGCTCAGGAAGCGGTCGTTCAACAGGCCGAAGGCGAGGCCCAGCAAGACGAGGAAGGCGACGACGCCGGCTTCCCGCAGGCGCAGCGCAAACTGGACGAGGTTGCGGGTTGGCGCCGCTTCCGCCAGCGCCGGCGTGGACGGATTGCTCATCGCCGCTTCCGTCCGCTCTGTCGCGCCGCCGCCAGCATGACCGCTTCCTGCGTCGCCTCTTTTTGCGCGAATTCAGCCACCAGCGCGCCTTCAGCGACGACAAGGATGCGGTCGCTCATCGCCAGGAGTTCTGGCAGGTCGGAAGAGATCAGCACGACGGCGAGGCCACGGTCGGCCAATTGCGCCACCATGGCGTGAACCTGCGCCTTCGAGCCGATGTCGATGCCGTGCGTCGGCTCATCGAGGATCAGGGCCGCCGGGTTGGTCGTCAGCCATTTGGCGAAGGCGACCTTCTGCCGGTTGCCGCCGGACAGAGAGGAGAGGATCGCTTCGACCGACGGCGCCAAGACGTTGTAGGTCTCGGCCGCCTGGACGGCGAGGGCGCGTTCGCGCGCGCGGTCGATCACCGACCAGCGCGACAACGTCTTGAGGATCGGCAGCGTAATGTTGTGCGTGATCGTTTCGGGCATGATGAGCCCGTCGCGATCGCGATCCTCGGGCAGATAGGCGAGCCCCCGGCCGAGCATCTGCCGTGGGCTCTTTGGCGCGACCTTCTCGCCCTTCAGATAGATGTCGCCGCTGGTCGGCGGGGTGACGCCGAACAACGTCTGGGCGATCTCGGTGCGACCGGCGCCGACGAGGCCGCCCATGCCGACGATTTCGCCGGCGCGCACCGAGAAGGATACGTCGGCGAAGACGCCCTCGAGCGACAGGCGCTCGACTCGCAGCGCTTCCTCGCCAAAGCTCGGCCGCTCGCGGCGAGTGAACAGGGTCTCCAGCGGCCGCCCGACCATCAATTGCACGAGCTTCGCCCTGTTGACCTCCGCCCGCGGCAGCGTCGCGACGTGGCGGCGGTCGCGCAGAACGGTGATCTCGTCCGATAGCGCCTCGATCTCCTCCAGCCGGTGGGT
>Ga0181517_10004586_pt1 | contig 12525 bp, 15 predicted proteins | sample PEATcosm2014_Bin_31_FD_119748 | JGI IMG/M metagenome (GOLD analysis project Ga0181517, IMG submission 119748) | Peatland microbial communities from MTU Mesocosm Facility, Houghton, MI, USA - PEATcosm2014_Bin01_30_metaG | ecosystem: Environmental > Terrestrial > Soil > Wetlands > Peat | place... | reverse complement strand
TAGATTAACATTAAAGACTTGCAGTCAAGCATGAAATGATTCATGTAACCTCAGTATTTGGCGGAGCCTCAACATATTGAGGGATACTTTAAAAGAAAGTCTCAGGATTGATTCCGTATAAACTAAACTGCTTATTTGTCACGCGAAGACTTGTTTTTTTATTTATAACCATTAAATTATTACATATCGGATATCGAATTAAACTTCATCGCAAACAGGTGATATGAGATATGATGACTACCAATAAAATGAAAGGGCTCAGATTTGCAAAAAAATCAATCGCTCAAATTCGTCGGCCGGCTGTTTGGCTGTGGGGTTTCAACCCTCTGCGGAGAATTTCAAAACCCGGAATTGCTTCTGTTTCTAATCTGATGCCAAGCACCGGATTGAACCTGAATGTCATGAGTTTTAATATCCGGCGCGGGACGGCAAAAGATGGCAAAAATCACTGGAAGTTTCGGTGTAACCGGATATGCGAACTTTTGAATCATTATCACCCGGATGTTTTGGGCCTGCAGGAAGCGTTGAACTTTCAGATATCGGAGATCCGCACCATGCTTCCCGGATATGAGAATGCCGGTACTGGAAATTTGAGTGGCGGCAAAGTGTTGCACAATTCCATTTTTTTTAATGCGTCACGCTTTTGCCTCTCGGAGCAAGGCACCTTCTGGTTTTCAGATACACCAGATATCCCGGGGTCAAAAGGATGGGGAAACATCATGCCGCGAACATGTACATGGGCGCGCCTGATTGAAAAAAACTCCCGGCAGGCTTTTTATTTTTATAATGTTCATCTGGATCACCTTTCCCGGCGTTCGCGAAAAAACAGCGTCGTTTTTTTGACCCAGTTTATTCATAAGCGGTCTTCTCCGGATCCTTTTGTACTGACAGGTGATTTTAATGCCGGAGAAAAGAGTGCGCCCATAAAATATTTAAAAGGTAAAATTCCTTTAAAAATCAGAAAAAAAGGGTTTGTATCCAACCCCGAACCATTAATGGACACCTTTCGGGTACGATATCCGAATGATCGACATGTCGCGACCTTCCACGGGTATCGCAGATTATTTTTCCGGTTCAGACTTGACTATATTTTTGTCCCTGCTTCCGTCCGGGTCCAGGACGCTAAAATTATTCATCCGCTATGGAGAAAATATTACCCTTCCGACCATTTCCCGCTGTTGACCCATATTGGTTTACCTGTAATCTCTGCCTCTGCAAATTTCAGCGCTTTTAGTAAAGATGAGCAACCGGCTTTGAGTGCAGCGCCATAGTGATAGAAGGTTTAGGCGCCCGGCTTACATAAGAAAGATCCCGACCAACCGCTGGAGCACCGCCTGATTTGTTTGCTCCATTGTCTTAGATACAAGGTAGTCATTCCTGTCCAGATCGAAGAGCTGTTTCCTGTAGCGGTCCGTAAGATCGTACCACTGGATAATTCTCATTCTGAAACGAATTTTTTCAGGATAGTGTAACGTATTCATGAAGGATTGGATAGCGAAATAATACCGGACAGCATTGCGCTCGATCGCACCGCGCGGCCCACCAATATAAACGGGCTTGCCTTTTCTGTCTGTTCCGGACACGGTGAATCCCACCTTGCCCAAACCGAGTGTTGCAAAATAGATCTTCTCCGCGACGCGAAGTGCAACGCTGTTTGTGTATTCATAACGGACGTGGACAAAAGTCTTTCCCGAGTTAAGGGGCAGAGCCTCAAACCTCATCCTGTGGTCCTTTGTACCGAAAGGACCTTCATCGGCATTGAGATTGATATCCAGATAACCTTGCTGCTGGACAACTTTCCTGTAACGGTAAATGACTTGATGCGCATCTTTGGGAGTTTGATAAACTTTGCGGCCGATGTAAAAGGTCAGCTGCCAGGATCCGGGCAGTTCCCTATAGGTGCATGCCTTGACATTGGTATGCAGAGATACAATATCACACCAGTTGGCAGGAACATTCAGTATATTGACAACACTGCCAAATGGTTGATCGAATATTCCGTAGACATCCACATACACTCTGTCGTTTCGCTCAAAAGACTCCAGAAAGAGAGGGAGCCCGAAGTTGTTTTTCTCAAATTTAGCCACGTTCCGGTGATAGGTGTCCAGCAGGATGTCTTCACTCTGCCGCAACTTTTCAACAGCGGAAGCGGAAGCGGCAGAAAAAAGAATTGTAGCCGCAATCATGAACGTTAAAATTTTGAGAAGGTTTCTGATCTCATGCCTCTGATTCACATGAATCACTCCCCTTATAATGAGCCTATTGTTGACAAAAGTCCCCGGTAGTCCAAATTTATAAATTACAGGATATTCAGGAAGGCTTTTTATCAAGTTTTATTCAAAAATACGCGTCTCGCCAAATTTCATCAACAGAAAGGAATCATCCGTCATGGACGCCTCTTTCATGACTTTTTTTAAATAAAGGGGCGGTTCACCCAGCAGTTCATCGGTCAGATGAAAGGTTCCCCAATGCATGGCAATGGATTGCTTCGCCTGCAGATCTTTATGGGCGGAGACGGCATCCGGGGGATCCATATGTATGGTCTTCATGAACCAGCGAGGCCGATATCCCCCGATGGGCAGGAGCGCCAGTCGCATCGGTCCCAGCCTTTCTCTGATTTCCTTGAAATGGGGAGAATATCCCGTATCACCGGCAAAGAGTATCTTCCCGCGCTGCGTTTCCAATACCCATCCTGCCCAGAGCGTTTTATTTCTGTCACGGGCAGTTCGCCCGGAGAAATGCTGGCTCGGTACACACACAATGCGGATGCCTTCGAACATCGCTGTATCCCACCAATCCATCTCCACATAGTTCGTAATCTTCTCATCGCGAAACCACTCTCCCAGCTTCAGAGGAATAAAATATTTCGGCTTGTTACCCAACTTTTTAACCGTGTATAAATCGAGATGATCATAGTGATTGTGACTTATGATAACAGCATGGATCGGCGGCAGGCGATCAAAGGGTATCCCCGGAGGACTGCGCCGTTTGTAACCAATACCGCCAACAGGCGATATGCTGCTGCTATAAACAGGATCCGTTAAGATATTGATCCCCTCAACCTGGATTAAAAACGTCGCGTGACCTATCCAGGTAATCTGTATTTTAGCGGGATCGGGATGATATATGAGCTGATAATCCGGTGTGACAATATCCGGCACATAGGGTATCTTCTGAGCAGTAGTAATGGGCGGTTCTTCATCAGGCAAGTACCCCAACTTCCAACGCAGATAATCCGCTAATCCATGTTCCGTATTATCATAAATATTGCGAAAACCATTCTTCGTATGATGCGCCGGCGGAAGCAATCCTTGCGGCTTTCCTTTCTCAACAACAGTGTTGCCGGTTGTAGAACAGCCGCCAATTAAAAGTGCCGCAATAACTATGATTAAAATACTAAACTGTTCGATTTTTCTCATAGGGGACCCTCTCTGCCTTTGACCTTTCTTAGTACAGCAAACCGATCTTTTAAGTGATGTTTTACAGCCAACGGGAAAATAAGTGCGCAAACGACTCCTTGATTTTTTGCAATACAGGCCTTTTTTGCCACTTATCACATTGAATCTGGTCGGATTGCGCAATGTCTTCTGCAAACATACGCTCCATCTCTACCGAAAACTCACGGCTCAGGATAACCGCGTTCACCTCGTCATCACTTAAAAGGCTTAAGGAGTCCAGATTTGTGGAGCCGATTGTCGACCAGACGCCGTCAATTACCGCTGTTTTCGCGTGCAGCACGACGTTGCGGCGTTCGTATATCTTCACTCCCGCTTTCAAAAGCTCCGAATAATTGTGCCGCGCCGCATTTAAGACAAACTGAAAATCGGTGTGGGCAGGTAGAATAATCCTTACGTCAACACCACGTCTGGCAGCATCAATGAAGGCCTTTAATATTTGTTTGTCGGGAACAAAGTAAGCATTCGTCAGATGAATAGAATGCTCCGCAAATGTGATGGCCGTTACATACAGAATAAACGTAATCCTGTTGTTTGAGCCCGGTGTACTGCCAACGACTCGCACCAGAGCATTTCCATCTTCTTTCATCTTCGGGTAGTAGTTGGGCCCGGATAGCTTCGGTCCCTCCTGCTTGGACCATGTATCCAAAAAGAGCTTTTGGAATTCAGCCACAGCAGGTCCTTCAATTTTAACGTCTGTGTCACGCCAGGGCAGTGGTTCTCCTTTTACTTTTTTCCTTCCGGAAAACCTGCCCGAATAAACGTTGCTGATGTTGATGCCGCCGCTAATGGCGACTTGACCGTCAACGATTAAAATCTTGCGGTGATCCGGATTTATCATGAGCCATTTGAGGCGGCCCTTCAGCGGACTTACCGGATTGAATTCGACTACATGAATTCCTCCATCCCGCAAGCGTTGAAAAAAGGTTTCGGACGTTGTAAGACTTCCCATACTGTCGTAAATGATGTTGACCTGAACACCCTGGGCCTGTTTTTGCAGCAGCAAATCGGTAAATTTTTTCCCGATTTCATCATCTTCGAGGATGAATGTTTCAAGGTTGATATGGTCTTTGGCACCTCGTATGACTTCAAACATCGCGGCATAGGTAGCCGGACCATCAATAAGCTGAGTGACTTTGTTACCCTTTGTCAGCGGGCTTTCGGTGACCGATTCTATCACGGCAGTGTAACGTTCCAGTATGTCCGTCGGGTTGACCGATTGTTTGAGCCTGTCCATGATAATTTTGCTTTTTTCCGGAGATAGCAGTCCTTTGGCCGAAACGATTTGACGAGGCTCCTGCTCCGTCGGCGCGGCGTCAATCTTTTCAGAGACACTCGGTAAGGTCGCACATCCGTTGATGAGGCTCAGGATGAATATAAATAGAAAGAAAATAAATAAAGGTTTGGCGATTTTCATATGTTTATTTATTAAAAGGTGATCCGAACTCCGGCATGTTTATTCTCCTTTATTACTTTTTTTCGCGCTTCCGCCTTATCGCAATCAACCTCTCACAATGAGTATGTGAATACTTTTATCATGGTGAATAACGCCATAGGAAACACTGCCCAGAACTGCGGCTGATAAGGCGCTCCTTCCATGGGAGCCTATAACAATCAAATCAGTCTTCGACCTTTTAGCCTCTTTTATAATCTCCTCCACAGGATGCCCTGTCTTTATGGAAACTTTCGCTGTGACGCCGTTTTTATCGCACAATTTCTTTATTTCTCCGGCAAATCCTGCGGCAGCCTCTTTCAAATAATCGCCAAGAGGTTCTATGGTGTGCCTTGGCGTCTCGGATGCCGGAACTGTCTGGGCTATCAGTGATCGCTGATCAATAACGCTCAGGATAATGATTGAAGCTTTCAACTGTTTGGCGAGGTCAACCGCGTATATGGCTGCTTTTTTAGCTGTTTTTGATCCATCTGACGGTACAAGAATTTTTGAAATCATGCATTCTCCTTTAATCATTAAAAAAGTTGATAATACAGTAAGTGCTGACCCTTCACTTTCCAATACGAATCGTTGAAAGTTTGTCTATGAATCCGAAGACACTCAATAGCCAAACAATCACTACAATAATCACGACAACATTGAGGATTTTCTTTATGGTGGGTTGCATCGGTATATAGCGGTTAATCACCCCTAAAATCACTCCAACGACAACCAAAACAATCACTAATTGAATCAATGGCATAATATTTCTCCTTTCACGCTGCGCAATGAAGGAGAATAGATATTTTCTCTCTCCATAGAGCAGCAGTTGCGTCATGTAACAAAACTCGCAGTTGGAGGGGCATTTCTGGTCGGCTGTGTGCAACCTTTCGACGAGTTGTTAGATACAAATCCCGTCAGCGGATTATTGCAGGTGCATTCCCTGATGATGATCCAATATCTCCGGCTCTGTGTGATTGAGTATTTCTTTGGCATGGATCGCATCATCCTCGGAGCCATGGACAATAAGGACAAACTTGCCGGTCTTGATCGCCTTCTCATACTGCAATATACTGTCCTTGGGAATGCCCAGGCTGTATAAACCAGCCCCCATCGCGCTCAGGCCACCCACCACAATGGCGCCTTCCAAAGCACTGATAATCCAACTGACCAAAGGCCCTGCCACAAGAAGCGGACCCAAACCGGGCATCCAAAAAAATGCAGAACCGAACAAAAACCCCCATATTCCGCCCCAGAATGCACCTGTTTTACCCCACATTTTCATCCGGTCGCCAACATTATAGTAGCCAACCACATGCTCATCTGTGTGATAGTCGCGTCCTACAATTGACAATTTCTTCATATCGAAACCGGATTGTTGGAGTTCCTTAATAGCCGCTTCGGCCGCTATATGTGACGGATAGATTGCTACGATAGAATTATCCTTATCCTTATTCATACTTTTCCTCTTTCGTTCTTGCGTAGTTGGTCATTCTTTTTCATGGTTCTCCCTTCTTTTCCCATTCCTTGTAAAAGGAGCCTTTGTCTTCGAAATCCAGTCACCTTTGCCGCGTGATTTGTGCGGCTGCCAAAAAACCACCATTAAGGAGCAGTGTGTCCGGCCATACACGGTGGCATGTCGCGATGAAATCCTGTATCGAAACACGCCACCCGCGTAAGATCAGAAAATCATAAATTTGATGCCTCTGTATTGTTTACTTCTTCAGTTTGGTAAATTTTGAACCTTCTATTGTAGCTCCGGCCATAAGCCCTTTCTGACCAAAGACAAACCCGACAACCGGCTGCTTGAATTTCATCGTGTTCAATGATTCATCGGCGCCGACCTTGACCACGGTTACCTCGGCATCAACACCCGCTTTCCAGTTTTTGCTGTTACGGAATTTCTTCAAGACCCTATCACTCATAAAAACAAGGATGATGTCCTTCTCCTGGGCTCCGATTTGATAGCCGAAAGATCCGGCAATGATGTTATAATAACCAACCGTTTTCCCGCCTATTCTTAAAGCGCCCTCGCCGTACTCGGCTCCGACAACGAGACCTCCCTGCATGACCTTAGGGATAATAAGGACGCCCTTTGCGGAATCAAGAAACTCCCGCGCACCATTGACTTGCTTGACAAATCGGTCGAGGGACGCATTTACACTGGCATCAATCTCATTGGCCGTAGCCGCGTAAGAGGCAATCGAAAAGATTCCTATGATCGCGAACACGCACATGACTAAAAATATTCTAACTCTTGCTTGTTTCATTTCTTTTCTCCTTTATTTAATGTGTTGGTAAAAAAATTTTCAGACCGACGGTCTCTCACTTTTCAATTACTGGGTACATCCTTGACCTGATAGTAATTCCTCCTTTAAGATTTCTACTTAACTGCTGAGCTGATATCCCGCCTCTACTCTAATTCCCGTATAAACAGACAGTGAAGCAATTGTCCGTGATAATTCAATGCATTTCTCGGAAAGTACATTCATCCTTATGATGATATGCCAATTTTGAATCATAAGGATTCAGAGAACTCAAGAGCTTCCCGGACAGATACTCAATATATTTGCCATACACTGCTGTGCACTTCAATGTGATCTCGAACCACCGGAATGCGAGCCACCAGAACGCGAATGCGACGGAATAGACGGCATCGAGTGTGAAGCAGGCGCGGATCTATAAGCTCTTGCAGCGTGGCCACCTCCACCGGCTGAACGATGATCACCACCGCGATACGGCGCCACTTGGTAGCCAGGTCCCCAGCCACCGTAGTCGAAACCAAAGGGTTCATAGTAAGCCCCTCCAATGCCCCCTCCGTCGTCGTATCCATATCCGCCGCCAGGTACGAAGCAGCCGAACAAAAGGAATGTCAACATGCAGAGCATAAAGGCGAGTACTAACCAGCGTAACCTGCGTAAAAGCATGATATTCATTTGGTCACCTCTTTACTTTCAGTATCCGGCCATTCAAGCAATCCGAAAGGCGCCCCAAACGGGTCGGCGACCACCGCGACTTTGCCGCCATGGCGATCCATCTGCGGCTTGACCAGCACGCGGCCACCAAGAGCCACGACTTTTTCAGTCATCTTGACCGTATTTTTGACGCGTACGTAATTGAGCCAGTGGGAATGAGCATTGGGCCTATTCGCAGGCAGTGTATTCACACTCGCACGAGCATAGTTGTCAGAGGCGAGCAAGAGATGTTGCACGCCTTTGTTAGCGGGCAATTCAAAGACTTCATAGTCGAATAGCTTCTGATAGAAAGCGGCACTGGTCTCCGGATCTCTCGTCATTAACGATATCCAAATCCATTCTCCCGGTGCGGCCAGAGTATCCGGTGGATCGCCGTTACTGGAATCGAGAACCGCGAAAACGGCTCCCTGCGGATCCGCGAAGACGGCTTCCCTGCCGCGGTCAGGAATGCTGTGCGGCTCGAACAGTATCTTCGCTCCATTTTGCAGGGCAACCTTTTCTGCGGCATCGACATCACCCACGGCGAAGAAACTCAGCCACGCCGGCTGTCGATGCTCGCTGGCTGGTATCTTCTTGTGAATCAATCCTGCCACGGAACGACCGTCGAGAAATGCCTGGGCGTACTTTGTCTCACCATCCTGAATATCGCGAAATGTCCAGCCAAACAGTTTCGCATAGAACTTCTTGGCGGCGGCAATATCCGGTGTTACTAATTCAACAAATATAAGTTTGCCGACGTGATGCTCCTGGCTGGCAGGTTCAACAATCGCCGGCAGTTGAATCTCTGCGGCCATGACCGGCATAACACAGGCAACGCCAAGGAGTATGGCAATTAACACTTGCCTGATAAAAGGATTGTGTCTCTTGTGCTTGAAGCTGCGGGAAATCGGTATTTCACTTGTTGTACCATTAAAAGTTACGCCCTGCTTCCCAACGGTCCCGACAAAATCAGAGGTAAATTTGATGCTGGCCATAAATGCTCCTTTAGTTGCTGATATTCAATCATCCAAATTCAGTTATCACATCTTGAACAGACTCAGATGTCTTCAAAAGATGCTTTTTTATTAGACGACTTCGTAGTAATTATTTTATTCATAGTTGCAAATAGTCTGCCAATAGTTGAAGGAGAATAAGAAGTTTGGATTACTCCTTTAATAATAGATTGTTATATTAATAGAAGCGAACACCCCCATAAGCATGAATGATTTGTTTGGCCTCAGTATTTGGCGGGGCCTCAGTATATTGAGGGATACGTTGAAGTGCTGTGGACGTAACGAGCGGGTATTACTTACACCAGCCGCCCAGATCAACGCAGGTTGGATACTGGGCAGTTGGCGCAAAGTGTTCCTATTGATCGTTGTCAATGAATAATGATGGGTGGAAAGAAGATTCCGATCCCGGGTGCCGGAGGCTCTACATAGACGACCGGCGGCGGCATATAAACACCCCTGTCATGCCCATAGCGGTCGCGGTCATACCCGCGTCCTCTGCGACCATTGTCATGTCTTCCCATTTGTTTATGGTTATCTCTGGCAAGGACCGGCACTACGTCTATACTGCCGACCATTGTGACTAAAACAAGCCCCAGCATAATCTTGCCCGCTATGGATCTAAAATTCCATGTGCTTGATGTTTTCATAAAATCACTCCATTCTTGGACTAATTCCAATCGCATGTTAAGCGTCAAACTTTAGAAAATTCATTAACGCACTTATCCCGCTTATCGGGATGAGTTGTACGACATTAATGATTATTTCCTCTTGGACTTTCCATATTTTCCTGTCCGGAATATGATATCGGTAATATTCTTCTGTTGATCCGACATACTGTTATAGAATGCCTCGAAAGGCGGGATTAACTTTTTCAGTTGAGCTAAATGTTCTTCTGTAATTTGCCTGTGGAGTTTCAGATGCTCGACAGCGTTTATGGGTTTGGCGTTTTCAGCCCTTTCCTTGGTAAAAGCGTCCATGTCTTTCGCATTTTCCCGCATGACTGAGGTAAGTTTATTCCATAATTCTTGCTGGTCCTCGGTGATATTTAGCGTGCTCTGAAGCCGGTTGATCTGAGCCTCAGTATACTCAACAGCGGATTTTCTGGCAATGGCCTGTGATTTATTTTTGCCTGAGGCTGCAAAAGAAAGATTTGGATTGACAAAAAAGATAGCGGATAGAAACGCCACTATCACAATGACGACTGTAGATGAAAAAATAATTTGATCAGCTTTTCTTTTCATGATCTGTCTCCTTTTGAGTTTAATCTTTAGCGCTTAAAGGGTTAGTCTTTCGCTGGCTATTTCTTAAATGCAAGAGTCCGGATTGATGTTTAACATCAATCCGGACTCTTATCCGATGCGCTTATTGCACGACGATTTGGAAAAGAACTCTCATGTTTGCCTTTGCCGCCTTTGAATAAAGCTCTTTGGGCGCTGCTTCGTACATTGCCGGGTCTGACTCGCCATAGCCGATCATGGTAAGCCTATCCGGTGCAACGAGGCCCTCGTTAATGAGATAATCCTCAACCGCTTTTGCTCTTCTTTCGCTTAACTTCTGGTTATACTCTTCAGTTCCGGAAGCAGAAGTATACCCTGCAATACGGACATGAGCGTTAGGGTTATCTTTCAGAACCTTAATGTTTCTTTTCAGGATCGTCTGCGCTTCCGGTGTAAGAGTCGACTTATCGAAATTGAAATGTATGTCCTCAAACGCAATGACAATAGTCTTCGGCTCCTCTGCGGCAGCCATAACCTTTTGCTCTTCCCTTGGTTCAGACGCAAGGATGACAACCTTTTCTTCTTTTGCCGCATATCCTTTCGGACATCCATTGTTATCCATCATATTTGCGCACCCGAATATCAAACCCATGGAGAACACGGCAATTAAGAACATGAACACTCTCTTTGCTGTTATTGCTTTCATCTTTAAACCTCCTGCTGATTTTTTTGTTTATAAATCTTCATATTTCATCAAGAAATTATATTTTTCTAATCTCTTCCTCTTTCATGGTCGCCCCGTTGCTCATGTTGTTGTCGTGATCCCATTCGGTCATTCCTTGAACCCTGGACACCCCAGTTATTTTGTTTCTGCCAATGATTATTCCTTTCCCAGTTCCTCCAGTTCTGCTGAACTTGCTGGTGGGGTACTGTTTGGTGGTTCCATTGATTTCCTTTCCAACGGTTCTCCCTGTAGTTATTCCTCCACTCCGAGGGCACACTCCGATAAAATGACGGACGCCCGCGATAGTAACCCCAGCCTGAATCATAATTGTGCGAGCGGTACCAGCGCCCTTCCCACGGACGCCACCACCAGCCACCATAGAAAAAGATGTCCGCGTCCACGCCAGGGGCAACATAAACATTCGTCTCCGGTATCACTACCAGTTCCGGTGGTCCGCCAAATACGATAGGCGGCAGAGAAACACCAACGCTTACATTAACCCTGGCCATTGTTGGAATCGGCAATGCAAGTACCAGCGCTAATAACAATACTCCCAAAAATATTTGTTTCATTTTACAGTCTCCTATTGCACAACGATTTCAAAAAGAGCTCTCATGTTTGCCTTTGCCGCCGGGGAATAAATCTCTTTAGGCGCTGCTTCGTATCTTGCCGGATTTGACTCGCCATAGCCGATCCTGCTTAGCCTGTCCGGTGCAACGAGGCCCTCGTTAATGAGATAATCCTCAACAGCTTTTGCTCTTCTTTCGCTTAACTTCTGGTTATACTCTTGAGTGCCGGCGGCAGAGGTATAACCGGCAATGCGGACTTGAGCTTTAGGATTATCTTTCAGAATCTGGATATTCCTTTTCAAGATTGCCTGCGCTTCCGGCGTAAGGGTTGACTTATCGAAATCAAAATGGACGTCCTCAAAAGCAAGAACAACGATCTTTGGCTCCGCTGCTGCGGCCATAACCTTTTCCTCGACCTTCGGTTCAGACGCAAGGATGACAACCTTTTCCGGTTCAGGTGCCGGTTGGACTACCGGTTCAGACTTCGCCACAGGCGCAGACTCCGGCTTTGCCGCGCCGCCAAACGCAAAAACTATTCCACCGGTAACTCCTATATTATGGAAGGTTTCCTGAAATATTTCGCCAACCATATAATCCTGGACATCGAATCTAAGGGCGATATTGTCTGTCAACCAGTATTTCGCTCCTAAACCAACGTTAAAAGCAGCCATGTCCCCCCCGTTCTGAATCGATGGACCATAGTGGGCTCCTCCGAAACCGACAACGATAAAGGGGTTGAATTTACCATCGGGAATAAAGTGAAGGACGGCATCGGCATGATAAAAAGTAATGTCCTCTTTAGTCATGGGATATCCGAACTCTCCTTCCGTATTATTCATTTCTCCCGTGTCACTAACGTCAGTTCTCATAAATTGTCCGGCAACCTCAATGCCGAAATATTTCGTGACATTGTAGCCAAGCCGTACGCCAAACATGGGTGCGTCATCCAGATTCTGACTGTGCTCGAAGAAATTGTATCCGACATACGGATTCACTTCAACGCTTCCCGCCCTTATCTCGGAGAAAGCAGACAAGGGTAATAAAAAAACAAATACAGTTATTATCATTGCTGTGCTATATTTTGATTTTATTGTAGGTCATCTTTCATATTGTTTTGTTTTACTGCTGTCACTGCGGCTCTTGGGAAAAAAGTTATTATAT
>Ga0181517_10004585_pt1 | contig 12528 bp, 14 predicted proteins | sample PEATcosm2014_Bin_31_FD_119748 | JGI IMG/M metagenome (GOLD analysis project Ga0181517, IMG submission 119748) | Peatland microbial communities from MTU Mesocosm Facility, Houghton, MI, USA - PEATcosm2014_Bin01_30_metaG | ecosystem: Environmental > Terrestrial > Soil > Wetlands > Peat | place... | reverse complement strand
GCCATAGCGGCGTTGGCGTCGACGGCCTTGCGGTCGAAGGATCGCGAGCATGACCCCGCCGCTGCTTTCCGCGCGAGGCCTCTGCAAACGCTTCGGCGCGATCGACGCCTGCCGCGACATTTCGTTCGAACTCGAAGAAGGCGAGGCGCTGGCGATCGTCGGCGAATCCGGCTCCGGCAAGACGACGCTGCTCAACCTCGTCGCCGGTTCGCTTGGGGCCGACTCCGGCGAGGTCGTCTATCGTATGCGCGGCGGCGCGGCGCGCGCGCTGTCGTCGCTGTCGGAAGCGGAGCGGCGGGCGTTGATGCGCACCGACTGGGGCTTCGTCCACCAGGATTCCGCACGCGGGCTGCGTATGAACGTTTCCGCCGGCGGCAACATCGGCGAGCGGTTGATGGCGATCGGCGACCGCCACTACGGTCGCATCCGCGCCGCCGCGCTCGACTGGCTGGCGCGGGTCGAAATCGCCGCCGTCCGCGTCGACGACCCGCCCTCGACCTATTCCGGCGGCATGCGCCAGCGGCTGCAGATCGCCCGCAACCTCGTCACCGGCCCGCGTCTGGTGTTCATGGACGAGCCGACCGGCGGCCTCGACGTGTCCGTCCAGGCGCGGCTGCTCGATCTCTTGCGCGGCCTCATCGCCGACATGGGGCTGGCGGCGATCATCGTCACCCACGACCTGGCGGTAGCGCGACTGCTGTCGCACCGCATCCTGGTGATGAAGCAGGGCGAGGTGATCGAGAGCGGGCTGACCGACCGCGTGCTCGACGACCCGCAGGCGCCCTATACGCAACTGCTCGTTTCTTCGGTGCTCGCCGCATGAGCCCGCTGATCCTCGACGAACTGCTGCGGGTCGAAGGCCTAGCCAAAACCTTCACCCTACATCTGCACGGCGGCGCGCGGTTGCCGATCGTCCACGCCGTCTCGTTCAGCGTCGCGGCTGGCGAATGCGTCGTGCTCGGCGGCCCCTCCGGCGTCGGCAAGTCGTCGATCCTCAAGATGGTCAGCGGCAATTACCTCGCCGTCGAGGGGCGCATTCTGGTCGCCGACGGCGAGCGGACGATCGACATAGCGCGCGCCGCGCCGCGCGAGATCCTCGACCTCAGGCGGCGGGTCGTCGGCAGCGTCAGCCAGTTCCTGCGCGTCATCCCGCGCGTCGCCGCGCTCGACATCGTCGCCGCCGCGGCGCAAGAGGCGGGGCTCGACAGCGACGCTGCGCACGCCCGCGCCGCCGACCTGCTCGCCCGCCTGCGCCTGCCCGAAGCTTTGTGGCGTCTGCCGCCGGCGACCTTCTCCGGCGGCGAGCAACAGCGGGTCAACATCGCCCGCGGCTTCGCCGGCGCGCACCGCCTGCTGGTGCTCGACGAGCCAACCGCCTCGCTCGACGCCGACAATCGCGAGGCGGTGATCGGACTCATCGCCGAGCGCAAGGCCGAGGGCGCGGGCGTCCTCGCCATCTTCCACGACGACGACGTGCGCGCGCGCGTCGCCGACCGCGTCGTCGACGTGTCGCGCTTCTCCGACCGCGAGGCCGCATGAACGCTCCATCCGCGCCCATCTCGCGCGCCACGCGCCTCAGCGAATCGCCGCTCGTCCATCCGACCGCAACCATCCGCGACAGCGCGCTCGGCCGCTATGTCGAGATCGGCGAGCGCTGCGTCGTCGCCGAGACCCATGTCGGCGACTATTCCTATCTGATGCAAGATTGCCAGACCTGGGCGGCGCGGATCGGCAAGTTCGTCAATGTCGCGTCGCATGCGCGCATCAACGCGCCCAACCATCCAACCTGGCGCGCGACCCTGCACCACTTCACATACCGCGCCAACGACTACTGGTGCGACGCCGAGCGCGAGGAAGAGATCTTCGGCTGGCGGCGCGACAACACCGTCGTCATCGGCCACGACGTCTGGATCGGCCATGGCGTGACAATCACCGCCGGCGTCACCGTGGGCAACGGCGCCGTGATCGGCGCCGGCGCGGTGGCGACGCGCGACGTTGCGCCTTACACGATCGTCGCCGGCGTGCCGGCGCGACCGCTGAAGCCCCGCTTCCCCGAGGGAATCGGCGCGCGCATGGACGCGCTCGCCTGGTGGGACTGGCCGCACGCGACGCTACGCGCAGCGCTCGACGACTTCCGCCAACTATCGGCCGAGGCGTTCCTCGACAAATACGGAGCCTGAGGCATGGAATTCCACGCCGCCGACGCCATCGTCCTGACCAACGCCAACGTCGTCGCCGCCGACCGCGTCTTCCCTGGCTGGGTCGCAACCGACCAGGGCAACATCGTCGAAATTGGCGAGGGTCGCGGCCCGAAGGGCGGGATCGACTGCCAGGGCGACCATTTGCTGCCCGGCCTGGTCGAACTGCACACCGACCATCTCGAAGCGCATTTCATGCCGCGGCCGCGCGTGTTCTGGCACGCCGGCAGCGCCGTAATGGCCTATGACGCGCAGATCGCCGCCGCCGGCATCACCACCGTCTTCGATTCCTTTCGCGTCGGCATGGACGAATTCGAGGCCCGCGGCGGCGTCGGCGAGCAGACAGTGATCCTCGCCGACGCCATCGAGCGCGCGCGCGCCGCCGACTTGCTGCGCGCCGATCACCAGACCCATCTGCGCTGCGAGATCCCCTCGCCCAACGTCATCGAATTCCTCGAGGACTTCCTCGCCCGCCATCCGGCGCGGCTGATTTCGCTGATGGACCACACGCCCGGCCAGCGCCAGTTCCGCAGCCTCGACAAGTATTTCATTTACTATCAGGGCAAGAGCGGCAAGTCGGAGGCGGAAATCGCCGAAGTCGTGCGCGAGCGCCAGCGGGTCGGGCGCGAGCGCGCCGAGGCCAATCGGCCGCGCGTCGTCGCCCTCGCTCACGCCCATGGCCTGACGTTGGCGAGCCACGACGACACGACAATCGAGGACGTCGAGCAGGCGAAGCGCGAGGGCGTCCACATCGCCGAGTTTCCCACGACCCACGAGGCCGCCGCCGCTTCGCGCGCGGCCGGCATGGCGACGGTGATGGGCGCGCCCAACGTCGTGCGCGGCGGCTCGCATTCGGGCAACGCCTCGGCGCGCGACTTCGCCGAAACGGGCCTGCTCGACATCCTCTCTTCCGACTATGTGCCGGCGGCGCTGCTGATGGCGGCGTTCCGCCTCGCCGACACGCCCAATGTCGGCGGCCTCGCCGGCGCGGTGCGGATGGTGACCAAGAACCCGGCCGAAGCGGCGGGCCTGTCCGATCGCGGCGAGATCGTCATCGGCCGTCGCGCCGATCTCGTCCGCGTGCGCGCCCATCACGGCGAACCGGTGGTGCGCGCGGTATGGCGCGAAGGCCAGAGGGTGGCGTGAAGCGATGTCGGCGCTGGCCAAGACCTCGCCTGCGACGGGCCTGTTCGTCGCCATCGTCGGCCCGAGCGGCGCCGGCAAGGACGCGCTGATCCGCGGCCTCGCCGGCCGCCTTGGGGAAACCGACGGCGTCTTCACCGCGCGCCGCGTCGTCACCCGCTGCGCCGACGCTTTCGAGGATCACGACACGCTCGCCGAAGAGGCGTTCGCGGCGGCGCGCGCGCAAGGGCGTTTCGCGCTCGCCTGGAGCGCGCACGGCCTCCACTACGGCGTGCCGCGCGAAATCGAGGCGCGGCTCGCCGCCGGCGGCGCGGTTGTCTGCAACGTCTCGCGGACCATGGTCGCCGAGGTGCGCCGGCTCTATCGTCCGAGCCTGATCGTGCTCGTCACGGCGCGGCCGGAAACGCTGGCGGCGCGGCTCGCGGCGCGGGGCCGCGAGGATGGCGCGAGCCGGCGCCAGCGTCTCGCGCGCAGCGCCGTCGCCGAAGTCGCCTTTGAGCCCGACGCGACGATCGACAACGACGGCGCGCTCGACGAGGCGGTGGCGCGACTGCGCGACCTTGTCGTCAACGGTCTGCGGAGCGCCGCGCCGTGATGAATCCGCTGCGCTACGCGGTCTATCTCGCGCCGCCGCCCGAAAGCGCGCTGTGGCGTTTCGGCAGCGCGGTCGTCGGTCGCGACGCGGCCAGCGGCGAGGCGCTGTTGGGCTTCGCTCCCATGGGATTCGACGCTGCGGCATGGCGCGACATGACGACCGAGCCGCGCCGCTACGGCTTCCATGCGACGATCAAGGCGCCGTTCCGCCTCGCCGAGGACGCCAGCCTTTCCGATCTCAGCACGGCGCTCGCCGAACTCGCGCATGCGGAGAGACCCTTCGCCGCTGGCCGGCTCGCCGTTTCGACCCTGACGCTCGGCGAAGCGGCAGGCTTCGTCGCGCTGACGCCGTCGGCGCCCTCGGCGGCGATCGCGCGGCTCGAGGAGCGGGTCGTGCGCGGCCTCGACGCCTTCCGCGCGCCGCTGAACGACGCCGAACGGGCGCGGCGCGACCCTGCGCGGCTCACCGCGCGCCAACGCGACGCCTTTGAGCGCTGGGGCTACCCCTACGCGCTCGCCGACTTCCGCCTGCATTTCACTCTGACCAACGCCCTCGACGAGGCCGAGCGGATCGCCGAGACGCTCGCGCGCGAATTCGAGCGCCGCCTCGCCGATCCGACGCTGGTCGTCGACTCGCTCGTCCTGTTCGTCCAGAAGCCCAACGGCGACTTCGTCATCGACCAGAGATTTCCGCTCGGCGGCTGAACCCGGCGTCGTGGCCCGCCCCCGTCACGCGCGCGTCACGCGACTCGTCTACCCGCAGACGACCCCGGCTTCAGCGGATGGGAGGACGTGTGCAACATTCCGTTCGCGCCGCGCGGCGCGCCACCGGCGAAGGTTTGCGCGCAGCGGTTCACCGCAACCGGCCGCTGAGTCGCGCCGGCGTGCTCGAGCGTCTGTTCACCGCCGCTTTCCGCCGCCTCGTCTATCCGCAGATCTGGGAAGATCCGGTCGTCGATCTCGAAGCGCTGCGCCTCGGTCCTGGCGATCGCGTCGCGACCATCGCCTCCGGCGGCTGCAACGCCCTCTCCTATCTGACCGCCGACCCGGCCGAAATCGTCGCCGTCGATCTCAACGGCGCCCATATCGCGCTCGGTCGGCTCAAACTCTGCGCCCTCGAGCACCTGCCGGATTACGAATCGTTCCGACGCTTCTTCGCCGACGCCAATTCGCGCGCCAACGTCGCCGCCTACGATTCGCAACTGCGCACGCGCCTCGACGCAGCGAGCCGCGCCTACTGGGACGGACGCCCCTTTCCGCACCGCCGCCGCATCGACCTCTTCGCCCGCAACCTTTACCGCTTCGGCCTGCTCGGTCATTGCATCGCCGCCGGCCACATGCTGGCGCGATTGCATGGCTGCGATCCGCGCGTGATGCTGAGCGCGCGCTCGCGCGGCGAACAGCGCGCCTTGTTCGAGCGCCATCTCGCGCCGATCTTCGACAAGCCGTTGGTGCGCTGGCTGACCCGCCAACCCGCCTCGCTTTACGGGCTCGGCATTCCGCCGGCGCAATACCACGCGCTCGCCGGCGACTCGGAAGGCGGCATCGCCGCGGTGCTGCGCCAACGGCTGGAGCGGCTCGCCTGCGACTTCGACATCGGCGACAATTATTTCGCCGCCCAGGCGTTCGGCGGCCGCTACGCCGAAGGCGAGACGGCTTCCCTCCCGCCCTATCTGCAGCGCCGCCATTTCGACGTGCTGCGCGCGCGCGCCGCGCGGCTGAGCTTCATCCAGGGTTCGCTGACCCAGATGCTCGGCGACGCGCCGGCGGCGAGTTTCGACGCCTATGTCCTGCTCGACGCGCAGGACTGGATGAACGACCACGAGCTGACCGCGCTGTGGACGCAGATCAGCCGCACCGCGCGGCCGGGCGCGCGCGTCATCTTCCGCACCGCGGCCGACGAGCGGCTGCTGCCGGGCCGCGTCGCCGCCGACGCGCTCGACGGTTGGGTCTATCATGAGGACTTGAGCCGCGAGCTCGGCCGTCGCGATCGTTCGTCGATTTACGGCGGCTTCCATCTCTACGAGCGCGCAGCGTGAACGACGCCGCCCAGCTGATGGATCGCATGTACCGGCGGCAGCGCCATATCTACGACGCGACGCGCAAATACTATCTGCTCGGCCGTGACGGCGCGATCGCGGCCCTGGCGCCGCTGCCAGGCGAGACGGTGCTGGAAATCGGCTGCGGCACCGGGCGCAATCTGGTCGCCGTGGCGCGCCGCTTCCCCAACGCCGCGGTCTACGGCCTTGACGTGTCGAGCGAAATGCTGGCGACCGCGCGCGTCGCGATCCGCCACGCAGGGCTCGACGGGCGCGTGGCCCTCGCCCAGGGCGATGCGAGCGAGTTCGATCCGCAGACGTTGTTCGGCCGCGCCGCCTTCGACCGGGTGCTCGTCTCTTACGCCTTGTCGATGATCCCGCCGTGGCGCGAAGCGCTGGCGCGGGCGATCGACGTCGTCGCCGAAGGCGGCGCCCTGGAGATCGTCGACTTCGGCGACCAGGCCGGCTTGCCGCGCCTGGCGCGCGCCGGCCTGCGCCGCTGGCTCGCCGCCTTCGACGTCACGCCGCGCGACGCGCTCGGCGAGGTGGTGGCGGCGCTGGCGCAGCAACGCGGCGCGCGAGCGCGAGCGTTCGCGCTCTACGGCGGCTACGCAGTGCGCGCCACGGTCGACAAACCGGGCCCACGAATCGCGCCTAGCGCCGCCCGCTCTGCTCCCGCCTGGACAGGCCGTTCCATCGCGCCGTAAGCTCGCTTGCCGGACGCGATCGGCGGCCAACGGAGCGGGATTATTCGTGTTCGGTTACGCGCTTCAGCGGCTCGCCATTCTCTTCGTGACCGTCGCCGTCGCTTCGTTGGTCGTCTTCGGCGTCATCGAGATCCTGCCTGGCGACGCGGCGCAGACCATGCTCGGCGCGACGGCGACGCCCGAGACGGTGGCGGCGCTTGCCCACAAGCTCGGCCTCGACCAACCTTTCGCCGTCCGCTACTGGGCCTGGGCGACCGGCGCGCTGCGCGGCGACCTCGGCCTGTCCTACGCCTATGATTCGCCGATCGCGCCGCTGATCGCCGAGCGGCTCGCCGTCAGCGCGCCGCTCGCCCTGCTGGCGATGGCGATCGCCGCCGTCGTGGCGCTCGTCGCCGGCGTCTACGCCGCCGACCGGCGCGGCCGCGCCGGCGACGCGGCGGTGATGGTCGCCAGCCAGATCGGCCTCGCGGTTCCCAATTTCTGGTTCGCGATCCTGCTGGTGCTGACCTTCGCGGTGCATTGGCGCATCTTCCCGGCCGGCGGCTTTCCCGGCTGGGGCGCCGGCTTCGGCCGCGCGCTGACGGCGCTCGTCCTACCGGCGATCGCGCTCGGCCTGGTGCAGGCGGCGATCCTCACCCGCGTCGCGCGCTCGGCGCTGCTCGAGGCGCTGAACGAAGACTTCATCCGCACCGCGCGCGCCAAGGGCGTGTCGCGCCGCGCGGCGCTGTGGCGACACGCGCTGCCGAATGCGATGACGCCGATCCTCACCGTCATGGGCCTGCAATTCGCCAATCTGATCGCCAGCGCGATTGTGGTCGAGAACGTCTTCGTCCTGCCCGGCCTTGGCCGGCTGATCGTCCAGTCGATCGCCAATCGCGACGCGTTGGTGGTCGAAGATTGCGTGATGCTGCTCGTCGCCTTCGTCATCATCCTCAACTTCCTGGTCGATCTCGCCTGCGCCGCGATCGACCCGCGGCTACGGGCCCGCACGACATGAGCGCAGCGGCGCAACGGCCTCGGCGACCCGGCGGCCTGAGCCTGCGGCTCGGCGCCACGCTGGTCGCGTTGCTGGTCGGCGCGGCGGCGCTGTCGCTCGTCTGGACGCCTTTCCCCCCGGGCGCGATCGACATTCCTCACAAGCTGCTCGCGCCGTCGGCCACCCATTGGCTCGGCACCGACTCGTTCGGACGCGACGTCGCCTCCCAGATCCTCGCCGGCGCGCGGGTGTCGATTCTGGTCGGCGTCATCGCGGTGGGCATCGGCCTCGTCTTCGGCGTCGCCCTCGGTCTCGCCGCCGCCGCCGCCAAAGGCGTCGTCGAAGAAGCGATCATGAAGCTGTGCGACTTCACCTTCGCGTTTCCCGCCCTGTTGTCGGCCATTCTGCTGACAGCGACCTATGGGCCCGGCGTCGTCAACGCGATCGTCGCGATCGGCGTTTACAGCGTCCCGATCTTCGCCAGGCTGACGCGCGCCACCGCCAACAGCGCTCTGGCGCGCGAATACGTGCTCGCCGCGCGCGCCGCCGGTCGCGGCCCGATCGCCATCGCCTTCGACCATGTGCTGCCCAACATCGCGCCGGCGCTGATCGTCCAGGCGACGATCCAGTTCGCCATTGCCATTCTCGCCGAGGCGGCGCTGTCCTATCTCGGGCTCGGCGCGCAGCCGCCGCTCGCCTCTTGGGGGCGCATGCTGAGCGACGCGCAAAACTGGATGTACGTCGCGCCGCGCCTCGCGGTCTATCCCGGCCTCGCCGTCGCGCTCAGCGTGCTCGGCCTCAATCTGCTCGGCGACGGGCTGCGCGACGCGCTCGACCCGAAGCTGAGGGCGCGAAGCTGACATGCTGCTCACCGTCGCCGACCTCGCCATCGACCTGCCGACGCCCGGCGGGCCGCGCCGCGTCGTCCATGACGTGTCGTTCACGCTCGACGGCGGCGACAGCCTCGGGGTCGTCGGCGAATCCGGCTCCGGCAAGACGATGACCACATTGGCGCTGATGGGCCTGCTGCCTGAAGGCGCGAGCGTTTCCGGCGTCTTGCGGTTCGAGGGCGTCGACCTCGCCAGGCTTGGCGAGGCCGAGATGCAGAAGCTGCGCGGCGACCGCATCGGCATGGTGTTCCAGGAGCCGATGACGGCGCTCAACCCGCTGCACCGCGTCGGCCGCCAGGTCGCCGAACCACTGATCCTGCATCGCGGCATGAGCAAGGGCGCCGCTTGGGCGGAGGCGGTCAAGCTGCTCGCGCGCGTCAGGCTGCGCGATCCCGAGCGCCTCGCCCGCGCCTATCCGTTTGCGTTGTCGGGCGGCGAGCGGCAGCGGGCGATGATCGCCATGGCGCTCTCCTGCTCGCCGAAGCTGCTGATCGCTGACGAGCCCACCACCGCGCTCGACGTCACCGTGCAGGCGCGCATCCTCGATCTTCTGGCGACGCTCGGCGCGCGGTCCGACATGGCGACGCTGCTTGTCAGCCACGACCTCGCCGTGGTCGCGCGCCATTGCCAACGGGTGCTGGTGATGTACGGCGGCACGGTGATGGAGAGCGGCCCAGCCGAAGCGGTGCTGCGCGGCGCGCGCCACCCTTACACGCGAGCGCTGCTCGAAGCGCGGCCGCGCGCCGGCGCGGCCCGCGGCGAACGGCTGCGCGCGATCGCCGGCGCCGCCGCCCCGACCGGCCCCGAACCGCGCGGCTGTCCCTTCGCCGGCCGCTGCCCGCTGACGATGGACGCCTGCCACGCCACGCCGCTGCCGACGATCGAACTCGCCGGCGACCGGCGCGTGCGCTGCCTGCGGGTCGACGCGGCTGGACGGTCGACATGAGCGTCCCGCTGCTGGAGGTCGTCGGCCTCTCCAAGACCTATCGCCTGGCCCGCCCCGGCTGGTTCGCGCCGCACGCGACGCGGCGCGCTGTCGACGGCGTCAGCCTGACGATCCATCCCGGACGCTCGTTCGGCGTCGTGGGCGAGTCCGGCTCGGGCAAGTCGACGCTGGCGCGCGCCGTGATGGCGCTGGAGCAGCCGACCGCCGGCAAGGTGCGTCTCGACGGCCATTCGTTGTTCGATCTGTCTTCGCGCGCGCTGCGCGCCGCGCGGGCCGAGATGCAGATGATCTTCCAGGACCCCTACGGTTCGCTCGATCCGCGCCAGCGCGTCGGGCGCATTGTCGCCGAGCCGCTGATCAATCTCGCCCACGTTACGCGCGTGCAGCGCGCCGCGCGGGTGCTCGTGGCGCTGCGCGCCGTCGGCCTCATCGCCACCGACGCCGACAAATATCCGCACGAATTCTCCGGCGGCCAGCGCCAGCGCATCGCCATCGCCCGCGCGCTGGTGACGCGGCCGAAACTGGTCGTCGCCGACGAGCCGGTGTCGGCGCTCGACGTCTCGATCCAGGCCCAGGTGCTCAATCTGATGAGCGACCTGCAGCGCGAGGCGGGCGTCACCTTCTTCCTCATCAGCCACGATCTCGCCGTGGTCGGCCATTTGTGCGACGACGTCGCGGTGATGTTTCGCGGCCGCTTCGTCGAGACGGGGCCGGCGGCGGCGCTGTTCAAGGCCCCCAAGCACCCCTATACGCGCGAACTCATCGACGCCGCGCCGAAACTCGAAGAAGCGCCGATCGTCGCCATGGACGCGCCGCCCGGCGACGAGCCGCCCGGCGGCTGCGCCTACGCGGGACGTTGCCGCTTCGCCCAGGCGCGCTGCCGCGAAGCGACGCCGGCGCTGCGCCCGCTCGGCGACGGCCGCTCCGTCGCCTGCCATTTCCCGCTCTGAGCGCCCTCAAACAGCCCCGCCGTCGACCCGCGTGTTGAGCGCGACGGGCTCCCACTTGCCGAGATCTTCGAGCAACCTTTCGGCGTGGCCGCGCACGGCGGCGACGGCATCGGCGCCGAGCTGCAGCCTGAGCGGCGTCGTCTCGGATTCGAGCGCCAGCGCGACTGCGCGCGCCGCCTTGTCAGGGTCGCCCTCCTGCGTTCCGTCCATGCCGCGCGCGAATGCGCGCACGCCGTCGACCACGTCGCGATAAGCGTCGATCGTCGGCATCTGGCGTAGCGCGCCGCCGGCGAAGCGGGTGCGGAAGGCGCCGGGCTCGACGATCATGACTTTGATTCCGAACGGCGCCATCTCCAGCGCCAGCGCTTCCGACAGGCCCTCGAGGGCGAACTTCGACGCCGAATAGGCGCCGAAGCCGGCGTAGGAGAGCTGGCCGCCGAGGCTCGAAATCATGACGATCGCGCCAGCGCGCCGCTCCCGCATGTGCGGCAACGCCGCCTTGGTCGCCGCGACCGCGCCGAAGAAGTTCGTCTCCATCTGCGCGCGCAGCTCGGCTTCCGGCGTCTCCTCGACCGCGCCGACGCTGCCGTAGCCGGCGTTGTTGATGAGGACGTCGATGCGGCCGAAGCGGGCGAGCGCCGCGGCGACCGCCCGATCCGCCGCGTCGCTCTGCGTGACGTCGAGCGCAACCGCCAGCGCGCGCTCCGGCGCGCTGGCGACGAGATCGTCCAACGCTGCGGGCGAGCGCGCGGCGGCGACGACGTTGGCGCCGCTTCGCAACGCTTCGCGCGCGAAGGCGAGGCCGAAACCGGACGAGGCGCCGGTGACGAACCAGGTTGGTTTGCCGTTGTCAGCCATGACCGACTCCGTCGGCTTGAGGTTTTCGACGGCGGCAATCTGCGGCAAAAACCGCCCGGCGATTAGCCGGTTTAAATAGCGTGCATTATGCGATATGGTGCATCAATGGATCGCGACCTTCTCGCCCACTTGCCGGCTGTCGCCGCGGTGGCGCGGCGGCGCGGTTTCGCCGCAGCGGCGGCCGAGTTGGCGATGAGCCCGTCGGCGGTGAGCCACGCGGTGCGCGCCGTCGAGGATCGCCTCGGCGAACCGCTGTTCGCGCGCACGACGCGCAGCGTGTCGCTGACCGAGGCCGGAGCGCGATTTGTCGCCGCCGTCGCGCCGGCCCTCGACGACATCTCCCGGGCCGCCGAGGCGCTCAGCGCCGAGCGGGGCGAAGTCAGCGGCGTGCTGCGGATCAGCGCCTCGCGCGTCGCCCAGGAGATGGCGCTGACGCCGATCCTGGCGCGGCTCGCCGCGCGTCATCCGCGCCTGACCGTCGAGGCGCGCGCCGACGACGGCTTCGTCGACATCGTCGCCGAAGGCTACGACGCCGGGGTGCGGCTCGGCGCGTCGCTGCAGCAGGACATGGTCGCGCTGCGGCTCACCCCGCCGTTCAAGGCGATCGTCGTCGCTTCGCCGGCCTACGTCGCGGCGCGCGGCGCGCCGCAAAATCTCGCCGATCTCCACCGCCACAATTGCATCGGCTTCCGCCTCGTCGGCTCCGGCGGCGTCTACGATTGGGAACTCAATGACCGCGGCAGGACGGTCGCGGTGAAGACGCGCGGCACGACGAGGGTCACGGACGCGACCTATGCGCGCGATCTCGCGCTTGCCGGCGTCGGCGTCGCCTATGTGTTCGAGCCCCTGGCGCAGAAGGAAATCCGCGCTGGCCGCCTGCTGCGCCTGCTGCCGCAGGCGGCGATCGAAGAGGACGGGCTGTTCCTCTACTACCCACGCCGCGCTTCGCTGGCGCCGAAGCTCAAGGCGTTCATCGACGCGGCGAAGGCGACGGCCAGGGCCGCCGGACGCGACTCGGGCGTGGAGGCGCAACGCCGCTAGCGGATCACCCTTGCGCCCTTGCCCTTCATGATCGCTTCGACTTCCTTGAGGTTGACCATCGAAGTGTCGCCGGGCGTGGTCATCGCCAGCGCGCCGTGCGCCGCGCCGTATTCGACCGCCGCCTGCGGCCCCTTGCCTTCGAGGAAGCCGTAGGCGAGCCCGGAAGCGAAGCCGTCGCCGCCGCCG
>Ga0181517_10004580_pt1 | contig 12536 bp, 16 predicted proteins | sample PEATcosm2014_Bin_31_FD_119748 | JGI IMG/M metagenome (GOLD analysis project Ga0181517, IMG submission 119748) | Peatland microbial communities from MTU Mesocosm Facility, Houghton, MI, USA - PEATcosm2014_Bin01_30_metaG | ecosystem: Environmental > Terrestrial > Soil > Wetlands > Peat | place... | reverse complement strand
TGAGACGTGTGCCAAGGTGTCGCCCGGTCGCAGCACCTCGCTGAGACGAGCGCCCACGGCCACCAGCACCTCGTCGCCCACCCGGTGGCCAAAGGTGTCGTTGACGGCCTTGAACCGGTCGAGGTCCACGAAGAACACTGCCGCCGTCAGGCCCGAGCGCCGGCCGCGGAGCAAGGAGTGCTCCAAGCGCTCGATCAGCAGGGCACGGTTCGGCAACCCGGTCAGGACATCGTGGAGCGAGAGCTCACGGGAGCGGTGAGAGGCCTCCCTGAGATCGGCCCGTCCCTCCGCGTTCACGATGTACGCGGTGGTGACATCCGCCAGTGTCTGCGCCGCTTTCATCGACTCGGCGCTTAGCTCGCCCGGCGTGTCCCTGTAAAGGTCCAGGGCACCTATGCGGCGCTCACCGAGGCGCAACGGGAACGTGAACACGGCAGCCAGGCCGACGGCGTTCGCCTGGGCCGCGAACATCGGGAAACGGCCCTCGCAGCTGAGATCGGGGACCGAGATGGCTTCGCCGGTGTGGTACGCCTCTAGGCACGGTCCCTGGTCGAGCTCGGTTTGCAGCTTCTCAAACCGCAATGCATCCGCGTTGGACGCTGCTATGTAGCGGGGCTCTACGCCGGGTGAGATCAAGGTCACCCCCGCCGCGGTGACCGGCATTATCTCTACGATCCGCTCGACCAGATGGTCGAGGATGGCTTGGATGGGGAAATCGGTGACCATGGTGCGAGCAAACTCGCTCAGGACCTCAGAAAGCTCGCTCTCGTTCGCCACGACGCTCCTCTGTCCGACGAGGAATAGAGCCACAGGGTCCGGGTAGCTATGACTATTATACGCGCTTAGCGGGACCTATACCACGGAAATAGGCAATTTGCCTATGAGGAGACATGTGAGCCGGCTGATTGACACGCCCCCGTTGACAGAGGCTAAATGCTTTCACTCAGCGGGACGCCGTCGCGGGGCCGGGCGGTAGTCGACCTTGAAGGCTCACTCGACCGGGACTTCGTGCTATCCCGCGGCGATGCGGAACCGGAGAACCGAGAGTCTGCGGACAGGGCCGACATAGAGGTCAGCTCGGCGGAAATAACAGGTCGTGGTTACAAGCTTTATGGTGCCGAAATCACCGACCTCAACGCTTTTTCCCAAACGATGCCCGACTCGGACCCATTTCCGTCGTACTAACTTGGGCCACCCACACGTTCGACGCCCTTTCCGGTCGCTGCCACACCCCACGCACGGCCCCACCTGGTGGATAACCCAGCTTGACCCGTTTTGCCGATGCCTCCCGGCGATGGCACTCGCGCCGACGACCTGAGGCACTCGCCGCCTGGCGCGGCGCTGGTTGTAGCGCGGCTCGACCATGGCCATCTTTCCGGTAACCTCCATCGTCTCCGTGGGTGAGATGGGGTTGAGGGGTTATCGGCGTTGGTCAGTCCCGCGACGAGGACGATCCAAGAGCTGCTCCCCAAGTTGAACACACGCGTCGACCACCCACCACCGGCCAGCGCCATCCCTTTTCCAACCCGACCTGACCGGCGGTTCCGGGCAGTTGGCCGGCCGGCCGTCATCGTCGGTATAGACGAACCGGTGGCAGCGACCCCGCTCGGCCGACCAGGCCCCGCCATAGTCCTTCACGGGGACCGAGGGTACAGATGCCCTGGGACCATACGGACCCCGTCCTTCGGGAGGCAGGGCGCGGGAGCGCCGCGAGTCACGGCCGACCGAACAACCGCAGACGTTGCGGTGAACGGTCTACTCGCAGGCCGTTCCCTTCAAGCGCCGACACAATGTCGGCCAACGACAGCACCCAATAAGGTATACCGAAATAGACGGGTGAGCCGCTCTGGGCGTAAACCGAACCCCGCTCGCCAAGCGGAACCGAGTCTGGAAGACTTCCACGACTGAGATTTCGTCCAAGCGCGCACGCCAGACCGGCACCAAGAGGCGCAAGCCTCGCACGGTGGGTCCCAGCTCCACACCCGTCGAGAACAAGGTGAGCGTCGCGAGCGGCCACGAGCAGTGTCCGATCCCGCTCCATCCCCACCTCATCCCTCCCCTCCAGCTCTGCAAGCGGACTGCCCCGTCAAGGTCAGCGCCACGCACGCAACGAAGGCGGCGGAACGCCTCTGAAAGGCTGGGGTTATCATCCACACGCGAAGAGTACCCGCCCAACCGTTCGCCAAAGGCGCAGGTAGATACGCCAACGCTGCCTCAAGCAAGGGCCACCGGCACAGCCAGTGTGACACCGGGGGGTCCCTCCTCCGACGTGAATCCCCACCGGCGCTGACGGTGTCGCCCAGGAAGGACAAACCCGAAATGAAAAAGCTCGTCACCGCCATCGCTGGAGCCGCCTGCCTTCTGGCAGCCTCCGCTACCATCGCTGCCGCAACGACCACCACGACGACGACGACCAGCAATGTCCAGGCCCTGGCTGCGGCCGAGTCCCGCGTCGTTACCCTCCTCGATCACTACAGCAATTCGCCTGCCTGGAAGTCTCAGTACAAAGCTGCGTTGGCCGTACAAACCGGCGACATTGCCAGGACTAATGCCGCCTTATTTCCGACAGCCAAAGGAGCCTCCCTGACTTGGACCGCAACTGGGGACATGGAAACGCCGCCGTTCGTAGTTCGGGGTACATTCACACTAAGCTGGAAGATCACGGACTCCGGAGGCGGGTGCGCCTCTGATTACACATACATCTTTGTTTACCCGGAGGGCAGCAACGTCAACGAAGAAAACCACAGCGCTTGGTTTTCCGAAGACGGTTGTCAGCAGTCTAGTACGCAAGTCAATGGCATTTCCGGTGCACAGTTCCTGTACATCCAGACAGATGGCGCTACCGCGGTGGTGACAATCACCGGTCCAGTAACGCCATAGCACAGGGCCGGAACGGGCGAATGATGGGAGCGCAGCGTGGCAAGAGGCGACACCGTCTATGGGGATGCCAAGGGCTGTCTCGGCAGCGTGGTAGGGCTCGTGGTTATTTTGGGGGTCATTGGCCTGCTCTACGAATACTGGTACGTCACGCTGCCAGTCGTCGGCGTCATCTTGTCGATCAGCCTCTGGCACCGTTGGGCTGGGGGCTACCTTCGGGGTGAGGAGCACCACGGGGTGATTCGCCATGCCAGCGAAGTCGTATGGAAATGTTCGCATACTCACCGCACTGCGAAAGCCGCTCAGCTATGCGCCCGCAAGGAAGAGGAGCGAAGAAAGCGGGCTGGACAAGCTCGCGACCAGTATCGTCCCGCCGAAGGTCCTGGAGCCCTTTAGGGGACGCGTCATAAAGGTGTGTCGCAGTCCGGGTGGGGCCGCTAGCGGTTGCTGTTGCGATGGTGGCCGTGGCGGGCACGAGGCAGGTCGTGCCGACAAGGATGCTTGCAGGCTTCGTCATCGGTACTCCTGCTTGGGACGAGCCGTTAGATTACGAGCACGCCCTGGCGACGACGAGATGCACGGCGTTGGCGTTCGTGCCAGCACCGGGTGTTTGCGAGCAAACCGTCCAGTCAGAAGCGATCACAACACCGAACATTCCGCCACCGAACACCTTGTAGCCGAGATTATCCGAGAGCAGGGTCGCCTCGGCCTGGTCTAGTTCTTCGCCGGCGACGTTGGGGACGGCGCTGGCCGTGCCGGGAGGGGCGCTCATGGGCGTGTTGCCCACAGTGGTAGCGGGCGGGACCGTGGTAGCCGGGGCCAGGGTGGTGGCTGGGGCCGTGGTGGCTGGGGCAGCCGTGGTGGCGGGGGCAGCCGTAGTGGCTGGGGACTGGTTACCGGTGCTCGCGGTCGGAGTGCTGCCACAGCCGGCGAGCAGGGCGACGGCCGCTGCGCCCAGGAGCAGTCCGCGGAACATGATGGTTCTCTTTCGTATAGTCCTGGCACCGTTCTTAGCAAGGGCTGCGCGGGTGCGGTAGAGTAAAAGGACACTTGTTACGCTGGAAAGTTGACGGGGATCGACCCCGACCGGACGCCCATCGTGCTCGTCATAGCCCATCCAGCCCCGCTGGCCATTGGAATCGCTCACCCAAATTCCCTCTCCTGCCCAACCCAGCGCGAGTCCCGAGCTTTAGGAGGCGAGGAGTTGGGCCTTCGCTGAGGACGCTCTGCTCGCGCTACGCGGTGAGCTTTGCGAGCTCGTCCGGGACCGATGCGGTGGTGGCTCGGGTGGGCTCGTCGGCTAACGGTGCGGTACCGGCATCGGTAAGTGTTTTCGACAGCATGCCAGCGTGTAGCTCGTGGCTATCGCCTTCCGATTTGGCCCCCGTTGTCCTCCACGACGTTCTCCACGGTCCCGATCACGGCACGGGTACCATGGGCCTGCACATCACCGTCACCTGGTACGTCCGGTTGTGGCGGGGAACCGAGGGCTAGATGACGAATCGTGGGGGGTTTTCCTGGCGCCGTTTGCTGGGCATGACCAAGGCAAAGCGGAGAGTGGGCCGGGTCACCGGCATTCCCTGGACGGTACGCCAAGGTAGGACGGACAGTCCTCGGCGGGGGTCGCCTCGCCGGTAGTAGTGCTTCTCCTCCCTGGCTCTGCTTGGAGTGCGTAAGTGCTGCTGGCGCCGGTGGTTGATACAACTCGGCCGACACGCTGGGTCTCGCGGGCGAACGGCGCGTCCACAAAAGCACTATGGGGTCATGTCGGCCAAAGAGATCGGCAACCTGCCTGTACGTATGCTCTACGGGGAGCAGGCCCATCTATACCTTTGGGTAGTCAACCAGCATATCGACTGGGGTTACGAGGTCGCTCGGTGTTGGGGCTTTGAACCTTGGAACCTGTTGACGTGGGCCAAGCCCGGACTGGGTGTTGGTCGCTTTCACTGCAACACGGAGCACATCTTGGTCTGTCGCGCTGGTAGTCGTCACGGCAACCCGTTTGGTCGTACTAGTGGGACTTGGTTCCAGTGGCCAAGAGCGGCACACTCGACAAAACCGCGAGAGTCCCTTGGCCTAGTTGAAGCCTGCTCGCCCGACCCCTACGTCGAACTGTTCGCAAGGGCACCGCGCCTCGGATGGGCTAGCTGGGGCTACAGGTCGGGCGGCGGCGTGACCGTAGCCGCCTCAGCTGATCGATAGCCGGCGAACTTGTGTTCCATCAAACAGGTACCTATTGTGCAGCCGACCCAGCGGGGCCAATGTGCGCTACCACCTTCCCCCGCGCCAAGTGGGCGTGATCATGGCCATTGCAGAAGGTTAACATTGTTGCACTGGGTCGCCACGAGCGGCTTGGACCAACAACACTGATCATTGATTGTTTCGGCTCCCTGGCCGTTGAGTACGTGCGGGCGAGCTCTCATGGACGCCACTCAGGGCTGGGCATCGTCGCCGCCACCCCACGCTCTCACGGAGGGGGGTTCCCAGGTGGGACAAGCTCAGCACAGAAGAGCGCCGGGCACTGTCCGCCGAGAGAGCGGCAGAAGAGTTGCGTGCCCAGGGCCTGCCATTGATCGCCTCCCCCGAACAGCAGCGCGTGATCGCCAGGATCCTCGCTGACGCCGAAAAGGCCCGGACGCGCTCAGGGGCTACTGGTACGTGACCTTCACTCGGTGATGCGGATACGAGCTCCTTCCCTTCACGGCCTGCACCAGCCGGCGGCGACTGCTGCTCCAGGGAACTGACAACGGCCTTCACAGAACCATCACAAGTCGGTCGACAACCACTCACAAAGACGTGCCAAAGTTCAAGTGCGGGGATCCTTTTCCCTGAGCTGATGAGAGGTATCTGACGTGAGAAACCGGAGACTGTTCGTTTAAGCTCAGGGGAAGGGACACCCGAGGTGGGGAGGTCATGCGCGCTGGCGGCAGGCCTGAGGTTACCGGTACGCGACCTTCACCCGCGCAGGCGAATAATAGTTCCGTCCCCGCACCGATGAGAGCACAAACATGCTCCGAAGAGTGTCACACCATAGGTTCACCTCAAACGGTACGTACCCGATAGCCGCATCCCGCAGCAGAAAGCCTTGCAACGTGTTCCGGGGCAGCTCACGAGCGCCGGGAGGGTTGCGTGGTTGGTCCAACCGGTAGTCCCAGCCAAGTTCATGGGGCGGGGGCAACGACTCCAGACGCTCGCCCGCCGACAGTATGCGGTTGATGGTCTAAGGGTCCCCGCCACGTTAGTACGCGCGTAGTATCATGATGGTGTGGAGGTCAAGTCCCAAGAGCTCGCGCGCTTCTTCGCTGTCGTGCTCCCACATATGGACGAGGTCCAACGCCGGGTGGTGGCAGGGGCGGTGGCAGAAATGCTTGGCCGGGGCGGCAAAACTGCGGTGGCAGAGGCGTCGGGGATGAGCCGTAACACGGTGATCAAAGCCGAGCGGGAGGTCATTGAGGGCCTGGAGCCGACCGACCGTCTCCGTGCCCCAGGCGGGGGTGACAAGCCGCTGACGGATAAGCAGCCCGGGTTATTGGAAGCTCTGGACAACTCGGTCCACCCCAGCACTCGTGGCAACCCCATGTCCTTTTTGCGCTGGACCTCCAAGAGCTCGACCAAGCTGGCCGACGAACTGGTCCGCCAGGGCTACGAGGTGTCGTCGCGCACGGTGCTGCGGCTGTTGCACCAGCTCGGTTATTCGCTCCAGGCCAACGCCAAGGTTTGTTGCTAACGCCCAATCAGACCTGGCGTGAGCCCTAAGCTCCGCCCAAGTCCCTCCACCGCCTCAGGTTGCCTGGGGAATCTCGGTGATCGACAGTGAGGAATTTCAGAAATCCGCAGCACGGCCACCGGAGCAGCCCCCCTGCTGGTCACATAGCCCGTCAACGCCACGAGCCGACCGCCCCGAGCAGGCATGGGACCCGTCACCCAGGAGTCATATATTGGCCCCTAAACGACCACGGCCGGAACGCAGCAGGCCAGCTAGTCGACTAGCTCCCAGACAAACAACAAGCCCCCGGCACACACCGGAGGCTTTGTCATTTCCAAATTGGCGCCCTCCTGTGAAGGAGGGTTAGCCACCCAGAAGGAACCGGCCCCTGTGACCTAACTCACCCCAGACTTAACAGCTCGCCCAGGCCTACCAACGAACGCTCAGCCACGAAGGCTTCCATGCCCTTCAGCTTCATTTCCACCAGCTCCGCCTGCGTATCCTCCAACTTACGACCGCTCGCCGCCGCCTCCCGCTTGTAATTCGTCACCTCCTGTCTCACCTCTGCAAGACGCAGACGCAACTCAGCGTTCTCGTCCTGAGCCTCTTTAAGCAGGCCCTTTAGCACCCGAGACTCGTTCTGAGCCTCGGAATCCCGCAGCTTTTTCTCGGCCCGCTCCTGAACCAGCACCGCCGTAGGCCTGAATTTCTCACAGTCAGGACATTTCTCCCAATTACGGTCCAAAGACACGTAGCCCTGGCTATGCGGGCACGCAGCCTGCTTAGCCCGGTCCTCAGGGCTCACGAACTTAGGCATCACTCCGCCCCCACATTGTAGTCACATTGCCCCCTTAGGCCTATTAGACCCATTTTACTCCGGCCAGATCCAATCAGTCAACGCTAACTTTGTTCCTTCGGCGCACCCTTTATCAGCTAGCGAACCAGCGGGAGAACGGGACCCCTCGAAACTCGGGCCGACCCCTGACCCCGCTGGCTCGTTTTCCGGTCCCTGTGCGCCCTACGAGCGCCGCTACCCATCGACCCGCTACGGTCCCCCTTGCCCCCGAGCCATGACCCACCCCTACGAGCGCTACAGCGCCCCATGCAAGAACACCCCTTGCCGACCCCTAGTGGCAAACCCCCATCGAACCCGGAGCCAGACCTGGCGGCGTAAAGGGGGCAAGTGTCTCTGTGCTCATTGGGGACCGCCCGTGGTTCGGGACCACCAATGCCAGCTCAGCTAAGGTGCGCCATGGACGAAGGGCGATACGAACGCGCCGAAGGACCCTGCATAGAGGCCATCCTTATGAGCCAGGAGGTGCGAATTAGCCTCCCAACCGAGCGCTGGCCGCAGTTCAGCGAGCAAGCCGTAGCCGGGATGCGCTCGGGTTGTCACTGCCGCTCACTTTCGCTGAACGCACCACGGGGGCGCCCAACTTGTACTCGGCTGTCGGTCAACCCTGGGGTACGTCCACCATCCGAGCTGCCCGGAGACTGGGCGGGCAAGCGGTGGTGGTTTTGGCCAACGCGGTACGCCTGGCGAGCTCAGAGCTGCCCAACTACCGCCTCCCGCACACCCGGGAGAGCCGCGACGTGATCGGCAAGGCCAAAGGCATGCCAACGGCTCGCCAAGCGATCACCGCCGACGAGGCGTTGGACATCCTGCGTCGCGTCTCCCAGCACAGCGGGCGCAGGATACGAGAAATCGCCGCCGATGTCGTGCACGGGCTCGGGCAGCCCGAAGCCCAAAGTTGAACGGGGCCGGCGGCCACCGTCTGCGCGCCTTGCCCGACCTCCTCGCACGCAGCCCCGAAATAGCGGATGAGGTGCCAGCGACGGCGCTCAGTTCTTAAGTAGGTGCCGGCTGTCGAGCGGGCCGATGAACAGCAGCATCCAATCCTGCTGGCGCCCGGCCGCGTCGGACCAACCGACGCAAGGCCGTCAACGTCCTTCTTCCTCGGCCAAACAATCTTTGGCGGGGCACTCGTGGGGGAATTCAACAAAGGAGTGGCACAGACCACACCAGCCATAAATGGCTTCCACTTCTTCCACCAACGGGTCTTCCACCACCGAGCCCATCAGCCGTGGCATGGAGAATCACTTCCGTGCGAGCCCTTATTCTCATCACTCTCGGCAAGCTTATGAACAGGCCTCACTATGTGCCCCCCTTTTCTCAGGCGCCGTCGGTCGTCCCGTGATGATCCTCAAGTAGTAGCCCAAGTTCGTCATCGCTGGACGAACCGACCTCGGCGCCAACCGCGCTTATCAGATGGCTCGTACTAGCACCGAATCTTTAGCTTGCTGGGACGAGCACGTTGACGAGGTCGGCGGCGAACCTGCGTTGCGAAGCCAACAACTTCTCTGCCATCCCGAAGGCGGTACCGAGACTCTCGACGACCTCGGGACGGGCCGGGACGAAGGGGAACGCGGGAAGTTCGGGGACGACCTTGCCGATGACGTCAGCCCACGTGGTGACGGCGTCGAGGGTGAACTGCTGGGCCTGCTTCACCGAGGCGATGATCTCGTCACGAACGGCCGCAGAATACTCAGCTGTCTTGGCGGCATCCGTCGCCTTGGGCGTGGTGGTGGTGGTGGTGGTTTCGGGCATTTCAGGCTCCTGGAGTGATGGGCGGGCAACCCCGCCTTGTGGAATGTCTTGCTCTGCTCATTATAGCACTCATCTGCTAGCTATATCAAGCACAACCTTGCGGGGGTGCGCCATCGCGGCCCGAGGACGCCGGCCGTCACCCGGTAACCCTCACCGCCCCCGCTGTGGCCCGTACTCAACGCGGACCCGAGGAGTAAGGTGCACCTTAGGGCCGGGCATAGGCGAGGGAGGGCTATGAGCGATACACGAGTAGCCATCGTTACGGGGGGGGTGCCGAGGTATCGGGGCCGCCATCACATCGGCGCTCGCCCGTAACGGGTTCCATGTCGCGGCTGGGTACCACGGTCACCCGAAGGCGGCCGAGGAGCTCCAAGGGGGCCTCACTTCGGAGGGTTGTTCTGTCTCGGTCCATCACGCAAACAGTCCTCGGGGTCCCCGAGGACTGTTTGCGTGTCGTGGACGAAGTGCGCACGTCATTCGGTCGCGTTGACTACCTCATCAACAATGCGGGGGTCACGGTTGACAAGACCGTCCGCAAGGTGACCTGGTGTCAGGAGAACGAACGTAGGAGCAATGCGTCTCCTTGACCGCCGCCGCCACAGAGGCTGACGACGGCCTGTCCGCCGCCTCGACGCTTGAGCTCGTACAGAGCAGTCAGGGCCAGACGGGCACCGGACATGCCGAGGGGGTGACCGAGCGCAATCGCTCCTCCGTTGACGTTGACCTTTTCTTCGGGGACCTTAAGTGCGTCCATCGACGCTAAGGCCACGGCGGCAAACGCTTCGTTCATCTCGATAAGGTCGACATCGGCGATACTTATGCCTGCTCGGGCCAGGGCCTTGTTGATGGCGTTGGCCGGCTGGTGGACAAGTGAGGGGGTAGGACCGGCCACCTGCCCGTAGCTAATGAACTCGCCCAGGGGCACCACGCCCAACCGTTCGGCCACGGCACGCGACGTGACGATGACGGCGGCGGCCCCGTCAGAAATCTGTGAGGCATTGCCGGCGGTGATGCTGCCACTGCCACTGAAGACGGGCTTGAGCCGCGAAAGCGACTCGATCGTCGTCTCGGGTCGGATACCTTCGTCGGTGTCCACCAAAACCGGGTCGCCGCGTCGTTGCGGGATGCTCACCGGGACGATCTCGTCTGCCATTCGCCCGTCCTTGACGGCCGTGGCCGCCTTTTCGTGTGAGGCTGCAGCCCATGCGTCCTGGCGCTGGCGGGAGACGGCGTTGTCGTTGTACTGGTCGGTAGCCAGGCCCATCGAGGCGTGGTCGAGGGCACAAGTCAACGCATCGAACACCATCGAGTCGACCAGCACCCCGTCCCCGTAGCGGTACCCAGACCGCGCGTCTTGGAGCAGGTAGGGGGCACGGGTCATCGACTCCATGCCGCCAGCCACCACGATGTCGGCATCACCGGCAGCGATCATCTGGTCGGCCAGGTAGATGGCGTTGAGGCCGGACAAACAGAGCTTGTTCACGACGACGGCGGCCGTGGTCAGCGGGATGCCCGCCTTCACTGCCGCCTGGCGAGCGGTGAGCTGGCCTTGGCCCGCTTGCAGGACCTGGCCCATGTATACGTAGTCGACCTGGTCGGGCCGAAGGGAGGCGCGCTCCAAGGCGGCGGCGATGGCAGCTCCTCCGAGTTCTGTGGCGCTCACACCGGCGAAGGCGCCAGATAGCTTGCCGATGGGTGTGCGAGCGCCTGAAACGATGACGGATCCGGGCATAACAACCTCCTAGGTCAGAACAAATGGGGGAATAAAAAGGTTTTGTCGTACGAGATGCGCTGCGCTGGGCACGCCTCTAAAGACCAACGGCGAGAGTGGTCGCATTCAGGTCAACGACCCGGTCCTCTAGCAGGAGCTCGCCTTCACGTTCACAGAGGTCCTGGGCGCCTTGAGGCCCTTGGTCGCGCAGTTCCCAAACCCACGCCATCACGCCCCAACGGCCGAGGGGCTTGGGCGTGACTCTGGCCGGTGACACAACACTTCGGTCGGGGGCCGCTGCCGGTCCTATCTCCACGCCCTTGTCTGTACCGTTCGCAAGCGCCGGCTCTTCGTAATAGTTCATCTTGCCTCCCTTCCTCTCGGGGCAGCCCTTGTGACTCACCCCGGTGCTTGGAAGCATCCCACAAGCACTCGCGTGATCAACAGTGCCAAACGACCTTTGTCGTTCGCGACTTTGCCTAAGCCGTAGGGCGTCCTAACAGCGAGGAGCGCAACTGCGCTTTGGAAGAGAAGATGCCCTGAGGCTCCCGCTCCCCCGCCGGCCTGATCGCTCCTCGGGTGTGAGAGGCGGGTGCCGAGCCGGCTCGGTCCCGCCAACCAGTTCCGCCACGCTCCGGGCCTCGGCTGACGCCCTTGAACCGTCTCGCGTAGCGGATCCACTAGAGGGCGCTAAGGTGGGCCCCTCCGGGCGACAAGGAGACGAGGAGGCAGTCATGCTCCGCTTCACGTACGAAGTTGAGCCCACCATGGCCGGCCCAATGTTCACCCGCCCACAGGCAGCGTCCATACTGGGCGTCTCCATCGGAGGCATGGATAAGCTCCTTGAGAGCGGGTTCCTGGGCGATTTGAAGCAACAGGCAGTCATTGCACTGGCTAATTCCCCCCACGTCCGCGTGCTCGATGGGCGTTTGCCCGTCCTTCGCACCGCGGCACACCGGGACGCCACCCTTTCCGACCACGACGACCAGGCGCGGAAGTACATCGGAGCAAGCCCAACCATGAGCGATGACGAGCTACTTCAAGCATCCAACCGCTGGTGGAGAAGTAACCCCGGTGAGATCCTGGCCGCTGGTCTTTTAGTCGTTGCCATCTCGGGGTTTATAGTGGCCGTGCTGCAAGTGCGTTCCCTCGCTCGGAGCCAACCAGATAAAAAAGGAGTGTTGCGGCACGCCTATGACGCAAGCCTACTTTGTCGGATGGATGATTTAGCTGACGCCTCTTCCAAACGCGTCTGTTTGGAAGGGCTCTCGCCTCGGGAAAAGGACGGGTGCCTAGCACTGCTCGGGTGCAGAGTCAGAACCGTGGCCGGTGGGCCAATCGCCTATGTCGACCCGGCGGTGGGCGCCGAGCCGCCCGCCGCTAACGTACAAGCCCTTTACGAGCTGGGTACCTGACGTACCGGGAGGGCGGCGATGAGTCGCCTCTGTGCTCCTTGAGGAACCTCTTATACCCTTCCGATGGTGGAAAAGATGGAGCCAAATGAAACGCGCCATGTCGACTGTCCCTCCAGATGGGGAATGGGCGGGGGACGGTGCTCAATGGCCCCCGACCGCGAGCCCCGACGCTCAGTGGGTTTGGGACGGGTACAGATGGGAGCCGGTTGTCTCTGCTCG
>Ga0181517_10004578_pt1 | contig 12545 bp, 9 predicted proteins | sample PEATcosm2014_Bin_31_FD_119748 | JGI IMG/M metagenome (GOLD analysis project Ga0181517, IMG submission 119748) | Peatland microbial communities from MTU Mesocosm Facility, Houghton, MI, USA - PEATcosm2014_Bin01_30_metaG | ecosystem: Environmental > Terrestrial > Soil > Wetlands > Peat | place... | reverse complement strand
GAAGAGCGTCTTGCCTATCTTACTCATCTCGCGGACCGGGGTTGTTCGCGAAACACCCTACAGAGCACTGCCCGCGATCTTCTCTCGATTGCGAAGATTCTGGGATTCGCCCGTCGGCGTCACAGGATCGTGACTCGCGACGACATCAAACGTAAGACGGCCAGCAAGCACTCCTTCTATCCAATCGCCGTCCGATGGCTCCAGTTTGTGGGGCGTCTGCAACAGCAGCCTGCTGCGGCCAATCCCTACGCGAAGAAGATCAAGCCGTTCGCCGATCACATGGAACGCGACAGGGGGCTTTCGCCCGTTACCATCCGTGGGCGGTGTTGGTTCATCACGCGGTTTCTCAATCGATTGAAGATCAAAGGCGGCTCTCTGCGCAAGATCACTTCTCATCGGATCGATGTGTCGCTTAAAGAGATGCTCGACCAGCAAGGCTATGCGCGGACCACGATTCGATCCTGGGCGGAAGGGCTGCGGAACTTCTTCCGCTTTGCTGAAACACAGGGCTGGTGCCGCAAAGGATTGGCGGCGTGCGTTCGGGGGCCGCACGTGTTCTCGCAGGCATCGCTACCACTCGGGCCGTCGTGGTCGGCGACCTGGACCTTGGCGTCGCATCTAGCCGTGACGCCTCGTCCGTTGTCCTGCGCGGAAAGGGAAACAAACTCCGTCGCTGTCCACTATGGCCAAAGACGGTGGACGAATTGCGGCCGCTCGTTGGCCAACGAGCCGCATCCCAGCACGTCTTCCTCAACCGTCGTGGAGAACCGCTCACACGATTCGGGATTCATACCCTCGTCGAACGCTACGCCGCAAAAACGGCAGCGAAAATGCCGTCAATGGCGAAGAAGCGTGTGAGTCCTCATACGATCCGCCACACGACCGCGACTCACCTGCTTCGCGCAGGCGTGGACATCAACACCATTCGAGCTTGGCTGGGCCACGTGTGCCTCAGCACGACCAACGTGTATGCCGAGGTCGATCTGGAGATGAAGGCCAAAGCACTCATGAAGTGCGAGATCAAGAACGGCAAATCCAAGAAGCCCTGGCGCAAGGACCCCGGACTGATGGAGTTCTTGAGGACGCTCTAGTTCGTGACATTATGTGGCGTTCAGCACGACAAAGTTCCGAAAATCGTCGACGAATCCCGCTGGACGCCACATAATTGAATGCGCCACAGAAGATCCGGGATGTGGTGGCGAAGGGCTATTTGGCGGAGTAAGATGGGTATATGTGAACTACTCTTGTCTGCATCATGGTGGCCGTCGCGACCTCGGTCTTCGGAGCCGATTCCGACGTCAAACAGGTCCGTGAGCACTTCAAGAGCGACAACTACACGGTCGAGTGGGGAACCGCACGCACGTTTGATCCTGGCGCGGAACTGGAGATCGGCGACGGGTCCGGGCACGGTTTCACGCTCAACTGGTTGCGATTCCGGCCAGACGACAAGCGGGTGGAGGTTCTGTCTATACGGCTTGAGGAGGGGCGGCATCCGTACAAGTCGAAGTGGCCGCCCGACCGCGCGCCCTTAACCGTCAAACATGCCCGAATCACGCCCGATGCCTACACCGCGTTGCTGCGCGCCTTGGCCATCGTGGATGCGGCCAAACTCAGTCCGGTCCCGGAGGACCCCATGAAGGGTTTCTCGTCATCCTCACGGGACTTCTGGGTCTATGCCCGTCTTACGGCGAAGAACGAGACGCTCGTCGATCTCGGCTGGGCGGGCTATTGGGGCAGTCCTAGCGAAATCGAATTCGCCAAGCCACAGGCCGCCGTGGACCTTGCGCACGAAGCGATCAGGGGCCTCGACTTCAAGGAACACTCCCTGACCGAAGAAGAACGGGGCTGGGCCAGTTCGAAATTCACACGAGACTGGAAGAAGATCAAGGATGCTGAGTTTCACTGGTGGGTGCGGGAGCGGTACATCATCATGGTCGGCGTTGTCGGCGATGCGTCGGCCTTGTCGGCGCTTCGCGATGCTTTACAGCGCGACCCGAAGGATCGCCGTGTCTACTACGCCATCAACGCGATCACGCGGTTGACGAAGCAGGACGTGCGCGACAAGCTTGTCGAGGAAATGGATGTTGTGAAAACGCGGCAACGGCTTCTCGACATGCTCCGGGATAGGAAATGAGTACCCAGAGTGCCCCGGCATTACGTTCTATCAGGCCCGCGAGCGAGAGACCGCACGAGCGTCGATCGAGATCTGCGACGAGATCGGGACGGCATTCCAGACCAAGCCATTATCGCACCCCACGAACTGCCTGTAGGCTGCTTGGCGCTGTATACGCTCGTCTGGCTCAGCCAAACGAGGCCTCGCCGACGACATGGCCAACCGGCCGGCGGGTGCCCCGGTAGAAGTCCAGTACAGCGGCGTGTTGAACGTCCTATTAGTCGATCTGAAGACTTTCCCACTCGTTGTCATCCCTCGCCTCGGTGGCAATCTGCCGAACCGCAGCGATCAAGACAACTGGGACGAGAAAGGCGAACCACGAGAGGAAGCGGAAATGAGCGTATCCCGAGGCGACATCGCCGGTTGAGATCCAGATAATGATGAAGCCACCGACGGGAACCAAGAGGGCCGAAGTCAGACTGTAGACTACCGCAAGCGGCAAGGATCGAGCAGAGGCTCCCCGAAACATCGCTTCCCGTATGCCGTGCCCCAAGAGCGTCATTCCAAAGAACAGCCCTGAAAGGACAATACAGGCCGCAAAGAACGCGAACTCCATTCGTCCAATTTCTTGCGGTCGTCCGCGTATCATCAAAGCCAAAGGCACCAGCAAGAGATTGATCGCAAACAGCCCAGAAATGAAGGCTGCACTCCTAGCGGCATGGGCGAGTACCGATTCACCCTCCCGAAATAGAATAAATCTCTCCGTAAAATAGGTGAACCATTCCGTCCAGGGGACCGTTCCCTGAATCTGAGCAGATAGCTCCTGGGCATCCCCGAATCGCTCCTTGGCCCGATCCAGGGCGGCTTGTTCGTCACTGAGCTTCTCGGCCTCTTCCTCGAAAATAGCCGTCAGGTGGGCCAGTAGCTCCTCCCGCATCCTTCGCTTGCGTGCCACAGCCGCCCGGACTGGTCGAACGGCCCGCTCGGCGCTGGTTCTCAGATCTATCAGGGTGGAATCGTTCATGTCGGGGCTCCAACAATACCGCCAATGACTTGGACAAAACTCGCCCACTCCGTACGGACCTGAGTCAATGCGCGTTTGCCTTTGGAAGAAAGGCGATAGATGTGACGGCGCGCACCACGTCGCCCGTGCGGCTGGTCTTCCCATACCGCCGCGATCTTCCCCGCTTCCTCCAATCGGTACAAAGCAGGGTAAAGCGACCCCTCCTTGAGACATAGCGCGCCACGTCCCGCCTCTTGCAGACGCCGTAGGATTTCCAATCCATGGGCCTCTCCCTTTTCCAGGACCGAGAGGACCATTGTTTCCAGATGACCACGCAGCTTGTCGCCTTCAATCACGCACATGCTGCTATTCTAGCCTGTCTAGGGATTAGTGTCAAGCGGCTCGCGGGGCGTTACCTCCGAACCTCCTCTGTGCTTGCGTTTCTTCCCTTTCCGGCATTGACTGTCGGTCGCCCAGGCGAGTTTCATCGTCTTTGTCTTAGTGCAATCAGCCGTCGTCAAATACCGTGATCACCGGCGCATGATCGGACGGCTTTGCGCCCTTCCGTTCCTGCCGGTCGATCTCGGAGCTGGTGCAGCGGGCGGCCAGCGGTTGCGTGGCGAAGATGTAATCCAACCGCAGGCCATCATTCTTCGGAAAAGCGAGCATGCGGTAGTCCCACCATGAGTACAGCTTGCCCTCTGGGTGCTGTTGGCGAAATACGTCAACAAGGCCCCATGACAGGAACTCTTCCAAGGCAGCACGGCTTGTCGGATGGTACAGGACCGATTCTTCCCAGGCCATTGGTTCGGCCACGTCCAACTCGTCCCGTGCCACGTTGAAGTCGCCACAGACGACCAGGGGCGTCTGGGGCGTGAAGTGTCTCTCCAGGAAGGCCCTGAGCCGCCGCAACCAGTTGAGCTTGTAGGCGTAGTGCTCCGAACCGACGATCTGGCCGTTGGGAATATAGGCGCTGATTACCTGGATGCCGCCAACTTGGGCCGTTATGAACCGAGCCTGCGGATCTTCGGTGTCATCATTCATGCCCTGCTGGATGTTCTGAGGCTCGATGCGGCTCAAGATTCCCACGCCATTGAACGTCTTCTGGCCGTAAACCGCCGCATGGTAGCCCGCCTCCCGGATCGCATCGTAGGGAAACGCATCTTCCTTCGCCTTCAACTCCTGAAGGCATACAATGTCCGGCTGGACCTTCTGAAGCCAGGCCAGCAGCCGCTCCAAACGGGCGCGAACCGAGTTCACGTTCCAGGTGGCGATCTTCATGGCCGCGCGGCACGCTCCCCGTTCCGCTGTCCCTCAGTCGCTTGGCTGGTTACGGCCTTCAACAGTGCGTCAGCAATAGCTTGCATGCCTTTGTCACCGGGATGTGCCGCCACACCACTATGGGTAAAGGTCCGCTCCGAGCGGGCATAGTTGGACTCGACTTTGCCAAGCCCGCCGATGTCTACGAAGAAACCGCCTACAGCCTGACACGCCTGCCGCATGATCTCATCCTTGGTCTTGTCTGCCCAGAAACAACTGCGTACGAAAATGGCGGGCTGGCCACTTGTTTTGAGTACCGTCAGGAGTCTCGTGAAGTTGCCCTTGAACTTGGCCTCGGCATCCTCGGAGGCCAGGGACGGTACATTCTCCCCAATCGCTACGATGACCATGTCCGGCTTGAAGTCGAGATGGCTCTTGAGCTTGGTTTCCAGGTCGTAGGCGTCGTAGTGCCTCTCGAAATCGGCGATATTGTCGATCAGCACTTCGGGCTGAATGCCCGAGCTTCTGGCAATGGAGTTCGCCAGGACATGGACGTAGTCCTTTTCCTGGGCGCTGGCGGCCATTCCCCAGTTGCCCGTCCAGCCGATTTCCGCCGCTGGCCCATGCAGCGTAATGCTGTTGCCGAGAAACAGGATTCGCTTGGCTTTCCCATTTCCCCGTTGTGTCGGTTCCACGACCCGCTTCAACGCTTTCAAGTAGGCCCCATCGGGATCGCCCTTCGTGGGCGCAAGGTAGCCGCCTTCGCCGAACTCGTTCCAGGCGTAGAGCAGCACGATCCGTTCCGCCGTGGTCTGGTCCGGGTGCCGGTCCATCCACGCCAAGGCTGATTCCAGGGCCGTGGCGAACTGTTCGGGCGTGCGGTCGGGATAGTACGAACCGGCCACCTGCCCCAGTCCGCGTGGCCCCTCCCATGGCCGCTTGTCCCAGCCAACACTCAACTCGGGTATGTACGGCTGCTCTGGGCTCCCGCGCCATGCCCGTTGGTGGGCCTCGATCAGTTCAGCGTACTTGCGGGCTTCCGATTTGGCGGCGTAGCCAGGGATGATGTTGTAGTGCGTCGTGTGCGTAAAACCAATCTCCTGCTTGCCGCCGCCGCAACCGGCGATGGCCACGCCCGGCAGCCCCGCCTTACGGGCCGCCGCCTGGATCTGCGCAAACCCACTTTTGTCGCCATTGCCCGCGTTGAAAATGATCACCAGCGGCTTTCCGTCCACCGTAACGTGCTGCGGGTGCTTGAAGTACGGCAGCCAGCTATCGACGGCCTTTCCCCACTCGCCCGCACCCTGGAACAGGAATCCCTGGTGGTTGGCCACCAGCAGGCAGAACTTCAAACGCTTGTTGTTCTTCGCCTTGAGGAATAGCTTCAAGCCCGTGTGCATGGGCTGCTTGTCGAGCTTCTCCTGGTCCTTGTTCCAGTACCAGCAGAAGGCGAAGAAGGCGATCCCGTGGTCGGCGGCCAGGTCGATCTGCCGCTCCATAATCTGCAGCGCGTCGTCGCGCCAACCCCAGATCGGCTCGCGGTCGGCGAACTCTTCGATCATCCGCTTGGTAAGGTGCGTGGGCGGATGGAGCTTGGTCCACCCCGGGTCGTCGCGCCACCGGTCGCTGCTCCCCGCCCAGCCGTCAAAGTAGTACGCACCCACGGTGGCACGAGGCTTGGCGATTCCTTGGGCGGGCTTCGTAGCCGTAGCTGCGTTTTCTCCCCTGGCGCTGGACATCGTGGCAGCCAGCAGGGGACACGCCAAGAGCAGATTCAACGTCGTCATCAGCCTGCGCATAGACATTCTCAGGGATCCTCCGGTGTAATGTTTTCCGCTCCACGGACAGCCGCCAACGTCAGCAGCAAGCACAATATGACAGGTCCGCATTTCAGCAGGGGATCGTTCAGGGGCATTGGTCGCAGTTCATCGGGTGCAATTCTGGCTGCCAATGCGCGATTGTACCCTGTTGCCCGGCGTGACGCCAACAATAATCGTGCTGGGCCAGACCGGCACAATCATCTGGCTCTTGTGCGGTTAGGGTTTCTTCGCTTCGGAGCGGTTGCCCTTCGACTCGAAGGTCACGGATACGCCAGCACGAATCGAAACCTTGCCCAGTGCCATAGACTCGGGATTTTCACCGCCCGATCCACGCTGGTCCTGAATCACGTTCTGCGACATTCCCCCCGACGACCGACCATATTACCCAGCTTAACAGTGCGGGTGTTTGACCAATCTTCCCGGCCAGTCATAGAATCATGGGTAGCTGCCGGGTCGTCGTCGCGATCCTCGACGGACCGGACGCTGACTCCGGCACGAGCTTCGAGATGGGCTACGCTCGGGCGCGAGGAAAGAGGGCAGTAGGCGTCAGGGACGGACTTTCGGGACCGCGAGTATCATGGACTCAACTTGATGTTATCCAATGCTTGTTCCGATCTGGTTGCCGAACCAAGCACGACGGCCACTGTCGAGCGGCTTACGGAAAGAATCGCGGGGGTCCTGGAACTGGACGAATCTCCTGTCCCGCAAGGAGATTCTTTACTGCCATGAACGACCAAGCTCCCCAGACAGACCGACAGCCCGAAGATCCTCGCGTCCGATTTGCAGCGGAGGGAACGCTCCTTGCCTGGATGCGAACCGGTTTAGCTCTGATGGGCTTCGGCTTCGTGGTCGCCCGCTTCGGCCTGTTCCTGCGGGAGATTTCTAACCGACTGCTAACGGGATTGCTCGCCGGGCCTCCGCCAAGTGTCCAGCATGTGGAACAGGGCGAGAACCGGGTGACGCAATAACATCCACCGTCCGGCATAGCGCATTACGACCTTAATCTGGGCTCTCATCGCCGACTTGTAGCAATGCGTTGGGCAGCGTGCGCAAGTCGTCTTCCCGGCCCCATACGGGCAGCGATCCAGCCGGGCCACAGCATAATCGTAAAGGGATTGGCATTGGCCGCAGAGCGAGCCGCTGGCGGCGTGGTGAGCCCGGCAGTATATCTGCACCATCGCCAGAATGGTCTGTCTCTCGCGGGCCAAACGTGCCACTGCCTTGCCGCGTGAATCAGCCATGGTGACAAACGCAGGTCCGGCTGCTAATGCCAACCGCCCGTGTCACCCCGAAGCGATCCGCCAGCTCGTCAGCTAAGCTCAGAAACCTATCGTGCGTGCCGAGGCCCATGTGCTCTTGCTCGACGTTCTCGAAAGCCGCCAGCAGCCTTTGTTGATCGTCCTCGGTCAGGGCTTGGTTGGCCATCGTGAACAGGCAATGGTCCTCTTTTTCAATGTGTTCCCGCAGCAGGCCCACGTAACTTTGGGCATGGTTGACGAATTTGTCGACCGCTTCGCTCTTTCCAGCGGTGGCCCGGTCGATTGCTTCGGCCATGCCACGAATATGTGCCCGGCCTTGCTCGTGCTCGGAGAGCATCACGCCCGTAGGACCGCCCTGGCGAGGAAACCCCTGGGCTTCCATCGCCGGAAAAAGATGGGTTTCTTCCTTGCCGTGGTGGCAGCGGTCGGCAAAGTTACGGAAGAAGTCAAGTGCCTGTTCTGCCGAAGTCTTGTCCAGTCGCCCATCGGTTGCACAGTTCCGGGCTATTGTTTCCAGGCAATCGAGCACCTGTTCGATAATGCGATGCTCGCCACTGAGGATCTCGGTGGGTTTCATCATAGGCTCCTTGAGAAATGCTTGTTCGTTTGTTCTACTTGAAGCATACCTGCCAAGCGACCCACGGGCATTGATCTGGATCAAGTCCCCGAAAAAAAGACCCAGAACTCGTACGAGAATTAACCCACCCCCAGTACGGTAAGATGCCCGCCATGGCTCCTCCTGCGACTCGACAAAATCGACTACAATCACTGTACGAGCCGCACCTTTCGGGCCTAGCACCATAGAATTGTGGGCCTCTACCATGACGGATCAGGACAAGACGAAAGAACAACTCATCAATGAACTGGAAGACTTGCGGCGGCGCGTGGTCGAATTGGAAGTAAACGACCAGGGCGGAGAATCCGAAATATGTTCGATCCCTGCCACCACCCAGCCGGAAAAAGGCCTGGAAAGTAGTCGCTCCCAGGCGATTCTCAGCGCCGCCATCGAATGCCTCCCCTTCGAATTTTTCGCCATCGGTCCCGATGGCCGCTACATCCTGCAAAACGCTGTTAGCAGGCAGAACTTCGGGAATTCCATCGGCAAGCAGCCCGGTGACTGTGCTCCCGACGAACACAGTCGCGAATTGTGGCTCGCCAACAACCGCCGAGCCTTTGCTGGCGAACGGGTGGAGGAGGAAGTGGAAACGCACATCGGCGGTAGGACACGGACGTATTACAACATCATCAGCCCGATTCAAGATGGTGGTGAGGTCTGCGGCATCCTTGGCGTCAACGTGGACATTACGGAACGCAAGCAGGCGGAAGAGGCCCTGCGGCAAAGCGAGTATAGACAGGGAGCCATATTGGACACCATCCCCGACCCCGCTTGGCTCAAAGACAAAGAAGGACGCTTCCTCGCCGTCAACGCGGCGTGGTGCCGATTTATTGGTATGGACGCCGAATCCGTCTTGGGAAAGACAGGTTTCGAGTCTCTCCCAGCCGAAGTGGCAGCGAAGTTCGCGGAGCAGGATCGCGATGTCATCCGGTCGGGCCAGCCATTGCAATGTGAGGAGTTGCTTACCGACAAGGATGGTCGCTTGGTCTGGTTCGAAACAATCAAGACCCCTCTATACGATGACCACGGGGAGGTTGTGGGGACCAGCGGCCTTGCCCGCGACATCACCGGGCGCAAGATGTACAAACGGGAAATCGAACGATTGAACCGACTCTACGCGGCTCTCAGCGAGTTGAACCAGATCATCGTCCGGGTCAAATCGCGAGAGGAACTGCTCCGCGAAGTGTGCCGTATCACCACGGAAAAGGCGGGATTCCAGCTCGCTTGGATCGGTTGTCCCGAGATCGAGACCCAGAGGGTCATCCCGCTTGCGAGCGCTGGGAGCAAGCAGGACTATCTCGATGAAATCAAGGTTTACGCAGATGACCGTCCGGAAGGTCGGGGGCCGACCGGCACGTCCATTCGTGAGGGTCGAGTCTACGTCGTTAATGACTTCGAGCGCGACCCCAGCACAGCGCCGTGGCACGCGGCAATCGCCAAGCGCGGGTTCCGAACCTCAGCGGCGTTGCCGATCCGCTTCCGGGGAAAGGTTTGGGGGGCGCTGACCGTCTATGACGGCGAACCGGATGTCATTCAAGACAAGGAGATTGCCCTGCTCGACGAAGCCTCCGCAGCTATTTCCCTGGCCTTGGAGAACTTGGATCACGAATCGCAACGCAAACAGGCGGAGGATAGAGTTATTGCAAGCGAGGCGAATCTCCGAGAAGCCCAGGAACTCGCGCGTCTCGGCTCCTACCATCTTGACATCCCCCGAGGGTGTTGGACCAGTTCGGAAGCTCTCGACCGGATTTTCGATATTCCCGCGGAATACGTTAGGACACTCGACGGATGGGGTAATCTTGTGCATCCCGACCAGCGGCAGGCCATGCTGGATTATTTCCGTAATGAAGTCTTCGGCAATCGAAAACCGTTTGACCGCGAGTACCGAATTGTCCGCCACGGCGACAAGCAAGTTCGATGGGTTCACGGGCTTGGACGTCTGCAGTTTGATACAGCGGGGCAACCCACCGCAATGCTCGGTACGATTCAAGACATCACTGAGCGCAAGCGGGTGGAGCAATATGCAGAAATTGGTCGTCAAGTCTTGGTGGCGCTCAACGAACCAGGAAGTCTGCCGGATTCAATCGGGCGCGTGCTCGACATATTGAAGACAGGAGCCGGGTTCGATGCGGTCGGTATCCGGTTGCGGGCCGGGGAGGACTTCCCGTACTTCGCCCATCGCGGTTTCTCTCATGATTTCCTGCTCAGTGAAGACACGCTGTTGGAACAGGCCCCGGATGGCGGGATGTGCCGGGATCAAGCTGGCGCTATTCGCTTGGAATGCACCTGCGGTCTAGTCATTGCTGGCAAGACCGACCCGACCAATCCGTTCTTCACACCGGGAGGGAGCTTCTGGACGAACGATTCCGCCCCGCTCTTGTACCTCCCGCCCGACCAGGATCCGCGGTATCATCCCCGCAATCAGTGCATCCATGTTGGTTACGCCTCCGTAGCGTTGATCCCCCTGCGGACCGGCGACGGGATTGTGGGCTTGCTCCAATTCAATGACCGGCGTAAAGGACGGTTCACCCCCGCCCTGGTTGGCATTCTCGAAAGCTGCGCCGCGCACATCGGAGAAATGCTGATGCGCAAGTGGGCGGAGGAGGCGCTGCGGGAGAGCGAGGAACGACACCGGACAATCCTCCAGACGGCCATGGATGGTTTCTGGGTAGTGGATACTGAGGCACGTTTGCTGGAAGTCAATGACGCCTATTGCCGGATGAGCGGCTATAGTAGGCAGGAACTTCTGACCATGCACATCCCCGACCTGGAGGCTGTCGAAACGGGCGATGACACAGTCGCCCATCTACATAAGATCATGGCACTGGGTGAGGATCGTTTTGAATCGCGGCACCGTCGCAAGGACGGCAATGTCTTTGACGTTGAAGTCAGGGGCCAGTACCAATCCATCGAAGGCGGGCGGTTCGTGGCTTTTCTGCGCGACATTACCGAGCGCAAGCGAGTCGAGCAAGAGAAGCTGGAAATGGAACGCCGTCTTCTCCATGCCCAGAAACTAGAAAGCATCGGCGTCTTGGCTGGTGGAATTGCCCACGACTTCAATAACATCCTGGCCGGTATCATGGGCTACGCCGATCTAGCCAGATTGCGTCTGCCAGAGTCCGAACCGGCACGCGAGGACATTGAAGTGATCAAGAAAGCCGCGCAACGGGCTGCGGACCTGACGCGGCAGATACTGGCCTATTCCGGCAAGGGTAAGTTCATCGTTGAGCCGGTGGACCTGTCGCGGGTTGTGGAAGACAGCAAGAAGATACTGGCCATGTCCGTGTCGAAGAAAGCCAGGGTAACGTACAGCCTGACCAAAGACTTGCCGGTCATTCAGGCCGATGCCGCCCAGATGGGCCAGGTGGTTATGAATCTGGTCATCAACGCCTCGGAGGCCCTTGGTGAGCAAGACGGAGTAATAGCCGTTTCGACAAACGCCCTCCCGTGTAACGCCAAGGATCTGGTCGGCATGGGACCTGGCCAGGACCTGCCGGAAGGACTCTACGTCTGTTTGGAGGTCGGTGATACGGGCTGCGGCATGGATCAACAGACCTTGGCGAAGATTTTCGATCCTTTCTTCACCACGAAGTTCACGGGCCGAGGGTTGGGCTTGGCAGCGGTCCACGGTATCATCCGTGGCCATAAAGGGGCGATCCAGGTATCCAGCGAGCCCGGCAAGGGAACGACCTTCCGCGTTCTCCTCCCGGCCAGCGGTCCGGCGAACCCTGCCGTGCCGAGCGAACCAGCAGCCATTTCCGCTCGCGGCAGCGGAACAGTCCTGGTCGTGGACGACGAAGAAGTAGTCCGCACGCTCGCAGAACGAATGATCGAACAGGCTGGGTTCTCAGTTCTGGCGGCCAGTGGCGGGCGCGAAGCCATCCGCCTCTTCCGCGAACATCAGCACGAAGTAAGCTGCGTGCTCTTGGATCTGACCATGCCCGACCTGGACGGCGCGGAGACGTTCGTTGAACTGCGCCGTATCCGAGCGGATGTTCGTGTGGTCCTATCTAGCGGTTATAGCGAAGAGGTTGCGACTCAACGATTCGCTGGTGAGGGTCTGGCAGGGTTCATCCAGAAACCCTATCAGCACGATACGCTGATCGCGCAGATTCAGGTGGCCCTTGGTAGTAGTGAGTTGCCAGGATCTTGAATGCAACCTGGAGTGGCTGCCGTCAGTTGATTGGTTGATCGTGATGTTCCTGGCGGCGTCGGCTTGTCCGGCCCCGGCCGCCGTGCTACAACAATTGCTGGTCAGGCTATGCGATGATTACCCAGATACGAAAGAGGATCACGATGCTTTTGGAACGGATTGCCGATCTGTTGCAGCGAACTCCCGCGAGTTGCGACGATCTTTCGCGCCTGGGCAGGAAACGTCCCGGGAACCTTGCCGGTTCCGCCGCGGCCGCCATTTTCATCCTCGCACTGGCTGCCGGGGAATGCACGGCTGGGGAGGTCGCCGCAAAGCCCGCCG
>Ga0181517_10004577_pt1 | contig 12547 bp, 12 predicted proteins | sample PEATcosm2014_Bin_31_FD_119748 | JGI IMG/M metagenome (GOLD analysis project Ga0181517, IMG submission 119748) | Peatland microbial communities from MTU Mesocosm Facility, Houghton, MI, USA - PEATcosm2014_Bin01_30_metaG | ecosystem: Environmental > Terrestrial > Soil > Wetlands > Peat | place... | reverse complement strand
GAATATCCGGTTGTTGGCGGGAAAGTAGATGTAAAAATGCTCGTTGTATTCGCACAGGTAGGGCGCCCATACGCCGCCGTAGTACCGGTGCAGAGCTGCGGCCACGGGCCGCCAATTGATCAGATCGAGGGAATGCCAGATCAGCAATCCGGGCGCGTAGTCGAAGCTGGAGTGAGTCAGGAAAAAATCGGAGCCTACTCGTATCGGGCTTGCATCCGGATGATCTCCGCCCATGATGGGATTGGAGTAGACATCATGGATTCCTTGAGCGGCGAGCTTCCGCAGGCCGGGCTCGAGCGTCAATCCCAGCGAAGTTGCCGAAACGTTTCGGACAAACCGGCGGCGCGTGATCGTGAGCTTACTGAAAGCATTCATGGAGGATGTTCCCGAGGCAAATTCATGTTACCTCATTCAAATGCAAGGTCCTCCCATTCGTCCCTGGTCAGATCGGTACCTGGGTGCCGACGCAACGGTTTCCCTGACTTATCTCGACAGTTCAGTCGTGCTTGGCTGGATCGGGAAACAGCACAAGTCAGCGGAGTCCTGACGGAAGTGATCTACATCACTTCAATTCGCAGGTGTCGACCAATTCAATAGATAATTCATATCAACTAACTCCACGCACAGAGAATCAGCATGCATGTGTGTTAGTTTTGTGGTGACTACGACTTGCAGAAACTTCATTCGCGACAGTGAGGAGGGGAGTCCCTGGGGCGTCGGTGCTTATGCCGGTCCCGCGGCAAAACAAACCAGAGGATGCGCACCTGGAATCCGCCGGCATGACGGAAAGAACGCGGGCACCTGCTTTCAGGGGTAAGTTTTCCGCATTCGCAGCCTTGTTAGCGGTAACGAGTGCAGGGGCGATGACAGGCGCAAGGAAGGGGAGCTGGAAATTCCAAGGGGAAGTGCCAGCAAACAACAATGAAAGGATTTGGAGATCATGATGCAGCGAATCAATAGGAGCTCTCTTGCTTTTTATACTGTTCTTGCCGTCGCCTTACTGGTTAGCTCTTGCCCTGTCCGCGCGCAGGGCGTTGTGGCCGGCTCCGGAGAAGTTGCGGGAACGGTTGGATGGAGCAACCTGACTGGCGTTGACGGCAACAAGCACATCAACTTTGGCGGCTCAGCCGGGGCGAACCTCACGCCCAGTGTTACGGTGTTTGGCGAGTACCTTTACTTGCCGATGGGTTCAGTTTCCGAGAGCGTTTCGGGCGCGTCGGCTTCGGGCAGCGGGGACTATCAGCAATTCGGTGGAGGGGCGCGCTTCAACTTTGCGAGTTCAAAGATTGTCGTGCCCTATGCGGTGGCTGCGTTTGGCTACGCGCGGTTGAGCGCAAATGCGACGGTGACGGTTACCGGGGTAGGGAGCGGCAGCGCGAGCGCGGCTTTGAACGGCGATTACATTGGGTTTGGCGGCGGAGCCAGTATTTACTTCGGCAAGGGATTCGGCGCGCGGCCGGAGTTTCGGTATGAGCGCCAGGAGTTCTACTCCGGCGGTTCGAGCGCCGGGCAGAACGTTGTCCTGGTCACGGGGTCCCTGTTCTACCAGTGGGGCGGAGGCGAGAAAAAGAAGAAGGCGTCAGCTTCCACAAGGTAAGCTGTTGGTCCTGGCATCCGGCGTGTGAGGACTTCAGGGCCAGGTTTGGGAGCCCCCTGCATCCATAGAGCTGTGCGGGCTCATGCCTTGCGGGAGCTACACAAGCTCGAAGAGAAATCCTAGACAGAGAACGCCGCTGGGGCCGAGCCAAGCGGAGCAACTGTTGCCTCCTGGTCCTTGTACTGGAGCTGGTAGAGCTTCCAGTAGAGGCCGCGGCGGGCCAGCAGTTGCTGGTGCGAACCCATCTCGCGCAACTGCCCCTTGTGCATCACGAGGATGGTGTCGGCGCGCTGCACAGTTGAAAGCCGGTGAGCAATCAACACACTTGTCCGCCCCTCCACCATGCGTTCGAGCGCGCCGCGTATGCGCAGTTCGGTGTCGGTATCCACGCTCGACGTAGCTTCGTCGAGGATGAGAATGCGCGGATTGTAGGCCAGCGCCCGGGCGAAGTTGATGAGCTGCTTCTGGCCCGTGGAGAGCGAGTTGCCCCGCTCCTGCACCGGCTCATCGAACTTGCCCGGCAGCGTCTCAATAAAGTCGAGCACGTTGACGTCGCAGGCCGCCTGCCGCAGCACTTCTTCGCTGATGTCTTCATTGCCCAGGCGGATGTTCTCGGCCAGGGTTCCGGTGAACAGGAACGGATCCTGCAGCACCACTGCGAAATGCTGGCGCAGCTTGTTGAGGTCGTGCTTGCGCAGGTCGACACCATCCAAGAGAATCTCGCCCGCGGTTACGTCGTAGAAGCGCATCATCAGGCTGGTCAGCGTGGTCTTGCCCGCGCCGGTGTGGCCAACAATCGCCACCGTCGACCCGGGCTCGATGGTGAAGGAGACGTCCTTGAGAATCCACTCAATGCCGTCAATCGAGGCCAGGCCGGCCGAAGACTTGCCGGATTCAGGAAGATGCGCATCGGAGGGCACGCCTGCCGAAATCCGATCGACAGCCGCCTGCTGCTCCGGCGTCAGCTTCTGATAGGTGAACCACACATGGCGGAACTCGATGCGATTGCTTCCATCTCCCTCGACGGGCTGCGCGGGGCCGACAATCTCAGGCTCCGTGTCGAGGAGTTTGAAGATGCGTTCACACGCCGCCATCGCCGCCTGCAGGATGTTGTACTTGTCGCTCAGGTCCTGAATGGGCCGCCAGAATCGCTGCGAATACTGAATGAACATGGCCAGCACGCCGATGGTGACCACGCCGTGGAGCACGCCAACGCCGCCCCGCCAGATGACCAGCGCGATGGCCAGCGAGGAGAGAATCTCGACCGCCGGATAGTAGAGCGCATAGGCGTAGATGGTGTCTTTGAACGCGATCATGTGCTGCTCGTTCACGGCCTCAAAATCATCAAAGGCCCGCTGCTCGCGGTTGAACAACTGCACTACGGCCATGCCGGAGATGTGTTCCTGGGTGAAGCTGTTGATGCGCGCAATCGCCGTCCGCACGCGGCGATAGCTCTCGCGCACGCTGTTGCGGAAGATGCGGGTGACGATAATGATCACCGGCAACACGGCAAACGTAACCAGCGCCAGCCGCCAGTTGATGGTGAGCATCACGGCGGCCATGAAAACGAGATTGAAGAAGTCGTCGACAATGGCCAGGATGCCGGCCGTGAACATTTCGTTGATCGCGTCCACGTCCGACGTGAGCCTTGTGACCAGCCGCCCCACGGCATGCGTGTCGAAGAACCCGATGTGCATCCGCTGCATGTGGCGGAAGATGTCGCGGCGCAGATCGAACATCATCTTCTGCCCCAGCCACTGCATCAGGTACGTCTCGGTGAACTGGAAGCCATAAGAAAGCACCAGCGCGCCGATGTAGATGGTCGCGAGCGCTGTGATGCCCATCCAAGGATCGGTTGGCAGGCGGCGCGTGAGCCAGTTGGTGGCCGAACTTGGAACCCCAGTCAGGTAGCGATCGATGGCCACCTTCACCAGGTACGGTCCGGTCACGTCCGACATCGACTTGAGACTGACCGCGAGCGTAGAGATCGTCGCCTGAATCCAATAGGGCCGCACATAGTGGCCCAGTCGCTGCATCAGCCGCGAGTCGTAGACCTTGCCGACCGGGTCCTCGTCGCGCTTTTGCGGCACAAGTTTCGCCGGCTTTTTTTCCTGGTTTTGGTCTGGCATTGTTCAGCGGCAAACGGGGCTTGCTTCTTTATTGTACGGGGCGCCGCGTAATTACGGTTTGCGGAAGAGCAGCGAACCGGCGCAACCTTCCCCGCATTGATCCGGCGCAAGGATTTGACGTCGCATCCCACCCATTCCGCATTTTTTCTTCGAAAAGCCGCGGAAAGGATGGGGTACCCGGAGACTCGCTCCAGCCGCCTCACTCCTCCATCAGTCCTGCGTCCTCGTCCCCTGCTGCAAGCAGGCGCGCCGGAATCAGGTCGAACGGAGTTGGCTGCGGATCCTCGAACCAGTGAATTGCCTCCGGCCCGGCCGTCCGCGCACATGCCACCGCCTGTTCTGCTTCGCGCAGTACAACTACCGGCGATCGCCCAAGGCTGATGGCAATTCCGAAGCAGGCAGAAAGCCGAATCGCCTTGCCGCAAACGTCAAAGGGTGTGCTGAAGATTCCGCGCAGCCGTTCGGCCATCCCCGCGGCCTGCGCCTGCGTGCACCCGGGCAGGGCGACAAGAAACTCATCCTTGCCCGGCCGTCCAAAGACGTCGTAGCTGCGCAACATGCGGCTGGTCCGCGCCACCACCTGGCGAAGCAGATCGTCGCAGACTTCCGCTCCCAGCCGCGAGTTCCAGTGGCCAAAGTCGTCGATGTCAAAAAGGATCAACGCCAGCGAACTCCTCATCCGCTGTACGCGATCGGTCTCGCGAAACAGCACCGCCATCAGCGTTTCGCGGTTGTAGATGCCGGTCAGGTGGTCCATCTGCAGGTTGCGCCGCGAGGCCTCGCGCAGAGCCTCCAGCTCCTGCGACTGCCTTCGCACCCGCAGCGACCTTTCGATCCATAGGGGCCACCACGCGGCGTCCATTGCCCGCGGCAAAATATCCTCAACCAGCCCGGAGTCGAGGAACCCGGCCTCGCGCTCGCCCGCCTCATTGGAAATCAGCACCATCGACAGGCGCTGCCGGCCAACCTGCGTGCGGACGGCAACCAGCAGATCGCAAATATCGGAGGGGGGCTCCTGGTCGGCCAGCCGCGCATCCACGAGCGCCATCGCCGGTGGATCGTGCCTGGTCAGCGCGCGCAGCGCTGCCTCCGGCGTGAGGGCAATCTGGACCCGTGACCCGACAGCACGAAGCACGGGATCGAGAACCGTCAAAAGCGCCGCGTCCGGAGACGCAAGAAGGAAGTCAGGGGGTGGCTCAGTCAGCATGCGGGAAATCTCCGTGCAAGGTGCATCGGCGGAGATTAGGAAATGTTTAGGGACGGATCGAGCGATCTCAGAACATTTGAGTGACGAGCGCGCGACGCAACGACGCCAAGGTAAGACTTGCACCAACGTAATCAGGGCCTGTTCATGCTGCCCGCAAGGGAAGTGTAAACAGGCCCTGATTTAGCCCAGTCTGGCGTTTTCGGCTGCTAGTCCACAAAATCAACCAGCGGCGCAATCGGAATGATTCCCCGCTCGTGGCCCAGATCAAGCAGCTTGCGAATTGCCTGCCGCCCGTCCGCTCCGTAGTCCAGCGTCCGCTCGTTCACATACATGCTCACGAAGCGGTTTGCCAGCCGCGGGTCCAGGTCCCGCGCGAACTGCATCGCATATTCCAGCGCGGCCTCGCGGTTGTCGAGCGCGTGCTGAATGCTGTCGCGTACCGCCTTGGTCACCAACTGCAGCGTTTCCTTGCCCAGCGACCGCCGCACCGCATTGCCGCCCAGCGGCAGCACCAGTCCCGTTGCCTCGCGCCACCACACGCCCAGGTCCACCACCTTTTGCAGTCCGCTGGCGGAGTAGGTCAGTTGCCCTTCGTGAATGATCAGCCCAGCTTCGAAGTTCCCCGCCTGAATCTCAGGAATGATCTTGTCGAACGGCACAGTCACCGTCTCCAGCTCCGGGTTGAAAATCTTCAGCGCCAGGTAGGCCGTCGTCATCGTTCCCGGAACCGCGATCTTCACGCGTTTCAGGTCCTCCGGCGCCAGCTCCCGCGACGAGACCACCATCGGCCCGTAGCCCTCGCCCACGCTCCCGCCGCATCCCATCAGCGTGTAGCTGTGCTGCACGTAGGGATAGGCGTGAAAGCTGATCGCCGTCACGTCGTAAAACGCTTCGTCCCGCGCCTTCTGATTCAGCGTCTCAATGTCGCACAGCGTGTGATTGAACCGAAAGCCCGGCACGCGCACTTTGTTCGTCGCCAGGCCGTAAAACATGAACGCATCGTCGGAGTCGGGACTATGGGCAATCGAGATATCGATAATCTTTTCAGCTTGCTTCGCGGTCACTTTCGGAGAGTCCTTTCAGGTCGATGGGGCAGGGAAGCGCTTAGCGGACGCGGCGCAGGCGCTCGCACCCGCGAGCCACCGCTGCGGCTGCTGCAATGTTCAGTCCTGCGCCCGGAAGAAACGGCAACACCGCCTGCGCGAGGACGGTCTGGACCGAACCGTGAGTCCATACGGCCAGCCACGCTGCGCCGCAAGCGAAGACCAGGGCCAGCGCGGCGCCGGCGCTCAGCAAGCCCGAGCCAAACCCGCGGCCCGTGCGCCGATACAGCCAGGACGCAAGTGCCGCGGCTGCCGGATAGGCCATGAGATAACCGCCTGTCGGACCCAGCAGGTGTACCAGCCCCGCCGTGGCCGGCAGGCCCGGCGCAAACACCGGAAGCCCCAGCGCTCCCTCTGCCAGATAGAGCGCCAGCGTAGCCGCTGCGAGCTCCGGCGCAAGCAGCAGCCCCAGAACCAACACGGCCAACGGTTGCAGCGTCATCGGCACCGGCGTAAAGCTCAGCGGCAGCGCCACGTGCGCGCACAAGGCCACGACCGCGCTGCCGGCCACCGCAATGCCGGCGGAGCGAAGACCGAATGTCACGCGAGTGCCTGACTCGTAGTCCTGGGCCACGCGACTTGCTGACCCAGCGTCCGTAGATGCAATCTCCGGGGAGAAGTCTGCTGAGAATTCTTTGTTCAAAGTGTCCCCTTGTCCCGCTTACAGTTCAACTTCCGACTCGGCTTCTTCAGCCATTTCAGCTTCCTGTTCAGTCTGCGCGCCGAGATCGCGGCGTTTCTGTGAGCGCCGTACCCAAATGTGACGTGCCATTCCAAGGGCTGCTGCCAGCAGTCCAACCAAAGACACGAGAAGTGCGATCATTAACCAGCGCACGAGGGCCTCTATGCGGCCGGTTCCCTGGGGGTGCAACCCTGCCTGCGCGTTGCAAGGAATGCAAGAATCGGTAATCCGCCAAGGGTCAGAATATCAGACGGGGCGCCCTTCATCCCGCGCCGTCCTTCGCCTTTGTCAGCTCACTTCTGGCGAACTCCCAACCGAAGATTGCAGCCACGCAAGATACTCGGCGCTGCCGCCGTCGACCTTGAGCACCAGGAACTCTGGCGTCTCATAGCTGTGCAGCTCCTTGAGGCGTTTCTCCAGCGCGCCCACCTGTTCTTCGGTCGTCTTCAGCAGCAGCATAACCTCATCCGCCGTCTTGATCTGGCCCTTCCAGCGATAGATCGACGTCGCTCCGGGCAGAAGAGTCGCGCACGCAGCAAGCCGCTCCTCGACCAGCGTGCGTGCCAGGCGGCTGGCTGCGCCGGGACTCGATGCAGTGGTAAGAACGAGGCGGAATGGAGTGGGCGAGTCGGTCATGGGCACTCTCCGGCGAAAATGTCACGGCCAGTGTACAGCGAAGGCCGCGGCTCTGCGCCCATCAATCAGAGTGCCGCTTTGATGACCTTGCGGTAGTTGTCGAGCACCTCTTTGCCGCGCTCGGTCAGGCGGCAGAGAGTGAGCGGATACTTGCCCCGAAATGTCTTCTCGATGGCGATGTAACCCGCCTCGTCAAGTTTGGTGAGGTGCGCGCTGAGATTGCCCTGGGTGAGGCCTGTGGTCTGGCGCAGGTACTGGAAGTCGGCTTCTTCGACGGCGGCCAGCAGGGCGACGATCATCAAGCGCCCCGGCTCGTGGATGACGCGGTCGATCTCGGCGAGTCGCTGAATCTTCGCGCTCATCTCACTCTCCCGGCTCAGCCGGCAGGCGCATGAAGTGCAGGAAGTGCAGGAAGACCACGCAGCCTGAGAGCAGCGACAAGGCGCCCATCAGGCCGTAGAGGATGGCGAAGCCCGTCGCCAGTGAGACCGCGCTGAACGCGAGAACAAGGCCCGTCACCGCCATTACTGCGCCGCCGGTGATGAATCGTGGCAGCTTTCCAGCAATCGCGGCCAGCACACCGCCGCCGATCCCGGTTGCCCCGAGCACCCAACTCGCCGGCGGGAACGATCCGCGGAACGCCGCAAAAACTCCAGCGATGCCAAACGCAATCGCAATGGCGATAACGATCGCGACGTACTTGCGATTGGCCGGTCTTGATTCGACGTAGCCCTCCCTCTCGATCAGGAACTTCCTGCGCACCGTTTTGATGGCCCATGGCAATCGGAGGCAGAGAATTGGAATCAGCAGCGCCTGGCCGCAGATGGCTGCTACATAGGCTGGAGATCGTGGCTGGACTGCGGTCGGGAGCCAACACACCACGGCGAGAGCCAGGAAAACAACTCCGATGGCGATCTCAGGCAATCCATCCTGGTTATGCGCCTTCTGCATGAGACGGCCGGCGATTCTTTCCGAACTTTCTTCAAAAAGGCGGGACGATGTTTCGTTCATGTCGTTCTCCGTTCGCAGACTAGTTTGTGATGCAAACTAGAATGGGTCAATCATGCGCCTGCCCTTTTGGCTTGTCAAGTCGGAATGCGAGGATTTTTTCGTCCGTCCTCTCGCCGGAACGAACCGGACTGATGCGAACGGAACTGGAACGAACGGGGTTGGAACGAGGAAGAAACAATGGCCCAAGGGTTTCTTTCTTGCAGTGAATCCGGCATTGCAGGCCTATTTCTAAGGCCTGAACTTGCCGACTCCATTCAGGTAAGGCAGTATGGACTTTGGCGGTGAAACATTGCTTCCAGACGGGTCGGCGGAAGGGCGCTTCCGGAGAGAAGGCATCATGAGCACAACCATTAAATTTGGCACCTCCGGGTGGAGGTCGATTGTTGCCGGAGACTTTACCATCGCCAATATCCGGCTGGCGGTGGCCGGCATCGCCGCATATGTCAAAACCCAACCCGCGCCCCATCGCGTGCTCGTCGGCCGCGACCCGCGATTTCTCGGCGAACGCTTTGTCGAAGTCGCTGCCCAGGTGCTCGACGCCGCCGGCGTAACGCCCATCGTCATTCCTCACGTCGCGCCCACGCCCGCCATCGCTTATGCCGTTCAGACCCTCAAGACCTCCGGCGCCATCAACTTCACGGCCTCGCACAATCCGCCCGAATACAACGGCATCAAGTTCTCGACGCATGACGGCGCGCCGGCCCTGCCTGCAGTGACGAAGCAGATTGAGGCTGCCATCGCATCCCTGGTCGCCGCGGGCGGCAGCGTCGCCTCATCGACCAAATCGGCCGCCGACTTCGAGCAAGTCGACGTGAAGCCGGCCTTCCTTGCCCGCCTCGCCGAGCTGGTCGACCTGAATGCCGTCGCCAAATCGGGAATCAAGGTGGTCTTCGATCCCTTCTGGGGCGCAGGCCGAGGGTACAGTTGCCACGCCCTTCGCCAGGCAGGGGTCACAGTCGAAACCGTCCACGACTATCGCGATGTCCTCTTCGGCGGGCATGCCCCCGAGCCCGACGACCATCTTCTCGGCGATGCCAGGGCCAAAATGAAAGAGATCGGCGCGGCTCTCGGCATCGCAACCGATGGCGACGCCGACCGCTTTGGCATCGTCGATGGGGACGGCACGTTTATCCAGCCAAACTACGTCATTGCCCTTCTCTTCGACTACCTCGTCGAGACCCGTGGCTGGAAGAACGGCGTGGCCAAGAGCGTGGCCACCACCAACCTCATCAACGCCGTTGCCGAATATCACAAGGTGCATCTCTACGAGACGCCCGTGGGCTTCAAGTACATCGGCGAGCTCATCATTGCGGACAAGATCGCGATCGGCGGCGAAGAGTCCGCCGGCCTCACCATTCGCGGCCACGTCCCGGAGAAAGACGGTGTGATTGCCGGGCTGCTGGTGGCGGAGATGGTGGCCACCCGCGGCAAGAGCCTGGGCACGCAGCTCAAGGAGCTGTTTGCCAAGGTTGGTTCCTTTTATCCCGTTCGCGAGAACTTCCGCTTGACCCGCGAGGGGAAAGCCGCGTTCACTCAGAAGTTGAAGGCCGATCCTACGGAGCTCGGCGGGCGCAAGGTCACCAGCGTGGTTCGCAAGGACGGCCTCAAGGTCATCCTCGAGGACGGCTCCTGGGTTTGCTACCGGATCTCCGGAACCGAGCCCGTTGTGCGCGCCTATGTGGAAGCGCGCAGCGAGCACGACATGGAATCCTTGAGCGCGGCCGCAAAGAGTTTTGTTCTCTCCTGAGTGAGGCAACCATGCACGAGCAAAACGCCAACGTCGCCGCGAAGAACGGCAAACGCGCAAAGGAGCCAGTCTCAGAGCGCGCCCTCGAGCTGGGCCGCCGTGTCTGGCGTCCTGCCGGCACACTGGTCGCCTTCGCTCTCGCTCTGCTGCTGACCTGGCACGTCATCAACGGCAAGCACGGCCTAAACGTCTGGCTGGAAAAGCGCGCGGAAGACAAGCAGCTGCAGCGCGAGATCCAGGACCTGAACCAGGAGAACTCCCGCCTGCGCGATCGCATCGAGCATCTCCGGTCCGACCCCGACACCATCATGATCGCGGCTCGTCAGACGCTGCACTACGCCAAACCCGACGAAGTGATCGTGGCGCTGCCGGCGGAGAAATCGGACAAGACGCAGACTGCGCCCGCTATCGACCCGAAGAAATAGGAGCCGTTCACCACTCGATCAAGAATCGAGCGGCCCTTATTTCAAAGCTGATCGGCCGGGAGTGGCTTATTCAGATACCCGGTCGTGATCCCCCAGCGGGCGAAATGCTTCGGCTCCCAGTCCAGCAACAACGGAGCGTCAAACCAATCCACCTCCGTTTCCGTTCCGTCGGGCGCGATGTACGAGTCGATGTAGTCCCATTCGCCGCAGTCATTGAAGACGAGCAGCCCGAAGCCGTTGGCAAACCGGAATTGCATGTTCCCGGAATAAGCCTCGTCCCAGGTCTGACCGCCCAGCAACTCCACCGACAGTGTTCCGGCGTCGACCGCCTCGCACATCGCGACAATATCCTGTTCCGTCACGCTGCCTCCAGGCAGAAGCACTGCTGCAACGATTATCGGCAATGCCAGCCTGTTCGGCGAATGGTCGAATTCTGTTGAACCGTCAGGCTTCCGAGACCGCTGGCAGTTTGGCCGCATCCCATGCGGCCAGCCCGCCCGCCATCTCAATCAGGTTCGTAATCCCGTGCTGGTGCAGAATGCTCGCCGCAATCGAAGAGCGGTAGCCGCCTGCGCAGTGGACGGCGATGCGGCGTCCGCGAGGGACCTCCGCGATGCGTTCCTGGATTTGGTTCAGGGGAATATTCAGGCTCTCGGGTATATGCCTGGTCTGCCATTCGCCGGGATTCCGGATATCGAGCACCAGCGGCGGATCGGTGCCCGCCAACTCCTCGGCAACCATTGCCGCGCTTACGCGTTCGGTGGGCCACACAAGATCGGGCCTCGCCGCCAGGGCAGCCATGCCTCCGTCGAGATAACCCATGACATGATCGAATCCGATGCGGCCCAGGCGTAATGCAGCCTCGTACTCCCGACCTGGCTCGGCAACGATCACAATCGGCTTAGCGCGATCGAGCAGTGTGCCGGCCCACGTAGCATATTGGCCGCCGAGTCCGATGTTGACGCTGCCCGCCAAGTGCCCTTTGGCAAACTCTGCCGGTTCCCGTACATCCAGCACCTGCGCGCCAGCGTCTCCCAGGCGGATCACTTCGTCCAGCGCAACAGGTTGCAGAACCTTTTCGAGGGTTCTGTCGAGCGTTGCGCGCTCACGTGTGTTGAGAATGGCATCGAAGGTAAAGTACTGCGGAGCATCCGGCTGGTCGGCCGTGACCAGGCGAATGAACTCTTCCTTTGACATTGGTTGCAGCGCGTAATTCATACGCCGCTGCTCTCCGAGCGAAGAAACCGTGTCGGAGGAGAGCTTCTTGCCGCAAAGCGACCCTGCGCCATGCGCCGGATAGACCAGCGTCTCGTCGGGCAGCGCCAGCAGCTTCAAGTGCAGGGAATCGTAGAGATGCCCGCCGAGTTCGTTGGCGGTCCATCCCAGCGAAGCGCGCAGATCAGGGCGACCCACGTCGCCAATGAACAGCGTATCTCCGGTGAGCACCGCGTGCGGCTCAGCCTGGCTCTTCTCCAGATCGAACACGAGAATCGAGATTGACTCGATGGTGTGCCCCGGCGTTTCCAACACCTGCAAGCGCATGCCAGGAAACTCGAGCGTGTCGCCATCCGCCATCGGCACAAAGGCATATTCTGCTTCAGCGCGGCTGCCCAGGTGAATCTGAGCGCCGCAGCGATCGCGCAGTTCGAGATGTCCGGCGAGGAAGTCTGCATGGAAGTGCGTCAAGAAAACGTGGCGGATCTTGAGTCCGAATCCTTCCGCGTCGGCCAGGTACTTTTCGATATCGCGCTGAGGATCGACCACGATCGCAGTCGAGCTGGCTTCGTCTCCAAGCAGGTAGGAGGCATGCGCCAGGCAACCCAGATAGTACTGTTTGAGAATCATGGAGACCCTCCCAGCCACCTTCCAGTCGATTTCAGGTTAACCGGCTTTTCGATGCCTTTCCATAAGTTTCACCTAAGCGCACAGGTGCATCCTCCCGGATTCGTCCGGGGAGGATGCAGTTGAAGGGGCCTGGGCGGGCTTCGATCCCGTCCAGACGCATGTGAG
>Ga0181517_10004573_pt1 | contig 12550 bp, 15 predicted proteins | sample PEATcosm2014_Bin_31_FD_119748 | JGI IMG/M metagenome (GOLD analysis project Ga0181517, IMG submission 119748) | Peatland microbial communities from MTU Mesocosm Facility, Houghton, MI, USA - PEATcosm2014_Bin01_30_metaG | ecosystem: Environmental > Terrestrial > Soil > Wetlands > Peat | place... | reverse complement strand
GAAATCTCGACGACGACAAACTTCCGCATCGAAAAATGGTGGAAGTCGAGCTTGCTGATTGCTTGATTCGGATCTTTGATCTAGCGGCCCGATTTAACTTCGATTTAGAAGGCGCCTATCAAGAAAAAACGGCGTTCAATGCGGTGCGAGAAGATCACAAACATGAGGCGCGGTTAGCTGCCAACGGTAAAAAATACTGACCACTGACAACTAACCACTGACCACTGGAGAGGCGCGACCCATGGCTGGACCTTTTGAATCGGCAGGAGCGATTCACGACCCAACGCGCTATGCCGCGCTGACGCCGAGCGCGGAGCAGTTTGCCGGGTTGCGCACGCAAAGAAGTCCCTACAGCGACGGCATCAGCTCTTATCTGATGCGGAGATTCTATTCCGGTATTCACTTCGATCAGATGCTGGACGGGTTGAACCGTGAGATCTCAGTAAACCTGACTGACAAGCGGCGACCGGGAACGGCGGTTTACAACGCCGCAACCTTTCCACCGACGCTGAGCTTTTTCAGCTTCAAAAGCATCCAGGATGGCATTGAATCGGTGCGCGTGTTGCTGGACGGGACCGACGGGAATATCTGGGACGCAACCGCGGGAACCAATGCCAATATCTTTACCAAATCGGCGGGCGCGGGACCGATGTGCTTCATGAATGTGAATACGGAACTGTTCATGGGCGACGGCGTGGATCAGAAGAAGTGGCTGAACAATGCCGGATGGCAGGCGAGCACAAATGTGCTGCCGGGAACGCTGATCAACGTGGGCACGGAACCTGGCAATATGCAGATGGCGCTGGGCGGCATCACATTGCCGATTGTTGCCACGCAAAATCTCTCCACGAGTGGAATTTTGATCTATTTCGATCTGAATAGTATTCCCGATCAATTTGCCAACCTGCTAGGCGCGAGCATCACTTTCTCAGGGCTGACCAACTATACATCGCTGAACGGACAGACGAAGACGATCCAATCTATATCATCCTCCACGCTAGGGTGTGTAGAGGTGCCAGGACTGTTACATGCGGCTGGACCGGTTACCCCAGATACCGGCCAGGCGACGACTGGAAACGGGATAACAGGAGCAACCCCGCCGAGCTTCAGCGGAACGCAGTATGCGGTAACAGCCGATGGAGGCCAGCAGTGGAAGTGCTATGGGACGGCAGTTGAGAATTGGGGGCTCCCTCAACCCACGCAACCGACAGTGACGCCGTATAACGGCTCTCGGTTCTGGCAAGCGAATGCAACGCTTGGAGCCTACTACAGCGTGCTGGACCCTAATCAGAATCTGCACGTGATCATGAACTACACAGGTGGTCTTCCTGCATATACAACAGGTCTATCTTATCCAAAATGGAATCCTCAGACTTCAACAAACGGTTTTGCAATAACGATTGATGGTAATGCTATCTGGTGGAATTTTGGGATTGTAGGCGTCTGGTCGCCAGTAACAGCCTTTGGACTTCCGGGTTCAGTTCAAACCTGTGCGATTCTCGATTCAAATCAGAATTTACAAGTTGTGACTAACGGAACTGGTGGAAATTCCGGAGGATCGCCGCCAACAACCTGGGCAACGACCATTGGAACAACCACTAGCGATGGAGCTTTGACCTGGACATGCGTAGGACCGGGCGTGGTGTGGACGACAGCAAGTATCAGCTACTCTTTTTCAACTCATGCCATTGATGGTTCGGTTTCGACAGCATCTTTGCCTGTGACGATTCAAGGAGGAATCCTAGGGAAAGCCAGTTCGTCATACCTCTCTCTAAACGGTACATTTCAACCGGATACCCAGATCGATCAGATATGGATCTGGCGCACGCCACAGGGCGAAAGCACGTTGATTCTCGAAGACCAGTACCCGATCGACCTCTACCTCTACGGGGCTTCGAGTTTCACTTATGCCGAGCAAGGGATACCCGACACGTCAACGAACGGCGCAAGGGCGCTGAACGCTTTTATCGCCGCGCCGGTGGCGAGCGCGAATAATCCGCCGCCGGCCGGGATTACAGGCATGGCTAATCACTTGCAGCGGACGTGGGGATTTGTCGGCAACCTGGTTTACTACTCCGGAGGGCCGGACACGCTGGTGGGCAACGGAAACACAGCGTGGCCGCCGCTGAATTTTATTGCCTTCATCGGCAAGGTGATCAAGCTGCGTCCGATCACGGTGCAGAACGGCGGCATACTGGTTTACACAACCAGCGGGATCTGGATCATCCTGGGAATCGGCACATCGAGCAATCCGTTCTATACCACAAAATATGCCGACAAGATCATCCTGGGCGGCTACAACGTGGAAGACGTGCTGGGCACGGAAATCAACCTGATGGAGTCAAATGGGCGGGTAAGCTCGCTGACTGTGACCTATCCCTTCAACCCGCAGAGCGGCTACAACGAAGTGGGGCTGCCGATTGGAGATCAGTTTTTGAAGGTGACCACGGGAGGCATCAGCGCGGCGCTCTACAATCCGGCGACAAGTTATTTGAGTTGGAATATCGCCAACACGCGCGATGTGGGAATGTATGTGGCGGATGGGGCTGTGGGCTGGTTCAGAATGGGCGCGGTAAGCCCGCCGGAGAGCGGACTGGTATGGAGTCCGCGGGCGGCGATTGCGGGCGGCACTAGCGCAGTGCAGAGCGTGGAAGTAAGCCCCGGAGTCTTCCACTTGCTGATTGGACCTCCAACGGGCGGAGGGCCGATCTTGATGCGCGATGTGACGCAGACAGCTTGGGCGGACAATGGGAATGCTTACCCGGCATGGGACACGAAGGGCGTCATTCCGCTGTGCTCGACTGGCGCGGTGAGCGAGGTGGCATGGATTGCCGCGAAGAGCGCGGCGGTGGGTTCAAGGCCGGTGGTGAGCGTGCTGATGGGTGAGATCGCGGCAACCGCCAATACGCCATGGACCGTGTTGCAGCCAACGGCGCCTGACCCGGCGGATCAGCCGCCGAGCCAGACTGTGTACAGCGATCGATACAGTGGGCAACAGGGCGCAGCAGTGATGAAGAGCGATTCAATTCTGCTGAAGTTTGATTACGGTTCGCAGGCGGCGGCTGACGAGCTGCTGGAGTTTGCGATTTACGGGGCGAAGGAAGAGGAGCGTAAACAGCAATGAAAATCGCTCTGATCTTACTTTTGGCTGCCCCACTTTATGCTCAGTGGCCGGAAGCCCCCAAGCCACAACAGATTGACCATGTAGAGTGGGGTCTGCTGGCAACTGATGCGGGAGTACGGGGCCTGGACGTGTATTCAACACACCATATGCTCCAGAACGGCAACCGGGAACTATTTCTGCCCTCCGCCATCGCAGACCACGTTCCGGCAATGGCAGCGTACTCTGCCGGGACAGTGGTGGTGGACTGGTATTTTTCCCGGATGCTCACCAGGCATCATCACCGGAGGTGGGCGCATCTCCTGACCTCCGTGGATATCAGCACAACAGCGCCATGGGCAGTCCACAATTTGTATTTGTCGAACCGAATGATCACTAAACCCAGTACACCAGCGCCGGGAGGCGTAAAACAATGACTTTCATCGAAGCGATTGCGCGTGAGGAAGGGTTTGAGGTTGCCGGTTCGCTGGCGCAGCGGCGCAACAATCCCGGCAATATCGAGGAAGGCGAGTTTGCCCGGACTCATGGAGCGCTGCACACAGATGGCAACCGATTTGCTCACTGGGCCACGCCGGAGGCAGGGTTTCAAGCCATGCGAGAGTTGCTCCAGATTGGGTATAACGGCTTGACGGTGGCGGAAGCTCTCAACAAGTGGGCACCCCCAGTTGAGAATCAGACGGAATCCTACATCGCGAATGTCTGCAAGTGGACGGGACTGACGCCGGATTCTGTGCTCACCAACGAAGTGATCGGCTAGGGGCGAGCATGACAGCACTTTCCACTTTGCGATTCTCAGCCTACACACTGCGGCCAGCGTGGGAAGAGGACCGCATGCTGGCTGAGCAATGGACAGCACGGGACGAGGACCATGCGGGCAAGATCGATCCCGCATTCTGGCTGGAGCAGCAACCGGGGATAGATTCCGTGGTGGTGGAGGATAGCCAGGGGCCGGTGTTTTTCTTCAAGACGCGCCTTATGATCGTAAAGATAATCGATCAGAACCCGCTCCCAATACAACTTGTGGGTCTAAGCCAGGAGACGATTGAAGAAGTGAGACCGCCGGTAATGAAGATCATCGCCGAGGTGTTTATCCAGTTCATGCCATGCGCGACGGAGGAGGACCGGGAGCGGACCCGGCAGGCGCTGATGGAGGGAACGGCTTGGCTGGCGCCGGTGCTCGAGCAGAGTGGAGCGGAGGAAATGTTCTTTGACAGCCGGCAGCCGAAACTAATTGCTTTCTGCCAGAAGCGTTTAGGGTTTATAGTGGACGGGACAGAGTTGCAAAACGGCTATATAAGGCTGCGTAGGGTGTTGCATCCTGAGAAGCGAGCCGAAAAGATGGAAGGGGTGTAATATGTGTGCTTCTGGCGCTCAAGACACGATTCAGCAGGAAGACATACAGACCATGCAGGAATATAACCAGCAGCAAGCGCAGCAGTACGCCCGCCAGACGGCGCTCTATGCTCAGGTGAAGTCTGTGCTGGACCCGATATTGAATGCGGGACCGAATCAGCAGGGAATGAGCCCCGCGGAGCTGAATACTCTGAATGCGCAGGCGGTGGAAGGCACAGCCGAGAATTACAGCGCGGCTGGCAAGGCGGTTGGCGAGAATCTGGCGGCCGAGGGCGGCGGCGACAATCCGCTTCCGAGTGGGGCGCAGACGCAATTGAAGCAACAGGTAGCTAACAGCGCCGCGGAGCAGGAAAGTTCGGAAGAGACGCAGATCCAGAGCGCGAACTACCAGACAGGCCGGGAAAACTTCACCAATGCGGAGCAGGGCGAGATGGCGATTGCGGCGGGAGAAAACCCGATCGCATATTCGAGCGCGGAGATCAACTCGGAGAGCGCCGCGGGAAGCGAAGCCAACACGATTGCCCAGGAAAACAATAGCTGGATGAATGCGGCAATAGGAGCGGCAGGAAGTGTTGCAGGCATAGCTTTAATGGGATAGGTGAGCGATGGACGATCCGACACAAGGCGGCGCAACAGCGATGGCAACACCGGCACCGGCGGCATCGACGCCGAGCGCGCCGCCGCCCAGCGGGGACATGGGCAGCGGCGACAAGAGCTGGCAGCAGGCAGCCGCGACGGCAGGAACAAGCGCGAGCGCTTCACCGGCTCAACCAACTGCCTCGACTCCTAACGCCGCCCCAGTGCCTCCGCCGGCAGTTACGGCTGTGGCCGCGCCGCCGGCGGAGGCGAAGCCGGTTTATGCTCCGGGGCTGCGCGGGTTCATGGACAAGATGATTGACTCGCTGGCCGGAACGCCGACCAGCAAGGTGCGCCAGGCAGCGGACGGCAGCGTTTATCTGGAGCATGAGCCGGTACGCGGGCAGCCGGGATTCTCAAATGGAAAGCAATGGCTGCGAATTGGCGCGGAGGCGCTGCTGGGCGCGGCGGCGGGAATGTCGCAACGCGGAGCCGGCAGCGAAGGAGCGGCGCTGGGCGCGGGCGTGCAGGCCGGAGAGAAGCTTCAGCAGCAGCGGCAGGAAGCGCCAACGCAGGAGTTGGTGCAGTTGGCGAATATCTCAGCATTGAATCACCAGACGGCTGCCAACGCCTTGGAACTGACGCGCAAAGGCATCGAGGGTCAGCAACACGACATCGAGTTCAGCGAAAAACAGGCGGACCGGCTGACAGCCGCGGGAGCAACCCAAGTTGGACACGCCGCGAACTTGCAGGAATTGACCAAGTTCATGCGCGACACTCCGCAGTTCAACCAGGATCAGGCGAAGATGGCGATATACACGCCGGTTGCCACTTACGGGGCAGACGGCAAGCCGAACGGGTTTGATATTTACAAGAAAGTGCCCGGCAGCGACGAAGAGATGCTGCCGGCAGGCACGGAAGTTCCTTTTTTCAATCCGGTCAAGAATGATATTGAATACCAGAAGAGCGCTGGGCCGATGAAGCAGGGCGATGTGAACGCGCTGTATGCCGCGGCGGGGAATGCCCGGCAAAAGTATCAGCTTGACCAGAGCGTGATTGACGAGCACAAAGCCGCCGCGCAAGAGAAGCTGCATCCAGTGGCGAAGCCGCTTTCCCCAGAAGAGTCTGCACACCTAAAAGCGGAGACAGCGGATGCCTGGGCCGGGGCACATGAAAAGCAAGCTAAAGCTGACGACGAGGCGGCGAAGAATAAGGAAACCAGCGGTCCGCTGGTAGACATGATGGGAACAGGGCAGATGCCGGTAGGACGCATGGCTTATCTAGCAGCCAGAAATCCGGCATTGCTGGAGGCTGTTTCTGCGAAGTATCCGGGCTTCGATGGTGGGAAAATTGAAGCCTATGTGGCTGCTGAAAAGGAGTTCACATCGGGTGACGTTGGGAGACAACTTAACTCTGGCGGAACAGTGCTGGCTCATCTGAATCAACTGCGCAAGCTCAATACCCCCGCGAGCCACATTTACGGAACTCCCGCCTATACCGCCTACCACAATCAACTCAACACGTTAGCTCCGGAGTTGAATAAATTTTACGGAGATCAGAACATCCCCGCCGCCGAGCGCGTCTTGGCGACACTTGGATCCACACTGCCGGGGAACCGAGATGCCGCAATCAAAACGCAGGTTGCGTCGATGAAAGAAAAATTCAACTCTTTCAGGCAGCAGTGGAAGAACGCAGCTCCGAGTGAAGCCTATGAAGCAAAACTCCCGTGGATTTCTCCGGAAGGACAGCAGGCATGGAATGAATTAGACAAAGCTTATAACCCGAAAAGCGCGGCAACTTCTTCCGCACCCGCGCTGACTAACCTGCACACCAATCCGCAGACTGGACAGACGATTGGCTGGAACGGACAGCAGTATGTGGACACGAAGACAGGTCAGGCGGTGAAGTAGATGGACCCGCAAGCTCAGAATGGCACTCCGCAACCGCCTCCTCCTCCTCCGGGATTCGTCCCGATGAATCAGGACACTTCTCAGGCCGGTAACGCGCCGCCACCGCCGCCGGGATTTGTGCCGATAAACGCCAGTGGTTCAGGCGCGCAACCGGCGCAGACGGCACAACCAGCCAACCCAGCGAACCCAAACAATGAAGGGTTGTACGCGATGCTCTCTCCGGATGGGCGAGCGGTGCAGATTCCTTATAGCAAAGTCCACACATTGATTCAGAACGGCTATCTCTTTGGCGACAAGGGAACGCTGCAAAGATATGCGCGCGACCATGCCGCCGATCCGCTGAGCGAAGGACGCGTGGAGCAGTATCTGGACCAGCATCCATGGATTGCCGCGCCGGTGAATGCGCTTGTTGGAGTCGGAACCGGAGTGGACAAGACGGTGACCGGACTGGACAGGACGCCGAGGACTCGCTTTGAAACGGAATTGCAATTAGCGGCCGCCAAGCCTACAAAGGGGGCGGTACAAGGAGTAGGAGAGGCCTCAGAAAACGTGGCCGAGTATTTCACTGGCGAAGAACTGCTTAGCTTGCTGGGGAAAGGCGCGGAGGGGCTGGCGCTTGCCGAGAAGCTGAAAAACATGACTGGTTTGGCCCAGATGCTGGGAAAGTATCCAATGCTGGCGAAGGTGCTGAAGATCGGTTCGACCGTTGTGAAGCAGGGAACGATTGCGGGCGCGCAGACATACGCCAAGACCGGAGGCGATGCCGGGGCGGCGGCGACGGCGGCGGGTGAGACGGGGCTGTTGAGCGGGGGATTGAGCACACTGGGAGCGGGGGGAGCGGCGATCAAGACGGCGCGGGCGGGAACTGCGGCAGCAAGAGTACAAACCGCAACCGAGAGCGCAGCAGCGGCGAATCGCGCAACGGAAGAAGCGCGGGCAGCGGACAGCGCAACTTATAGCGATGTGGCGCGCGGCGCGGCTAAGCCGCACATGGAAGCTATCAACGCGGCGCGCGGAAACGCTCAGCCTATGCTGGCTTCGGGAGCGAAAGTTATCGATGTGGATCATATTTTGAATACCACACACGACTTTACTGGGGCAGCGGATCGTCTGACTGAAGTAAACGATGAGGCCTACGACGCGCTCGACAAAGCTACAGATGGAAGGTTCCGCGACCTGAACAAGGAAGTTGCCAAAGCACAGAAAGCCGCGTGGAAGGGCGGGAACGATGAAAAGGGCGCTTATATCGAAAAATTGAATGAGATGGAGGATCTACTCAACGGCCACATGGGCGAAGCGGGGATGGAAGAGTTGCCCGCCGTGAAGGCCAGTTGGACGCAAAGCTACATCTTGCGTGATATAGGCAACACATTAGACAGGAATTTGCGCGGGCTGCCTGGAGCGAGCGAAGTAAGCAACGCGCAACGCGGCATCAATGGAAAGGGACTGCACAACGATCTATTGCGTCTAGTGAAGGATTACACGCGTCCAAAACTCGAACAGGTTCTAGGGCCGGGAAGACTGGACACGCTGGAGCAAATTGCCGAGAGGAACATGACCGACAAACAGCGGCAAGTGTTCAATGGAGGAGTGCGGACAGTGGCGCAGGAGTTGGAGAGGATGGAGCAGGCAGCACCAACCGCAAAGCCGCCAGCGCAAAGAATGATCGGCCTCGGGAAGCGAGCAGGGGTGGTGGCAATTGGAGGTTTAGCAGCCCACGCGGCAGGAATGACTCCATATTGGGGAATGGCCGCAGGAGAGGCTGGCTACGAGGCCACACACGCGGTGATGAACGCGATCAAGGCGAACCCGAAGATTGCGCAGAACTTCATGTTTGCGCTGGAGAGCGGGGCTACGGCGAAACGCTACGGGCCGTTTATCGCGGAGATGATTCAAAAGAACCAGACGGACGCCAGCCGGGAACAACAGGCGGAAGAGGCACCAAAGGAAGAAGGGGGATCGGAGCAATGAGGGAAGACAGGGATCAGGGATCAGAGATCAGGGATCAGAAACGGATCACTGACGAGCAACTGAAGGGGCTGCATGATGTGGCTGTGGCGCGGTCGAAGAAGGGCTGGCCGCAGATCCGCAAAAGCTGGGCGGATGTGGGCAAGGCGCTGCAAGAGTTGATCGAACTGCGGAAGGCGAGCAGCATCCCGCTGGAAGGGACGGTGGAGGGATGATTTCCACCGAGCGGCTGGAAGAGATGAGGCTGGCGGAACTCCGGATTGTTCAGTTTCCGGAGCAGCATCCTAAAGTGAAGCGCATCAGCGAAGAATTAGCCGAGGCGCTGGGCGAACTGATCGAGCGCCGTGTGGATCCAAACAACCCGGCATGGCAATCGACGAGATATGAAGCGGTTGCGGTGGCCACGCGGGGTTTTACGGTGGAAGATGAATGGAAATGATAGCGCTGACGGTGGAAGAGGGCGTTTCTCTGCAGTTGGAGATCTGGGGTGAACGATGAGCGAAACGGTTGACAAGATGCCCGCGATTCACATTGACCGCAGGCACCAGAGCGCGCCCAAGGAGACGGACGGCGACAAGGCGGTGCGGCTGGCGGCGGACGAGATCGAGGGCGGCCGGTGGAAGCTGAGCCGGGAGCAGGAGACCGAGCTGGACGCCGTGCCTGGGTTGGCGCTACGTGACGGCTTTACACCTGATGTAAAGCCCTGGAGCCAGGAGGACTTTGACCGGACGGATCAGAGCCTGGTGATTGGGCAGCATCCGCGCGTGGTGGAGGCGCTGGCGCGGATGGAGGCGGAGAAGAGCGAAGCCAAAGTCAACGGCCAGAAGTATGCCGAACTGGCCGCGATGATGCATGAGACAGTGGAAGAGAGCCGGAGGCTGCAACGCTGGGACGGGCAGGAACGCTGGAGCGAGGATGACGCGCTCGAAGCGCGCAAGGGAAAGATTCTGACGCCGCTGGATTTTTACACGCGCCTGGTGACGATGGGCCTGCTGCAACCGGCGCGGATCGGCAATGTGCACGATTACCCGGTAAAGCAGATGGAATGGGTGGAAGGCGTGCTGGTGGACAATCAGTATTATGTGCGAACGATCGGCAGCGGGAGAATTCTGATTGCGCGGGATGTGAAGAAGATGCACCGTGAGGACAAGGCCGGACGGGTGAGCCTGCTGGTGATGGCGCACAGCGACCAGCCGATTCTGATGCCGGGGCAGAAGGCGGCGGTGGAAGAGCCGGTGCAGGTAGCCACGCTGCAATGGCCCTTCGGGACCGAATGGATGGTGATGAAGTTTGACGAATTTGGCGTGCCACGGACGCCGCGCTTCATCGGATGGCGCACCGCGCTGCTGGCGCTGGTGCGCAATGGCGCGATCACGGTGGCCGAGGCGCACAGGGCTTTCCCGGTGGGCACGGGGCCGCAGGCGAGCTGGTACAAACAACAGATGTTTCAATTTCAAGGAAGAAGGTAAGCGGATGAAAGCAATTGGCATACCGTTAGCTCGAGATCGATGGTGGGAACATTGCACCGATGAAAACGGCGATCCTGTACACATTCTCACACTTGAAGATGTGGGCAGAATTCAAATACCCATCCTTGAGCCGTTGGCCGCTAGGTTATCTGAAAAGCTGAAACAAACAATTAACGAAGTATTTGCGGGGAGGAAGTAAAATTGCAGGAAACAGGGAACAGGGAACAGGGAACAGGCGAGGGCGAACAAGGACCAGAGACCATGGCGCTTGAGGCCGCAAAGATGGAAGGGCTGGCACCGCTCGTGCGAGGGCAGCGCATACGCGCCGAGGAAGTGCATCTGACGACGGTGATGGAACTGCCGAAACCGGAGCCAATCCGGCGAGCAGCTCAGACATTTACACCGCTGATGGGCCAGGTGCTGGTGAGGATGTGCACCAAGGAAGAGATGGACGAAAGCGGAACGCTCTACATTCCTGCCACGGCGCAGGAAAAGCCGATGGAGGGGATTGTGGTGGCGGCCAGCGCGGGGCGGTTCGATTTGCTGGGGCGCTGGGTTCCAAGCGAAGTGGAAGCAGGCGACCGGGTGTTGTATGGGAAGTACTCCGGCGCCGCAATTGTGCTGCGCGGGGAAGAGATGCGGCTCATGAGCGAGGGGGAGCTGCTGGGGATCATTCGGTAAAGGAGCCTGCTGCATGAATAAAACTGTGCCAAGCCCGAAGAACTGGCCTGACTCTAAAAATGGCGCGTGTCTCGTTATGAAAAAGAGTGGGATTCGCGCCATCGACAAGGGCACCGGATACGATGTGCCGGGAAAACTGCGAAGGCTGGCTCATGAGATCGAAAAAGGATTCCATGGCGAAGTGCGCGGCGCTATTGTTGGAATCCTCACTCAAGCAGACGGGGGAATGCGCGCAAACTACATATCCTGCGGACTGTGCAGCATTTCCGAACTAAACATGCTTGCTAATTATCTTGTGAAAGAGACGGGCATTCGATGACACTCAACGATCTACAGAGGGCGGCGGCGGTGTTGTTTGCGGCGCGCGAGGCTGGGCCGGAGGGGAGCCTGGACCAGATGCGCGCCATTTGCCATGTGATCCGCAACCGCGTACAGGCGCAGTGGTACGAGGATTATCTGGCGGCGGTGGAAGGATCTTGGATCAGACGGCGCACGGAGGACGCGGCAGAGAAACAGGCTCCTCTGCAACTGAGCGACCGGCGGCTGGCGACACTGGCCAAGGAGATCGAGGGGATTATCTATGGGCAGATGGATAATGAGATCGCCAAACTCTGCGGCCGGCAGGACAAAGAGCACGGGCCGCTGCTCTACTGGTGCTGGATTGACCGGCCAATGACGCCGTGGTTTGAGCAAAACATTGTGCGCAAGCCGGAGGAACATCGCCAGAGGGCGCAGGTTGGGAATAATATGTACCTGTACGAATAAGGCAGGGAACAGGGAATTGAAGGGAAGGTGGAATCAATGAGATTTTTTGAAGGATGCAAGATGCAACTCTATTTTCGAGGCGGGAAATTGACGCTCGAAAAAAAGACTGAACGTAAAGTCTGGACGTGGAATCTGGACATTGCCCTTGAACCCGTTGAAGTGCTCAGTTGCGACGAGGTAATCCAGAGCAGCTACCAGTCTATTTCGGTACCGGAAAACTACATGGAAGAGATCATTCTCAGCCATGAGATCAAGACCCAAGCGGTGGAAGTATTCGGCCTTGAGAAAAGCGTCGATCCGCTGTTGTGGATACCAAACGCAGACCTAACAGACCTGACAATGACGCGCGACGGCGAACTGATCGAGTTGCATTTGAAGATGGAACTAAAATGTACCCCTTTGGTTCACAACTTTGTGCGCGATTACTGCTTTACACGCGTTTGGGCTCGTTTTTCAGAAGCACAGCCGGGTCTGCCTCTGGGAAAGACAGTTGCCAATCACTTGAAGTATCTTGAAGAAGGCAACGAGTCAAACGAAAGCTGAGAGCTAAGAGCTGAAAGCTGAAAGCTGGTTTTATGCCCGCCACCCCGAACATCACGCTGACGGCTACGCTGCTGGATTACAGCGGCAACACCATCGGAACGAATACGCAGCCGGCATGGCTGCGCATTGCGCTGTGCGGGTTTTACGGCGTGTTGCCAGTGATT
>Ga0181517_10004565_pt1 | contig 12561 bp, 7 predicted proteins | sample PEATcosm2014_Bin_31_FD_119748 | JGI IMG/M metagenome (GOLD analysis project Ga0181517, IMG submission 119748) | Peatland microbial communities from MTU Mesocosm Facility, Houghton, MI, USA - PEATcosm2014_Bin01_30_metaG | ecosystem: Environmental > Terrestrial > Soil > Wetlands > Peat | place... | reverse complement strand
GGCTGCAAGACCCTGGCAAGTTCTTGGAGGACACAGGCGGGTTCCCGGACATGCTCCAGAGTGACGGCGTTGAGGCAGGCTTCGAAAGAGGCTGCGGGAAAAGGGAGGGCAGTCAGATCGGCAATGGCGTGGAGGCGCCGGTAATTCCAATGCGGGTCGCCGACGGCGAGATCGATTCCACAGTAGATCTGTTTCGAGAAGCAGCGGGCGTAACGGCCTTCTCCCGCTCCGGCGTCGAGAACCCGGGCGCCGGGCGTGAGCGCCGCCGCCCAAGTGGAAACCGCGCGATCGGCCGCCGCCTCGAAGTGGAGCACGTGAGAGCGCAGCCAGCGCGGAAGATGGCGCTGCAGGGCGCCGTAGATCATGGCTTCTTACGCCCCTCCAGCATGACCGTCGATCCGGCGCAGCAGGCGGCTTCCAGCACGGTGAATGGAAGGCAGGCCACGGTCAGCCCGAAATACAACAGATCTTTGAATAGCTTGAGCTTGGGGCCTTCCTGAGCGCCGCGAACCTTGCGGGCCATGGGGTCCAGGCCGGGCGCCAGGCTGGTGGCGAAGCCCGCAGGATTATCGCGCAGCGAGAAATATTTGCGCCGGACCACCTGGAATCCGCAGTGATCGAGAAGAACTTCCAGGTCGTGCGCGCGGAAATCGATGAGGTGCCGCGGGACATCCACGCCCAACCATGCGTGTCCCAGCAGGAGAAACTGCCAGCAAGCCGCATTGGGGACCTGGACAATGAGCCTACCCCCAGGACGCAGCAGGCTGTGAGCGCATTCCACATAGGAGCACGGATCGTGGAGGTGCTCGAGGACGTGAAACATGGTGATGGCGGCGCAGCTATTCGGCGGAAAAGGAGCTTGCGTCAGCGAGCCGCACGCCACCGGCACGCCGTTTTCCTTCCAGGCAATGGTGGCGGCATCGAGAGAAAAATCGAGGCCGGCCGTCCGGTGGCCAAGCTCGGCCATCATTTTGAGGAACAGTCCGCCCCCGCAGCCCACATCGAGGATCAGGCCGGATTCGCCGGAGGCCTCAATCGCCCGCCGCACAAAGCGCAGATGATCGCGGAGCACAAAGCGGCGGTACACCTCTTCCAGATGCTCGGCCGTGGTATGGCCGCGGGAAAACCAGTAGTTCTTCGGATAGTAGGGCGCCAGTTCCGCGGGGCTTGGGCAGGGATGGAGCCGGATGAGGCGGCAACTACGGCATTCGACGATCTGAAAGACGCGAGGGGTGGTGCGAAATACGCGGTCGGTGGCCTGGAACAGGATGCGGAATTCGGCGCAGCCGCATGCCGGACACCGATTCGGTTGGGAAGGGTCGCCCGAAGCGGGAACGGTCCCGGGTGTCAGGCCGTCGTGCTGATCGGGCGGCGGATCGAAGGCGAATTCCCTTGTAACCATTCTCAAGGATGCGTCATCTCATCGAATGACGGTAAACTGTTGTTGTATTATAGCGTTCCTTGCGCGGGGGTAGCGTGTCGGGTGATTCCATAGGAGAAAAGCTACGGGCGGAGCGGGTTCGCCAGTCCCTCCAGTTGGAGGAAATCGCGGCGCGGACAAAGATCGGCGTCAAGCACCTGGAGGCGATCGAGGCGGGTGAGTTCGACAAGATCCGCGGATCGTTTTTCCTTAAGAGCTTCGTGCGGCAATATGCCGAGACCCTGGGGCTGGATTGGGCCGAGCTTGAAGGCGACCTAAACGCACTCCTGGAGCCTGAGCCGCCCCAACCCGTTTTGGTGCGGGAAGCCTCCCGCGAGACTCGCGATATTCCGCCGATGCCTCTGCCCGGGCGGCGGCCAGAAGGGCCAGGTTCAGCGGTCAAGCATGTGGCGCTTTCGTTCATCGTAGTCATCCTGGTGATGCTGGGCTGTTCCGCGATTTATAGCGCCTGGGAGCGGTTCCACCAATCCCCGGCAGCCGGCAAGCCGGCGATACAGCGGCCTCTGGAGAACCCCGCGCCTCCAGCTCCGCCTTCTCCTATCGTCGAGCCGAAGCCGCCGGCTGAGGCGAAATCGAATGGTGTCGAAGCGGTGGCGGAACCGCGGGGACGGCAGGATTCCCAGCAATTCGACGGGTCGCTGAAACTGTCGGCCAAGGAAGATGCCTGGGTGTCGGTGTCGGCGGGCGGGAAGACGATCTTCATCGGTATTCTCAAGGCGAACGAGACGAAGACGCTCAATGGCCTGGAGACGGCAAGGTTGCTGACGGGAAATGCAGGCGGTCTGGAGATCAGCTGGAACGGCCAGTCCATTGGCCCGGTCGGCCCGCACGGCCAGGTGCGGATCGTAAACTTCAGCGGAGCGGGTTTTGAGGTGTCGCTGCCACAGAAAGCGCAGGAGAAGGGGTCCAGTTTGTAGACGGGCTATTGCCGGGCCTGCTTTTCCTGCACGGCGTTCCAGGCGCCTGCGCGTTTTGCGGCACGTTTCCTCTGTCTTTCCAGAAGTAGCAGTTCGCGTCGGCGGCGCAGCTTGATCTGGTCGTCCACTCTGCGCCAGAACCGGCGAAAGTAGTCCGCCGCGGAGACCATGGCGAAGGCCACTACGCCCCACATCCAGAGCATCGCGAACCAGTGAAGCTCATTCCAATGGATACTTAGCAGCAGCAGGGAAATGGCGATCACCTGGGCGATCATCTTGCCCTTGCCCAGTTCGCTGGCCTGGATCGTGTAGCCTTCGGCCGCGGCGATGCTGCGCAAGCCGGAGACCGCGAATTCCCGGCAGACCACCAGGATCACCATCCAGGCGGGGACAATGGACGCTCCGTTGGCACGCACCTGGACCAGCGAAATCAGCACGGCGGCGATCAGCAGCTTGTCGGCGATCGGGTCGAGCAGGATTCCCACGGTAGTCACCTGGTTGCGCCTGCGAGCGAGCCAGCCATCCAGCAAATCGGTTGCGGCCGCGGCCAGGAAGATGGCGAGCGCCAGGAACTCGTTGGTGACCACCAGGCCGCCGACCCGAAGGCCGAGCTTCTCCCCCACCAGCACCGCGACCAGCAGCGGCACAAAGAAGATGCGGAGAAGCGTCAGCAAATTCGGGAGATTCATGCTCTTACTCACTATAGAACAGCGGGAGCGGGAAGTTGGAAGCGGGCGGTCGGAACAGGGCGATTGAAATGGGCCGACGGCGCGGCGCTTTGGCGGAAAAAGCCGCAGGTCTCCGCAAAAAGCGCGGAAGCCCTGCGCTACGTTTGCTTGGTTGCGGCTTGCCGCACTATGTATCCATCGCCGATCCGCGAGAATCGTCGCTCAGGGGAGCGACTGAAACGCCGCCGGGCACAGGCCGTGAAGGAACGGGCAGCGCCGGCAATGATCGGCTTCGCGCAGGGGGAATGCGACGGTGGCTTGCGCCTGGCGAAATGCGCGCACGGATTCCCTGGCTGCCTCCATTTCCGCGGCTTCGAGCGAAATGGGCGAGGACACTCCGGGGCGAAGCATGTGGACGAAAGCCTGGTTGGGCGACCTGCCGGTAAGCCGCTCCAGCGCGAGAGCGTACAGACGTAATTGCAAGGCGTAGGACTGGGCGCGGGCGGAAGTTTCCGTGGCATCCACCTTATCGGTTTTGTAATCGACCAAAACCAACTCGCCGGCCGCTTCCTCGAACCAAAGATCGATCTGGCCACGCAGAACGACGTCCTCCACGGCCATCAGGAAATCGAATTCGCGTTCCACGCGGCTGGCGCGGGCCGCTCTGAGGCCCATGGCACTCGACTGAAACTGCGAAGCCAGTTCGAGCGCCTCTCCCAAAGGATTTTCAACCATTTCGCCGGCGAGAATGGCGTGAACCTGGAGCCCGAACTCGCTGGCATCCATGCCGTCCCGATCCTGGTCTTCCGGAAACTCGTCGAAATCCGCCGGCGTGGGCCGGGCTGCTTCTTCGCATCCCAGATAGCGCGAAAGGTAATAGCGCCGCGGGCATTCGTCAAACAGGGACACCGAAGTGACGGAAGCGTCGGAATCGTGCTGGTTCGCGAGGGCCGGCCGGGCGAGTATCCGAGGCGCCGCCTGAGACGGAGCGGGCAGCACTTCGTACAAGTTTTCCGGGGGCTTATCGGCAAGCAACAGACGTACGGTCAGGTCTCCGGTCACGAGATCGCGCCATTTGTTCTCGACTGGATTCAGGCTCACTGCCAAACCCTGGACGACTTTTTTCGACCAATTCGCGGCAGGGCGCTGGGTCTTCGTGAACGAAAGCACCAAGCGTTCCTCCGCGCGCGTCATAGCGACATAGAGAAGGCGGTCTTCCTCTTTCTCCTCCCGGTCATTCAGCTCCTCGGCGATGGAGGCATGGGCACGGTCTTTCGCGGCATCTCCCGTGGCGGGGTTTCTCCACTCAATCCCCAACCCGGCCTTCAAGGAGAAGCAAATGGCGGGCGTGCTCTTATTGATTCCGCGATGCAGCGCGGGGAGGAAGACGACGGGGAACTCGAGGCCTTTCGCGCCATGCACCGTCATCACTTTCACGGCGTTGGCGGAGTCGCCGGGAGGGGCCTCCGGCTCCGATTCGGAAGCGCGCAGCCGCGCCAGGCCGCGAAGCAACGCCGCCGCCGTGCCGTGCCGTGCCGTGAACCAATCGCGGACGCGGGCCAGGAATTTTTCGACGTTAGCGCGGCCCAGATCGTCCAAGCCGCTTTGGTAATCGCATTCGTCGATTGCGCGAGCCAGCAGGCGGTCCGGCGAAATCGCGTCGCGCTCGGCGCGGGCGCGGTTCATTCGATCGCGGAACCAACCGAGCCGTTCGAGATCCTCCGGATGGAAGGCGGCGGTATCTTCCTGGTCCAGCCGCTCGAGTGCTTCGGCAAGCCCTCCCATGCGCCGGAGCCGCAGAAGCGTTTCGTCGCCGATTCCTACGAGGGGTGAGCGCAGCACTCCCGCCAGACTGATCTCGTCGAGAGGATTCGCCAGCGCCTGAAGCCACATGGTGAGGTCGCGGACCTCGCGTGTTTCATAGAACGTCCTGCCGCCGGAGACCAGGTAAGGAATACCGAGTTCGTCAAACGCCTTGCGCAGCGGCGTCCAGGCATTCATGGTGCGGACCAGCACGGCCATATCCCGAAATCCCGCTGATCTTTCCTTGACGATCTCGCGGGCTCTGCGGGCAACCCACTGCGCTTCGATCCGGGCAGCGTCCTCGGCGACATCGCCCGAAACGACGATCGCCTCAACCGCGGGCGTCCGTCCGGCGGGAAACTGCCTTTCCGCAATCAGCGCGTGCGGCTCGATGCCGACACCGGCGGCGACGAGGTCCACGGCCCGCAGGATTTCAGCACGGGAGCGAAAGTTGTGCGGCAGGCGATCGACTTCGTGGGCTTCCGAGGCGACACGATTCCGATAGGCGTCGAATATTTCGGGGTCCGCGTGACGAAAGCCGTAGATCGATTGGTTGATGTCGCCCACGGCGAAGAACCGGCCGGGCGAGCGGAGCAGGTCCAATAATTGCCATTGCAGGCGGTTGGTATCCTGAAGCTCGTCCATCAGGATGGCTTCGAATTCCGACCGGATGCGCCGCCGCTGCTCCTCGTTTTCGCGAAGAAAAGCTACGGTGCATTCCTCCAGATCCGAAAAATCCAGCGCGCCGCGAGCCTGCTTCCTCTGGCGATACGCTCGATCGATGCGCCCGAGAAGTTCCAGCAGCAGGGCGCGCTGCGGCGCGAAGTATTCTTCCAACAGCGCGGATGTTGCGGCGGGAATTTCCTGGTTGCGAATGCGCTTCACGGCATCGCGAATCGGGCCCTGCTTTACCTTACTCAGGTTGCAGGTAAACTCCCCGAGAACACGAAAATGCTCCGGGGAAACGGGCTTGCCGCGTAGCGCCAGAGCCCGGACGCTCCAGGCGCGCAATCCATTGAAATAGCTGCGCTGCTCCGCGCTCCATCCGGAGTGCTCCCCGGAGAAGACGCGCTCGACATCGGCGAGGAATTCGCCGAACGCGAGTGGCGCGGGCAATCCCGGGCCGGCGCCGAAACTGGCTTCCAGACTGGATCCGCTCACACGGATCGCCTGGTAAACGCCGATCAGGCACGGGGCCAGATCGAGATTCGGGAGCGCGTCCAGCAGCGCCGTGAATTCGCCGGGTTTCTCCTGGAAAGCCAGTTCCAGGACTTCGGCCGCGGCATCTTCGAGAGCGGCGCCGCTCTCGGGTTCATCTAGCACGGAGAAGTCCGGATCGACGCCAGCCGCGACTGCGTTCTCCTTGAGAAGGCGCACGCAAAAACCGTGCACGGTGGAGACGTAGGCCCGCTCGATCCTTTCGCGGATATCGGGGCGATCCTGGAACGTCTCCACCAGCCTGCGCTTGATTTCCGTTGCCGCCTTGTCCGTGAAGGTGATGGCGAGAATCTTGAGCGGGGAGACGCCCTTGTGTTCGATAAGCCACCGGAACCGCTCCACCAAGACCCGCGTTTTGCCCGAACCTGGGCCGGCGACCACGCAGACGTCCTGGGCATCGCGTGTAATGGCGGCCTGCTGTTGCGGCGTGAAGTTCATGGCAGCGGCGCTCCCGCCCTCAGAATTTCGCGTCGGGATTCGACGCGGCAGAGATCGTACGAATCGCAATACTGGCACGCCCTGGCGTCGGCGCCCGATGCCTCAATCGTCCCCTCGCGAATCCGGCCGGCGGCCCAGAGGCTGAGATCGCGCGCCTTGTCCAGGTCCTCGCGCAGCACCTCGGGCGTACACTGCACGCCTTGCTTTAAGCCTGCGATTACCAGGCACCGGCCATGCCAGGTGGTTTCCTTCTTGAGGCCGCAGTAAAGCATGCCCGCAGGTTCGTATCCGCGATCTTCCAGCGCCAGGAGATAAAGCCCGCCCTGCACGAACCGGTTGTTCTCGCCGTCTTCCCGGACCCGCTGCTTGAGACTGGAATCGCTGCTGTACTTGTAATCGACGACCAGCACTTTGCCCTCGGGCGACACGTCGTAGCGGTCGATGCGGCCGGAAATCTCCAGGCCGGCTTCCAGCTCGAAATGCACGTCCTCCTCGGTCAGAATCCTCCAGCCCGTCCCCAGATCGATCTCGGTGAGCGCGCGTTTGAGGTTTCGAAACATTTCCCGGCGCATGGTTTCGGTCCGATAGCCCGGCGGAATGCGCCTGCTCCGGCACGTTTCCTCGAAAACCCGCGCGAATAACGGCTCCAGTGGCTGTTCGCGGCGCTGCCATTGCTTCAGCACTTCATGGACAATGGTGCCTTGTGCAAGGGGATCCAGGCGTTCCTCCGGCCGGCTCGGCGGCGGCGTTAACCGGAGAGTCTGCTCCACGAAAAACCGGAACGGGCACTGGAGGAAACGCTCGATGGCGGTCGGGCGCATGGTGCGGAATTTCTCCGCGATCCATTGGCGGAGATCCCCGTCGTAGATTGCCGCCACGCGTCGAGCCGCGCGCGGATGGGCCGCCTGCGGACGCACGGGAATGGCTTGTCCTTCTTCGGCGTGTGCCTCTTGAAGAAACCGGTCGAGGCAGAACGAGCGCAGAGTCTCGTCGCCGCCGGCGTTGTAGCGCGGGTAACTCAGGATGAGCCGCCCGGTGGCGCGCGTTACGGCAAGGTCGAACAGGAAGCGCTCTTCCTGTTCCCAATCCCCGGTGGTCCGCAGCCGCAACCGGGAAAGTGCGAGGCGCTCCCGCATCGCGTTGGGCAAGATCGGATCCTCGGTGCGATGCCGAGGAAATTGCTTCTCCAGAAGGCCGCAGACAAACATCACGGGCAATTCCCATTGGCGGGCCTCATAGGCATCGATCACGTGAACCACGTCACGGCGCCGATCGGGAACCCGCAGCGTGGTTTCCCCTATGACGCGCACCGCTTCACGCCAGAATTCCGCGAATGGGATGGCGGCATCGTCGAGAGCGCCGGCCGTCTGATCCATGGCGTCGTCGAAGGCGTTCAAGGCAGCGGCTTCAGCGCGCCAAATGGCGGCCTTCTCATGAGACACGCCGTCTGTGACGGCGGGCCGGGGAACCAGCGCCCGCAAACTCTTCGCGCGCGCGGCCCAATGCTTCGGCGACGCTACGCCGTTCCGCCACGCGTCCAGCCGTGCAAGAGCATCGATCGCGCCGCCCAGACCGAAACCCGCCGCGATCTCGCGCAAGCTCTCCAAGCCCTGGCCGGGAAGCAGTTCCCGCGCCCGAAATTCGAAGCGGTCGCCCGCCGTCCCGGATTCGGCCATGCGCATCGCTTCGAGCGTGCGCTCATGTTCCCATCCGCCCAGCATCGATTCCACAATCTCCGACAGATAGCGCGTGACGGAGTGGCCAGCCAAAGGCACGCCGAAGTAATAGCGCGCGGGGATGCCGAAACGCTCCAGGGTGGTTTGGAGCGCCGGGACGTAAGGATCGCGGCTACGAACCAGGACACCCATTTCCCGAAACGGGCGGCCCTCCGCATTTTGCTCCAGAATCCGGCGGGCGATATCTTCTACCTCCTGGTCGAGCGTCGGCGCGGCCGTGAAAGAGACTTGCGGCCGGGTGCGGACCGGCTGTAACGTTTCCTCCGCAAAGCCGAAGCGAAGCAGCGATTGCCGCGCCTCCTCGGCGCCCTCCCACGACGGCAGCGTCACGGTGACGTCGGAGTGGCGGTGAATGGCGTCTACGAGGGCGAGTTCCGGAGGGGACAAGGAGAAGAAGCCATCCAGGCAGACTTGCCGGACGCCGCTCAGCCCTTCGTGAGCGATTCGCCCGGCGGCGATTCTCAGACGGACCGGGTCGAGAGCGCACTTGCGCCGGACAAGCTCGGCTTCCACTTCCGCGAAGATCGCCGCGAATGCCGGAGACGCGCCAACCTGCCGGGAATCGCCTCCGGCTGCGGCGACTTCCTGGATTAGACGCGCGAGCGCGCCGCGAAATCCGGGATAATTTGCGACGCGTTTGAATTGCTCCGGCGACAGCCGCTCCAGCGCCTTCTCGACCAGCAGCGACAATACCGGCGCGGGGACGGGAGCGGCATCCTTCGCCCACGGCTCGGCAAACCGGGAGAGCGTCTGGATCGCTTCCGGACGCACCAGAAACCCTTCGCGAGCCATCTGGTGGCTCAGATGCCGCGCCATGGTCGCGGTGGGAACCAGCAACCGGAAGCTAACAGGGCCACGGCTATTGGTGCGCAGATCTGCGCGAAGCTGTTCGAGAACTCTGGAGGTCTTCCCCGAACCGGCAGGCCCCCGCAATAAGAGCATGACTTGATTAGTATAGCCGGAGTTGAACAGGCGGCTGAAGTGAATCTCTCACAAACTCCGAATCGTGGATCGCCAAAAACAAATTACTGTCCCATCTCCGCGCCCTCTGCGTCTCTGCGGTGAATCGCGCGTTCAGCCGAACACCTGCGCGCGGAATGCGAACAGGCGAGTGGCATGGTCGGAGTATACCTTGGGGCTTACGCCGGTTTTGCGGGCCAGTGCGTCCATAAATTGAGCGGCGGTCCAATTCCTCTCGGAGGCGACTTGCGGGAGCAGCAGGCCCCTATGATGGCCGGCCTGGAGGTAAGCGCCGTGCTGGTTCACCTGGAAGCCGCTCATGCCGGAAAGCAGCTTCAGCGGCGACATGACGGATATCTCCACTTCAATGCCGGTTTCCGAAACGTTCACCGGCTTGAATCGGCTGTCCTCGAGAGCCGAGGCGAGCGTTAAAGCCGGCACCGCATCGGCCAGGGGTTCCGGCGAAGTGTGCCTCCCCACGCAGCCGCGCAGATCGCCGTCCTTATGCAGCGTTACGAACACCCCGGCGCGCCGCAGAAGAGCCGAGGTTGGATTCTCCGGCTTCACGGCGTTAGCCTTCCCGGTCCGCTGGAAGGATTGCAAGGTCTGCTTGGCGCTCTCCAACAGAATGCGCTGGTCGTTCTCGGAAAGCAGAAACGATTTGTAAGGGAAGAAACCGAGCGCGGCGTAGCTGACCGAGTGTCGAAAATCGCCCGTAATATCCCCTGAGGTTTGATAATCAAGCTCCTCCTGGAATATCTCGTCCTCACCCTGAGCGAGGCGCATGGTCTCCAACAGCAAACCGATGGGGTCGTAACCGCACACCGTCGCGGAGGTTTTGCGGAGCGTCTCAAGGAACAAGTCGCGCTGCAGGCTGCCGGCCGCCTCGATGACGCTGTGATCCAGCTCGTCAAGACGGTATGGGGTGTCGCTGTCCACCGGAAAAGGGCGGAAATGAAACGAGGTCCCAAAGTGAGTGAAATCCGAGCTGGCCACCAGAACGGTTCCCGGGCGAATCAACTCCGCCAGCCGTGCGGCGGCGCCGATGGGCGGATTGTTGACGTAAAGCGGCACAAGGCGTGCATCCGGCGCCGCCTTTTGAAGCAGCGGCAACTGAATTTCCACCGAATGGTCGCACAGCGTTGTCTCGGTGGTCAGGTGGAACTCCGGATGGGAAGTCAATTCCCGGACGATTTCGCGATCCACCGCAACCTCCCCGAGAGGGGTTTCGAAACGCTCAGTATCGGGAATCCAGACACCCTGCGGCCCGCCGTGATGAGCGAACCCGATCAAGGCCACGCGTTCCGGCTTAAGCTTCTGGATATGCCGGTAAGCCGCGGCTGCAACGATCCCCGAGTAGATGAGGCCCGCGTGGGGAACAATGAATCCGAGGCCGCCGGGCAAGCGGAAGGAGCCCGCACGGCGCTCGGACTCGTCCCATAGCTTCTCCAGCAGGGAATTCAGTTCCGAGGGATTTGCGGGATACCATGACCCTGCATACGGCGATACATGACCCGGAGCCGGTGTCATAAGCTTCCACCTCGCCACCAGTATTGTAGCGCCGTTGGACCGCCACCGGCCGATGCGGCGCGGCCAAGTCTAGGCGGACATCTTGTACCGCAGCACCGCCGTGTAAGCCGCCCCCTTCGGAGCCGGTTCCCGTTCGACCTCCGAGTGGATATCCTGCATGATCGGCACCGTGTGGAAACAGCGCTTGCCGAAGCCATGTCCGCCCAGTGCGGCTTCCACCGCATCGAGACGGCCAGTGTAGGCAGGGAACTCGACCATGGTGGCGGGCTCCGTGCGCCTGCTGCCGTCCGGAAACAGATACACGACTGCTGCGTGATGGTAAATCTGCGGGTTTATGGGGAAGGGGACACCCGCCAGCGCCTCCAAAAGTTCCTCGAGGCGGCGCGGCTCGATGTTGATTCGTACCGAAACCAGTTCGCCTTCGCTGCCTGCCAGCGAACCAGCCGGGGATAGACCGAATCCGGTGCTCATTATTACCTCCAGTAATCAGCGCACCGGCCCAAAACAAAAAACCCCGTAGCGAAAGGCCACAGGGTCAATGTCTTGAGAAACCGATCCGCCTTTAGCATTTTTTTACGTGGTTGCAATTAGCCGAGCTCCCCGCGAAAGGTGGGGAAAACCCTAAATCAATCCACGTGTCAAACTCAGAATATCACCGGACGAAGGAAACCGCAACCGATAAATGCTAAACTGAAACGATAGCCTGCCTGTTCCGCCCATCGGAGAGATGGCCGAGTGGTTGAAGGCGCACGCTTGGAAAGCGTGTATAGGGGAAACTCTATCGAGGGTTCGAATCCCTCTCTCTCCGCCACTTTGTTTTCAATAACTTAAAAGATTTATGCCAAAAAACGGACGAGTACCCAGAACGAAGGCTCGTGGTAAGGCTTTTGGTGCTCAATCTCCCAGAGCTAAACGGTCGCTCTCCGTTCCGCACACCATCCGTTTGTAGCCGGAGGCCACTCAGACCGGCAGAATTTGGATAGTCGAAAACCTAAAACACGCAACTTCTCTCGGGAGTGGTAATCTAACCTCACGAACGTCCGTCGCCTTTATGAAGAGTTCTCTCTTTCGCCGACTCATCGTTGCCGCGTTTCTGTTGATTGGCGCAACCCTGGCTCTACTGGACCACACGATCGCGCGATTCGAGCCCGGCCCGCAGGCGCTAGACATCCGCTGGCGCGTTCTGGCAATTACTCTGGCGGCCGCGCTGACGGCTCTGGCGGCCGCTTACATGGTTTCGCGGTCGCTGACCAAACGGATCTCGCTACTCAAGCGAAGCGCGGAAGGGCTGCTGGGCGGCCGCGCCGGCGAGGGGTTGCCGACCGGCTCGAACGACGAACTGGGCGCGCTCGAGCGCTCCTTTGCCCGAGTCGCGGCCGAGTTGTCGAGCATGGTGGACAGGCTGCAAATCGAGTCGGGCCGCCGCGAAGCCATCCTGTCCAGCATGGCGGAGGGCGTGCTCGCGGTGGATGCCGATTTGCGCGTGATCTTCTGGAACTCGGCGCTCCTGCGCGCGGTGGGAGCACCGAAGAGCATTCCGGAGAAGACCCGCCTGTTGGAATTGATCCGCGATTCGAAGCTTGCCGACATGCTGTCCGCCACGGTGCGCACCAGGGAGGCGCGCAAGGACCGCTTGAAGATTTCGGCCGCCGACGGGCGGCTGTTCGAGGTGCAGGCGGCGCCACTGACGGTGGGTGCGAACCGGGGCGCCATCGCGGTTTTCTACGACATCACCGACCTGGAACGCCTCGAGCAGGTCCGCAAGGACTTTGTCGCCAATGTCTCTCACGAGTTCCGGACGCCCCTGGCCACCGTCATCGGGTACTCCGAGACGCTGCTCGAAGGCGCGC
>Ga0181517_10004564_pt1 | contig 12562 bp, 10 predicted proteins | sample PEATcosm2014_Bin_31_FD_119748 | JGI IMG/M metagenome (GOLD analysis project Ga0181517, IMG submission 119748) | Peatland microbial communities from MTU Mesocosm Facility, Houghton, MI, USA - PEATcosm2014_Bin01_30_metaG | ecosystem: Environmental > Terrestrial > Soil > Wetlands > Peat | place... | reverse complement strand
CGGTGTCGGTGTTGTGCAGCCAGGGGGAGTCGACTGTCGCCCAGAAGATCTGTCCCTGCCGTAATTCTTGGTCGGAGAGGTCGGTGGCGTCGTGCGGTACGGCTGATAGGAGTGCCCCGAAGCAGTCGGAGCTGAACAACGCGCCAGATTTGTCGTCGTGGAAACCGGTGGTGGCTGGGTGGTCGAACGTTGGTGGTCTGATCGCGGTCAGGGTGCGGTCGCCCACGGTGATCTTCTGACCGGGGTTGACGAGGTGGACCCGGTCTAGGGGGAGTGGGTTCGAGAGGCTCATGACGCCTACGCCGAGGAAGGTGGTGATGACCTTGACGTGAGCGTTCTCCTCTAGTAGCTGGTGCAGGGCGCCGACGTGGTCAAAGTCGGGGTGGGTGAGCCAGATCCATTTGAGGTCGCCGGGGTCGATCACCGATCGTAAGGCGGTCAGGAATTGGTCGCTCTCGATGACCGCTCCGGTATCGACCAGGACGGGTTCGGGCCCATGGAGGACGAACGCGTTGATCGGGACCAGCCCGAAGCCGGGGATCGGGAAGCTGGATGTGAGCACGTCGATGTCTGCGGCGCCCTTGTAGGAACTGATCACGGGTTGGTCCTTTTGCCGGTCGTGACTTGTGCGTTGTCAACGATGGTGAGCCCGTGGTTCCGGGCCGCGGCGGCGAGCACGTCGGGGTCTTGTGGCGGCAGTTCCGGGGGTGGCGCTGTCAGCGTGGTCGCTTGGGCCCCGCAGGTGCGGGTGAAGTCCTCGAAGCCAGCGGGGGTGAGAAGCAGGAGGAAGCGTGCTTCGGACGAGGTGACCTCGAAGCGGTGCTGGATGCCGCGCCGTCCGAAAACGAACGCCCCGCTCGGGGCGGTGAACTGATCGTCGCCGAGCCAGAAGCCGAGCTGGCCGTCTAGGACGTACCAGGCTTCGTGCTCGTGCTGGTGGCGGTGAGATGGTGAGCCGGCGCCTTTCGCGGCGGTGACCTCGGCCACCGCCAGGCGGCCAGAGGTCTGGTCGCCGGTCGTCTTGTAGGTGAGCAGGCTGTCAGCGAACCAGAGGGCCTCACCTTCTCCGGCGCCGAGCAGGTAGCCGTCGGGCGTTACATGCAGGGTCACGGTTGGCCAACCAAGCCGGTGGCGGCTTCCGCGGCGGTCTTGAGCTGCCCAAGCGTGTGGCGCATGGCGTCATTCAGCTCGCGATGGCGGTTGGTGGGGACGTCGACGGCCCGGGCCCAGGCCGGGAGCCACTTCACCTCGTAGGACTCTGTGACCCGGGTGCCGTCCTCGACAGGCTCGAGCTGGTAGCGCCACAAGGTCGATTCGTGGCCGCCCTCCTCGGTGACAAAGGCGAACTCCCGGGTGCGCTCGGCGGCCAGGACCCGGCCGTCTACCCACTACCGTCGCCGGAGCGCCCACCAACGGGCAGGTGACTGGGCGGGTCGTCGATCCCCGGGCCCGGGAAGTGGTCGGCGGCTTCGCCGGTGCCATGGGCCCCTCGAACTACTGCGGGGCTCGGGTTATCTTGCCTTGAAAGCGACTCAAAAGCCCAGGCAGCGCAAGTGCGACCGGTGGCCGTCGAGTGTATCGGTGCACTCGTCGGCGTGGTACCGCCTGAGCTCCTCGCCTCCCTCGACGAAGCGTTGAGGCTTCATCTGGCCCTGTAGGCAAATCCACCGGTGAACATGTAATCTACACATCTCCTTGGTGGGCCCGGCCCATCGCGTGGACGCCATCAACCTGGTGCACTACCTTGCCCTTCGTCACGGCGACGTCCGGCACCTGCAGCGCTGGCTGGGAGCGCGAGGGCTGTCGTCGCTGGGACGCTGCGAGGCACACGTGCTCGCTACCGTCGAAAGCGTTCGCACCGCGCTCGACGGGACTGAACCGCAACCCGGGCCGACCGCGGAGAGTTTCGAAGCCGGCCGCTCCGCCCTCGACCGCAACACCGACGCGCTTTTCGGCGCGCGACCGCCGGGGCGGGTTCCCCGGATCATGGTGACCCTGCCCTCCGAGGCTGCCGACGACTTCGCCCTTGTCCGCCGCTTGGTGTCCAAAGGGATGGATGTGGCTCGTATAAATGGCGCCCACGACGGCCCCAGCACATGGGAGCGTATGGCGGTCAATGTTCGCAGGGCCTCCTCAGATGTCGGGCGGCCCTGCCGAGTGTCGATGGACTGCACCCTACCGGGCGCATTCGACGCGGCCCGCGTCGGCCAACGGGTGATACTCGATGATGGGAAGCTGACGGGGCTCATCGACGGGGTCGCCGACGGCGAACTTCGTGTCCGGATCGTCTCCGCTTCGGCCAAAGGCTCTCGGCTGCGCGCCGAAAAAGGGATCAACCTTCCCGACACCGACCTGGCCGCCGGAGCGGTGAGCGACGCCGATATGCCCCTCCTCGAGGTCGCCGCCGTGCATGCAGACATGCTTGCCGTGTCCTTCCTGCGCCACGAGCGCGACGTCGACGAGATCCACCGATATCTAAAGACGGCCCACGCCGAGCACCTCGGCTTGGTCCTGAAGATCGAGACCACCGCCGCCTACGCCCGGCTGCCCGAAATCCTGCTGCACGCCATGCGCTCTCCCCTCGTCGGGGTCATGATCGCCAGGGGCGACTTGGCCGTCGAAGCCGGTTATGACCGCCTCGCGGAGCTCCAAGAGGAGATCCTCTGGATCTGTGAAGCGGCACACCTCCCGGTGATCTGGGCCACCGAAGTCCTGGACCAGTTGGCCAGGACGGGCCGCCCGTCCCGCGCCGAGGTTACCGACGCCGCCATGGGACAACGGGCGGAGTGTGTCATGTTGAACAAAGGGCCCCACGTCGACGCGGCCATCGTCTTCCTTGATGACATCCTGCGGCGAATGTCCCGCCATCAACGCAAGAACACACCGCTCCTTCAACCCCTCGATAGTTGGAACAAGACCGACATGCAGCCATGAAGGGCTGTGAGTCGCTGGAGGGGAGCTAGTGTTTGGCGATTTGAAGCCGGCCTCGTGCCGTAGGCGGTGCTCCATCGTGTAGAAGCGGACCTCATGGCCGTCAGGGTCGTGCAGCATCGGCAGGATCCATCCGATGCTGGCGAAATGCACACCGGCGTGCTCCTCACCCAGGGCGCTGAGGTGGCCGCCAGAGCTTGGATCGATCCCCGGTCAGGCACACCGATGCTGAAGCCTGTGCTTGGGGCGAGGTGCCCACCTCCACCTGGCTGGCTACGGCCCACGTACGGCCGCCGTCGGCCGAGCGTTCCACCACCAGGCTGGATCTTCCGACGGCCACCGGCACCACGAGCCTGAGGGTTCCGGGCCCCCCGGGAACGCGGACCGTGGCGTCGGCCGGTAGCCTTCGTTGGTGCATAAGGAGGACGACATGGCCACAGTGACGGACTGGCGAGGCCTGGGTGAAGAGCTGACCGGGTCGTTGCACCTGGCGACGCCTCCTATCGGCATCACCTTCAGCTCGGAGCGTCCCCCGGGAGTGGCGAGCTTCGATGCCCCAATGAGCGAGCCGGCGGAAGACGGCCGCAGAGGGCGTGTGGCCGCAGGCTGCGTCTTTTGGGCCCGGGCGGCCCGGGCCACGTTCTCGACCGTGGCCGAGGACCACGGCAACTGCAGCGTCGGCCGCTTGACGCACGGTCTGGCAACGCTCGCCGATGTTGCCGACAACGGCGACGTTGCCGCGCTCCTCGGCTCGGGTTGGGTCACGCCCGAAGGTGTCAGCCAGATCCCTGTGGTGACCGAGCGCCCGGGCGCGATCACCTACGGACCGCTCACCGAGACTCCTGACAACGTCGACCCCGACGTCGTCCTGATGCGGGTGAACGGTCGCCAGCTCATGGTGCTTTCCGATGCCATCCCGGGGTTGCGCGTCGAAGGCAAGCCTCAGTGCCACATCGTGGCAATTGCCAAGCAGGACAAGGTCCCCGCCGCCAGCGTCGGCTGCGCCCTGTCCCGGGCACGGACGGGCATGACCCCGGACGAGATGACTTGCGCCCTCCCGGCCGGCAGCCTCGCCGAAATCGTCTCCGCCATCAAACAGACGGCGGAGACCGACGCGGTCGTTGCCCGCTATGCCGCACAGGACGCCCGCCGCTTCTCCTGAGCCCGGTCGATGGGTCGATGGCTCGATGAAGCTGAAGGAGCGCTACCCGGGCGTGCTGCCCATCATTTCTTGGCCGGCTCGAAATACGGGTTGGTGCCGGCGGCGTGGTCGGTCACATCTACGATGCGGACGATCTCGGGCACCGATTGCTTGATGGCTACCTCGATCCCTTGGCTGAGAGTGACCGCCGCCATACCGCAGCCGGCACAACCGCCGCTCAGACGGAGATAGGCGGCCCCGTCTTCCACCGCCACGAGGTCGGCCCGGCCCCCGTGGGCGGCGATGGACGGGTTGACCTGGGCGTCGAGCACTTGGATGACGCGCTGGGCCACGTCGCCGCTTAGGTCCGGCGGCGGCCCGGTCATGGTCGGGCTGGCCCGGGGCACCGGGGGGCGGTTGGGGTTGCGGATGCTCATACCCCCGGCCAGGAGATCACGGTTGAGATCGAGCACCGAGCCCACCATGTTCGGGGCGCTAGCCGCGGGGACCACGATGGTCAGGCCCGCCTGGGACCCGGTCCAGGCGGCGGGCCCGGCGTCCCGAGCGGCCTGGAAGTACATGTCGTATGTGTAGGCGTCGCCGACCGTCCCGCTGATCTCGACCCACAGGGCCAGCGACTCGGCCACCTCTCCCTCGTCGCGGCGCAACTCCAGCACCTTGGCCAGCGCTTTATCTGTAAGGGTAAGGACCGGCGCCTCGTCGGGACCGTTGTCAGTCATGGCTTTGTCCCCATCGCGGTCGGTAGCGCGCCATCCTAGGGTAATGGCGCGCGTTCTCCTGCTCTTGCCCACTGAGACTTATCGGGCCAAGGATTTCCTGGACGCCGCCCGGCGCCTCGACGTCGACGTCGTCGTGGGCTCCCCACGACGCCAAGCCATGGCCGGGGCCATGGGAGACCGGGCCGTGGTCGTCCCCCTGGAGAACGTCGACGCCGCGGTGCAGGTCATCGCCGCTCTGCATGACCGTCTGGCGCTGGACGCCGTGCTGGCCGTCGACGACCAGGGCCTGGTCGTGGCCGCTGCCGCGGCGGCCCGTCTGGGGTTTGCCCACAACCCCATCGACGCCGTGGCTGCCACCCGTGACAAGGCTGCCCTGCGAGCCCGTCTGGCCGCCGGTGCGGTAGCCCAACCCGCGTACCGGGTCGTCCCACCGTCTCAGAGCGTGGCGGCCGCCGCCGCCCAGATCGGCTACCCGTGCGTGGTCAAGCCGGTCTCGCGATCGGGAAGCCAGGGCGTCATCCGGGCCGATGACGAGGTCGAGGCCGAGGCCGCCGCCGAACGGGCCCGGGCCATAGTCGGGCCCGTTGAGCCCCTCCTGGTGGAGGCCTTCGTCCCCGGGACCGAGGTGGCCGTCGAGGCCCTCCTGGTGGATGGGGCCCTTCAAGTGTTGGCTGTGTTCGACAAGCCCGACCCGCTCGATGGGCCTTTCTTCGAAGAGACGATCTATGTCACCCCCTCCCGCCAGTCGGCCGCGGCCCAGGCCTCCATAGCCGGGACCGTGGCGGCGGCGGTGGCGGCGCTGGGGCTGCGAGAAGGCCCCGTACATGCCGAGCTGCGCCTCGGGAAGGACGGTCGGCCGGTGGTCATCGAGGTGGCGGCTCGCTCGATCGGGGGCCTGTGCGCCCGGGCGTTGCGCTTCGGGGCGGGCGTCAGCCTCGAGGAGGTCATCGTGCGCCATGCCGTCGGTGCCGGCCTCGACGGGCTACGCCGCGAGGCTCAGGCTTCGGGGGTGATGATGCTGCCTATCCGGGCCGGCGGTGTCCTCGAGAAAGTGTCCGGCCAAGCCGAGGCCCTGGCCGTGGACGGCGTGGTCGGCCTCGAGATCAGCATCGCGCGCGGCCGAGCGGTGGTGCCCCTGCCTGAGGGTGACCGGTACCTGGGGTTCGTCTTCGCGCGGGGCTCGACGCCGGCGGATGTCGAGCTCGCCCTGCGCCGGGCCGAGGCGGCCCTCGAGGTTGTCGTCCGTCCCGGTGCCTGACCGGGCGAACATGGGCCACCAGGTCGGCCGGGGCCGTCGCCGGCGAGCACGACCGGTGGCGGTTGGCATAGGCTCGATTGGTGAAGGTCCTGGTGGTGTCCACCTACGAGCTGGGCCACCAACCCCTGTCGGTGGCCTCGGTTACCGCATCTCTACTGGCCGCGGGCCACGAGGTGCGCTGCGCCGACGTGGCGGTCGACATGCTCTCGGCCGACGATGTCGACTGGGCCGAAGGGGTCGCCCTGTCGGTGCCAATGCACACGGCCATGCGCCTGGCCATCCGGGTGGCGGGTGGCGTGAGGGCGCGGCGGGCCGGCCTGCCCCTCTGCTTGTTCGGCCTGTACGCGGTGGCGGCCGCAGATCTGACGGCGGGCGGGCGGGGCGATGCCTTTGTCGCCGGCGAGTTCGAACCCGGGGTGGTGGCCTGGGCCGGCGGCGCCGACGCCGGCGGGGCCGTCCAGTTGGGACGCTTCGACGCCCGGGTGCCCGAGCGTCGGTTCCTGCCTGAGCTCGGCCGCTACGCCCACCTGGCGGTCGACGGGGAGCTGCGTCTCGTCGGTTCTGTGGCCGCCAGCCGGGGCTGCTCGCACCGCTGCCGGCACTGCCCGGTCCCCGTCGTCTACGACGGGCGCGTCCGTCCGGTGGCCGAGGACGTCGTCTTGGCCGATGTCCACCAGCTGGTGGACGCCGGTGCTCGCCACATCAGTTTCGCCGATCCCGACTTCCTCAATGCCCCCCACCATGCCCGCAGGGTCATGGCCGCCGTGCATGACCACTACCCGGGGACCACCTTCGACGCCACCATCAAGGTCGAGCACCTGTTGCGCTACCCCGAGGTGCTCCCCGAGCTGGCCGAGGCCGGTTGCGCCTTCGTCGTCAGCGCCTTCGAGTCGGTCAACGACCGCATACTCGCCGTCCTGGACAAGGGCCACACGGTGGCCGACATGTCGGAGGTGGTGATAGCCCTCCGGGCTCACGGCATCGAAGTGCGACCGTCGTGGCTGCCGTTCACGCCCTGGACGACGCTGGACGACGTGGTGGGACTGGTCGACTTCGTGGTGGCCCACGACCTGGTGGCCAACGTCGACCCCGTGCAGTACAGCGTGCGCCTGCTCGTGCCCGACGGTTCGCTGCTCTTGGCCGGACCGGCTATGACCGCCCATCTGGCTGGTTACGACCCGGCTCGGCTGGGTTGGAACTGGTCCCATCCCGACCCGGCCGTCGACCACCTCCAGGTGGAGGTCGCGGCCCTGGTCGAGGCGCGGATCGGGCAGGGCCCGGAGGAGACATTCGCTCAGGTCGAGGCGCTAGTCCGCTCGTACGTGCCCGAAGCACCGGCGCCACCGCCCCGGGGGGCGGTTTCGGCCGGTCCCGTGGGCGAGCGGGCCAGGCTCACCGAGCCCTGGTTTTGCTGTTCCGAACCAACCGAGGCTCAACTCGCCCCGCTGGCGCCGTTCGTCTGAGGTCCGCAGCGCCGGCCCTGCCGGCGTTCGGCAACGGGATCCGCCAGGATGGGGCCAATGCCATCTTCTGGCGGGCCCGATGCCGTCATCGACAACCCAGCCGAACACCGCTTCGAAGCCGGTGCCAACGGGGGCCGAGGGCGCTTGGTGTACCGGCGAGACGGCCAGAGACTGGTGTTGGTCCACACGGTGGTGCCCGAAGCTCTGCGCAGCCAGGGACAAGGCGGGCGGTTGGTCGCAGCCGCGGTGGAGGCGGCCGTCGCCGGCAGTCTTATCGTCGTCCCGGGATGCTCGTTCGCCTACTCCTGGCTACGAGAGCACCCCGAGGTGGAGGGACGCGTGAAGATCGAATGGCCCGTCACCTCGCGCCAACCCTCGTCCAACTGGTTGCCAGAGCAACAACCTGGGGCGGAGCACTGACGGACGAAAGGCCGCCAGCGGCTCCCGGCCCCGATTGTCGGGGAGATCGTGTTGAATTTCCAACTTGCCATCTGTCAAGGGCCAGTTGTCCAGCGCATATCATGGACCACCGGTTACCAAGGTCGTTCACCATGGTTGCAGACACCAGCCGTCCGACAGGTGGCATGAAAGGAGCCCATGGTACAGGCCGATAACCCAAGGCACGGCAGCCCTCGGGTCAGCATGCGCGACATTGCTCGACAGGCCGGTGTGTCACCCGCCACAGTGTCTGCTTTCCTCTCGGGCAAGCGGCCCGTGTCACTTGCCACCCGAGCGCGGCTCGAAGCGGCGATCAAGATGCATGGCTACCGAGCCAACGCATCCGCCAGGGCTCTCGCCCATGGGCGGACAAATACGATCGGCTTGCTCATCCCTCCCCAAGGAAGTGCACTCTCATCTTTTGCTGTCGACTTCATCGCCTGTGTGGTCCAGGGCGCACAGGCTGCCGACTATGACGTGCTCGTGTCAACCTCGCTTGAAGAGCGCCAGGTCTTCGCCCGCCTCATCGAAGAGCAGCGCGTCGACGGGGTCATACTGCTCGAGGTTTCGCTGGAGGACCAACGTGTCGACCGCCTCCAGGCGGCCGGCGTCCCCTTCGTGACAGTGGGGCGCACGGCGCACACTGACGGTTACACCTGGGTTGACATCGATTTCGAGGCGTTAGCGCGGGCCTTTGTACGCCACCTGGCTGATTTACGTCATCGGCGCATTGTCCTGTTCAACACCGAGGAAGAACTGTACGCCCGCGGGTTCGGCCCGGCGCGTCGCGCTCAGGACGGGTTCCTCCGGGCCTGCGACGAGCTCGGTGTCACTGGCCGCGTCGTCTACAGCGAGGTCAACCCCGAGTCGGGGCTCCGGGTAACTCAGGACTTGCTGTCCGAGGGCGGCGACTTTACCGCTATCGCCGTCATCAACGATCACGCTCTTTGGGGTATCTACCAGGCTCTGGCCAGCGCCGGGCGGCGGATACCACAAGACGTCTCGATTATCGCCCTGGCGGACTCCCGATGGCCGGAGGCGCTGTCCCCGCGTCTGACCGCCGCTCACCACCCGGTCGAAGAGATGGCGGACGAGGCGGTACGGTTCTTGGTCCGCCTTCTCGAAGACCGGGCACACCCTCCAGTTAGCCGCTTGTTACAGCTACCGATCATCCTGCGCGAATCCACGGCTGCCGCGCCGTTCGCGCCTTACGCCGCCGACCGGGCTCTGGACGACCCTGGTGCCAGGCACGACCGAAGCGTAGTGGCCCAGGGGCACGAAGCGCATGAGCGGGCGGGGTGAGCTAAGTCCCCCGGGGCCCGAACTCGGCTCCTAAGGCCATCCGAAGTCGAACCGGTTAGATAGCTCTTGACCTGCGTGCTCTCATCATGTACGTTGACCTGTCAGTATGCGGTTTGACTCCGAAATCCGCACGCTGAGGGGGCAGTATGACGCGATCGGCGCTTCTGGCTGAGGTGCCCACAACGGCTCGGCCCGAGGACATGGGGGGCACTATGAACGCAAAGGGATGACAGCACTAGGCGCTTTGAAAAGGCTTCCCGCCTGAACCCGCGTCAGGGGCGGCCGTCGCCCCGAGAGTGACCAATCAGGGGCTATCTCCCATGGGCCAAGCCGAAGGCCTTTTTCAGCGCGCCGTCTAATCAGGGCTCATGACCCGCCACGGCGGGCTCGAAGATAGGGAACCTTCGCAGTCCCAACCACCATCACGCACCCGAAGGACACCGTGACGTCTCTTTTTCCTCAGGCTGACGACGAGATCGCCATGCCGAGGTTCATCGACGATGATCAGGCTCTCACCTGGCGCTCGGGGCCGGAGCTTGTACGTATTGAGCCCTGGGGCAACGACTCCTTACGCGTCCGGGCCGCGCTCAGCGGCCTCTCAGAAGGGCACGGTGCCCTTACGGCACGACCGCCAGCGCGAGCAGTATTGAAACAAGAGCGCGGCACAGCGACAATAACCGTCGGGGCCATAACCGCCGCGGTCGATGCGGCGGGCCACATCCGGTTCCTTCGGACTGATAGTGGTACCGAACTGCTGGCCGAAAAGCCGATCCACTTTTGGTGGCCAGGGGCCCGTAACTTCACCGCCACCGGCAACGGGTACCAGCAGCTCGAACAGTCCTTCGCCGCTTATGACGACGAACGGCTTTTCGGGCTGGGCCAGCACACGCACGGGCGCCTGGACCAAAAGGGCGTGGTGCTCGACCTCGTACAACGCAATGCCGAAGTCAGCATCCCTTTTCTGTTGTCGAACCGGGGGTACGGATTGCTCTGGAACAACCCGGCCGTCGGCCGCGTCGAACTGGGGCGCACGGCAACGCGTTGGGTATCGGATAGTGCTCGCCAAATCGATTATTGGGTCACCGCCGGCTCGCCGGCACAAATCACGGCCCGTTATGCCGACGTCACCGGCCACGCCCCCATGCTGCCTTCGTGGGCAGCTGGTTTCTGGCAGTCAAAGCTTCGCTACCGGACCCAGGAGGAGCTCCTTGAGGTGGCGCGAGAGTACCGCCGCCGTGGCCTGCCTCTTTCCGTCATCGTTGCTGACTTCTTTCACTGGACCCAGCTCGGCGACTGGCGCTTTGAGCCTAGCGAATGGCCGGACCCTCGAGCCATGGTCGATGAGTTGTCCGCCATGGGGGTACGCCTGATGGTGTCGGTGTGGCCGTCGGTCAGCGTGATGTCGTCGAACTACCAGACCATGTTCGACGCCGGTTATTTCATCGCCACCGAACGAGGCGCCCTCCATCACGCGGACTGGCCGGACCGCCATGCGAGCGCCCGGCTGCCGGTCGCCTTCTATGACTCCACCAACCCCGAGGCTCGTGAGTACGTATGGGACCAGCTACACGCCAACTACTATAAATATGGCATAAAGCTGTTCTGGTTAGATGCTTGCGAGCCCGAACTAAAGCCAGGCCACGTCGAGAACCTTCGCCTTGCTGTTGGGCCGGGAAGGGAAGTCCTGAACCGTTACCCGGCCGACCATGCGCGCACCATTTACGACGGCATGCACGCCGCCGGCGAACACGACGTCGTAAGCCTGATGCGGTCGGCGTGGGCCGGGAGCCAGCAATGGGGCGCCTTTTTGTGGTCTGGCGATATCCCGGCCACATTCGAGTCCCTGGCCACCCAGGTCCGGGCCGGCCTCAATGTGGGCCTGTCCGGTATCCCATGGTGGTCAACTGACATCGGGGGCTTCCATGGAGGTGACCCGGGCAACCCAGAGTACCGTGAGCTCATTGTCCGCTGGTTCCAGTACGGGGTGTGGTGCCCCCTCTTCCGGCTACACGGGGACCGACTCCCCCGCAGCCCACTTTCTCAGGCCATGTCCGGCGGTCCCAACGAGGTCTGGTCTTACGGTGATGAGGTCTACGCCATCCTGGCCGACATTTTGCGGCTCCGAGAACGCATAAAACCATACGTGCTCGAGCAAATGGCCTCGGCCACTGAACGCGGGGTGCCGCCTATGAGACCGCTTTGGTTTGACTTCCCGGCCGACGCCGGCGCCTGGGACATCGAGGACGAGTACTTGTTCGGGCCCTCAGTGCTCGTCGCTCCCATCACCAGCTTCGGTGCACGGTCTCGAAGCGTGTACCTTCCCGAAGGGGCGCGCTGGACCGACGCGTACAGCTATGAGGTGCACAGTGGCGGTCAATGGGTCACCGTCGCCGCACCCCTTGAGCGCCTGCCCATATTCTTGCGCGATGGGGCCGTCGGGCTCCCGCCGCTCTACCCAGCCCCCGGCCCGCTCGCCGGTGAATGAGCCAGCTACGCCGCGCCGTTTTGATTAATTTGTACAGAAAGGGGGATATCTCGAAGCATCACCTTACGAGTTCGCACGCCCGTGCGTACCGTCTGGAATACTTCTCTGACCGCGCGTTGTCTCCGCCCAATTATGTCTTCCGATACGACCGAAAGAGGTTACTGCCAATGGTATCAACCAACAGCTTTCGCCAGGGCTGCCGAGGCGCCCTGTCTGGGAAAAGGGTTATTGCTGCCGCCAGCGCGTGCAGCCTGATGTTCGCACTGACCAGCACTTCAGCAGAGGCGTCCACGATGAGGCCCGCTCTCAGCGGCACTCTCACAATGAACGTGTTCACCTTTACCACGCCGGTCATGCAGCCGGTCATCGCCGCCTTCGAGAAGCTCAACCCGGGGGTGACGATCAAGGCGGCCAACGTTGTCAATACGCCTGACACCTACGTGCCGCTGCTCCAGACTGAGCGCCTCGCCGGTAACGAGCCCATGATCGACGAGACCTACGACGTCCTGACCCCGACCCTGGAGGTGGACGGCCTCATAGGCGACCTTACGCCGGACTTGAAGATGGGCGAGCCTTATGCGCAGAACTACTGGCTCCCCACCTTTGAGGCGTCCTACATCCCACCCAAGGGAGCTCCGTTCGGCGTGGGCCAGGTGTTCGCCTTGGCCAACGAGGCCGACGCCACCATAATCATGTACAACGAAAATGAGTTCAAGGCCGCCGGCGTCCCGTTCCCGACCAACAACTGGACCTGGAGCGACATGCTCGCCGACGCGGCCAAGCTGAAGATCGGCTCGGGGGCTT
>Ga0181517_10004563_pt1 | contig 12563 bp, 10 predicted proteins | sample PEATcosm2014_Bin_31_FD_119748 | JGI IMG/M metagenome (GOLD analysis project Ga0181517, IMG submission 119748) | Peatland microbial communities from MTU Mesocosm Facility, Houghton, MI, USA - PEATcosm2014_Bin01_30_metaG | ecosystem: Environmental > Terrestrial > Soil > Wetlands > Peat | place... | reverse complement strand
TTCCGCTGCATCGGATCCTACGGAGCCATAGAGGAAATCAAGTAATGCAAAACCGTACTTCCAGAGACAAGAGATGCAGAAGATTGTTGCCATGGTCTTCCGGACTCCGAAGCGGTTGCTGAAGTAATGAATGAAGGGAACGAACAAATAGAAGGCTACCTCGATCTTCAGCGTCCAGAGAACGCCGTTTACTGCCGAGTTACTGTTTGAAGTAAATACGCCGGGCAACGTAGGCGCGAGGAAGTTGAGAAAGCAGAGATTGGCGCCGAGGTACTGCCAGAATTGAGCTCCAAAGTAGCGGGATGCAGGCAGCGAACTGACGACATAGAGGCCTAGGGCGGCGCAGGCAATGACGGCAAAATAGGCCGGGTAAATGCGCCTGACGCGCTTCTCGAGATAGGACCGGAAGGAGGACGAGCGCGCATAGCTACGGTAGATGAGTAGCCCGCTGATAACAAAGAAGGACCTGACGGCAAAGTGCGGGGAAAGGTATTTGCCAAAAGCTGAAAATGCAAAAATGCCAGAGAGTGCGTAAACATGGAACAAGGCAACGATGGACGCCAAGATCAAGCGGAGGCAATCCAGATTGTTCTTGTTGAAGTCGGCGCTGTTTCTCAAATTGACCTCTCCATGGGTTCCAAGAAGATGATTGCGGCCGCCATCGACCGGCCGGAATTCGCCCTAACATTATCCTCCGATAATAATTGATAAATTCGAAGCGCACCAGCATTTTCGCTCTGAATTGCCTGATAGTCGGTGCCACAAGTTTCTTGTTTTCCGTTTGAAACTCTCTCCTCAGGGCTTTGACAGACAAGAGAAGCGTAATGGATACTTTAATATCTGGCTTTGATTGCAGCGTTCCCGCGGCAGCTGCGAATGCACATTAAGGGAAAATCCATCCCATGAAGCTTCCTAGACACGCAGAGATCTGGCTTTTGCCGTATCTGATAGACCGCATGCGGAGAAGCGTGCGATCCGCAAAGCCGAAGCGTGCCTGGGTTGCTATTACCGATCACTACGAACCGCTGGGCATGGGCGCATCTATTGAAGCCGCGCTTGGCCGCGTCGCGCGGTGGCGTGAGAAGTGGCCGCGCATTGCCGCCGACGCCCCCCGGGACGCCGCGGGCCAGTGCCCGCAATACAGCTTTTTTTACCCGCAGGAAGAGTACCGGCGCGATCTGCTTGACGGCATCGCGGAGATGGTCCGCCTCGGCGTCGGCGATGTGGAAGTGCATCTGCATCACGACAACGAGCGGCGCGATTCCTTCATTCGGAAAGTCTCTGAATACTGCCACCGCCTGACCGGCGACCACGGTCTGCTTCGGCAGCAAGACGGCCGCACTGTCTTCGGTTTCATCCATGGCAACTGGGCGCTCGACAACTCGCGTCCAGATGGCAAGTGGTGTGGCCTGAATGGCGAGATTGCTTTGCTGCGCGATCTTGGCTGCTACGCTGATTTCACCATGCCCTCTGCTCCCTCGGCGACCCAGGGGCGCGTAGTAAACCAGATTTATTGGTGTACAAACGACTCCGGCAATCTTCCAAAATCCTTTGATCGCGGGATCGAAGCCACGGTTGGCGGCGGCAGGCAAGGCGACCTGCTGATGATGACCGGGCCGCTCGGCCTGCGCTTCGGCGGACGGCTGCTACCGCGCCTGGAAACCGGCGAACTTGCCGGTTACGACCTGCCAACGCCCTCGCGGGTACGCCAGTGGTTCGACCTGGCCCCAACCATCGGCGAAGATATCTTTCTGAAGCTCTACACCCACGGCGCGCAGGAGAGAAATTTTGGTCCGTTACTGAACGGCGGCCTTGGCAACCTGTTCCATTGGCTCGCAGAAGAAGCTGGCCGAAGAGGTATCGAGATACACTGGGCCACGGCCTGGCAGATGTACCAGGCTGTCGATGCACTGATTCATGGCCGCAACCCCGATCCGGGGCCGGCTGCCTAGCCGCAGGAGATGTCGCGACCTGCCAGAAACACGTTATGGAATCTCTGCGCAAGTCCAATTTGCTTGATCGGTATTCCATCAGGGGCTAAAGCTCCGTTAATTAGAGAGCCTTTACGGCAGGGCTAAAGCCGTGTCCTGGCATAATCTTGACTCGTGCCGAGATTCCTTATCCCAATGCTGCCAACTCCGAGCGCTGCTTCATTGCGAGCCGCGTCAGATCCAAGATCGGCAATCCACTGGCAGTTAGTAGCCCGAGCGCCTCGGCGGAAGGCTTCTGTGCGATCACCAGCGTGTCGGAGGATAAGATCAACTCATCGAGGCTGCGCATCAGAAGCCTGCCGATGTGAGGCAACGCTGAGACCACGAAGCTGAGATTGCTACCGTAGATCTCGTCGAGCTGGATGTGCGGGTCATAGATCTTCACGGTCCTTCCCTTGCCGATCAGATGCTCAATGATAGTAATCACCGGGCTCTCGCGCAGGTCGTCGGTATCTTCCTTGAAGGCAAGCCCGAAGATGCCGATCCGCTTCCCCGGCAGTTCAAGCACCTCCTGAATACTGCGCTTGAGGTGCTCGTCGTTGGACGGCAGGATGGACTCCAGCAGATGCAGCTTCAGATCGAGCCTGGAGGCGCGAAAGGTGAGGGCGCGCAAGTCTTTGGGCAGGCACGATCCGCCAAATGCAAAGCCTGGCTTGAGATAGGCGGGCGAGATATTCAGTCTCGTGTCTTTGCACATGGTCGCCATCACCTGATCGGGGTTGACGCCCAGGCTGGAGGCGAGCGAGCCAACCTCGTTTGCAAATCCGATCTTCAATGCGTGGAAGGCGTTGCAAGCGTACTTGATCATTTCGGCAGTGCGCAACGAGACGATGGAGACCTCGCCGGGAAGGCCGGCGTATAAGTTGGCCACGGACTGCGCAGCTTCATCCGTGCTTCCCCCGACAACCAAGAGGGACGGCTCCATGAAGTCCTTCACGGCAGTGCCTTCCCGGAGGAATTCCGGATTGGAGACGATGTCCACGTCCTTGCTGTGGGCGAAGACTGTCTCAAGAAGGCTTTCGCATGTCCCAGGGAAGACGGTGCTGCGTACGGTGATGACCAGGCGTTTTGCCCTGGGGCGAAGGAGGACCGAGATGTCATCGCAGACCCGGCGCAGATAGCTGAGGTCGATGTTTCCATTCGCCTGCGAGGGTGTGCCGACACAAAGCATCACGACATCTGCCGCATCAAGGGCCTCTTCATCGAGTGGCCCGGCCTTGAGCCGCCCTTCGGCAACATTTCTTTGGATAAGGCTGTCCAGACCGACTTCGAAAAACGGCGATTGCGCCTTCCGAACCGCTTCCACTTTATTGCTGTCGCGATCCACCCCGAGTACGCTGTGTCCAATTTCAGCAAAACACGCGGCGCTCACGCAGCCAACGTATCCCAGACCCATCACAATTACGTTTTGCTTACTCTTCATGCCGTTCAACCCTACCTCACACGAGGGGAGTATATCATTGAAATGCGGATCGTCATAGAACAACGCTCTGTCCATCCTTCTGGCGAGGAGTCATCCGGCAACGATGAAGATTCTTTGGGTCTGCCCATTTTTTCTGCACCCGACCGATCGTGGCGCGCAGATTCGCACGCTGGGAATGCTGAAGGAGTTGAACCAGCGCCATGAGATTCATTTTGCGGCGCTCAATGATCCCCGAAATCTTGAGGGGCCTCAGCGAAGCCAGGAGTATTCCAGCCGCTATTTTTTCGCGGAACATTCCGCGCCCGGCAGAAGGTCGATTGGGATCATTCCTCAACTGGCGGCAAGTTTTTTGCATCCTCAGCCGATGGCGGTCTTTCGCTACTCCTCAAGAAAGCTGCGGCAAATGATCGATGCCTGGACCGTCGCCGAGCATTACGATGCCATCGTCTGTGATTTTCTTTTTTCGGCTGAGAATTTGACCGATCTGGGGCAGTGCGTGCTTTTTCAGCACGATGTGGTGACAACAATCTGGCAACGGCATGTGGAGCAGAACAGCAATCCCCTTAAGAAGCTCTTCTTTAAGATGCAGCTTGCAAAGATTAAGGCATATGAGGCGAAGATATGCCGCGCCGTGAAGCATGTGATTGCAGTGTCGGAGATTGACGCTTCCAAATTCAAGCGTATGTATGGAATCGAATCGGTCTCCAGCATTTCGACGGGCGTCGATGTGGAATACTTTGCGCCGCGCCGCGGAGATTTTCCCTTATCGGACATGGTTTTCTGCGGGTCGATGGATTCTCTCCCCAACGTGGATGCGGTCGAGTTTTTCCTTTCAGAGGTGTTTCCCCTGATTCGTGATCGGCTGCCCGGCGCAGCATTGATGATTGCGGGACGCTCGCCCGACGCACGGGTGCTGAAGGCGGTGCAGGGGCTAACTGGGGTAACTGTCAGCGGCACGGTGGGAGATGTGCGGCCCTATCTATGGGGAGCGAAGATTTCTATTGTGCCCATCCGCATCGGCTCGGGAACCCGATTGAAGATCTATGAGTGTATGGCAGCGGGAGTTCCTGTTGTCTCCACTACTGTGGGCGCGGAGGGACTGAGCTACGAGGATGGCACGGACATCGTCATTGAGGACGATCCCTCCAGCTTTGCAGATGCTTGCGTTCGCCTGCTCTCAGAGGATGCGGCTCGGCGCTCCATTGCGAACAATGCGCTGGAAAAGATGCAAGGCATGAATTCATGGGAAGCCGCCAGCCGCGAGTTTGAAGCAATCCTTGAAAGCAATCGGCTGCGGCCCGTCTGAGCCATGCCGGTTCATTGACCGGGAAGATTGCAGTTGCGATGCCCGCAGCGGGAGCAGTCGCGCGCGGGAGCAGCCTTTCCCATTTCGTTCCATCTCCGGGGAAAATATCAAGGAACTGCAAGGGCTGCCATTTTCAGTAGTATCATCTCAGTATGCCGCTCTGGCCACCCTTCGCAGATACCTGGATTGATTCGAGCTTCCGCCGCCATGACTAATTTTCGAGTTGGAATCATCGGTGCTGGCTATGTCAGCGCACATCATCTTCGAGCCCTCAAGTCGATTGCATCGGTTCAGGTTGTCGGGATAGCAGACATTGACTTGGACAAGGCGGAGGCTGCCGCCAAGGCATTCAACCTACCCGGCGCCTACGGGAGTGTCGAGGAGTTACTGGCTTCCGGCGTGGATGTGGTCCACGTGTTGACTCCGCCCCCTTTCCATGCGGAGGTCAGCATCCAGGCTTTGCAGGCGGCCGCGCACGTGCTGGTCGAAAAGCCGATGGCGGAGACCGCAGAGCAATGCGAACAGATGATGGCAGCCGCCATTTCCAGCGGACGCACTCTGGGCGTGGTTCACTCCGCCAGACTTGACCCGATTGTGCTGCGCGGCGTGGAGATTGTTCGCGGCGGCGGCATCGGCAAGGTTGTTTCGCTTGACTTTCAGCGTAGCTCCGATTATCCGGCCTGGCCGGGAGGCGGCAAACTCCCGCCTCAGTACCGCAAGGGTTCCTACCCCTTTCAAGACCTTGGTGTGCATGGGCTGTCCATCGCGGAGGCATTTCTGGGTCCGGTTGCGTCGGCGGAGATCGATTTCCGCTCCACCGGGCTCGACAGCAACCTTGTGTTCGACGAGTGGACGGCAAGGGTGAACTGTGAGCGGGGCCAGGCTCGCTTGTATCTTTCATGGAACGTGCGCCCGATACGCAGCCAGGTGATCGTACATGGCACACGCGGCGTGATGCAGATCGACTGCTTCTTGCAGACCTGCTACGTGACAAAGCTGCTTCCAGGGCCGAAGTTCGCCTCTCCGGTGATCTGCGCCATGCGCAACTCCGCAGCGAGCCTCTATGAGGTGCCGCGCAATGTGCTGCGATTCATGACCAAGCGACTGCCGGGGGCGCCGGGCATTCACCAGAACATCCGCGAGTTTTACGCCGCGCTGGAACAAGGCACGGCAGTGCCGGTGACCCCTGAGGAGGGCCGGCGCCTAGTCATGGCGATGGCGCCGGCGTGCGAGGAAGCCGATCGGCAGCGCGATGCTCTTAGGCAGGCGCAGTTGACGCCGCGTCCTCCCGCTGATGTGCTTGTGACTGGGGCAGGCGGATTCCTCGGCGGCGCGCTTGTGCGCCGGCTGGTTCAAGAGGGCGTAAAGGTGCGTGCCGGCGTCCGCCGCCTTCCCAGGGAGCCTCTTGCCGGAGTCGATTATCTTGCCGGTGATCTGGGCGATCCGGAGTATGTCGATGTGCTGGTCGCCGGAGTGGCCAAGGTCTTCCACGTGGGAGCGGCGATGAAGGGCAGCGCCGCCGACTTCCAGCGCGGCACGGTCGCCGGAACCCGGAACGTGATCGACGCTTGCCTCAAGCACCGTGTACAGCGCATGGTGTACGTCAGCTCGGTGAGCGTGCTCGAGCACGCCGTGTGCCGCGTTGGCAAAGTCACCGAGGCGTGGCCGCTCGAACCTCACGCCGAACTGCGCGGAGCCTATACGCAGACCAAACTCGAAGCCGAGCGCATGGTGATGGCTGCGGCGAAGGAGCGAGGCTTGCCCGCAGTCGTGATTCGTCCCGGCGTGATCTTCGGTCCCGAAGTTGAACCCAGTTGCCCGGCCGGCGGTTTTGCCATGTTCGGCCGCTGGATTGTTGTAGGAAACGGCTCCCTGCCGCTGCCGCTCGTCTATGTGGACGACGTTGTGGATGCGCTTCTGCTTGGTTCCTCGCGTCCTGGCCTGGAAGGCGCGCTGGTCAACCTGGTTGACCCGGCCTTGGTCACGCAGCGGGAGTTCATCCAGATCGCGCAGGCAGCCAAGCCGAAGATCAAGGCCAGTTACATTCCAAAACTCGTGTTGATGACCGCATCAGTCGGAATCGAGGCGCTCGGGCGCCTGCTTAAGCGCAGCGTGCCCTTGTCGAGATACCGCATCCGCTCCATCCGCCCGCTCCATAACTTTGATCAGGCGGCCGCGCAGCAGCAGCTAGGATGGACGCCTCGGGTAGGTGTCGCCGAAGGCTTGCGGCGAACCTTTCCGGTCCCGCAGGCTCTACAGTCCTCAACCTTGCCGCAGTGATCGGATTTGGAGAATAGTTATGCTCAAGATTGCTGTTGTTACTGCGCATTTCCCCAGCTCGGCGCAACCCACGCACGGCCGGCCTGCATATCAGACTCTGCATGTACTTTCCGGAAGCTCCGATGTGCGAGTTTTTTATCCTCACGCTGTATACCCATCCTTACTCAAGCCACGGAGCCGCATTTATGACGCCTTCGATACTTCCTACAGCTTGCCGGGGGTGAAGGCCGGCTACTACAACTACCCAGTGCTGCCCCTGGTTTCCCGGCCGTTCAATGGATGGATGGCCGCCCGCGTCCTACTGCCTCACGTCCGCAGCTTTGCTCCGGATCTCATCTTCAGCTACTTTCTTTACCCTGACGGATATGCCGCGCTCAAGATCGGCAAAGCACTCGGTGTTCCCGTCGTCGCTATGGCCGTTGGGTCCGATGTCCACAACATTCGCGACCATTTTTCAGCAATGCACACGCGCACCGTGCTGCGCGAAGCCGATTTTCTGATCGCGATCAGCGACGATCTGCGCAAGAGAATGGTAGCCATGGGCGCCCCGCCGGAGAAGACGCGCGCCATCCTCAGTGGCTGCGATGCTTCAGTCTTCCACCCGAGGGAGCGTCTTGAAGCGAGGCGAAGGCTGCACATCGATCGCAACGCAGAGGCCGTCGTTTACATAGGGCGCATGGACGTGAAAAAGGGTCTGCGCGAACTCGTAGAAGCGGCGGCTTCGCTGCATCCTCTTCGCCCTGGCTTGCATGTATATATGGTCGGCGAGGGACCGGACAGGCCTCTGATCGAAGGCGCCATTCAGGCCAACAATGCGGCCAGCTATATCCACGCCCTGCCCGGCTGCGCCTTCGACGATGTCGCTGTCTGGATGGCGGCATCCAACTTGGTCACTCTGCCGAGTTACATGGAGGGTTACCCCAATGTGGTGGTTGAGGCGCTCGCGAGCGGAAGGCCGGTCGTCGCCACAAATGTAGGCGGCATTCCTGAGATACTGAGCGATGAGTACGGATGCCTCGTGCCCCCTCGCGATCCATCCAGGCTGGCTCAAGCCCTTGCATCGGTGCTGGACAGAACCTGGGACGCCAATGCCATCTCCGCGCACGGAAGCCGAAGCTGGGAGACGGTCGCGGCTGAGCTGTTCGAGAACTTCACGTCGCTCGTATCCGCCCGTTCGAAAGCCAGAGCATGAGAACACTTTACAAAGCTGCCGTTTGCCTCAGCCGCGCGCTCGCGGCCATCGGACTGATCACCGTATTGGTGATCGCCACACCTATAGTGTCGTGGTGGGCGCGGGCCTACTCCGGTCCCATTGAGCGGCCAAGAGGCGATGTTCTCATTCTCCTCAGCGCGGCGGCCGACGATCTGGGCGGCATCTCCTATTCCTCTTATTGGCGTGCGCGAGAAGCGCTTTTTGCATGGCAAACGGGAGGCTTCAAGAAGATTGTGATCAGCGGTGGCGGAGGTCCCGGCATCTTCAACTTCTTAATCGCCGAGGGCATTCCCCGTGAAGCCATTGTTGCCGAGTGGCGATCCACCAGCACCCGCGAAAACGGAATCGAGACGGCACGCCTGATCCAGGGCATGCCCGGCAAGAAGGTTCTGCTCACCAGCGACTTTCATATGTACCGGGCGCTTCGCGTATTCCGCAAACTGGGCATTGAAGTTACACCCATGGCTGTTCCGGATGTGCTTCACTCCACCGAGCACTGGAACGGCCGCTTCTCCGCCTTCGAGACGATGCTGGTCGAATCCGTCAAGATCGCCTACTATGCCCTGCGCGGATGGATTTAGGAGTTGGTTTCAGTCCGACGCTCTCCTGGCCCACATAAGGTCAACTTTCTTCCATGGAGAATCTTGGCGACGATTCAAAACGCTGCCCAGGGAAATCTCCACCCTGCCATTACGGCCAGCGCGCCAGCTTGATCAACGAGGGTTCTAATCGACCCGTTCGACCAGCAGAACTTGCTCGTCGTTGTCGACCTCCTGGAACTTGACCTCGATGATCTCGCGGCTGCTGGTGGGCACATGCTTGCCAATGTAGGTGGCCTCGATGGGCAGCTCGCGGTGGCCGCGGTCGATGAGTACGGCCAGTTGCACGCGGCGCGGCCGGCCGTGATCGAACAGTGCATCGAGCGCGGCGCGGACGGTGCGGCCGGTGTAGAGTACATCGTCGCAAATGACCACATCGCGGCCCTCGATGTCGATGCCGATGGCGCCTGGGGTTACCACCGGGCGCACATCCGCGGTCGTCAGATCGTCGCGGTAGAACTGGATGTCGAGCACGCCGGTGTCGACAGTGCGCTTCTCGATGCCGGAGATCAGCCTGCCCAGCCGCTCAGCCAGCGGAACGCCGCGGCGCTTGATGCCGACCAGGGCCAGGTTTGTACTGCCATTGCTCTTTTCAACAATCTCGTGGGCCAGGCGCACCAGCGTGCGCTCGACCTCCGAGGCGGACATCAGCCTGCCCTTGATGCGCAGGAAGGGTTTGCTTTCAGCTTCGCTCATGGATATTCTCGTGCCTGGCAATCGCAGCCAGCCTCTCGCAGGATGATACGAGGGTTTGGCCGTGCGAGCAAGTTGTGGAGAACTAAAACGGAATCCAGGGGCATGGACAAAGCGGGAAATCAGGCGATTGCAGCGCAGGAAGAGCCCGCAAAATCGCCGCTTAGACCTCCGGTTGCCGTGTGCGCCCCATCAGCCGCGCACCCAGCGCGCCTCCCGCGGTCGCAAAGACCACCAGGGCAAGGACCAGAAAAAGCATGATGCTAAGGGTCACGCCGCCACGCCCTTCCGGGGAATTCAGCAGCGTTTTGGCCGCGAGAATCGTTTGCGCATCAATCCCGGCGGCCGCCCACTGTTGGCTGGCTTTTTCGCTCACCTGGATCTGCCAGAAGTCGTCGAATACTTTGCCCTGGTGAAAGAAGAAGCGCATTGCAAAGAGCGAGACGCTCATGGTCGCCGCAGCTGCCCACGCTCCCAGCAAGCCGGTGACCAGGCCGATGCGTGCGCCGGCTCCGATGGTGATCCACGCCGGCCGCTGGCTGCGCAAGTAAATTGCAACTGCCCAGGCGCCCGCCACAGCCATCCACACGAATCCCAAAAGGCCTACCGCCGAGAGTCCGAAGGACAGCACACCGGCAGGAATCGCCAGCAGCAGCGCCGCGCGCAGCGCCGGCTTCCAATCTACGCTGCCCGCATCCCGCACCGGCTCATCCCAACGCACCGGCTGGGCTTGCCCAAGGGGCGCGTCAGCTCCGTACACCAGTTGCGGCAAGCCGCAGGCGGGGCAGTAGCTATTCTCGGCCAAGACGGCCTGGTGGCAGCGGTTGCAGGTGATTTCCATACATCTACGAGCCTATCGTATTTGGCCGCGGCGTGTGCGAAGCGATGAAAACGCCTGCCGGAAAATGCCGCTCCGGTATGCGACTCGCCCCGGCATTTAAACGCCGATGCTGGCGCTAGCGCACGAAAGAGGGACAGACACGCTCGCTACGTTGCGCTGCGCTGCTGACGCTCTCTGTGGCGCGCCTTGCGCATACGGCGCAGCGTGAGGAATTGCGAAACCGACATAAAGTTACGTTCGCCGCAGTTCAAGCAGCGCACCGGCAAGCGCATGAGAAGCAATTGAGACAGGTCTGACGACCGAAGACGCGAAGTGCGAAACTTCAAAAAGCCGCAAACACAGCAATAGATGGCCATACCAGCCTCCAGCTATCGCAAATCAAAGGGAAATACCGCAAGGAAAAACAGGAACGCACTCACATGGCGCTTGCTGTCTGCCGATTGGAAGGAACAGCCCCATCCTAGCAGGGATGCGCGTGCCAGTCATTCTTGCAAAAGGAGCGCAGGAAAGCGCAGGTAAATAGCCCGAATCTCACAGCCTGCTGGAGGCTGCGGGTGTGAGCTTCGCGGCCACGATAGCCTCGGCGGCGGTGACCACCTCTTCCAGCGTCAGATTGGTCGAATCCAGCAAAACGGCGTTGGGCGCCGGCTTGAGCGGCGAATCGGCGCGGTTGCGGTCTCGCTCGTCGCGTGCGCGCAAATCGCGGATCACCTCTTGTGGCTGGATGGTGGGTTTGGGTCCAAGCTGATCGTACCGGCGCAGGCCTCGCACTTCTGGGGCGGCGTCCAGAAAGATTTTGACCTCGGCCTGGGGAAAGACCACAGTGCCGATATCGCGGCCCTCCATGACCACTCCGCCCCTGGCGCCCATCTCCTGCTGCATACAGACCATCCAGGCTCGAATGGCAGGCCATACGCTGACCTGGGAGGCGGCGTCGGTGACCGTTTGATTGCGGATGAGGCCGGTTACGTCCTCGCCGTCGAGCAGGACGCGGTTGCCGCCTTCGCCCGGTTCGAGACGAATGGAAGTTTCGGCGGCCAGGCTTTCCAGGCCAGCGCTCTCATTCAAGGGAAGGCCTGTGCGCAGCGCCTTGAAGGCGAAGGCGCGGTACATGGCCCCTGTCTCCAGGTTCAACAGACCAAAATGCTGGGCCAGATGACGGGCGACGGTGCTCTTCCCCGCTCCGGCTGGGCCGTCAATAGCGACAATGACTTTGTGGGCCGGATTGGGAGAGCTGAGCGAGCGGGCACTCATCCGCGCTTCTTCGTTCCTTGCTTGGGCCGGGCGGGAAAGCCAAACCTCTTGCTGTTTCCAGCGCGTGCGCTGGCGGCAATCGAGGGCTTCCGGTTATTGCCTGCGTGAGCTGGCCGAGCGGTGGGCCGGGAATCCTTCCGCGGCGCGCTGCTGGTGCGGGGAGTTGCGCCGGGCTTGCCGGCAGTCTTGGCGCCGTTGGAATAAACCTTGCGTTGGCTTCCGTTGCGCGGATTCCAGGCAGGTGCGGCAGACTTGGCAGAGTGTGCGCTGGAAGCCGCCGGGCGAGCAGCCGGCCTGCCGTTTCCGTTATTTGAACCGTTGCCGGCATGAGCGCCGTTGCGCTTGCCGTTTGAGGGTGCAGCCGGCTTGGCGCTCCAACGAGCAGCAGAAGCAGGCCGGGCGCTATTGGCGGTGCGCGAACCGGTTGGCCGGGCCGGACGGCCGCTCGATGACGATTGCGCAGGCTTGCGATCACGAGTGTGCGCGGCCGGGCGGCTGAAATGGGGCCGGGCAGCAGCGGCTTTCCCGCTTACTACCGGTTTGCGCGCGGCCGGGGTGCGGGGCGCGTGAGCTTCTACAGGCTTGCGCGGAGTTGTCGAGGCAGGCGCAGCCGGCTTTGCCACGGCAGGCTCTGGCATCTCCTCATCATGGGAGCGCATAAAGTATGCGGAAGCCGGTATCGACGCGCTGGCGTAGATTGTGGGAGCGGTGGCGAACTCCGGCAGCGTGCCGGCAACATAGAAGTGAGGCGCGTGACCGAGAGAAATGGTATGCACCTGGCGCGTGGCCACCAGGCCGCGCAGCACTTCTCGCACCTTGCTGCGTGCGGTGAGCGGGGCCAGGAACAGTTCGACCTCTTCCATGCTGGCGGCGATCACGGCTTGCAGGTAGATGGAGGCGAGCACCGAGATGGCCGTTACTTGAGAGGTTGAAGCGCCTTCGGCAATGGCTTTCTGGAAGCGC
>Ga0181517_10004558_pt1 | contig 12579 bp, 7 predicted proteins | sample PEATcosm2014_Bin_31_FD_119748 | JGI IMG/M metagenome (GOLD analysis project Ga0181517, IMG submission 119748) | Peatland microbial communities from MTU Mesocosm Facility, Houghton, MI, USA - PEATcosm2014_Bin01_30_metaG | ecosystem: Environmental > Terrestrial > Soil > Wetlands > Peat | place... | reverse complement strand
GCGCGCATGTGCTGGTGCCGCCGTCCGCCCATGCCGGGGCCGCGCTTCCGCTGCTCGAGGCGGGTATTCACGTGCTGGCGGAAAAGCCGCTTGCGACTTCCGCGGCCGAGTGCACGGCAATGCTGGAGGCGGCGCGGCGTTCCGGCGCGCGGCTCGGCGTCAACCAGAATTTTGTCCACCACCCCGCCTTCGTCCGGCTGCGCCGCAAGGTCGAGTCCGGCGCCTTGGGGCGGCCCCGCTTCGTCTCCTGCCTCTACAATGTGGCGCTGCGCCAGTTGCAGGCGCGCCAGTTCGGCCATTGGATGTTCCGCGCGCCGGGCAACATCCTGCTGGAGCAGGCCGTGCATCCGTTGTCGCAGATCGCGGCCCTGGCCGGCCCGGTCCGGCAGGTACGCGCGCTGGCCGACGCGGCGGTGGAAATCGCCCCGGGCGTGCCGTTCTGCCCCGCGGTTACGCTTACCCTCGAGGGCGAGCGCCTGCCCGCGCAGCTCCGTTTCGCGGTCGGCCAGTCCTTCCCGTTCTGGCAAGTCACGGTGGTCTGCGACGACGGCGTGATCGTCGCCGACATCCTCGCCAACCGGGTGGCGACGCATGACCACACCCGCTGGCTGGAGCCGGTGGACGCTCTGGTCTCCGGCCTTGGCCTCGCCGCTGGCCTGGCCGGCGACAGCCTGGTGAATGCCGCCCGCTACGCCGCCGCCACGCTGCATCTGACCGGCCGCGGCGATCCGTTCTTTCGCAGCATGCGCGCCTCCATCGCCGCCTTTCACGACGCGCTGGACCACGACCGCGCACCGGCGCTCGACGGCGCTTTTGGCGCCGGGCTGGTCGGGCTGTGCGAAACCATCCGTGACCAGGTTCTGCCCGACGCACAGCCGGCGCCCGCCGCGCCCGCGCCCGCCGAAGCGGGGAACATCGATGTGGCCGTGCTGGGCGGCACCGGATTCATCGGCACGCATGTCGTGCGCCAGTTGCTGGCGGCCGGCCTGCGAGTGTCGGTAATGGCGCGCGGCGTGCACAACCTGCCCGCCGTGTTCGCCGATCCGCGGGTCGTGCTGCACCAGGGCGACATCCGCGACGCCGCGGCGGTCGCCGGGGCCATCGCCGGGGCGCCAGTAGTGGTCAACCTCGCCCATGGCGGCGGCGGCGGCAGTTTCGAGGCGGTGCGCGATGCCATGCTGGGCGGCGCCGAGACGGTGGCGCGGGTCTGCCGCACGGCAGGCGTGCGGCGGCTCGTGCATGTCGGCTCGATCGCCTCGCTCTATCTCGGCCCACAGGAGGTGCCGGTCACCGGTGCGACGCCGCCCGATCCGCAATCGGAAACACGGGCCGACTACGCCCGCGCCAAGGCGCTGTGCGACCGCCGGCTGCTCGCGCTGCATGCCGCCGAGGGCCTGCCCGTGGTCATCCTCCGCCCCGGCGTGGTGGTGGGGGAGGGCAGCGTGCCGTTCCATTCCGGGCTCGGCTTCTACAATGCCGAGCAGCACTGCATCGGCTGGAACAACGGCAGCAATCCGCTGCCTTTCGTTCTCGCCGGCGACGTCGCCACGGCGGTGCTGGGCGCAATCCGAGCCGAGGGCATCGAGGGGCGCTGCTACAACCTGGTGGGCGATGTACGACCGAATGCCCGTACCTACGTGGCGGCGCTGGCCGAGACGCTGCACCGGCCGTTGCGCTACCATCCGCAATGGCCGACTTGGTTGTGGCTCGAGGATATGGGGAAATGGGCGATCAAGCGCGTCACCGGGCGCCAGGCGCCGAAGCCGAGCCGGCGCGATTTTCTCTCCCGCGGCATGGCGGCGACCTTCGACTGTTCGGACGCCAAGCGCGACCTTGACTGGCACCCCGAAGCCGACACCGACCGCTTCTTCGCCCGGGCGGTTCGGGTGTACGCGTCCTGACTCTGCTGCTGCATGTCTTTTCCACCTTCGCGGTGGGTGGGCCGCAGGTGCGTTTTGCCGCGACGGCCAACCGATTCGGCCGTGCCTGGCGCCATGCCATCGTCACCATGGACGGTGACACCGCCTGCCGCGAGCGGCTGAGCCCGGACCTGGACGTGACCTTTCCCGCCGTGGCGCTCAGCAAGGGCGACACGTTGGGCAACCTCCGGCGTTGCCGCCGCGCGTTGCTCGACCTGCGGCCGGACGTGTTGGTCACTTACAACTGGGGCGCGATCGAGTGGGCCATGGCCAATTTTTTGGTCCGCAACCGACATATTCATATCGAAGACGGATTCGGTCCGGAGGAGCGGGCCCGGCAGTTGCCCCGGCGGGTGTGGACGCGCCGCCTGGTCTTGCGGCGTGCCACCGTGGTGTTGCCCTCGCGGACGCTGGAACGGATTGCGCTGGAAATCTGGCGCCTGCCGCCGGAGCGAGTGCATTTCATCCCGAACGGCATCGACCTGGCGCAATTCGCATCAGTTCCTCGGCCGAGTGGCCCAGTGCCGGTGATCGGCACTGTCGCGGCGCTGCGTGGCGAGAAGAACCTTGCCCGCCTGCTCGAGGCTTTCGCGCTGTTGCGCCAGCCCGCCCGGCTGGTCATCGTCGGCGACGGGCCGGAGCGGACCGCACTCGAGGCGCGGGCTCTCGAACTGGGAATAGCCGGTGCGGTGCGGTTCACCGGCCACCTCGCCGCCCCGCAGGCGGCCTACCGGGATTTCGACCTGTTCGCCTTGTCCTCGGACACCGAGCAGATGCCGCTTTCCGTCCTCGAGGCGATGGCGTCGGGGCTGGCGGTGGCATCCACCGACGTGGGCGACGTGGCCGCCATGCTGGCGGCGGAGAACCGGCCCTTCGTGGTGGCGCGCAACGCGGCCGCGCTGGCCGAAGCCATCGCCGCCCTGCTGGCCGACCCGCAGCGGCGGCAGGCGATCGGTGCCGCCAACCGCGCCCGCGCCGGGCACGACTACGACCAGGAGACCATGTTTCGGGCCTACGCCACCCTGTTCGGCGGGGTGCCGGGGATCTAGCGCGCTACCTTGAGCACACGGCGGAAAATCTCCAACTGTCCGCGGCTGGTTGCCTCCCAGCCGAAGCGCTCGGCATAAGCCCGCGTCTCCGCCCGCGCCGGCGGGTCGGCCCACAGATCCCGCACCGCCGCGGCAAAGCCCTGAGGCGTGTTCGCCGCCACGATCAGCCCGGCGGCACGCTCGCGCACCACTTCGCCATTGCCGGGAATGTCGCTCGCCACCACCGGCACGCCACAGGCCATCGACTCCAACAGAACATTCGCCCAGCCCTCCCGGCTCGAAGCGAGGACAGACAGGTCTGCGGCAGAATAGTACTGTGCCATAACTATATGCGGCACCGCCCCCAGCAGCCGCACCCGCCCGGCCAGCCCGAGCCGGTCGGCCAGCGCCGCCAGCCGCGCGCGCTCCGGCCCGTCGCCGACGATGAGCAAGGAAAACTCCGGCAGCAGGCGCAGGGCCTCGATGGTCAGGTGATGGCGTTTGCGGTCGATCAACGCACCCACCGAAATCAGCGTCGGCCCGGTCAGCCCCAGGGCGGCGCGGGCGGCTTCACGGTCGAGCGGGCGGAAGATTTGCGTATCCACGCCGTTGCGGAGAACCGTGATTTTTGTCCCCTCCGCGCCCAGCCCCAGCAACGCCGCGCGCAACCCGGCGCTGACCGTGATGACGGCGGCGGCACGCGCCACCGCGTCCAGAATCAGCCGCCGCGGCGTCGGGTAATCGGGGAACTCCGTCACATCCGAGCCGCGCGCGGTCAGCACCACGGGGAGGCCGAATTCCGCCCCCAGCCGTACCGCCGCGACGCCGTCGGGATAGAGATAATGGGCGTCGATGGCGTCGAACCGCGCGCCTTCCGCCAGCAGGCGGCGTACCGCGCGTCGGCTGGCCTGGTGGAGCAGGAACGGCGAGATGGTCATGCCGAAACGCGGGACGACGACAAAACGCGGGTGGTGGATGGTCAACCCGTGCCGGATCTCCCGTGCCGGCACCCGCGCATAGGCGCCCCAGCGGCCGAATACCGCCGCCCCGCTCGGAAAGAAAGGCACCGGCGCCAGCACCGTGCTCGCCGCCTCGCCGGTCGCCACCAGATGGCACAGCCGGTTTTCGACGAAGACGCCGTGGTTCGGCTGCTCCCGGTTGGGAAACAGCGTGGTGAAGGTCAGCAGCCGCAACAACACCGCTACGGCTTCGCCCCGCCCAGATCGGCCAGCAGCTTGCGGGCCGCCGGCTTGTCGTCGAACTCGGCCGGGGATTTGATCAGCTGGGTCAGCAATTGGACCGCCTTGTCCTTCTCGCCGGTGTCGTTCAGCGCCACCGCCAGGTGATAGAAGATGGCCGCTTCGGTCGACAGGTTGTGGGCCGCCTGGGTCAGCAGGATCACCCCCACCTTGGCGTTGCCCTGCTTGGTGAGGATCCAGCCCAGCGTGTCGGCGGATTGCGGCCCGGGCGCGAGCAGATAGGCCTTCTGGGCCATCGCCAGCGCCCGCGGGTCGTCGCGGGTCTGGTAGATCCACGCCAGGTTGTTGAGCGCGACCGGGTCGTTCGGCTGCTGGGCGAGCACCGCCTTCAGGTGCTCCTCGGCATCCGCCGTCCGTCTGGCCTGCAGGTCAAGCGAGGACAGCGTCCGGATGGCATTGATGTCCTCGGGTTCGAGCTGCAACCAGCTGTGCAACACATGCTGCGCATCGGCGGGCCGGCCGGCGTCCTGCATCGCCACCGCGGTCGCCAGCGCCAGCGTGCTGGAGGGATGCGCCTCCAGCTCCGCCTGGTAGGCGGCAGCGGCGTCGGCATAGCGCTGCACCGACATGTACAGCCCACCCTTCAGCAGCCGCGCCGCCGGCAGGTTGGCCGCGTTCTTGGCCAGCTCGCTGGCGGTGGCCAGCCCGGCGTCCAGTCCGCCGGTGCGGAAATCGACCGCCACCAGGGTCTGCAACAGCAACGTGTTCCCGGGCGACGTTTCCAGCCCCCGGTTGAGCACCGCCTTGGCCTCATCGATATCCTTGGCCCGCACCAACAGGTCGGCCAGCCGGCGGCGTGTCTCGATGTCCGTCGGATTGGCCGTCAGTTCCTGGCGGTAGGTGCTCTGCGCTTCCCGGTCCATGCCCAGCGATTCCTGCAGCCGGGCCCGGGCGATCAGCACGCCGGGCAGCCCGGCCTGGTCCTTCGGCAACGCGTCGATGAGGGCGTAAGCCTTGCGCGTCTCGCCGATGTTGGCCAACAGGTCGGCCATCGCCACCGTCAAGCCGATGTTGCCCGGCACCGCCTTGCGGGCCGCTTCCATCAGCGTGACCAGTTCCGGCGCCTTGTTCTCCGCCAGTAGGATGCCGGAAATCGCCGCCAGCGCCGGGGCGTTCGCCGGCTCCTTGTCGAGCAGGACGCGCAACAGCTTCTCGGCATCGGCGCCATGCCCCTGCTGGGCCAGCACCTTGGCCAGGTTCAGCCGCGCCGCGGTGGAGGTCGGATCGGCGCTCAGCGCACCCTCGAAGGCGGCCCGCGCGCCGTCGAGATCGAAGCGCTCCAGGCGGATGAGTCCGAGCAGGTTGCCGACCTTCGCCGGGTTGTTGTTGGGTTGCTGGCGCAACTGCTCCAGTTCGCCGTCGGCCTTATCGACGTCGCCGGCCGCCAGCGCCGCCATCACCAACTGCTCGCCGAGGCCGGCCTTGTTGGGGGTCAGCTCGAGCGAACGGGTCAGGTTGACCTCCGCCCCTCCGGCATCGCCGATCCCCAGGCGGATGCCGGCGATCCGCTCCAACACCTCCGAATTGTCACTGGCGAGCCGGGCCGCCTTGTCGAGGGTCTCCAGCGCGAGTGCTTTCTGCCCGGTCTGGATGTAGGCATTGCTGAGCAGTTCCAGCAGTTCGACATCGACCAGGCCGGCATCCATCGCTTTCGTCAGCACCGGGATCATCTGCTGCGGCTGGTGCGACCGCGCGTAAATACCGGCGAGCAGCTTGTAGCCGGCAATATCCGTCGGCGTCCGGGCCATGTACTTGGTCGCCGCGTCGGTGGCCTGAGCAGTCTGATCGAGGTTGATCTTCACCAGCGCCTGGAAATACTCGCCGCGGGGAAAGCGCGAAATGACCGGCGAAATAGTTTGCAGTGCGCTGTCCGCCCCTTGCCAGTCGCCGGCACGTGCCAGCAGCACGGTCAGGAAATAGTTGGCCAGCGGATTACGGGCATCGGTCTTGATGACGGCATCGACGTCTTCCCGCGCCTTCTGGAACTGGCTCAGGGCGATCAAAGCGTTGGCGCGCTCGAGGTGGAGATTGACGACGTCCGGCGTGATCGCGAGCGCCGCGGTGAAGGCGGCGGCGGCTTCCTCATGATTGCCGCGGGCCTGCTGCAACTGGCCTTTCAGCAGCAGGGCATCGACCGAACGGGGGTTGATCTCCAGCGCGCGGTTGATCTTCAGGTCGGCGGTGGCGGGATCGTTGTTGGCCAGCGCCACGCGGGCGGCGGTGAGCGGCGCCTCGACGGCGTTCGGCTCCAGCCGCTCGGCCTCGGCGATCGTGGCCTGCGCCTGCGCCACCTCCTTCAAACCCAGTTCGGCCATGGCCCTGGTGACCAGCAGGGGGGCGACCTCCTCTGCCGGGAGGTCCTCGACGGCAAGGTCCTTCACCTCCTTGAAGCGGCCCTGGCCAAGATAGGCGCGAGCCAACAGCGGCATGACCGCGCGGTTGCTCCAGCCGTCGGCCTGGGCGGTCTTGAACTCCTTCTCGGCCGCCACCGGGTCGCCGAACTGCAACTGCACCACGCCGAGCCGGAAATGCGCCTCCGCACTTTGCGGCCGGCTGCGCACCATGGCGCGTAGCGCGATCTGTGCGGTATGCAGGTCGCCGCGCGCCATCGCCTCGCGGGCGGCGGTGAGATAGTCATGCGACAGGTGCCAGTACCAGGCACCGCCGCCGGCGGCACCGCCGACCAGCAGAATTGCCAGGACAACCAGAAGATACTTCTGCTTCATGCTTCACCATTGCCGGAGAAACCAGCGCCGCGGCGGTCGCGTCAGCGCAGGCATACCGCGTCCTGCCCATCCTGCCGAGATGTTTTGCTGGCCGGGCATACCGAAACTGGCGGGGAGACGTGTCAATCATTCGTCCAACAAACGCGCTGTCCGCCTGCCCGGTCTCAGTCGGGCTCCGTGAATGGGTATAAATGGCACACCAACGCCGCGGTCAAGCAACCTCGCCAGGCCCGGCAATTTTCGGGCGTTCCTGAATCGTCCGAAAGCACAGCTTCCCTGCTTCGGTTTTGCCCGAAGGACAACCACAGATCGCCCTGAGCTGACTGTTTGTGGCGACCGGCGGGGTGGTCAAAGATTTGTTCTCCCGCCAAGTTGCCCGTGCTATCCATGTGTCCACTGTGACAGGTGGATTTTGTGCTGGAATACCTCCATGCCAGACGCGACCAGCGCCCGCTGGTGCCCAACGTTTTTTGCCGACCGGGAAGATGCCTTTGGCGCGCCATTCCCGACCGGCCCTATGCAGGCGTGTAGCTCAGTGGCAGAGCGCTGTCATTACATGGCAGAAGTCGGGGGTTCGATTCCTTCCGCGCCTATCCCATATGCATGCGTGGTTTCCCTTTGCTGATACCGGAACGGTCATGACAGTCACCACCCGCCTGGCCTGCGTTGCGGCACTTGTCCTGCTCGCCGGCTGTTACGACAAACGTCCGCCCGTCGTCACCTCCGCCGCCGAGCCGGGCAAGGCCGCGGACGGCGCGACGGCGGCCAAACCGGATGTCTACGTGATCGGCCCGGGCGATCAGCTGAACGTCTTCGTCTATGACTCGCCGCAACTCAGCATGACTGTGCCGGTACGCCCGGACGGGCGGATCTCCACCCCGCTGGTGCCCGAGATGACGGCGGCCGGCAAAACGCCGAGCCAACTGGCCCAGGACCTGACCGAGCGGCTGAAGGAATTTGTAAAGGAACCGAATGTTACCGTCATTGTGAGCGGCTTCATCGGCCCGCTGGACCGGCAGATCCGGGTCATCGGCGAGGCTGCGGACCCGCAGGCGGTGCCCTATCGCGATCACATGACCGTGCTCGACCTCATGATCATGACCAAGGGACTGACCCGCTACGCCGCCGGCAACCGCGCCATGATCGTGCGGCGCGTCGGCGGCCAGCAGGAAACCATTCACGTGCGGCTGGACGATCTGCTGAAGGATGGCGACATCGACCAGAATGTCGAGATGCAACCCGGCGATACGCTTATCATTCCGCAATCCTGGTTCTGAGAGGAGACCCGGATGGACGAGCTCCGCTCCCTGCTCCGCCGCTATCTCCTGGGCGCCTGGCGCAAGCGCTGGTTCGCCATCGCGGTATGCTGGATGGTCTGCGTCGCCGGCTGGGTATACGTCTCCACCATTCCTAACCAGTACGAGGCCAGTGCCCGCCTGTACGTGGATTCGGACTCCGTGCTGACGCCGTTGCTGAATGGCCTGGCGCTGGACGACACCCCGACCAACCAGCTCGACGTGCTGCAGCGCACCCTGCTGAGCCGGCCCAACCTGGAGAGGCTGATCTCCAAGACCGATCTGGAGCTGGCCATCGCCGGCCCGGCCGACCTCGAGCAGCTGGTCGCCAACCTGGCCACCTCCATCCGGATCACGCCGCAGACGCGCAATCTGTTCACCATCTCCTTCCGCAACTCCACGCCCAAGCTGGCCTACGACGTGGTCCAAGGCATCCTGTCGATCTTCGTCGAGAGCAAAGTCGGCGCCAACCGCGCCGATATGGAAAACGCGCGGGTGTTCCTGCAACAGCAAATCTCCCAGTACGAGCGGCAACTGCGTGAGGCCGAGGCGCGGCGCGCCGACTTCCACACCAAGTACAACGATCTGCTGCCATCGGATGCCGGCGTATCGCGGCTGGATAGCGCGCGCAGCGAGGTGCGGGCGCTGGAGGGCCAGCTGAAGGACGTGCTGACCAAGCGCGACATGATGCGCCGCGAGATGTCCACCATGCCGGCGACTCTGTCGCTGGATTCCGACACCAGGCCGGTGATCCTGCCTGGCGGCTTCGGCACGGCCGCGGCGGAGAACGCGCAACTCGCCCAGGCCGAGGCCCATCTGGCCGACTTGCGGCTGCGCTATACCGATCAGCACCCCGACGTGGTCGCCGCCCGCAACCAGGTCGCCGCGCTGAAGGCTGCCGCTGCCGCCGCCCCGCCGCAGCAGTCGGCGGCAGCCATGGCCGCCCAGCAACTGGCGGCGTTGCCGAAGCCGGTTTCACGCACCGTGCCCAATCCGGTATACGAACAAATGCGCATGCAGCTGTTCGAGCAGGAAACGGTGATCGCCTCGCTGCAGCGCCAGATCGCCGACGGCACCGCGGAACGCGACCGGCTGGAGGGGATCGCCCACAACGCGCCCGGGTTGCAGGCCGAGTACGCCAACCTCAACCGCGACTATGATGTGCTGCACCAGAACTACATCGAGTTGCTGAGCCGGCGTGAGTCGATGCGCATCTCCGCGGCCGCCGACAGCGATGCCGAGAAGATCAAAATGCAGATCATCGACCCGCCACAGGTGCCGCAGATCCCGGTGGCGCCGAAGCGGGCGATGATGCTCTCCGCCGTGCTGGTGGCCGGCCTCGGCGTCGGGCTCGGCCTGGCCATCCTGATGCTGCAGTTCGACCGGTCCTTCCACTCCATCGAAGATTTGCGCGACCTCGGGCTGCCCGTGGTGGGCGGCATCTCCATGCTGGGCATCACCGTGCCGATGCGCCGCCGGGTGCTCTCGGCGGCCAGCTTCGCCATGGCGGTGCTGCTGCTCTGGGCCGTCTATGGCGGCCTGGTCTATCGCCTGCTGCAAACACCGGGCGCGGCATGAGTGCAAACGGCGAAGCGGCGCCGCCGTCAGGCCAGGGCAACCACCTGGTTGAGCGTGCGGCCGCCCTGTTGCGCAGCGGCGCGGGCCTGGCGGCGGAAACCGGCGACGACGCGCCAGCGCCCCCGGCCGCCGCCGCCGCGCCGCCCACCGTTCCGGCGCCGGCCGCCCACACCATTCCCAGCATGGCGCCGCCGCCGCTCGAGCTGCCGCGCCTGGACATCGAGACGCTGAAGCGGGCCGGGCTGGCGTTGTCCGGGCGCGCCCGGACCCGCATTTCGGAAGAGTACCGCATCACCGTCGGGCGCATCCTGCGCACCCTGCGGGCCACCAAGACCCGCACCGAGCCCAGCAACCTGCTGATGGTCACCAGCGCCAAACCGGGCGAGGGCAAGAGCTTCACCGCGCTCAACGTCGCCGCCAGCATCGCCCAGAACGGGCTGGGCGAGGTGCTGCTGGTGGACATGGACGCCAAGCCCAAGTCGCTTAGCGCGACGATGAGCCTGACCGACGCACCTGGGCTGTACAACCTGGTCGCCAACCCGACGCTGCGGATCGAGGACACGCTGGTACGCACCGCGATCGGCGGCCTGTCCTATCTGCCGATCGGCTCGCGCGACGTCACCGCGTCCGAGCCCGGGGTGAGCCGGCCGGTCAGCGCGACGATCGAGCGGTTGCGCCGCCGCTTCGCCCACCACTACATCATCCTGGACTGCGCGCCCTGCCTGTCGACCAGCGACCCGAGCACGCTGGCCGCCCTGGCCGACCAGGTCATCATGGTGGTGGAGGCCGAGCGGACCCAGCGCAGCGAGCTGGAGTCCTCGCTCGAACTGCTGCGCGCCTGCCCGAACATCACCCTGGTGCTGAACAAGGTCCGGTTGACCAACAGCTATACCTTCGGCGCCTACTATTACTACGGTTCCAAGCCCTGAGTCGGCGCCATACCTCGCTATGCTTCCAGGCCTGGGACCGGTTCAGGCCATGGCGGACAGTACCCCGGGCCGGACGACACGGACCCTCGGCCTTCTGGACCCGGGGGCTGTGCACCGGGCTGCCGATCGCCGCGGCCCTGTTGCTCGCCGCCCCGCCGTTCGTTCCATCGGCCATGGCCCAGTTGCTCCCGGACACCGGCACCACGGTGCAGGTCGGCGCCCTGCGCCAGCAGCTTGAGGGACTGCTGAGCACCAGCGCCAGCGCCCCCGGCAGCCCGGGCTGGACGTTCGTGCCGTCACTCGGAGTCGAGGAACGCTGGACCGATCACCTGCTAACGGCGGACGGCACGGGCAAGAGCAGCTTCGTCACCGCGCTGCTTCCTTCCGTGCTGATCAACGGGCAGTCCGCGCGCACCACCACCACCATCAACTACGCCCCCGCGCTGGAGTACTACAGCAACGCCAGCCAGACCCAGATCGTCCAGGACCTCAACGCCACCAGCAAGATCACCGTGCTGCCGGAGCGATTGTTCCTCGATCTGCGCGGCTTCGCGTCCGTGCAGCCGACCTATGGCGGCTACGCAACGAACGGCGCGACCCAGGTGTCCAACCAGAACCAGAGCCAGACCATGGGCTTCTCGGCGCATCCCTATCTGCGCCAGTCGTTCAGCGATCTCGGCTCCGCCGAGCTGGGCGCGACGGTGTCGCACGCCTCGCAGAATGGGCTGGCCAACAACCAGTCCTACACCCTGTCGTCCGGCCAGCTCGTGCCCAGCACGGGCGTGTCCGGACAGAACCTCACCTCGGAGCAGGAATATTTCTCGCTCTCCTCCGGGCCGGCATTCGGCCGCACCAATGCCGGCCTGGATGTCTCGGCAAGCCAGGACAGCGGCAGCGGGGTGATGAGCGGCGCCCGCGAAGACCATGCCGTGGCGAACCTCGGCTACGCCCTCACCCGCAGCATCACCGTCCTGAGCACGTTCGGCTATGACAGCACCCACTATGGCGGCACGCCGCCGTACAACTATTCCGGCGTGGAATGGAGCGTCGGCGGGCACTGGATTCCCAACCCGGACAGCTCCGTGACGGCGAGCTACGGCCGCCGGGAAGGGGTGGAGTCCGCCCAGCTCGACGCCAGCTATGCCGTGACCAACCGCACCCGCGTGTACGCGCGCTATTCGGAAGGAGTCACCACCGGCCTGCAGCAGGTGCTCAACGCGATCAACGGGTCCACCCTGGACACCGCGGGCAACCCGGTGACCGCCAACGGCATTCCGGTGCAAATCACCAATGGCTTCTATGGCGTGCAGAACAACCTGGTGCGGACGTCCAACACCTCGGTCACGGTGACCACGCTACGCGACCGCGATGCGATCTCGGTGACCTTCAGCTACCAGCAGAGCCACCAGCTCGCCTCCGCCTCCGCCTCCACCAGCGCCAGCAGCGTGAACAGCACCGGCTGGTACGCCACGCTGAGCTGGCAGCGCAACCTCTGGCCGGACCTCAACGCCTCCGCCTTCGCGCAGTGGGGCACCAACCAGAGCACCCCGGGGAGCGTCAGCGAGAACTCCAATACGTTGGTGTTCAGCCTGAACCTCAACTATGTGGTCTCGCGGACCGTCAACGCCTACGCGCAATACAGCTGGACCCACCAGACCTACTCCGGCTCGGCCAGCGGCGTCCCGTCGCTGCCCACCAACCTGGTCATCGTCGGCGCCCGCAAGACATTCTGAGCATCCGGGCGGCACACCGAACCATGTACGAGCGCTACTACAACTTCACCGGATCGCCCTTTCAGCTCACCCCGGATACCCGATTCTTCTATGGCAGCCGCGGGCACAGCCG
>Ga0181517_10004557_pt1 | contig 12580 bp, 10 predicted proteins | sample PEATcosm2014_Bin_31_FD_119748 | JGI IMG/M metagenome (GOLD analysis project Ga0181517, IMG submission 119748) | Peatland microbial communities from MTU Mesocosm Facility, Houghton, MI, USA - PEATcosm2014_Bin01_30_metaG | ecosystem: Environmental > Terrestrial > Soil > Wetlands > Peat | place... | reverse complement strand
TAACCCGGGTTCCGCGCTCACTTCGCAAAAATCGGCTTCCGAGGCCCTCCGGACCTCGTAAGCCGATTGTTTACGGTACCCTGTTTGAAAAGTGCCATTTTAGTCACTAAAAAAAGTTTAAATACCATTGACATTGTTGCGCTTTGACCGATATTAGTATCACCATGTTCATCAAGCGTACGGTTGCCAAGCGAGGCGAGAAAACCTACGTCAACCACCTGCTGGTGGAGTCGGTGACTACCGCCGCCGGCCCGCGCCACAAGGTGATCTGCAATCTCGGGCACATGGATCCGGGCCCCAAAGAAGAATGGCTCGATCTCGCCGATCGCATCCAGGCGGCCCTGGGCGGCCAGCCATCCTTGTTCCCGGATCCCCGGGTGGAGGATGCGGTCCGCCTGTGCCGGACCCGCCAGGCCAAACAGAGCCAGGTCGAAGCCGACGCGGAGGATCCGCTCGCGGGTGAAGCTGCGGTGCCGGAAGTGGTCGCGGTGAAGCCCGCCGGGGTCCAGATCCAGGACATCCGTGAAGTGGGCCCCGTCCATGTGGCCCACCAGCTCTGGCAGCGACTGGAAATGGACGCCGTGCTGAAGGCCGTGGGGCTTTCCATTCCGGCCCGGCAGCTGACTGAGGTGATGACCCTGAACCGCCTGATCGAGCCGGCATCGGAACTGGCGATGGTGGAATGGGCGGGGCGGGTGGCCCTCACCGACGTGCTGGGCACTGATGTCGCGAAACTGAACGAGGACAAGTTCTACCGGAACCTGGACACCCTGCACGGCAAGCGGGTCGAGATCGAGCGTGAACTGCATGGACGGGAGAAGTCCCTGTTCAATCTGAAGGGGCAGTTGCTGCTCTATGACCTGACCAACACCCACTTCGAAGGCCAGGTTACGGCGGTTCCCAAGGCCAAGCGGGGGCACAACAAACAGATGCGGACCGACTGCAAGCAGGTCGCCATGAGCCTGATGCTGGATGGCGACGGCTTCCCCATCGGCCACGAGATCTTTGCCGGCAACACCATCGACGGCAAAACGGTGGAAGCGATGCTGGACGCCCTGGAGCAGCGGACGGGCATCCAAGGCGGTTTCACCGTGGTCATGGACCGGGGCTTTGCCAGCGAAGCGAACCTGAACCTGGTTCGGGATCGCCACCATGACTACCTGGTGGCCGGCTTCCAGAATCAGCGCGGCCCGCTGCTGGATGAGTTCGAGGAGCTGCAAGGCTGGGCCGAGCTGCAGCCCGCCGCCATGAAGGCGGCGATCCGGATCAAGCGGATCGAGCGGGGCGAGATCACGTTCCTGCTGTGCGTAAGCCCGGCCAGGGCCGAGAAGGACCGGGCCATCCGTGAGCGCCAGGAGAAGCGCCTGCTCACGGACCTCGGGAAGCTGGCGGAGCGGGTGAGACTGGCCCAGGAGAAGGAACAACCTTTGACCGATGCCGACCTGTTCGAGCGGATCGGCAGACTTCGGGAACGCTATCCCCGCGCGGCGCGCTACTACGCGATGGAACGCCAGGAGGGCGTCCTGGTTTGGCCGGTGAGGGAAGACAAGCGGCAAAGAGCCGAGGAGTTGGACGGCGCCTACTTCCTGAAGACCTCGCGCAAGGACCTGGAGCCTGAGGAAATCTGGAGGACCTACATGGTGCTCACCCGGGTGGAATCCGCCTTTCGGGATCTGAAGGGAACCCTGGATATGCGTCCCGTCTACCACCGCAAGGAGACTCGGGTGGAGACCCACATTTTCCTCTGCGTCCTGGCCTACCATCTGCAGGCGGCCATCGAACACCTCCTGCAGCAGGCGGGTGACCACACCAGCTGGGAAACCCTCCGCAAGGAATTGAGCACCCACCACGTCGCCACGGTGGTCATGCCGACGGCAGACGGCCGGAAACTGGCCATCCGCCGCGGCAGCATCCCCGAGCTGCGCCCGAGGGAGATCTACCGACTCCTGGGCATCGCCGGGGATCCGATGAAACCCATCCGCACCTGGGTCTGAACCTCGCCAAAATCCCGGTCCATAGGCACTAAAAACGGGCCTCTGGATTGGCAACAAAGGTAGTTAGTGACTTTGGTGCGGAACCCGGGTTAATGTGTCCGGTCTATGCCCGTTGTCCGGGCGACCCGGTTCGGCAGCCGTGTCCCCCGTGGCGACCGCCTGGATCTGGCCGGACAGCCCAGCCATAGATCCCTTTCAATTATTGTGAGAAGTAATGTTATATCGTATCGGGTGCGAACCTTAACGTGTCCGGTTTGTGCCTCTACCTTGGTTGCCTGCGAGCGGGTCCCAGCCAGGGTTGTTTCCACCGGGCCTTGACTGCTTCCCACTCCGGCAATCGGATTGGAATGTAGATGGGACGCGGTTCTCGATCGTTCAGGTTGCGAACCTTAAAATGTCCGGTTGCCCTGTCGAGGGACCGGGTGGAAAAGGGGGCATGCGCTCCCAGTCCGTTCCCCTCCCTGGCCTTGACCTGCCCGAGGATCCCCCCGGCCTGGTCCTCATCAACGACCGCTCCTGCCTCCAGACCTTTCAGGGCCGGAGGCTGGTGGCCGTCGGCGGCACCCTGGTCGCCAGCTACGCCCTGGGCGATGGCGCCGCTGAGACTATGGCCATGGTCAACCTGGTGGAGACCGGGACCGCCACCCAGGTGGAAGTGGCCCGGGCCTTCGGTTGCTCCACCCGCCAGATCCGGCGTCACCAACGCCAGCGGGACAACGGCGAGCCGGCCTCCAACCGGCGCTGCGGCCGTAAACCGGGGGCTACCGGGGTGGTCCGTCTCAAGGCCACGGAGGTGAGGACCGTCCGGAGGCTCAAAGAGGCCGGAACCAGCAACCGAGAAGTCGCCCGCAGGCTGGGTGTCAGCGAGACGGCTGTGCGCAAGCTTCTCCAACGCATGGGCTGGAAGTCCACGCCGGAGTGTGTTCAGCCGGCCCTTCCCGGGTTGCTCCCCGAGCGCGTGGAACTTTCGCCAGAACCCGACCCCGCAGGCCCAGACCTACCATCGGAGACGGAGCTGCCGGAGCCCTGTCCACCCACCCTGGACCGGGATCCCGCCAACCGCTGTTTCGACCGCATCCTGGCGCGCCTGGGGGCTCTGGACGACGCCCGGCCACTCTTTCAGGCCGGGTTCCGGATCCCCCGCGCCGGCGTGCTCCTCGCCCTCCCCATCCTCCTTCGGAGCGGCGTCCTGGCTGCGGCCCGGGAGGTCTACGGCTCCATCGGCCCGGCCTTTTACGGGCTGCGGTCCACGCTCCTGGTCCTGCTGTTCATGGCCCTGCTGCGCATCCAGCGGCCCGAGGGGCTCAAGGAACACGTCCCGTCCGAGCTGGGGCGGCTGGTGGGCCTGGACCGGGCGCCGGAAGTGAAGACGCTCCGCCACAAGCTGGAGCGCCTGGCGAACCTGAAGCGGTCGGAGCGCTTCGGCCGGGAACTGGCGCGCCTACGCGTGGAGGCCCGGGGCGACGCCCTGGGCTTCCTCTATGTGGATGGCCACGTCCGGGTCTACCACGGCAAGCACCGGCTACCCAAGGCCCACGTGGCCCGCATGCGGATCACGCTGCCTGCCACCTCGGACTACTGGGTGAACGACAAGGACGGCGACCCCCTGTTCATGGTCACGGCCAAGGCCAATGCCGGTCTCGTGCAGATCCTCCCGGAGATCCTCGCCCAGTGCCGGGCCCTGCTGGGGAAACGGCCCCTCACCGTGGTGTTCGACCGGGGCGGCTGGAGCCCCAAGCTGTTTGCCAAACTCCAGGCTGACGGGATCGACATCCTCACCTACCGCAAGGGCAATACCCCAGATCTGGCCGAGAAGAAGTTCAAGCTGCGCAAGGCGCGGATCGACGGGGAGGCGGTGGAGTTCTGGCTGAACGACAGGACGGGACGGTGAAGATGAAGGCCGATGGGGAGACCCTGACGCTGCGTCAGGTGACCCGGTTGAAGGACGGCCACCAGACCCAGGTAATCACGACACGGCGGGACCTTTCCGCCGTAGAGGTCGCCCACCGCATGTTCTCCCGGTGGCGGCAGGAGAACTGGTTCAAATACATGCGTGAGGAGTTCCTGCTCGACGCCCTGGTGGACTATGAGGTGGAGCCCGACGACCCGGAACGCAGCGTTCCCAACCCGGAACGGCGGCGCGTGGACAAGGAGATCGCCGCGGCCCGCCAGGAACTGACCAAGCTCCAGGAGGCGTTTGGGGAAGCCGCCATGGACAACATCGAGGCCCGCAGGCCCACCATGCGCGGCTTCAAGATCGCCCACGGCAAGCTGGGCCAGAAGATCCGCGCCGCGAGGAGCCGCCTGGAAGCCCTGATGGCGCGAAAGGCCACGCTGCCCACGCGGGTTCCCGTCGGCGAGGCCGTCAAGGATCCCATCGTCAAGCTGGCCCCGGAACGCAAGCGCCTCACCGACCTGTTGAAGATGGTGGCCTACCAGGCCGAGAGCGACCTCGTGGCCCTGATCCGACCCCACTACGCCCGGGCGGAAGAGGAGGGTCGAACCCTGGTCCAGGCCATCCTGGCCTCCTCTGCAGACCTGGAAGTGACCCCCGACGAGCTCCGCGTGAAAGTGGCCCCGCTTAGTTCCCGACACCGAACCAAGGTGCTGGCCGCCCTGTGCGATGAACTCGGCAAGTTCCCGGCCATCTTTCCCGGAACCCGCCTCAAGGTGAGCTACGCGGTCTCACCCCAGGGCGCCTAACCTAGGAAACCGGACATATTGAACAGGGGGTATGTCAGGAGTTCTGGATTCAGACGAATCTGTTCCCGAACCGTTCCGGAACCGCGACGGGCATTCTCGTGCATGGGTCGATGAATTCAATCGCTGTCTTTGCCCTGGCCACTTCGGTGACGGTCCTGGCGCTGGTGACCCGGCAGTAGAGGTCACAGCAGGTCCGGGAAAAACTTCCCGCCGTGATTTCGAAGACGAGGATGTCGCCAGCGGAGACATGTTCCTCACAAATCAAAACGGCATCCGCCAGGACGGTGTCCGCACCCTCCACGTTTCCATCTCGGTATCCCATGCTCCGGTAAAACTTGATTCGAGCTTCGTTCATGAGCATCAGCAGCGATTGAAGGTTCAGACGGCCGCTCCGGTCAACGTCCATGGGGCGGACGTCGATCTCGGTCTTGAAAGGAAAGCGTTCCGGAAGGTCAAGTCCGACTCGTGGCAAGGTATGCCTCCCGCGTGAAAAGGGATGGGGAAGAAGAAGCCCTTCCCATCTCCTCTGGGTGTCTCTGGCGCCTCGGAGGATTCACGAGGAAGGCCACCGCACTAATCATCAGGTGGGGTCGCAGCACGGAGAACCGACAACTGAGCGGGCCTGTTGGCGTTGGCTGGCCCGATGGATCAATCCAAGCCAGCAGGCCCGAAGCGTGTCGCTCTCAGAGATCGGCCATGGCCTTCAAGCAGTCATCCAGCCGGTTCAAGTCGATCAGGGTGAGGATGGGCGGATCGTTGATGTCGATGTGGACGCGCACGATGCAGGAGGCGAACTCCTTGCTCCTGCCCCACCGCCGAACGGTGGCCAAGGGGAACGGGAGCCGATCGTCGATCTTGGTAAGGGGAAAGAATCCTCCAAGCTGGAACAGTTCCTGAAGGGTGGATTTCCTGCCTTCCTGGTCGAAATCCACGCCGGACCTGCGCCAGCGAACGGGGCAGAGTTCCCTGCTTTCTTGTGTCTCAAATCTTGAATCCATTTGATCTCCAAACATTGTGCACCTGCAAAGGATTTTGAAGAGACGGTTTCACAACCCAGGTCATTGCTATTGGTTGAGGCAAGGCCGTGAAACTCGGCCTTTCCCCAGCTCCTGGTCTTGTTCATCCAATTACGAAACCTTGACTAATGTGAATGTTTCTCCCGAAAAATCAACAAGAAAATAGTGATAAATTTTTACTATTAGATTGTTGTAATACGATGAAATAATTTTGGCTGCGTATGTCCCTCTGAGGCTCATGGCGACATGGATGTCAGGGCGACGAGGATCAGCGCCTTCACCTTCACTGGTTGGTGGAGATCCAGTCAGAAGCTATGGAGTGGGGGGCTTGCCCGAAGCCAATGAGCAAGGTTGAATAATGCTCATCTTATGCTTTGATGAAAAATGGGTTATGTACTGATGGTTGCCGATCCCGCTTGCTGGTGTGACAATCCAGTTTCCCGGCGTCTCTTGGACAAGGTCGGTGACTAAGTTAAGTGAAATTAAATTAACAATCGGAATTTGCTATGAAGAAAGAGGTGATTCGAATGGGCCTATGCCGGCCCGCTCTCGGGGACCCATTCGAGGTCTTCACTGCGGAGCAAAGGCAGCCGACGAACTCGCCGCCAGCAAAGGTGGGCAGCGAGGAGATCCACGTTGAAACTACGGATCCGTGGACGGGGGCCAAGTGACAAAGGGAATGGCCCGCATCGCCCGCAGCAACCGGCTGCCCGACAGCCTTCCGATCATCCTCGCCATCCTGGAAGCGCATGAGGATGGGATAACAATCCCTGCCCTGGAGACCGAAATCCTCGATGGGGACCTTTGGGGGCCGAGGGACCAGCAGGGCCCCAGGGCCGTCTACTTCCGCATCTATAACGTCCTGAAGTTCCTGAATAGCAAAGGGATCGTGCGCAAGGAGGAGACGGATGGCCGCGAGGCGCTGTGGATCCTCGACCGCCAGGAATACGAGCGCCAGCGCCGAAAAGAGCTTTCCGAAGTCATTCGGCCGTTCGTGGACGGTTGTCTGATGATTTCCGACCCGAAGCAGTTCGTCGGGCAGATCCACGAGATGTACGAAGACGGGACGATGGAGTCCATGGTTGCGGAACGCCGAGCACAAGGGCGCCGTCGTCCATGAGCTGGTCGATCATCTTTTGCTTCCCGGCAGCCATCCTCCTGGTTGGAGGACTCACTCAGAAAGGAATTGCGATGTCCGCACCACCGGTTGGTCAACCTCTCCTTCTTGCCGCCTTCCCGCCTGAATTGGCCGGTCTGGACCAGGATCCGCCCCCGGGTTGGCAGGTGAGATGTACCGGCGTCGGGGCCGTGACCGCGGCGGTGGCCACGACCGAACTCCTGGCGACCTTGAAACCGTCCCGCGTTCTCTTCGTTGGGACCTGCGGGGCTTATGACGAGCGCTTGGCTGTCGGTGATTTGATCGAGGCCTCCGAAGCACTCTCGGTCTCTCTGGAGGAGGTGGAGGGGCGCGCATACCGGCCTGCGGTCGAACGCGTCCGGTGGCCGGCAACTCTTGTCGCCAAGGAATCCTTGGGGTTTCCGGCGCATCCGGTTGCAGTTCCGATGGTCATCACCAAGACCTTCGAAGGTGCCCAGGCTCTTTCGAGTTGTGCGCCCGCCGAGCACCTGGAATTGACCGGCGTGTTCGCGGCTTGCCATGGGGCGGGTATTCCCTGTGCAGCCGCGCTGGCAGTGGCTGACCGGGTAGGGCCCGATGCCCACATGGAATGGAAGGCCAACAACATCCGGGTCAGCCAGGCCCTGATCCGGGCCCTGAAGGACAAGGGAGTCTTCGAACAGGAATAAGCAGAGGGGGAATTTGACCACTCGGTTGTGGCTGTTCTTTTGGTTCCACTCCATTGCATGGGTTCTGGGGGGGTGGGCCTTCAAGGAATGGGTGGACCGGCCCGGCGGCTATCGATGGAAATCGGACGTCGGGTTGGCCATGTGCTGCGGCTGCGTCTTCACCTTGGCCATGCCATTCTTGGGCCGTTGCCTGGGCTGGAGGGGAAGCTCTTCCCATCCAGCTCAATGGGGCTCAGGTGCCTTTCTCTGCCTCGCTGCTCTCGTTGCGGGGTCTGGGCTGATCCGCATTTTCTCGCTGTGGAAATACTTGGCCTCCCTGGGCGCATGCCCATCGGAAGGAGATCCGCACACGCCCAGAACAGCGTTGAGAGACCTGGGAAAAGTGAAGAGCCAATTGGCATCCATTCAAAAATCCGTTGGCAGGAGGAATGCACGTCCGGTGGCTGTGTGCCCGACTGAGTTGCTGGCTCGCCCTACCTTGGTAGGGGTATTCGCATGCCGGATCTACATGCCGATCGAATGGGTTGCAGCAGGCCAGGATGCGAGAAGTGCGATTGAGCGATTGTCTGATGTGGCTTCACAGAACAGGTACCAGGCCTACGCCATTTTCTGGTGGATTTCGCAGCTCTATCCCGTTTTAAGGGTTGTGACCAATAGCGTTAAAAGAGCAATGGAAACAGGGATGGAGGGAGATGCTGAACCTGCCTCCATGGAACCGGGGCTTCATTGCCGTGGGGCCGCGTCTTTCATGTCCATGTTTGGATCAAGCACTCCCCTTGGGCTTTCCGTGTCGAAGCCGGCCAGGGCAAACAGCTTGAGCCATCGAAGGCCTTTGGCCTTCCTGCCGGTCCTTGGGCTGACAGGATTGTGTGGATGGGGTGCATGGGCTTCCGGTGGGCTGGATCCGCAGCTGTTTTCATCGCTGCTGGTGAAGCGTCAAATCGTTGGCTTCTCGACCCATGCTTACGATCCATCGGTCCAGTTCCGTCCTTTGCCAGGGAAGGGCGGAATCCTGCCGGACGGCGTGATGGTGGATACCCGGAACGATAGCGGTGTCGCCGGATGTTCGACGGTGCGGCTTCCTCTCGGATTGATCCAGTCTGAAGTACACATCCCATTCGGCGCTGAGGCCATCACGGTCGGGATCGAGTGGGAAGTAATCGAAAGGCGGGAATGCGCAAGGGAGATGCCCGCCCTCAAAATTACCTGCTCGGAGCAGGTCAAGGACCCTGATGGCCAAAGAAAACTCAATGCCTTCTATACAAGGAATATTGTTCTTCCAGAGAAGGACTCCGGCCATGGCTCCTTGGCGGTCACGCTAAGGCTGCATCCAGTACATCGGCTCTTCAAGGAATCCACGGATGTGATCTACGGGCCGGTTATCTACGTCCCACGCGGCTGGATGATCGGATTTTCGAATTATTCACTTTCAAGCGCTTCACTGCATGAAGTGCCGAAAGTGCCAGCCGATGAAGCGGGGACATTTGTCGCCTGGTATCTGCGGAATGGAGGAAGGGGGGCACTGCCCGACCTCCGTTGGGGTGACGAAGCTGACTGCCGGCTTCAGCTTTGAGTCTGGATCAAGCGCATGAAATGGGTGATCTTCCTCTATTTCCCAATCGGGTGCATGTTCTTCAGCTGGGTCGGCTCCTGGGCTCTCCGGAGCATGCATCCCGGGCGGAACCTGGCCTTGGAGTTCTCTCGCCTCCTGCTGCTCGGCTTCCCCTTCCTGCTCCTTGCTGTCCTCCTCTGGAAGCCAATTGGGCCGTGGTTCTGGATCTACTCCGCCACTCCGCTGCCTGCCAGATGGCTCATGGTTTCGTGCATGGCAGGCATGGTCGGAATGCGATGGATGGGTGAGATGGTCGCCGGTCAAGCATTGCGGTGGCGTCTTGAAGGTGCCGACCTCGAGCGACCGGCCCCGGTCGAGCTTCGGGATGCCATGGGATACGAGTATCTCCGGGACATCCTGGCTCCGCCATGGTGGTTGGCGTGGATGCCAAAGCCCAGGCTGTACCTCTCGAAGGTAACGAATGCGGGGCATCTGACCGCCGGCCTTTTCCCGCGCATCTGCCTGGACGCGAGCCTCGTGCCCGAAAGGTACAGGGTGCCGGACCTCTGGTGGCAGCCTGTGCTTCCAGCGCCAACCCTCGTGGCCGATTCCTTGGACCCCCTCCAGGCGGTCGTGGCACACGAACTTGCCCACTTCAGGCGGGCCGATCATTTGCGCACCCTGGTGACCGTCTTCGCCGGGGCGCTTCTTCCCTGGGAATGGCTGTTCGGCCGAAGTTCCTTGGGGAAGACGTTCGTCACCAAGACCTGGCCCTTCAGGTGGTGGTCCAGGCTGATGAGCTTGATCGGCAGGCCGATGCGGCAATGGATCACCGAAGAACGCCGTGTGCGGGAATTGCTAGCGGATGAAGCTGCGGACTCGGTCGTCGCGCAGGGGGCCAGCCATCTCCGGGAGGTCCGCGACCTGTACCCAATGAATCATTTGGACGGAAGGGTCCGTTCCTCCCATTCGGTTCCCCCCATCCTGTGCTGCCTTGGCATGCTTTTCCTGGGCGCGGCCCTGCTTTGGCTGTCGCCCGGCCGCATTCCCCTCAAATGCATTTTCGGCGATGACGTTGCCGCGACTGACCTCCCCGGTGGATGGTGTCTCACCCTGGATGGGAGGTCCAAGGCTTCGGCGGTTTATATCCCTGGAAGAGGGGGGCCGGGGGAAGTGCTGGTCGATTGCCAGGCGATCGATCCAAGCCAGCCACCTGAATTCCGCGCCGTTGGGCGACAAACGCCGAGTTCCATCCCGAGCCCTTGTGAAGTGGAAATGCAGTGGGATGTGCACTTCAGTGGGGCCGGCCATCTTTCTGGATGCGAACCGGTGATGTCGCTTACCCAAAGCGCCTCGATGGTCCGTGTGAACCCTGACCTGGTGGCCGCCTACTCGGTCCCCGCGAAGCCGATGACCTGGGCGGGCCATGGCTGGGTACGGTACTCCCTGACGACCCGGATCCAGAGCAGTCCCAGGATGGACATCCTGTTCGTCTGCTACACCTTCTCGGCACCGGGGCGGTATCTGTTCAAGCCACCTGTCCTTTCCCTGGTCCTGCCGAATGGGCAACGCCTTCCGTACCCCGCTGGCTGATTTCTCCGGCGGCACTCACTCAAACGGTCATGAGGGCGTGGGCGAGCTGCATTCATGCAGAGAAAGGGTTCCATCCCTCCGAAGGTGGTCTACAATCCAGCGAGGATCAGACCTGGGCTGACCATGCTTCTTAATCCAACTTAACCAAACACACAGGATTATTCATGATCAAACAGAAACCGAGCGGGCCCCCATTGCTGGAGCGGATTCAGGTCAAGGGGCGGGACTTCGACAAGGGCGATACGGAAACACCCAAGGATGAGCTTTTGCGGATGCCGGGGCTCTTCAAGCTCAAGGACGTGGAGGGGCGCATCCCCATCGATGGCAACCGGCTCAAGTATTGGTATTCCTCGAACGGCCCATACCGGAAGTGCTTCGTGAAGATCCCCATGGGTGACACGCGGTCCCTGGTCTACGTCGACCTGGAAATGCTCAGTGCCGAATTCCAGGCTCAATTCGAGATGACCAACCGTGCCTGACTGATAGTCGGTCCTGTCGGGACGCCGGCCCAGTCGAACGGAAGGCCCAGGCCGCCAGGATGGATCCACGACTCACCGACGATTCGGCCATCTGCCGCCCACGGGGTTCTGAGCCATGTTCGTTAGCCGGAGGTTGTCCATTCGAAATGCTATTGACCATGACTGGGTGAAGCGCATGGCCATTAGCTTTTTCTTGCAATAATTAGCCTTGGATCGGAATATCTCGGTTTTCTCCCGAATTTGCCCCCTCCGAATCAGTAGAATCGGGCGAAAAGTCTGTAGCTTTAGGCAATCATTCCGGTTCACCCGCTTCTAAACTTCAGGATGTCCCCGGGATCCGCACGGGGAGCTGAAGTGGAGAGGCCATGGACATGGCCGGAGCCACGACCGGGACCGGTCGTTTCAACGGAGGTCTGCCTGGCCGGCAGCCAACATGAGCCCACGGCCCATTACCGGGCAACCAACAATCATCACCCATGGAGAAACCGATGACAACGAACGTGCTTGGTTATGCCGCGAAGTCCGCCAAGGAGGATCTGGTCCCCTTCCGCTTCGAGCGCCGGGATGCGCGCCCGGACGATGTGGTGATCGAGATCCTGTACTGCGGGGTGTGCCACTCCGATCTGCACACGGCCCGGAACGACTGGGGCTGGACTACCTACCCGATCGTCCCGGGACACGAGGTCATCGGCCGGGTGGTCGGAGTCGGCAAGGACGTGACCCGGTTCAAGCCGGGTGATGCTGTGGGTGTCGGTTGCCTGGTGGATTCCTGCCAGCAGTGCGAAACCTGCAAATCCGGCGAGGAGCAGTACTGCGACGGTGCCGTATACACCTACGGCGGGCAGGATCGCCACGACCACACGAAGACCCAGGGCGGGTATTCCGAAAAGATCGTCGTCTCCGACAAATTCGTCCTGCGCATCCCCGATGGGCTGGACCTGAAGGGCGCCGCGCCGCTCCTGTGCGCCGGCATCACCACCTGGTCGCCCCTGCGTCACTGGCAGGCGGGCAAGGGCAGCCGGGTCGCCGTGGTGGGCCTGGGCGGCCTGGGCCACATGGGCCTGAAGCTGGCCAAGGCGCTGGGCGCGGAGGTCACCCTGTTCACCCGCTCCAAAGGCAAGGAGGAGGACGCCCGGCGGCTGGGCGCCGACCACATCGTGATCTCCGCCGACCCGGCCCAGATGGCTGCCGTCAGTGGCCGGTTCAACCTGATCATCGATACCGTGCCCTACATCCATGACCTGAACCCCTACCTGCCGACCCTGGCCAAGGACGGGACCCTGGTCCTGGTGGGCTACCTGGGCGCCCTGGACCCGTTCCTCAACACCACCCCCATGGTGCTGCGGCGCAAATCCGTGGCGGGCTCGCTCATCGGCGGCATCCAGGAGACCCAGGAACTCCTGGATTTCTGCGGCCAGCACGGCATCACGTCGGATG
>Ga0181517_10004555_pt1 | contig 12588 bp, 11 predicted proteins | sample PEATcosm2014_Bin_31_FD_119748 | JGI IMG/M metagenome (GOLD analysis project Ga0181517, IMG submission 119748) | Peatland microbial communities from MTU Mesocosm Facility, Houghton, MI, USA - PEATcosm2014_Bin01_30_metaG | ecosystem: Environmental > Terrestrial > Soil > Wetlands > Peat | place... | reverse complement strand
GTGGTGGGGACAGTGGCAGGAGACGACACCGTGCTGGTGATCTGCCCCGACCCGCGGCAAGCAGTTGAAGTGGAAGCCCGATTAAGAAAGATGCTGGAGTCATGAACGATACGGTGCAAACAGCAGTTGTGGGAGTGACAGGCTACGCGGGCGCTGAACTGGCCCGGCTCTTGCTCCACCACCCACGCCTCAAGGGCAAGCCCCCAGTCTTTGCCGGCCGCGTGGATGAAGCGGATGCGGCTCGCGGTGGAGTGCCGCTGGCCGATATTCACCCCGAGCTTGCGGGCACGCCGGCGGTGGCGTCGTTGAAGCAAGAGCCGTTCTCCTGGGAACTGTTTGCCAGCCGCGGCGTGGAGGTACTGTTCCTTGCAACACCGCACGAGCAGTCGCGCGAATGGGTGCCGGAAGCGCTCTCTCGCGGTATCCGGGTCATCGACCTGAGCGGGGCATGGCGGCTCACCGTCGAGGCCAACCGAGCGATTTACAACTTTGAAGACGACGGCACGGACCTGGCCACGGCAACGCAAGCGCAGGCCGTATACGGCATGCCTGAATTGCATCGCGAGCAGATTGCCGGGGCACGACTCATCGCGAATCCAGGCTGCTACGCAACATCGATCATTCTGCCTTTGCGGCCGCTCGTCGCAGCGGGCCTGGTCGATCTGGACCACGGCATCGTCGCCGACGCCAAGAGCGGCGTGAGCGGAGCAGGCAAGGCGGCCACCGCCAAGACGCACTTCATGTACGCGGCAGACAATCTCTCAGCGTATGGCGCCTTCACCCATCGCCACACCGGCGAATTGCTCGAGCAAATCGGCCTGAGCACCGGGCAGATCACCTTCACGCCGCATTTGCTGCCCATTCCCCGCGGGATTCTTTCCACCATTTACCTGCGCTTCCGCGAACCGCAGACCCGGGCCAACATTCTCAAGGTCTATCGCGAGTTTTTTGCAAACAGCCCCATGGTTCGGCTCTACGACAAAACGCTGCCGCAGATTCAGTACTCCGTGCGCACCAACTACGCGGACATCGGCTTCCAGATCGCCAACGACAGCCGCCGCGCGGTCGTCGTCAGTTGCCTTGATAACTTGTTGAAGGGCGCCTCCGGCCAGGCCGTGCAAAATCTGAACGTCCTGATGGGCTGGGGCGAATCTGAGGGGCTCGCATGAAATACGTCGTCAAACTTGGTGGAGCGGGCCTTGAATCGCCGGCGCTGTTGCAGGGATGCACGCGGGCCATTACCGACCTGGTGCGCGACGGCAACCAGGTGGCCGTGGTCCACGGCGGCGGCGTGCAGTTGACGCGCACGTTGAAAGCGCTGGGAAAACAGAGCGAGTTCATTAATGGACTGAGAATTACCGACGCGGAGACTCGCGACGTGGCGCTGATGGTTCTTGCCGGCAAAGTGAACAAAGGGCTGGTGGCCGCGCTCGGCGCACTGGGCCAGCCGGCTGTGGGCCTGTCCGGCGGCGACGGCCTCATGTTCCGCGCCCGCAAAAAGCGCACCGCGCCCGACCTGGGCTTTGTTGGCGAGATCGCGTCCAGCGACCCGCGCTGGCTGGACGCGATTTGGAATTTGAATGGCGTACCGGTGCTGTCGTCGATGGCGTTGGGATTTGACGGCGAGTACTACAACATCAACGCCGACGAAATGGCTGCCGCCTGCGCCATCGCCTGCCACGCCGACGCGCTGGTTTTTCTTACCGATGTGCCTGGCGTTAAAGGTGTGAATGGCGAGGTGCTCCGATGGCTGAGCATCGATCAGATCGCGGAGATGGCGAAAAACGCAGTCATCTCCGGCGGCATGTTGCCCAAGCTCAGCGCCTGCCGCGAAGCACTTTTGAACGGCGTAAAGCGCGTAAGGATTTTGCCCGCGGAGGCTGCCAGTTCGCTGCCCGACCTGTGCAGTTCCCGCGTAGCCTATGGCACCGAAGTGATGGTGGCCTAACGGTCCGCAGGTAAACGGACCAGGAGAAAAGAAGTGACGAAACTCGATCAAATTCGCGCCGCTGAATCGCGGCTGCTGCTTTCAACCTACGATCGCAACCCTTTGCTTTTTGTTGCTGGCCAAGGCGTTCACATTATGGACGAGAACGGTACGAAGTACCTTGACCTGCTGAGCGGCATCGGCGTCAACGCGCTCGGCTACGGCCACCCGGTGATTTTGGAAGCCATCGCCAGCCAGAGCCGCAAACTCATTCACACGTCGAATCTCTACTATCACCAGGGCCAGGCCGAGCTTGCCCTGCGCCTCACGGAGCGCACAGGGCTCGACCGCTGCTTCTTTTCCAATTCTGGTACTGAAGCCTGGGAGGCCGCGCTGAAGCTGGCGCGTGCCCACGCCGGCATCCTGCGCGAAGAAGGCAAAGATATCGGCACTAAATTTCTGGCGCTTGACCAGAGCTTCCACGGCCGCACCTTCGGCTCCATGTCAACCACCTACAAGGCCAAGTACCGCGAGCCCTTCGGCCCGGTCGTTCCCGGCGTTGAATTCGTCCGCTTCAACGACGTCGCCGACCTGCGCGCCAAGTTCTCAAACGAGGTCTGCGCGATTCTTGTCGAAGCCATCCAGGGCGAAGGCGGCGTGCGGCCAATGACGCAGGAGTTCTTCGCAGAGGCTCGCGCATTGGCCGACTCGACCGGCGCGCTGCTCATCGCGGACGAGATTCAATGCGGCATGGGGCGGACCGGCAAGTGGTGTGATTATCAGCATTACAACATTCATCCGGACATCACCACCCTTGCCAAACCTCTTGCCGGCGGCATTCCGATGGGCGCGGTTCTCTGCACTGAAGAAGTTGCGCGCGCATTCCATCCCGGCATGCACGGCACCACCTTCGGCGGCGGACCACTGGCCTGCGCCGTGGCCATCGCGGTCATCGACTACATCGAGAAAGAAAACCTGCTGGCCCACGCAACTGAAGTCGGAGATTACTTTCAGTCGCAGCTCCGCTCTCTTCGAAAGCGCCATAGCGCAATCGTTGACGTGCGCGGCCGCGGCCTGATGGTTGCCGCTGAACTCGATTCGGCCGACCTGGCCAAGCTCACCGTGGCCGAGATGCTCAAGCGCCATATCCTGATCAACTGCACCAGCGACACCGTACTGCGCTTCCTGCCGCCTTACATCCTGGAGAAGGCGCACGTTGACACCGCCATCCACGCGCTCAACGAAATCTTTACCGAGCATGCCGCCGCGCAGGCTGCAACCTCATCCAAAGGAGTACAAACCCATGTCTAGCCCTTCAACCATCGAACGTCCGGAGGCCGTCATCCCCGTGCAAAAAGATCCCGACATTCTCGCAGCGGCCGCGCGTCTCGCCGGCGAAGACATGTGTTCCATCGCCGACCTTTCGAGCGCCGAAGTCCGCGCCATTCTCAAGCTCGGCCACGACGTCAAGCGCTCGCCCGCCGAGTACCGCCATGCACTCGACGCCAAGCAGATGGTGCTGATGTTTGAGAAGGCGAGCCTGCGCACGCGGCTCAGCTTTGAGACTGGCATCAACACCATGGGCGGCAACGCCATCTTCGTCGACCAGACCAACTCGCCGCTCGGCGAGCGCGAGTCGATTGCCGACGTGGCGCGCAACGTGGAACGCTGGGTCGACGTGATCGTGCTGCGCACCTACGCGCATGACACCATCACCGAGATGGCCGCCAACTCGCGCGTCCCGGTGATCAACGCGCTCTCTGACTTCGAACATCCCTGCCAGGCGTTGGCCGATTTCATGACCCTGGAAGAGCACCGCGGTTCCCTGCCCGGCACGAATTTCACTTATGTTGGCGACGGCAACAACGTGTGTCACTCGCTGATGCTCACCGGAGCACAACTGGGTGTCAACGTCACCGTCGCCACACCGCGCGGTTACTCGCCGGACATCGAAATTGTCACGCTGGCGCGCGACATAGCCCAGGCCAACAACTGCGAACTGCGCCTGCTGCAGGACCCGCAGGCTGCCGCCGAAGGCGCCGACGCGATCTACACCGACGTTTGCGTCAGCATGGGCTTCGAACATGAGTCCACCAAGCGCGAGCCCATCTTCCGCCCCTTCCAGGTGAACGAAGCACTGATGGCCAAAGCCGCGCCGCACGCGGTCTTTATGCACTGCCTTCCCGCGCGCCGCAACGCCGAAGTCACCGACGCGGTCCTTGACGGCCCGCAGTCCATCGTCTTCGATCAGGCAGAGAACCGCCTCCATGCGCAGAAGGCATTGTTGCTGCTGCTGCTGGGCGGGTTGGCAAACGTGGCGAGTTTTCAATAATCAGTTCTAAGTTCACAGTTCTTAGTTCGCAGTCGGAGAAGCAGCCTGTCAAACGTTCTCGTGCTACGGCAAAAACTGGAACCGCAAACTACGAACTAAGAACTACGAACTCTCAGGAGACGCATGTCCGTAATTCTCGAATCCCTGCCCGTCGGCCAGAAAGTTGGCATTGCTTTCTCCGGCGGGCTTGACACTTCCGCCGCCCTGCACTGGATGAGGCTGAAGGGGGCCGTTCCTTATGCCTACACGGCCAACCTGGGCCAGCCCGACGAAACCGACTACGACGAGATTCCGCGCAAGGCCCTGGAATACGGCGCCGAAAAGGCCCGCCTGATTGACTGCCGCGGCCCGCTGGTTCGCGAAGGCATTGCTGCGATGCAGGCTGGAGCCTTCCACATCACGACGGCTGGAGTTCCCTACTTCAACACCACACCGATTGGCCGCGCCGTCACCGGCACCATGCTGGTCGCCGCCATGAAGGAGGACGACGTCCACATCTGGGGCGACGGGTCGACTTTTAAGGGCAATGACATCGAGCGTTTCTACCGCTACGGCTTGCTGGCCAATCCCGACCTCAAGGTCTACAAACCCTGGCTCGACGCCGCTTTCATCGACGAGCTCGGCGGCCGCGCCGAGATGTCCGCTTTCATGAAGCAACACGGCTTCGCCTACAAGATGTCCGCAGAGAAGGCGTACTCCACCGACTCCAACATCCTCGGCGCTACGCACGAAGCAAAAGACCTCGAACACCTTTCTACCTCGATGAAGATCGTCGACCCCATCATGGGTACGGCCTTCTGGCGCGACGATGTCGCGATCCAGCGCGAGCAGGTAACCATCCGCTTTGAAGAAGGCTTTCCCATCGCACTGAACGGTCGCCGCATTGACGATCCAGTCGAGCTTCTTCTTGAAGCCAATCGCATCGGTGGCCGCCACGGCCTGGGCATGTCCGATCAAATTGAGAATCGCATTATTGAAGCCAAATCCCGGGGCATCTACGAGGCGCCTGGCCTCGCGCTTCTCTTCATCGCCTACGAGCGGCTCATCACAGGCATTCACAATGAAGACACCATCGAGCAGTACCGCGACAATGGCCGCAAGCTCGGCCGCCTGCTTTACCAGGGCCGCTGGTTCGATTCGCAGTCCATCATGCTGCGCGAATCCGCACAGCGCTGGGTGGCCAAACCCATCACCGGCGAAGTCACCGTGGAACTGCGCCGCGGCAACGACTACTCCATTCTCAACACCGAGTCGCCCAACCTCACCTTCCATCCCGAGCGCCTGAGCATGGAGAAGACCGAATCTACTTTTTCGCCGCGCGACCGCATCGGGCAGCTCACCATGCGCAATCTCGATATCACAGACACTCGGGCCAAGCTGCTGACATACGCCGCCAGCGGTCTGCTCACCCTCAGCAAGGGCAGCGAAATGCCCAAATTGAACAGCACCAACGAAAAGGAATAAAGGTACGCTTGAATCAATGTCCAACGAACACCAACCCGTAAAGATGTGGTCCGGCCGCTTTCGCGAGCCGCTGGATCCCGAGTTTGAAGCGTGGCAGCGCTCGATTGTTTTTGATTGGCGGCTTCTTGAGCAGGAGGTAGCCGCCAGCAAGGCGCACGCGTCGGCTCTCGCCGCGGCTGGAATCCTGACCAAAGCTGAAACAGCGGAGCTGCGGGCCGCGCTCGATTCCATCGCCCGCGATCACGCGTCGGTAGCAGGCAAGGCGCAGGTGCGCGACCACGCGTCCGCCGAGGACATTCATCACTTCGTCGAGCTATCGCTAGCTGCGCGCGTTGGTTCGCTCGGCCTCAAACTGCACACCGGCCGCAGCCGCAACGAGCAGATCGCCACCGACTTACGACTTTATGTACGCACGCAAATTGAATTGGTTATCGAGTCTCTTGCGCAGTGGGGTACTGCGCTTCTGGGCCAAGCCCGCGCCGCTGGCGACAGCGTGATGCCGAGTTATACGCATCTGCAGCGCGCGGAACCCGTGCTTGCGGCCCATTGGCTGTTGGCCTATGTCGAAATGATTTTGCGCGATGCAGATCGGCTTCGCGATTGTGCCGCGCGGCTCAATTATTGCCCGCTCGGATCGGGTGCGGTCGCCGGCGCAACCCTCAAGCTCGACCGCACCATCGCCGCGCGCGAGTTGGGATTTACCGCACCCACCGCCAACTCCATCGATGCCACCAGCGACCGCGATTTTATCCTTGAGTATTTGCACGCGCTTACATTCGTCGGCCTGCACCTGAGCCGCTTTGCCGAGGAGATCACGCTTTACGCCACTGCGGAATTTGGATTTGTCAATCTGCCCGAAGCTTTCTCTACCGGCTCCAGCGCCATGCCGCAGAAGAAAAACCCCGACCTCACGGAACTGATCCGCGCCAAGGTCGGCCGCCTCAACGGCGCAGCCCAGGCCGTGACGCTGCAGCTAAAAGGCCTCCCTTTGGCCTACAATAAAGACATGCAGGAAACCCAGGAGCCAGCCTTCCAAGTGGATTTTGTTCCACGCATGCTCACGCTTGTGGCCCGGTTCACTACTGCCCTCAAATTCAATCGCGAACACATGACGGAAGCCGCGCAGTCCGGCTACCTGAACGCCATGGCCGCGGCCACGTATCTGGTTTACAAAGGCGTCCCCTTCCGCACCGCCCACGAAAAGATCGGGAACGCGGTTCGTTTTGCTTTGGAAAAGGGAGTTGAACTTGGAGAGCTCACGCTCGGCGAGTTGCGCCAATTCGGCCCTGAGTTCGAAGACGATTTCTTTGCAGCTGTCACGCTTCAAGCCACTCTCGATTGCCACGATGTGATCGGAGGAACCGCGCGCGAGCGCGTGAAGGCTGCTTTGGCCGCTGCATCTCAGCGGGTCGCCGCACTTACTCAGGAGGTCGTCCATGCTGGTGCGTAAGGCCCGGCTCCAGGACGCCTCAAACGTCTACGACCTGGTGAACTCGCTCTCGACCGACGGCACGCTGCTGAAGCGCGCCTTTGCAGAAATCTGCGAAAACATTCGCGACTTTACCGTTGCCGAGTCCGATGGCGGGGTTTTTCTCGGTTGTGGCGCGCTCCACCTCTACGGCCCGCATCTTTCTGAGGTGCGATCGATCGTCGTGAAGCCTGAAGCCAAGGGCCAGGGAGCAGGCGGACGCATTCTGGGCGCGCTGATTGAAGAAGCCGAAGAGCACGGCATTCAGTCGGTCTGCCTGTTTACGCGCATTCCGGATTTCTTTTTCAAGTACGGCTTCCGGACCGTTGAAGACAAGTCCGAGCTGCCCGACAAGATTTTCAAAGACTGCCAGAACTGCCCGCGCCTGCACCGCTGCGACGAAGTAGCCATGGTGAGAGGCCGCATTCCGCGCATCTCCATTCTCGGCCCGAAGATTGAAGCACAGCAGCTAGTGCGCTTCTCCGGATAGCCTCGCATGTCTCAGATACGGCGCGATAAGCAGGAATTCGATGTTTGGCGAAGCCGCTGAGGACCGGGAGGTCCTCAGCACAGCCGGCCGGGAGGCCGGCGCTACAGTTTCCGACAGCCTGTCCGAAATGAGTGCTCATTTCGGGTTACGCAGAATCGCGGCCCCAACCACGGTCTGCCCATAGCTCAGCCCGCCATCTCCGGGGCTGACGTTCTTATGCTGATAGACAGCGAACCCCTGCGCCTCGAGCTTTGCCCGCAGCAACCGCGCCAGTCGCCGGTTGTGCATGCAGCCGCCGCTCAACGCGACCTGTGATGTGCCGGAAGCAGCCCGCGCAAGTACCGCAGCCTGCACAAATCCTTCAGCAACCCCGGCATGAAACCGCGCCGAAATCCGGGCTTTGCTCACTCCGGCGCGCAAGTCCTCGACCAGCGCGTTCCACAGCGGAGCCGCACGCAACCGAGACGGCTCGCGCAGTGCCCAATTCCCTTCCCGCCACTGCATCGCGTAGCCGGGCTCGTCATCCGGCTCATCCACGGCAACGCCTTCCAGTTCGATGGCCGCCTGCGCCTCGTAGTCCACCACGCGCCGCCCCAGAACCACCGCCGCAACGGCATCGAAAAGCCTGCCGAGGCTGGATGTGAGCGGAGCGTTCACGCCGCGCTGCACCGCCCGCCGCAGCACGCGCGCCTCTTGCTCCGTTGCGCCGAGCAGACCAAGCGCCTCGCCGCTCGTCACATCGAATCCGGCGGCGTTCAAATGCCCCAGCGCCATGCGCCAAGGTTCGCGGATTGCCGCTTCGCCGCCCGGCAGCGCTACATACTCCAGGTACGCAAACCGCTCGAAGCCATCGAGCCGGGCCAGCAGCACTTCACCGCCCCAGATCTTGCCATCGGTTCCGTACCCTGTCCCATCGAGCGCCAGGCCGATCACCGGCCCCGTGAGCCCGTGCTCCGCCATGCATCCGGCCACATGCGCATGATGATGCTGCACCGCGATCAACTGCAATCCCCGCTCAGTTGCCCACTCCCTGGCCCAACTTGTTGAGAGGTACCCCGGATGCAGGTCATGCACAATCGCCTCCGGCTCAATCTCGAAGGTGCGCATCAGGTGGGCCAGCGACTCCTTGAAGAACTCCAGGCCGGTCAGGTTCTCGAGATCGCCTAAATGCTGGCTTTGATAAGCGAAGCGGCCCCGCGCCAGCGCGAAGACATTCTTCAAGTGACCGCCTACGGCCAGCAGCGGCAGCGCCTCAAACGGCAGCTCGACGCCCAGCGGCACAAATCCCCGCGCCCGCCGAATCAACTGCGGCGCGCCATCCACCACCGCAGCTACCGAGTCGTCGCAGCGCTGCAGAATCTCGCGGTCATGCATCAGGAACGCATCTGCAATCCCGCCCAGCCGCGCCTGCGCCTCATCGTTGTCGATGGCGATTGGCTCTTCGCTCAGATTAGCCGAGGTCATTACCAGTGCGTGCACTCGCGCGTCGGCAAAAATCAGATGCTGCAGCGGAGCGTAGGGCAAAAAGATGCCTAGCCAGGGAATCCCTGGCGCAACGCCGGTCGCAATTCCATTTCCTTGCCGGGCTCGCGCAAGCACAATGGGCCGCGCCGCGGTCGTGAGCAGCGACTCTTCCTCCACGGTTAGCTCGCAAATCTTGCGCGCCGCTTCCACGTCGCGCACCATCACGGCCAAAGGCTTTCCGTAGCGGTGCTTGCGCTCGCGCAGTCGCATCACTGCGGCTTCATTGGTCGCGTCCACGCTCAGGTGAAATCCGCCAATGCCTTTGATGGCCATGATGCGGCCCGCCAGCAGCATGTCGATTGCCTGGTCAATGGCGTCGGGGCGTTCGTGGTTGGTGAGGCATTCAGGAGTTTCGAGTGTCCGCTCTCCATCAGCCCTCCCGGGCAGAGAGCATCCCTCAGGGGCTAAAGCCCTCGTTGAATTTAGGGCATTTTCGGCACGACTGAAGTCGTGCCCTGTTACAAAGCCAGGCTTTTCTTCAGGGGCTAAAGCCCTCGTTGAATTTAGGGCATTTTCGGCACGACTGAAGTCGTGCCCTGTTACAGAACGAGGGTTCTCCTCAACCTTCACGAGCCAAACGCGTGGCCCGCATACCCAGCACGCATTGGGCTGCGCGTGGAAGCGCCGATTCAGCGGGTCATCATACTCTCGCTGGCAATCCGCGCACATGGGGAACTTAGCCATCGAGGTTTGGGGGCGGTCGTAGGGAATGCGCCGGGTAATCGTGAAGCGCGGGCCGCAGTTGGTGCAATTCAAAAACGGATACCGGAAGCGCCGGTCCGCCGGATCGAGCAGTTCGCGCAAACAGTCGGCGCAAGTGGCGGCGTCCGCCGGAATCCCGGTGCTGACCCGGCCAAGCACTTCGCTGGCGACAATCCGGAAGCCCGTTTCACCAGTCGCCGCCAGATCGCGCACTGCGACGGAATCGATCCGCGCCAGGGGCGGAGTCTCTGAGCGCAGCCGAACCAAAAACGAATCGATCCGCTCCGCCGGCCCTTCAACCTCAATGGTCACCCCGTCGGTGTCGTTGCCGATGAGGCCGGCAAGTCCTTCTTCCGTGGCCAGACGGTAAACAAATGGCCTGAACCCCACCCCCTGCACCACGCCGCAGACCAGCACCCCGCGCCGCTGCTGCTGCCCTTCGGGCTGTTCTCGTTTTGGACGAAATTCGTGGGTCAACAAGAAGCCTCGCACCGAAGACCAGCATAGCGCATAAGTGCAACAGGCCGAACCGCTTCCACGGCGACTCTTTGCTATCCCCGGGCGCGCACAGGCAACCAATTGCTTCTTACCTTGATTCCAATCATTGTCTGCGGGGCCGGAAGCAATATTCGCGTTCCGTTTCAGCAGTGCAAGCCACCCACGCAGCAGAGATTCTGCGGATTCCCTGCCACGCGAAGCGTTGCAAAGTAAGAGATGAGGAGGCTGTATGAAGAAGTTCATGGTTTTAAGCGCCGTTTTGAGTTTCGTTTCTTTAGCCTGGGCTGAGAACCCGCGCGAAGCGTCGATTGACAGGCTTGGGCACGCAGGGGAAGTGCTGCACGAGATCATGGCTGCCCCGGATAAGGGCATTCCCGACGAGGTGCTGGATCACGCCAAGTGCATTGCCGTTGTTCCCCATATGATCAAGGGAGGATTCGTGTTTGGCGCTCAGGGCGGCAAAGGCGTGGCGTCATGCCGGACCGCCGCCGGATGGAGCGCTCCCGCGTTCTTCGCCATCACCGGCGGCAGCTGGGGATTGCAGATCGGCGTGGAAGGTGTGGACCTGGTGATGATTATCCAGAACGACAAGGGGATGCAGCGGCTTCTGGAGAGCAAATTCCAGGTGGGCGGAGATGCTTCAGCTGCGGCGGGCCCGGTCGGACGGCACGCTTCGGCGGATACCGACTGGAAACTCGATGCGGAAATCCTCACCTATTCCCGGGCCAAAGGCGCATTCGCCGGGATCTCGCTGGATGGCTCCGCGATCCGCCGCGATGACGATTCAATGAAGGCGATCTATGGTCCGGATGTAACTACCAGGGCCGTTCTCACCGGAAGTGTGCCGCCGCCAGAAGCTGCCCATTCCTTCCTTAACGCAATCAGGAACGCGAAGGCCCAGTCGCAGGCATCCAAGTAAAGCCCACACCCTGAACAGATCTTGATGTGAGCGCCCTGGGTGAGTCTCCCATCCCAGGGCGCTCCCCAGGCGGAGGCAAACCACCATGCTTTGGACAATTTTTGTCATTCTTGTCGTGCTCTGGCTGCTGGGATTCAGCCTCCATGTAGCGGGAAGCATGATCCACCTTCTGCTCGTGATCGCAGTCATTGTGCTGATCTACAATTTGATCGCTGGAAGACGGACCTAGCGCGCAGTCGCGCGCCCTGGCCAGCGAAGCGCCAACCCGGCTCCGATCCAGAGCCTTGGCCCCTTCAGCACAGACTCACGCCTTGGAGTGCTGTTAGGCTTTTCTCAATGCCATTTCAAAGGGTGACAGGCCAGTGGCGGCTCAAGGCGGCGCTTTCCCTTGCGTTCTTCGTTTTTGCCGGAAGCGCGGCCGCACGAGCCATGCAGCCGGACGCGGCCGCCATTATCCAGCGCGTCGACGCCGCGGTTAAGGCGCGGGTTGACAGCATTCTGAGCTACACCGTTACTGAGCACTACGCCGTTTACCGCAACAACGACGAAGTCCATCCCGTGGCTGAGATGACGGTGAAGACCGTCTACCAGAAAGACACCGGCAAGAGCTACACGATCCTCTCGCAGCAGGGCTCCTCGATCATGCGAAGCCTGGTGCTGGGTGGGATTCTCGACAACGAGAAGCGCATCAATCAGCCCGGCATCCGCGAGGGGTCGTGGATTATCTCAACCAACTACGACTTCAAATTGAAACCCGGCGGCACGCAGCAGGTGAACGGACGGGATTGCTTTCTGCTGGCCATGACTCCCCGGCGCAAGGCGCCTTATCTGATCGACGGCACGCTGTGGGTGGACGCGACGGACGGCTCCATCGTGCAACTCGAGGGAACCTCGTCCAAGAGTTCGTCACTCCTCACCGGCCCGACGAAGGTGATGCGGCAATATGCCAGTGTGAGCGGGTTCTCAGAGGCCACCCATGCCCGGGCGGAGTCAGACAGTTCCCTGTTCGGCCGGACGGTCGTCAAGATCGATTACGAGGGCTACCAGATCCAGCTTCGCCCAGCTCAATAGCCGCACGACGGCATTGCCTTTCCTGCTCTATACTGGGCACAGAGATGCTCATTCCTGCCGACTGGAAACTTGACGCCGCACTGGGCTCCTGCCTGCTCCTGGGGCTGCGGCACGGCTTCGACTACGACCATCTGGCCGCCATCTCCGACATTACCGCCGTGCAGCGCAACTGGCGCAGCGGCTTGCGCCTGGG
>Ga0181517_10004554_pt1 | contig 12589 bp, 12 predicted proteins | sample PEATcosm2014_Bin_31_FD_119748 | JGI IMG/M metagenome (GOLD analysis project Ga0181517, IMG submission 119748) | Peatland microbial communities from MTU Mesocosm Facility, Houghton, MI, USA - PEATcosm2014_Bin01_30_metaG | ecosystem: Environmental > Terrestrial > Soil > Wetlands > Peat | place... | reverse complement strand
TGCGCTTGAGCTGGCGCAGCACGTAGGCGGAGATCTCGGGGGGCGTGAACTTCATCTCGCCCAGGCGGATGCGCGGCACTTCTCCGGGCTCCACATCTTCGGCAAGGCGAAACGGAAAGAGCTTCAACTCTTCCTGAATTTCTTCAACACCGCGGCCCATGAGCCGCTTGACGGAGTAGATCACCCGCTCCGGTGTTTCGATGAGTGACCGTCGCGCCGTGTTTCCCACTGTAATCGTGGGTCTTCCACCATCGGTGGGAATAGGGTCCAGTGCAACCACGGAAGGCACAAGATTGGTGCCGTCCGCGCCGGGAATCACTACCGGCGACTCACCCTGCATATATGCGACCAGTGAATTGGTGGTTCCCAGGTCGATGCCAACTACGCGTCCTTCCGCCATGCCTGTCTTCAAGCTCCCAAAACTTCGTTTACATCGCGAACCAAATTGCTGAGGTAACGCCTGCGGTCCAGCAAGCCCACCATCTTCTTTTGCAAGGACGGCCGGGAGTCTGCATTCCCTGCATCCCAGGCCAGCCATTCGCTGCGCAGATCACGGTCTACCGCCTGCAGCAGGGTTGTGAATTTTGTTTTTGCTTCTTCGAGGCTCGCCTGCAAGCCCGGGTCTTCTTCACCGGTCTTCCGTGCCATGCGCATCTCTTCGAGCTGCATGTTCAGGTCGAAGGCTTCTTCAAGAAGATCCGCAGGCACCCGCGAATTGTCGCTTTTGTCTCGAACTGCCGTGTCATTGTCGGCTTCCTGCTCTTCGAGCTTGAGCAGATACTCTGTCCGCCGGATCGGATCTTTGAGGGTGCGATAAGCGTCGTTCAGAAGCGCGGTATCCGCCAAGCTCCATTGCTTCTCGTTTTCCTGGGCGCGGGCAAAGCGGTCAGGATGCAACTTGCGGCTCAAACGGTGGAACGCGTGCTCCAGTGCAGAAAGGTCCAGATTCAGCTTCGGCTCCATGTCGAAAACGGAGTAGTAATCGTCCCCCGGAGGAGGCTGGATCTTGCTGCAGTGCGGACAAAAGAGCGTCGAATGGTTGTGGCCAATCGAGCAGGACCAACAGGCCACTGGTACCGCGGTATCAAGAACCTTGAGCATGACTATCCCCGAACAACTGCAGCTTACTAAGAGAAGGACGAACCGCAGCCGCAGGAGCGCGTGGAGTTCGGATTGATAAAGTTGAATCCCTGCCGCATGAGCGTCTCTTCGTAATCCAGTGTCATGCCATTCAGATACAGGAACGACTTGGGATCGACAAAAACGCGCACTCCGTCGAAATCGTAGATACGGTCCCTTTCGCGAGGCTGAGTGTCGAACTTGATGGAATAAGACAGGCCCGAGCATCCGCCACCCATCACGCCGAGCCGCAGCCCGCCCTCGGTGGCCGAAACACCCTCCTTGGCCATGGCCAGGCGGATGCGCGCAAGAGCCTTCGCGGTCACGTGCAGTCCCTGCGCCACTTGCTGCGTCGCCGGCTGCGGTTGCACCGCGAAGACTTCGCCCGAGGATTGTGTTTCGATCGTCACAATATTTGACATGACTTCCTCTTCTTCCTGCTTACTGGGCAGCGGCAACGGCTTCAGGTACGGTCGCCGCGGCATTGCCGTTCTTCTTCTTCCAGTCGCCGATGGCGGCACGAATCGCGTCCTCCGCCAGAACCGAGCAGTGAATCTTGACCGGAGGCAAAGAGAGTTCCTTCACGATGTCGGTGTTCTTGATTTCGAGCGCATCCTCAACGGTGCGGCCCTTGATCCATTCAGTCGCCAACGATGAACTTGCGATAGCCGAGCCGCAGCCGAAGGTCTTGAACTTGGCCTCTTCGATTACCTGGGTCTCGGGATTGACGCGGATCTGCAGACGCATGACATCGCCGCACTCCGGCGCTCCTACCAGTCCGGTGCCGACTTCTGTCGAAGCCTTGTCTAGCGTGCCCACGTTGCGGGGGTTGTTGTAGTGGTCGATGACCTGATCGCTGTACGCCATTTGATTCTCCTCTAGCGGGGGAAGCCGCTGAAAAACAGTTGTCAGTTGTCAGTTCTCAGTTCTCAGTTGCTTGTTGCAGGCCGCCGTCACTGACAACTGGCAACTGATTGCTGACAACTAGCCTTTAGTGCGCTGCCCACTCGATCTTGCTGAGATCGATGCCTTCCAGCACCATCTCGTAAAGGGGCGAAAGCTGGCGCAGTTTCTTCACAATGTCGATGACCTTGGCGGCCACATAATCGACCTCTGCCTCGGTATTGAAGCGGCCCAGCCCAAAACGAATGGAACTGTGCGCAACATCGTCCCCGAGTCCCAAGGCCTTCAATACATAAGACGGTTCAAGCGTCGCCGAAGTACAAGCCGAGCCGCTGGAAACCGCTACGTCGTTGATACCCATCAGCAGGGACTCGCCTTCCACGTAAACAAAGCTCATGTTCAGGTTGCCGGGCAGGCGGTGTTCCATCGAGCCGTTGACGTGAACGTAGTCCAGTTCCGATTCCAGCTTGGTCTTGAGCCGGTCGCGCAGGTCTTGCAGACGGCGGCCCTCTTCCTGCATCTCTGCCTGGGAAAGCTCGCAAGCCTTGCCCAAGCCAACGATGCCCGGAACATTCAGCGTGCCCGACCTCATGCCGCGCTCGTGCCCTCCGCCATCGATCTGCGCGGCAATCTGCACGCGCGGATTGCGGCGGCGAACATACAGCGCCCCCACACCCTTGGGGCCATAGATCTTGTGACCGGAAAGCGAAAGAACATCGATATTGTCGCTGATCACGTCAACGGGAACCTTGCCCACGGCTTGCACCGCGTCGGTATGGAAGAGGATTCCGCGCTGGTGACAAAGCTTGCCGATCTCGGCGACCGGCTGCAATACGCCGATCTCGTTGTTGGCCGCCATGATCGAAACCAGGATGGTCTTGTCGTCCATGGCGCGTTCGAGATCTTCCAGATCGATCAGTCCGTCCGCCTTCACCGGCAGATAAGTGACACGGAAACCATGTTTCTCAAGCCGCTTGCAGGTGTCCAGAACCGCCTTGTGCTCGGTAACCTGGGTCATGATATGGTTGCCGCGCTCGCGGTACATCTCGGCGATGCCCTTGATGGCCAGATTGTTGCTTTCCGTGGCGCCGGAAGTGAATATGATTTCCTTCGCGGTGGCCCCGATGAGCCGGGCAATCTGCTCACGCGCGGTTTCCACGGCTTGCTCCGCTTCCCATCCAAAAGAATGGTTACGGCTAGCCGCGTTGCCGAATTTATTGGTGAAGTATGGCATCATGGCATCCAATACACGCGTGTCCAGCGGGCTGGTCGCGTGATTGTCCATGTAAATCGGCAAATGAACCCCTGCCGGCACTTCCACATTGCTTGTAACTGTCGCCATTCCGATCCTCCGTGTCCGCCTGCCGCGCCGGGGAATCGAGCGCGCAGGGAAGCCGCTTGCTAATTGCCCAATGAAACCAATACGTTTGCCGGCAGGGTGTGCGTCGCAGGCTGTTGCTCTGCCAGATCCTGAATGCTGATGCTTTTCAGAACTCCTGCGATTGTGTCGTTGACCCGCGCCAGGGGCTCCTTGATGGTGCAACTGGGGGTCAGTTCGCAGCCGGTCTTGCCCTTGGAGCAGGAGGTGATGAAAAACGGGCCGTCGATGGCCAGAATCACCTCGAATGCCGAGATCTCACGGGCGTCCCGGGCCAGAGCATACCCCCCGTTCATGCCGGCGTGAGAGCGCAGCAGGCCGGCTTTGGTGAGCTGTTGCAGAATCTTGGCCAGCAACTGCGCTGGAATTCCGTACGTGTCTGCAACGTCCTTGGCGCTCACCGCGGGTTTTTCCGGGTGTTCGGCAAGGTACTTGAGCGCGATTAATCCATAGTCCGCTTTTTTCGTAAGCTTGAGCATGCGAATATCCGACTTCTTCGGTCCGTGTTTAGTATACGACCGTTTCTGTCGGTATTTCAAGCCCGGCTCAATGCAGGCGGGTCAATCGCCCGAAAAAATCTTTGGGATGCGGGAAAGATTCAACAAATATCCAATTCATTCCGTTTTATATTGTTGAAAAGCCCGCTAGAATCTGGCGGTAAGAAAGTGGAATCCAAACCGACCCTGAACAGATGGCAACCGTCTGCAAACACCCCAAGGTACGCATCGTTTCCCGGCACGAAGACACTGAATTCGTCGAGTGCCAGGAGTGTGGCGAAGTATTTGACTCCGAGGAGTTCCGCGACATGGAGATCGAAGAGCACGCCGGCCCGGAGGAAACAGCCAGCGAACTGTCCTAGCCTGCCATGCCTTGACGTAACGACAGCCCAGCGGATTGGGATCAGGCCGGTCCGTGGCCATCCTTGGCCGAGCGATCTGGAGCGGTGCCGTGTTCGGAATCAGTTTTGCCAGGCGCGGCAGGGGGCGTTGTCCCCATGTGCCGCGGCACCAGCCAGGCATAGTGCAAGCCCGAAGCCACTGTCAGCGCCATCGTGGCATTGAGGGCAAACGAGCGGGAAACCACCACCCACTGGGCCTCTGTCAGCTTTTGCAGCAGAACCAGAGCCACCGCGCTGACTTGGGCAACGGTATTGGCTTTGCCAAAAATGCTCGGCGCGAACTCCCGCCGTCCGGCAGCCGCATACAAGATCGCCGCCACCAGCAGAATGCCGACATCCCTGCCAAATACCAGCGCGGTCACCCGAGCGGGAATCAGATCTTTGTAGGTCAATACCAGGAAAATTGTACTCAGCAGCACCTTATCGGCCACCGGATCGAGGTATTCGCCCAACCGGGTCCTTTGCTTCAGCAGGCGTGCCAGCGCGCCGTCCAGCGCATCGGTTAGTCCAGCCGCAACAAACAGTGCAAAGCTCAGCGCGTAGCGATCCTCCAGAATCGCGGTCACCAGAAACGGCGCCAGGCAGATGCGCAGCAGAGTCAGCACATTCGGAGCCGTGCGGAGAGGGTTCTTGGGCGGATTGAGGTGATTCAGCATGGTGTAACCAACTGGACGAAGAACATCGGCGCAAGTGGGCGCCGCTTCGATCATCGGATGCCAAAATACGAAAGACCGCAGAAGATTTCCGAATGCGGGCCAGGGGTTGCAAGCGCCTTTACTTAGAACGATTTTCGACAGCCGGATCGTTCGTCAATCATCGTACCGCACGGAAGTGCGGAGCAAAAGCCGAGCTTTCCCTTCCGCAGCATCCCTGATAGACTGATAATGTTGTAGCGGCACAGGCGCGTAGCTCAGTTGGTTAGAGCGCTTCCTTGACACGGAAGAGGTCGCTGGTTCGAATCCAGTCGTGCCTACCATATTTATCAATGGTTTAGGTCCTCTAGAGCCATTACATCTCACCCAAGTTTTCACCCAATGACTATTGAACACCTCGGGCGACGCGCTGAAGATCGCGTTGAGCATCGTATTCTGAGCCGCCAGAAGCTCGTCATTGTCGGTTTGCGTGTATGCAAGACACACAGGCCAGTTCCGCCAATAGCATCTTTCAACTGGATTCCGCCGTTTCATGCAGCGTTTGAAATGGAGCAACCTTTAACCTCCCGAATGAGAAATCTCTGGGCACTCCTGTTCCTTATGAGATTGCGAACAGGTTTCACACATTGGGTCGATACAGGGCGTGAGTCCACGTTTTTCATATAATGCAAATTTAATTGTATTTCCCTTAATATTTGACGTACATTACAAAAATGCAGGCAATGCCAGAACTCGGACGCGCTTTAGCTCAGAGAAGAAAGCTCCTCAACTTGAAGCAAGGGCAGGTAGCGGCTCAGTCCGGTCTTTCCCAAGCTCTGCTGTCTCGCCTTGAGAATGGACAGTTGCCGGAATTCGGGGCACGCAAGCTGATGGCTGTCCTTGCCGTGCTCGGGCTGGAACTGACCTTCGCCGAAGTCGGGGCGGCTGGCACCCTCGATGAATTAAGGCGTGAGCGGAGTGGCGAATGAAGCTGAATGTCCACGTCCTCGGCCAGCATGTCGGAGTGCTCGAACAGGTCGGAGACTTCAAGAGTGTCATGACCTACGTCCCCGATGTTGCACCGGAGAACCTCGTATCCCTGACCATGCCCGTCCGCACGGAATCCTACGTCTGGGATGACGAGCTTCACCCCATCTTTCGCATGAATCTCCCGGAGGGATACCTGCTGCAAGTCTTGCAGGAGGAGTTCGGCCCCCACATCGGCGCAAGCCCGGTTGCCCTCCTTTCCGTCATCGGGCGGAACATGGTTGGGAGGTTGACGGTTGCCGCGCCGGGAGCAGTGCTGGACGAGCCTGCAAAGCCCATTGAAGTCGCGGAGCTTCTCAAAGGGGACAACTCTGAGGAGGCGTTCTCCCAGCTTGTGAGAGAGCACGCAAAGAGCGGCGTATCGGGTGTCCTGCCGAAGTTTTTGGACACCGAAGCGCAAAAGCAGGGTAGCCTCGAACCGCACAAGAAGGCGACACTCCTCACGCACCAGCACATCATCAAAGGCTCATCGGCGAGGCTTCCCTATGCCACGGCCAATGAACACCTTTGTATGCAGGTTGTGGCCAAGGTGGTCGAAAGTGCCAAGACGGAGCTTTCTCAAGACGGCAATGTTCTCCTCGTCCATCGTTTTGACGTGGATGAGAACGGCAAGCCCTTCCTAGCGATGGAGGACTTCTGTGCTTTGCTTGGACTCCGGCCACAGAACAAGTACGAGACCACTTGGGAGAGGATCGCCAAGGCGGTTCGCACCTTCGTGGATGGCAAGTACCACTACGAGAGCTTTCAGAAGCTCACGGCGATGCTGCTGCTGACCTACGCCCTGCGGAATGCCGATTGCCACTCAAAGAATCTGGCACTGCTCTACACATCGCGAACCGATGCACGACTCGCCCCGGCGTACGATTTCTTCACCACTTCGGTTTACCCCGGATACAGAGACAATCCACCTGGCGTCATGTTCGGCGGCAAGAAAACGTGGTTGCCGGGGAAGACCCTCGCGAATTTCATCACCACCAACTTCGGGATACCCGACCGGGAGCAGAAGCTGATTGTTGAAAGAATCAGTGACGCCATCGCCGACACCGCTCCTGCGGTCCGCGAAAAGATGAATCACCTCGCTGATTTCAAGGACACCGGAAAGTGGATGCTGGCAACATGGAGCGAGGGCGTGAACCAACTGCGCGACTCCCGGATGTACAGCCTGAGCGCATGGAAGTCGAGCGAAGCCTTCGAGGGCATCTCCGATCCGCCAAAGCTGGAGAACCCCGGCACGGTCGTCGGGCATTCAGAGCTTCTGGCCGGCATCCGGAAGAGGAAGGGCAAATAGTGTCAAGGTCCTGCAAGCTCATCGTCTGCGCAGCTTGAAGCACTACTCCGATAAAGGAGTTAACCGCGAGTTAAGAGTGCCGATGCGGACAGCAACCGGCTCACCGTCGAGCGGAAGGACGGCACGGAACAAAGCTACGACCCACGGCGCCAGCAGGGCGTAGCCTGTTCTTTTCCGGAAAGTGTTTCATTTCCGACTTGGCAGCTGCAACATCGCGGAGTTGGGCCTCTCGGCCAGCCGTGCTGACACTGGTGACGGCGATTGGGAGACGCCGCTGATGATATGTCGGCGCACCTGGTTGCCTTACTTGCGCCACTTCGCCAGCATCTCTTCCACTTTTCCTGCGATCTGCTGGCGAGCTTCCGCGCGGTCTACACCGCTGGCCAGCAACTCATCGTACGGGGTGTGGTTGTGGCGAACTGCGGCGCCAACCGCCAAGGTCAGCGCCTTTTCATCCAGATTTCGCCCCGCCTCCGAACGGCCAACGCGACCGCTGCCGCGAACCGCAGTATGCTCAGCAATCGCGGCCACTTCGCCAACCGGACAGCCCGGGAACAATTCCGCGATCAGCTTGATCATCCGCTCAACCAGTTTGCGGTCCTGTTCGCTGCGCTGCACCGCTGCCCGTGCCCGCGCCCCCGCCCGCTCATCGGCGTCCTGAACGCATTCGTGCTCGGCCTTCTCCAGCGCGGTCTCTTCCACCAGAATGCCTTGCCGTTCGTAGCGCTTTCGTGACCGGTTGAAACGCACGACAACGGCCGATCGTTGGCTGTACTTGGTGGACCGCCGCGTCAGAGCTGTATCGCCCGAGGGAAGAAACTCCAAGCTGTCGAGGCGCGCACAAGGAAGACAAAGCGGCTGGTCCGCTTCCATCAAGAGCATGGAGTCTTGCTCAATCTCTGCCCCGCATTCCGAGCATTGTGCGTCGCGCAAGTTCATAAACACGACCGGTGGCGGAGCCTTTTCGAGTTTCTCCTGGAGCTTCTGCTGCTTGCGCTCCGAGAGTGTGGGCGATACGTAGTGCGTGCGGTAGCTCTTCTCAATCTCCGGGTCGCCGCTCACGGAAAATCGCAAAGGGACGGTTCCGGACCGGGCAGTCCGCACGTAGTCGGTTTCGCTTGGCTTGAGACCTTTCTCCTGCGCCCACCGATGGAAAATCGCCATGGATGAAGAGATCTTGTTCAGGCTTCCCTGGATTTCACGTTCAAGGAAATCGACACGGCCCTTGCGCCAGAAGTCGACCGCAGAGGATGCCAGGAGTCCCATTCCGCACAGCACGTCGATGGCGCTGACGTAGTGCTGGCGGGCCAGAGCCGCCTCTGCCGCGCGATAGACGCGTTCTTCGAGCTTGGTCAGATTTGAAATCTCCATTGCGTGCAATTCCCTCCGTCGCGGGATCCACTGAAGCACTGCCCGGTTCATCCCGAATGCCTTACGCCTGATTACGATTCGTTCGCTTGGAGACGACGGTCTTCTTCTTCGCCGCGGAACGGCTGCTCTGTTGGGATGTGACAGCCATCTTCTTTTTGGCAGCGGGCTTCTTGCTTGCCGTCTTCGTGGCCGGCTTGGGCTTTGTGGGTGCAGCCACCGGTTTCTTCTTGGATACCGGCTTTGCGGGCGCGGTGGGCTTTGCCTTGACCGCGCTCTTTATGGCCTTCTTCACGGGCTTGGGCTTGACGGCAACGGGCCTGGTTTTGGTTACGCGCGTTTCCTTTGCGCGTGCTTCCTTGGCCAGCGGCGCGGCTTTGGCTGGACGCGCGGATTTCACAGGCGGCACGGTGTCGGCAAGGTCCAACCCAAAGAGTGCAGAGAGATCCTCGCCGCCAAGCACCTTTGCGGGACTCTTCTTCGCACTGGGCAAAGACTTGCCGGCACTGGCGATCAGTTCCTTTTCGTTCACAGCGCGCAGCCGGAAGAGCAGCTCCGGCTGCTGATCCAAGCGAGCGCCGACGCCGTAAAGCACAGCCGCCACATGCTTGCACATCTCCGCCCAATCCGGGCAACTGCACGACAGCTTGATCTCATTGGGCGAAGGGAAAAGCCCGGTCTGCTGCTGGCTGATGCGCTCCATCACACCCTTGGAGAGCCGCCCTTGCAACAGTTCGACGAGGGAATCGATCGCTCCCGCGCAATCTGCGCAGATCGACTTCCAGCGCGGCTTGGCAACCGGCAGGATCTCCACCTTGACCTCGTAAATCTCCGAGCCGCTGACCAGCGCCGTGATCTGGCTTTCGGCTATCTGGAGATCGACGACTGAACCGTTGCGCACGTACGTCCGCCCACGCGGAAGACGGTTCTCATAGTCGCTGTACGACTCCAGATTCTCGCACCACGCCTTGCCCCAGAAGCTCTTGGCGATGGTGCGGCCGTCGAGGCTGACCGGTGAGATGACGCGGCCCTTCTTGCGCAGGGCGTCCATCTTTCTCAACGCCTTCTGGCGTCGTTCGGCCACCGGCACATACGGTTTCCAGCCAAAGCCACCCCACATGATCTATATCTCCTTGAGCGCCGCGTTCAGGTCGAGCGCGACCAATTTCAGCAGTTCGTCGTCTTTCATCTCGGTCAGCAGCAGATCGGCTCCGCCTTCCAGCATATCCTGCGCAATTTGGCGTTTGGATTCGATCATGGCGTCGATCTTCTCCTCGACTGTGCCTTGGCAGACGAACTTGTGCACCAGCACATTCTTGTTCTGCCCAATGCGATAGGCGCGATCCGTGGCCTGGTTCTCAACGGCGGGATTCCACCAGCGGTCGAAGTGAACCACGTGCGATGCGGCAGTCAAATTGAGTCCCGTTCCGCCTGCCTTCAGCGAAAGGACAAAAAAGCCCACGGCCTCATCTTCCTGAAAGCGGCGCACCAGATCCTTGCGGCTCTTCACTGGGGTTTCTCCGTGAAGCACGAGGCCTGGGCGTCCGAAGATAGAGCCCAGAAAGGACGCCAGCGGAGCCGTTACTTCGCGAAATTGCGTAAAGACCAGCACCTTCTCCTGCCGGGCCGCGATCACTTCGGCGATGTCGCGGAGACGGGCCCACTTGCCGCTGTCCGGCTCGCTCCAGGCGCTGTCGCCCAGCCACTGCGAGGGATGATTGCAGATCTGCTTGAAACGCATCAGGAACGACAGAACCAGCCCCTTGCGACGAATTCCTTCGGCCGTCCGGAGTTGTTCGCCGAGGTCGTCCACCGCCTGCTGATAGAGCGCGGCCTGCTTGCGACTGAGCTGACAAAATGCCTTCACCTCGGTCTTGTCGGGCAGATCGGAGATCACCGACTTGTCGGTCTTCAGCCGGCGCAGAATATACGGCCGCACCAGTTCCCGCAACGGCCCATAGGGATTGTGGGTCCGGTCGGCAAGCCGTTTGGTGAGCTTGCTGAACTCCTTTGCCGAACCCAGCAGGCCGGGATTGATGAAGTCGAAGATGGACCATAAGTCGCCGAGGCGGTTCTCGACAGGCGTGCCGGTCAACGCGAAGCGGGAACCGGCCTTCAGCATCTTGGCGCTGCGGGTCTGCTTGGCGTTGGGATTCTTGATGGCCTGTGCTTCGTCCAGCACCGCCAGCCGCCAGCTGGTTTCAGCGAGCCAGGGAATGCGCAGCAGCGTGCCGTAGCTGGCAATCACCACGTCCACATCGGCCAGGGAATCCGCCGAGATGCTTTTGAGATCGTCGCTCGACATCGCCGAGGTATGGGCAACCATCACCTTAAGTGTGGGCGCAAAACGTTCCAGTTCCGCGGCCCAGTTGGCCAGCAGAGACGCGGGAGCAACCAGTAGGCTGGGCTTATTCTTGGCTTGTTCCTTGAGGGTTTGCTTCTTCAGCACCAGCAGCAGCGAAAGCACCTGAATGGTTTTGCCCAACCCCATGTCGTCGGCCAGGCACGCTCCCAGCCCAAGCTTAGCCAGCAGATAAAGCCAGCGCATACCCACTTGCTGATAAGGCCGCAGAGTGCCCTTCAGCGCCTGGCCGGGATCGATCTTGTCCAACCCCTCCTGGCTGCGCAGTCCCTTCAGGGTCTCGGCGAGCCAGGGTCCGGCGGTCACTTGCGCCCAGTCGGATTCGACACTCTCCGTGTCGGCATCCCCGCCGTCGAGATTGGCCCCGGCCAACATGCGCATCGCTTCGGCGAAGCTCAATCCATCGCGGGCGGCGGCGCGCTCGGCCTCACTGAACCGGTCGATCATGCGGCTCAGCTGTTCGCGGTCCACCTCGACCCAGCGCCCCCGTACCAGCGCCAGTCCTTCAGTCCCGGCCAGCAGTTTGCTGATTTCGGCGGCGGTCAGCGACTCGCCATCGAGGGTGATATCCATGTGGAAGTCGAGCAGCGCATCCTGGCCCACCAGCGAGGGCGCAACGCCACCCACCCTGGCCGTAACGCGAGGCCGCGGCGGGCGATGCGCCGGCCACGTCGCCGGCATGCGAACGACGATGCCGGCCTGCTCCAACTGCGTGCAATCATGCAAGAATTGCGAGGTCTCACTGGGAGTCCAACGCAGCGGATGGAAGATCTCGCCGCTATCCACCATGTTCTTCAGCCATGGGCAACTCTCCGCGGCGCGTTGCACCGGCAGCAGCAGCGACAAAAGACGCTCCCGATTGGCCGGCCCCTCGTACTCGCGCAGAGCCTGTCCTAAGGGCAGATGCTGCGCCTTGGAGTGAGAAGAAAGTCGCACCGTGTAGGTGGCCAGGAAAGCAAAGGGCGACTCCGCATCGTTGCGATTTTCGGCCAGATTAAAGCAGACGCGGCCGACCAGGTTCCAGGCCGGATTGCGGTGCTTCAGAAATTCCTGCACCCCGCATTGCTGTTCACCCAACTCAAGCTGAAGCGCCCTGTCCATCTGCTGCCACAAGGTGCGCAGCACGGCGCTGGTCAGATATTCAGCCCCGGTCATCAGCGGCGCAGCCATGGTCAGCCACTCCAGTTCCGCATCCGGCGGCGGCGCGACGGCTTTCATCGTCTTTGTGTTGGGCACATCCGCCGCAAGGCTGGGGTGAGTGCAAAGCGCGGTCACATAGCGGGCGGCAAACTCACGCCAGTAAGAGAAGACGGCGGGCAACGCCGTACCCACTTCGCTGGCGCCGAGCTGCAGAAGTCCATGGCCCGCGCCACGCGCAAATGCTGCCTGCAGGCGCTGCGCAATCTCCGCGTCGAGCGCAAGGGCGTCGTCCTCCTGTGCCAGCGAGAGGTGTCCATGGGGAGTCAGAACGGGAGCGAGCAGCACCAGATTCATAGATAAAAGCTAGCAGCCGCACCGGCTTTGGGACAAAGCACATCGCTCGCAGTTTCCGGGGCTTTGTTCGTATAAGCCCGGCGCTTTAGCGCGGTTCCAG
>Ga0181517_10004553_pt1 | contig 12589 bp, 10 predicted proteins | sample PEATcosm2014_Bin_31_FD_119748 | JGI IMG/M metagenome (GOLD analysis project Ga0181517, IMG submission 119748) | Peatland microbial communities from MTU Mesocosm Facility, Houghton, MI, USA - PEATcosm2014_Bin01_30_metaG | ecosystem: Environmental > Terrestrial > Soil > Wetlands > Peat | place... | reverse complement strand
GACGACCGCATCCACAACCGCGTCATGCGCCGCTTTCGCATACGGTCGCTGCTCGACGTGACACTGCGCGTACGGGAGCGCGACATCGCCGACGTGTCGTTCATCTACCAGTCGGCGACGACACCGTTCACCGACGACGACGTAGCCTTCGCCGACAAGTTCGGCGCCGTCGTGGGGTTGGCGCTCGAGAGCAGCGCGCTCTATCACGCCGAGAAGGAGACCGCCCGGCTCCTGCAAGGGGCGCTCCTGAGCGATCCCGCACACATCGAGGGGGTCGCATTCTCTCACGCCTACTACTCCGGCACGAAGTCGACGCGCGTCGGCGGCGACTTCTTCGACCTGTTCGCGACAGACGACGACCATGTCGCCCTGCTGCTGGGCGACGTCTCGGGCAAGGGCATCGGGCCGGCGATGCTCGCGGCCCGCGCAAAGCACACGATGATCGCGCACCTGCTCGAAGGCGACCTGCCGGCGCGCGTGCTCAGTCAGACCAACCTCGTCCTGGGGCGGTCGACGGATGCCGAGACCTTCGTCACCACGTTCGTCGGGCTGCTCGACAAGCGCTCGGGCGTGCTGCAGTACTGCAATGCCGGGCACACCGACCCGTTCCTGCTGCGCAGCGGTGGCGGCGTCGAGAGCCTGCCGGCCAGGTCTCCGCTGCTGGGCGCCTTTCCCGAGCTGCAGTTCGTGCCGGCCCAGGCGTCGCTGGGCGCCGGCGACCTGTTGCTGCTGTACACCGACGGCGTCACCGAGGCGCGCGGACCGGGCGGCTTCTTTGGCACGGAGCGGATCGTCTCGTTGCTTGGGCGCAGCACGCACGTGGACGTCGAAGACCTTGCCGATCAGATCCTGAAGGAAGTGACCGACTACGCCTCGGCGGCGTTGGGCGACGATGTCGCCATCCTGGCCGTGGCGAGAGCGGACGACGACGCTGCCCCCACCAGCCGGAGTGACGTGACGCGGTGACCGCAAGCGAAGGGGCGGGGCGCCTTGCGGCGCCCCGCCCCACGGTGTGCGGTGCGATCCGACGCCTCGCGGCGCCTGACGTTGAGCGCGGTCTTACCTGGCGGCCGCGGCGAGCGCCCTGGCAGCCGAGACGAGCGACTGGCGGTCCTGATGGCGCTTGTACTCGGCGTCCATCTCGAGCAGACCACCCGGGAACTCGTAGGCGGGCATGAGGGCCACGAAGTCGTCGGCGTTGAACTCCTCGGGCACGTGGACGCCGCTCTCGGGGTTGCCGTTCTGGCCGATGAGCTTGCCGGTGGCGATCAGCTCGAGGGTGATGACCGGCGTGAAGGCGGTCTGGGCGGTGACGACCTGGGTGCCGTACTTGCCGACACACTCGGCGTTGTCGGCGACCTGATAGAGATAGACCTCGCGGACCATGCCGTCCTTCTTGCCTCTGACCCACGTGCCGGCCGCGGTCTGGCCGACGTACTTCTTGCCGATCTCGTTCGGGTCGGGAGCGGCCGCGGCGATCACGTCGCGCGGCGCCACTTCGACACCCTTGACCTTGATCGGGGTCTTCTTGTCCATGTTGGTCGACTTGAAGATGTCGATGGCGGACATGAACTCGTCGCCCAGAGCGTACTTGAAGGTGGCCTTCTTGTTGCCCTTGAGCAGGTGCGCGCTGCGGCCGAGGCTGACGACCTCTTCGTGCTCGACGTGGGCGATCTCGACTGTGCCGATGCCCTCGGGCAGGAAGAACGGCTCGAGCTCGGCGAACGGCTCGATGGTGTACCAGCCCTTGTCCTTTTCCCAGACGATGGCGGGCTGGGTGCACTCTTCGATGGTCGTCCAGATGGAGAAGCCGAAGCTGATGCCCTTGGCGCCCGGGATCTCGAGGTTGGAGCCGTCGCGGATGCCGATCTCTTCGATCTCGTCGAACATGTGGTCGGCGGCGTAACGCGCGAAGTAGTCGGCCATGCCGGGCTCGACGCCGAAGCCGGCGAAGGCGACCTTGCCGATCTTGTCGAAGTCGGCGCTGAGCGGGAACTCCTTGTCGCCGAGCATGACGCCGGTCGGGCCGATCAGGCCCTCGGGGTGCGGCTCGGAGACCGTCATGGCCGTGTCGAGGTAGTGCGTCTTGGCCTTGAGGGCGGCCTGCAGGAGCTGCGGGTTGAACTCGGGCGCGACCAGGTTACAGATGATGTCGACGCCGTGCTTGGTGGCCAGGGCGGCGACTTCGTCTATGTTGCTCGCGTCGACCTTCTCGGCCGGGAACCTGTCCTCGCCGAGGCGCTTGGAGATAGCCTGTGCCTTGGCCAGGTCATAGTCGGCCATGACCATCTTCTCGAGCCAGCCCTTGTTGGGATCGCGGCGTGCTGCAATGGCGGCCATGGACTCGCCAACACCACCAGTTCCGACGATGAGAACCTTCATGCGTTACACTCCTTGTCACGCGTGCGCGGCTCGCGCTTTTGCAGCGCCGAGACCGCCCTGCTTGGGGACCACAACGCCTCCCCCGGGCGCGTGGATGCAAGCGACGCTAGTACAGGGCCCTGAAATGTCAAGCCAAGAAAATCTCCCGGTGCAGCCCGCGCGCCGTCCCCGCGGGCGGCCCAAGATGACGACCCCGAACCAGTACTCGCCGGGCCTGCCCCGCGACCACCCCATGGAGTCGCTGCCGCCCACCGCGCGCAGCATCCTCGAAGCCGCGCGCCGCGTGCTCGCCGAGCGCGGGCTCGAGGGGCTGACCATCGAGGCGGTGGCCAACGAAGCCAACGTCAGCCGCACCCTCATCCCCTACCACTTCGGCAGCCGCGCCGGTCTGGTGGCGATCCTCTTCGACTCGCTGTTCCACGACCTCGCGGTGTCGGTCTACGGCCTGGCCGGGCCGGGCGGCAGCCTGCCCACCTTTCTCGACTGGATCAAGCGCGAGGCCGACGACACGCAGTCGCAACACGACTTCTTCGAGCTCATCGTCTCAGCGCTGCGCGAACCCGAGCTGCAGCGCCGTATCGCCGGCCTGTACGACGACTACCGCGAGCTCGTCCTCGAGATGACCGGCGTGTGCGAGCCGCTCGACCCCGCCGACCCCGACGCTGCCGGCCGGGTGACCGGCGCCCAGCGTCGCGAGCTCGCCGCGGTCGGATCGGTGCTCGTCGCCATCGAAGACGGCCTCGGCCTGCAGGCGGCGCTCGACCCCGCCTTCGACGTCGAAGGGGCGCTCGCCATGGTCGAGACCATGCTCGGCGCCGCGCTCGACCGCCTCAAGTCGACCTACGAGCCCGAGGCGCCCGCCACCCGGTAGATGGTGCGCCGGCCCAGGCCCGTGACGACCTGCCGGTACCCCGCAAACGCCGTGTCGAGCGCCGCGTCGCCCGAGTCGACCAGCAAGGGCCCTCCCGCGAGCGACAGCAGCTTGGTCTCGCTGGCCACGACGATCACGTGCTCGAGACCCACCTTGCGGATCACCGCCGCGCTCAACGGCTGGTTGCCGCGCCCGAAGATGTGGCCCTGCCCGCCGATCACGGTGACCACGATGCGCGCGCCGGCGGGCGGCTGCCCGCTCGACGGCGCGGCGCCGGCCGTCCCGGCCGCCGGCGTCGCCCCCGCATCGAGCAGCTCAAGCAGCCGGCGCTCGCCCAGGTCGGCGCCCACCAGGCGGCCGGCGCGCACGGCATCGACACCGAGCAGCGTCTTGTCGAGGCCCAGCGCCCGGGCCACGGCGCGCGTCGTGGTGCCCGGCCCCAGCAGGTAGAGCGCCTGCGGGTCCATGGCGTTCACGACGTCGGCGGCGATGGCGCGCAGGTCGCCTTCGTCGCCGGCGCAGCCGCCGGCCTTGGCGCACTGCACCATGCTGCGCTCATACGGCACCGTCAGGTAGCCGAACAGCCGCGCCGAGACGCGGCCTGCGCGGAAGGCGTCTTCGTCCAAGTCCATGACCTCGGCCTCGCGCAGGCGCACGGCCGCGGGGCGGTCGTGCAGGTAGAGCGCGGCGAGCTCGCCGGCGCTGCCGGGGGTGGTCGCGTAGACGGCGGAGTGGATCTTGACGCCGGCCGGCACACCCAGGCAGGCCAGGGTGTCGCCGACGGCCCGGCAGACGTCGCGCGCCGTACCGTCGCCGCCGGCGAACAGCAGCAGATCGACCCCGCGCTCGCGCAGGGCGCGGGCCGCGGCCACGGTGTCGTCGGCGCTCGTCGCCCGGGAGCCGTCGGGCAGGGCGGCGCGGCCGGCTCCCCAACGCGCGCCGTCGGCCAGCGTGATCACCTCGGGTTCGAAGCCGCAGGCGCGGGCCTCGTCTTCGCCCATCTCGCCGGGGCAGGTGACGACGGCGATGTGCTCGCGCAGGCGCGCCAGGCGCGCGAGCGCAACGGCGGCGCGCCGCGGCGCTTCGCGGGGGGCGCCGGCCGCAAGGGCGCGGCGCACGATATCGTCGCCGTCGCTGCCCTTCAGGCCGACCGTGCCGCCGACCCCCGCCACGGGGTTGACGATCAGGCCGACGCGGCGCCGGTGCTCAAGAGACATGGCGCAACGCGGGGGGCGGGCGGCGACGCGCTAACGCGTCGCGGCGCGGTTGTAGACCCAGGCGACGGCGATCATCATGGCGGCCGCCGCCAGGCCCGCCGGCGCCAGCAGGAGCCCGGGTCGCAGGTAGTGCTGGGGCACGAGCGAGGTGCCCGCGGCGATCACCATGAGCACGGTGGCGATGGGCCACACCACGGCGAACGCGAGGTTGTCGGCGAAGTGCGCGCCGCGCATGATCCAGGCGATCGCGGCCGCGACCAGGATGGCGGCGAGCAGGCTCGTGGCGGCGAAGCCGCCGGTCAGGACGACCGCCGGTACGTGCCGGTGAGGCGTGGCGTCGGGCACCGCCGCACGGTAGGCGCACACGGCGGCCGTGGCGGCGAAGACCAGGGCGAGCACGACCTTGGCGGCGACGGCCACCGGCCCCGCCTTGAGTGGCCGCTCGACCCTATAGGTCGTGGCGCCCGAGCGGGCGGTGGCGTTCGCGGCGCCCGGGGTGCGCACGTTGCCGGCGACGCCCCCGTCGGACCGCGCGCCGGGCGCGTCGGCCACCTTGGTCACCGTTTGCCCCGGCCGCCGCGCCGCTGCCGGGCGCGCTCGCGTTCGGCAGCGCTCGCTCCGACGTCGTCGGACTGCTCGGGCGTGGTGTTGCCAGGACGCCGGTAGAGTCCCGGTGAGACGAGTCCCATGAGCACGAACGGCACCACCGCGGCGAGGACGACAAGGGCGATCTCCGTGCCCAGGCGAAACGAGCCGAGCAGCCCCACGACGATGGCCGCGGCGCCGGTCACCGACACGGCGCTGAAGAGCAGCTGCAGGCGGCGCGGGGCGAAGAGACGGTCGGCCAGGTACGAGCCGTTCAGCGCCAGCGCCAGCATGAGGCAAGCCGCGACACAGGCCAGCGCGCAAGCCACATACGACTCGACCGTCGGTTTCGGTCCGAGCTGCGCCGGTTGCTCTATCAGCACGAGGAACGCCCAGATGGTCGCGGCCACCAGGATGACCAGCAAGATCACGCGGGCGACGTTGACGAGCGCGGTACGGGTGCCGGAGACGGCGCGTGCGGCGCCCGGCCGGGGCGCGCCGGTCTGCCGCTGCCTGCCTGTCGGTCGCTGACTCATGACGGTCCATTGTGCCCCATGGAGGGCCGCAGCGACAGTCAAAGTCGCTCGCGCAGCGATCGCCGAAGCTGCGACGGGCGGCGGCGAGGGCCTGACAAGGCCCTCGCCGCCGCCCGTCGCCACACCCGTAAAGGCCGATGCCGGCCGCCCGGGGGCGCCGTATCGGTCAGTTCGCCGCGCGCCCGCTACGCATGGCGCCGTTGGGGTTCAGCGCGTCGTCGTGGGCGCTCCACGGTGTCCGGCTCCAGCGGCCGCTCTTGTCGCGGGCCCAGCGGTAGGCGGGCTTGGTCCAGGTCTCGCGCTTGACGAACGCGATCACCGCCGCCGCGACGGCGACCAGCGCGGCCAGCGCCGCCATGAGAAACACGATGAACGCGACCGCGGCCGCCGCCAGGGCCATGAGGCCGAGCAGCCCTCCCGCCGCACCGCCCACCTTTGTCTTTGTCTGCATGCCGGCACCCCCTGTGATCGACTATGACGCTCCTGTCGCCCCAGCTTACCCAGCTTGTCCGTTCTTGCGTCGGTATGCCCGCCAGGTGAAGGCCCAGCGCTCCGGGTCCTCGAAGGCCTCGAGGCCGGCCAGGCGCCCCGAGCTCGACGCGTGGGGCGCCGACTTGACCTGCGTGGGGTCGGCGTAGGCCTCGTCGCTGGCCTTCTTGACGACGGCCGCCCACTCGTCGAGGTCGGCCTTGGAGTAGGTCTCGCAGGGCTCGGGCGTGAAGGGCTCGGGCACGACCCAGGGGTGGTGGCTCATCCAGAAGCTCTGGATGCCGAAGTCGACCATGCGGTCGCGCACGTCCTCGGTGCCCACGCCGGTCTCCTCTTTGAGCGTCTCCAGGCTGTAGCGCACCTGGTCGAGCCGGCGATGGCCCTCGGCGTAGGGCCGGCTCACGCCGCGCACGCCCATGAGCAGGCGGTCGAGGTAGTTGTTGTTGAGCACGCTGATCTCGGCGACCTCGCGCAGGCCGTCGGGGCCCAGGTTACGGATCCAGGCGTAGGCGCGCAGCACGCCCATCCAGTTGCCCAGAAAGCCGCGCACGCGACCGATCGACTCGGGCCGGTCGTAGTCGAGGTGATAGGTGTTGCCCGTGCGGGCAACGACCGGCACCGGCAGGTAGGGAGCCAGCGCGCCGGTCGTCAGGTAGGCGCCGGTCGCCGGGCCCTCGCAGCCGTGCGGGCTCGAGAAGGTCTTGTGCAGGTTGAAGTGGCAGGCGTCGAAGCCGGCGTCGCGCGCCCGGGCAAAACCCATGATGCCGTTGGCGTTGGCCTGGTCGGTGAAGGCCAGCGCGCCGGCTTCGTGCAGCACCTCGACGTACTTGTCGATCTGCGGGTTGTAGATGCCGGTGTCTTCGGGGTTGGTGATCATGCAGCCCACGGTGCGCTCGCTCACGGCCGCCTTGAAGGCCGCGAGGTCGGGGTAGCCGTTCTCGTCGGGCATCACGGTGATCACCTTGAAGCCGGCCACCGCCGGCGTCGCCGCGTCACAGGGGTGCGAGAAGATGGTGGTGATCATCTCGTCGCGTTGCTCGAGCTCGCCGCGGGCGGCGAAGTAGGCGCGCATGACGCAGGCGTTGGTGTAGACGGCGTGCGAGCCGCCGCCGGGCTGCAGGGTGATGGCCTGCATGCCCGAGATCGCCTTCAGGTACTCACCGCAGTCGTAGACGATCTGCAGCAGGCCCTGCAGCGTGGTCTCGTCTTGCCAGGGGTGTAGCTCGGCGTGCTTGTGGTAGCGCACGAGCTCCTCGTGCAGCTTGGGGCTGTACTTCATGGTGCAGGTGCCCTCGGAGATGTCGGAGCCCAGGTCCATGCCGAGCGTCATCTGCGAGAGCCGCAGGTAGTGACGCAGCGCCTGGTGCTGGGAGAGCTCGGGCAGGTCGGGCGGCGCGGCGCGGCGCATGGTCTTGGGCACGTACTGCAGCGGGTCGCCGACCGCGCTTGCGACCTCTTCCTCGGCGAGCGGCACCAGCACGCCGCGCTCGCCGGGCACGCTCTGCTCCATGATCAGGGGCTCGTTCCAGCGCGGCGCATGGTAGTCGCGCAGGGCGCCGCCGTCGCGGCGCAGCTTGCCGAGCCGCTCTAGCTTGGCCTGCACGTCGTCGGTCACGTGCGCGCTCATGACAGCACCTCCTTCAGGGCGGTCGCGAGCTCCACGATGTTGGCCTCGCTGTGGTACTCGGTGACGCAGTACAGGGCGCTCTGGCCCAGCTCGGGGAACTCGGCCGACAGGTCCTTGCCGCCGAAGATGGCGTGCTCGAGCAGGCCCTTGTTGACCTCGGCGACCGTCTTGTGGGCGCCGTCGAAGTTCAGCACGAACTCCTTGAAGAACGCCGGCGAGAGCTTCAGCTCGACGCCGGGCAGGTCGGCCAGGCGCCCGGCTGCGTAATGCGAGTGCGACAGACAGGTCTCGCCGAGCTCGCGGAAGCCCTGCGGACCCATGACGGTCATGTAGACGGCGGCGGCGATGGTCCACAGGCCCGAGGCGGTGCCGACCCAGTCCTTGCCCTGGTCGCGGGCGCCGTAGGAGGTGCGCTCGGGCAGCGCTTCGGCCACCTGCCACTCGCCCGGCGTCTCGGTGTGCAGCAGAGTGTAGAGCTCGAGCGGGCACTCCTGCGCGAACACGGGGTCGTCGTCGCGGAAGGCGATGAAGCCCGAGCAGCCGGCGCCGGCGTGCATGTGCATGCCGAGGCCCTGGATGTCGCCGCAGGCGATGTCGGCGCCGAGCGTGCCGGGGGCGGTGAGCACGCCCAGCGTGATGGGATCGACGCCGGCGATGGCGAGGGCGCCGGCTTCGTGCGCCAGGCGCACGATCTCGGCGCCCTGGTCTTCGATCGTGCCCAGGTAGCCCGGGTTCTCCCAGTACACGGCCGCGACGTCGTCGCCCAGCTTGGCGCGCAGGTCGGCCAGGTCGAGCCGCCCGGTCGCGGGCTCGTAGTCGACCAGATCGATGGCCACGTGAGAGGGCATGACCTCGGGCTGGCAGAGCGTACGCGCTTCGGCCAGACGCATGGGGCTCATGGTGCGCGGCGCCAGCACGCGGTTGCGGCCGGTGATGCGCTTGGCCATGCGGAAGCTGCGCCCGGCGACGTCGCCCCAGTCGTAGATGGGGTTGGCCACGCCGTCCAAGTCGAGCAGCTCGCCGAGCTGACTGTTGAACTCGAAGCGCGCCTGGTATTTGCCCAGGTCGGAGTAGCTGCCGCCGCAGTAGGCCGACAGGAACTCGGCGCGGTTGACGACCTCGTCGACGACCGCCGGCACGTAGTGCTGCCAGCAACCGGCGCCGCAGAAGTTCAGGTTATCTTCGCAGCTCGTGTTGCGATCGAGCAGACCTTTGACGTGGCGCCGCAGGTCGCGCTCGGCAAGGATCGGCTCGGGAATGTCGAGCCGTCCCTTGAAACGCAGGCGATCGGGGATCTCGGCGAAGATCTCCTCGACGCTGTCGAGCCCCAGCTCGCTCAGCATGGCCTCTTTGGTGGCCGGCACGGCGTTGGGGATGTACGGGTGGATGAAGGGTCTGTCTGCCATCGGGGACACCTGCTCCTTCGCTCGAAGCGTTGCCGGGCGGAAAGCGTGGCGGTCAGGCGTAGCCGTAGCCCGCACTCGTTCCGAAGTCGATCGACAAAAGGGCGCCGGTGATCGGCGCCGCCTGTTCGCCGGCGAGGTAGTAGACGAGCTCGGCCACCTCGTCGGGGCGTATGAAGCGGGCGCGATCGCCCTGCGCGTAGCTGCCCAGCAGACGCTTGAGATAGCCGTCGGGGTCGCCGCCGCCGAACGTGTCGGCCTGGTAGCGCAGCATGGGGGTCATGACGTCGGCCGGACAGACCGCGTTGACGCGCACCAGGTCGGGGGCGAGCTCGAGGGCGAGCGACTTGGTGAGCAGGCTCACGCCTCCTTTAGAGGCCGTATAGATCGCCGTCTCGGGCGTGCCCACCACGCCCGCGTCGGAGGAGATGTTGACGATGCAGCCCTGCGTCTTGCGCAGCTCGGGAATGGCGTAGCGGCAGCAGAAGAACGTGCCCTTGAGATTGACCGACACGACGCGCTCCCAGTCGTCTTCGGTCATGGTCTCGGTGGGGCCCTCGACCCAGAGGCCGGCGCAGTTGACGAGCGCGTCGAGTCGGCCCCCGCCGGCGACGGCCACGGCGACCATGCGCGCGCAGTCCGCGACCACACTGACGTCGGCCTCGATCGGGTAGATGGTGGCGCCCGGCGTCTCGCCGAGCTCGGCGAGCGCTGCCGCGAGCAGGTCGGCGCGCACGTCGGCGGCAAACACCTGAGCGCCCGCGGCGAGAAAGCGACGGGCGACGGCCTTGCCGATACCCCCCGCCGCGCCCGTGACCAGCACGACCCTGTTCTCAAACTCCGCGGCCATGGGTTCCCCCCTTGCACGACCCGGTCGCAACGCCCCGCCGGGCGGCCCGACGCCCGGGACGCAAACGCACCGGATCGGACGCCGGTAGCTTACACGGGGCACAGCACGGTTGACAGTGGCCGGGGTCGGCGAAGAAGGTGCCTGCCATGAGTGCGAGTGACAGCACGCGAGGTCCGTCGGGCGGCGCGGCGAGCGTTGGAGCCGCAGCCGCGGCGGGCGGCGGCCTGGTGCTCGCCGTACTGGGCGCGTCGCAGTTCCTGATGGCGCTCGACAGCTCGGTGATGAACGTCTCGATCGCTTCGGTGGCCGCCAGCCTGCACACCACCGTCACCGGCATCCAGACGGCGATCACCCTGTACACGCTGGTGATGGCCACGCTCATGATCACGGGCGGCAAGCTGGGCGCGATCGTGGGCCGGCGGCGCATCTTCGCGCTGGGCTGCGCGATCTACGCCTGCGGCTCGCTGACCACGGCCCTGGCTCCGAACCTGCCGGTGATGCTCGTCGGCTGGTCGCTGCTCGAGGGCATCGGCGCCGCCCTCATCATGCCGGCCATCGTGGCGCTCGTGGCGGGCAACTTCGTGGCGGCGCGGCGGCCGGCGGCCTACGGCCTGATCGCCGCCGCCGGCGCCATGGCGATCGCCGCCGGGCCCCTGATCGGCGGCGCCGTGACCACCTACGCCTCGTGGCGTTACGTGTTCGCGGCCGAGGTCGTGATCGTCGCCGTCATCCTCGTGTTCGTGCGGCGCGTGCACGACGCCCCCGCCGCGGGCCACACGCACATCGACCTGCCGGGCGTCGCGGGCTCGGTCGTGGGCCTCGGCATGCTGGTCTTCGGCGTGCTGCAGTCGAGCCGCTGGGGCTGGGTGCAGCCGCACCCCGGCCAGCCCTCGTTGCTCGGCGTCTCGCCGGTGCTCTGGCTGCTGCTCGGCGGCGGCCTCGTGCTCTACTGCTTCCTGCGCTGGGAGGAGCGCCTGCTCAAGCAGGGCCGCGAACCGCTCCTCGACCCCACCATCTTCGGCAACCGGCAGCTCCGCGGCGGCCTCATCGCCTTCTTCTTTCAGTACCTCATCCAGTCGGGTGCGTTCTTCGTGATCCCGCTGTTTCTGTCGATCGTGCTCGAGCTCTCGGCGCTGGGCACCGGCGTGCGACTGGTGCCGCTCTCGATCGGCCTTCTGCTCACCGCCATCCTGGTGCCCCGTCTGCTGCCTCGCGCGTCGCCGCGGCACATCGTGCAGGCCGGTCTGCTCGCCCTGCTCGTGGGGCTCGTGCTGCTCATCGCGGGGATCGACTTGGACGCTGCCGCCGGCGTCGTGCTGGTGCCGCTGCTCCTGGCCGGCCTGGGCATAGGCGCCCTGGCCTCGCAACTCGGCAGCGTGACCGTGTCGGCGATGCCCGACGAGCGCAGCGCCGAGGTCGGCGGCCTGCAGAACACGGCCATGTTCCTGGGCTCGTCGCTGGGCACGGCGCTGGTCGGCGCCGTGCTGATCGCGGCGCTCACGGCCTCGCTGTCGAGCGGCATCGCCAACTCGCCCGACGTGCCCCAGTCGGTCAAGGAGAACGCGAGCGTGCAGCTCGCCGCCGGCGTGCCGTTCGTCTCGGACACGCAGTTGAAGAGCGAGCTCACCAAGGCCGGCGTGCCGCCCGACTCAGCGACGGCCGTCGTCGACTTGAACCGCACGGCGCGCATCAAGGGGCTCGACGCCTCACTCGCGGTGGTAGCGATCATCGCCGTGCTGGCGCTGTTCTTCACGCCGCTGCTGCCGTCGCGCCCGGCCGGCGCGGAGGCGGCGGCCAGCACGTAGCGCGGGCGGACCGCGGCGCTCCGCGCCCGCCCGGCCGGCCGCGGTAGCGCGGCGGCGCGGAGGCGGCGGGCGGGGGCGCGAGCCCGGCCTAGGCCGTCGATCGACTTCGTCGTCGTCGCTCAGGCATGCGCGACTTCGTCGCGCGCCTAGTAGTAGAGCTCGCTCGGGCCCTTGTATTCCTGGATCGTGTTGCCGCCGTCGATCACCACGAGCTGCCCCGTGATGTAGCTGGCGTCGTCTGAGGCCAGGAAGCAGATCAGGCGGGCGATCTCGTCGGGCCGGCCGGAGCGCTTGAGCGGCGTGTTGGCGCCGCCGACGTCCTCGCCGTCGGCCTGTGAGCCAGTCGCTACCCAGCCCGGCCCCACGGCGTTGACCGTGATGCCGTGGCGGGCAACGTCGAGGGCGAGGCCGCGCGTGAGCCCGAGCACGCCGGCTTTGGCGGCGCAGTACACCGACTCCTCGGGGTTGGCCACCACCGGTCCGGTCGCCGACGAGACGTTGACGATGCGTCCCGAGCCGCGCGCGATCATGTGGCCCACGACGGCGCGCGTCATGAGGAACTGGCTCTTCAGGTTGATGGCGATACCGAAGTCCCACTGACGCTCGGTCAGGTCCTGGAAGGCGGCGAAGTCTTCGTCTTGCCCGAAGACGACCATGCCGGCGTTGTTGACGAGCACGTCGATGCGGCCGTGGACGGCGATCGCTTCGTCGACCACCCGCTGCACGTCGGCGGCCTTGGTGAGGTCGGCCGTGTGACTCGAACAGCTCCCCCCGAGGTGCGCGGGACAGGCGTGCACGGCGTCGGCGATGTCGACGACGGCCAG
>Ga0181517_10004549_pt1 | contig 12595 bp, 7 predicted proteins | sample PEATcosm2014_Bin_31_FD_119748 | JGI IMG/M metagenome (GOLD analysis project Ga0181517, IMG submission 119748) | Peatland microbial communities from MTU Mesocosm Facility, Houghton, MI, USA - PEATcosm2014_Bin01_30_metaG | ecosystem: Environmental > Terrestrial > Soil > Wetlands > Peat | place... | reverse complement strand
GCCTTTCAACTCGCGCTGTTCCTGTTCGTGGTGTGGATACCCATCGTGGCTGCGGGCTCCAAAAACCCATTCCAGTGGAGTGAGACCATCCTTAACACGGCGCTGTTGGCTGGCGCGTGGGTGGTTGCCGATTCTTATAGGTAGCAGCGGTACTGTCGTAGGACGGGGCCGCGCTTCATGACAGGCGACAATTCCTGCGGATGGTTCCGCCAACGAAAAGCGCCTTTGCCGGACGCGCCGGGACTGACATGGCTGCAGCCATCGAATCGGCTCGGAAAACGGGATTAGGGCTGTCTGGGAGAAGAGAAGGAGGGTGCACGCATTACCGGCGGCCTGCTCGGTCTCACTGTCTCCTATCTTGCGGCGCACGCGCTGCTGGCGCTCGCCTTTCCTAATCAGCACAACATGCCGGTTACGGCTTCACCTTCGCCGCTGGTCATCGGCTTTGCCATTGCGCTTTCGCTGGTTACGGGCATCCTGTTTGGACTGGCCCCGGCACTGATGGCCGCGCGCACCGAGCCTGCTGATGCACTGCGCTCCAATGCGCGCACGACCGCCCACGGAGCATCTTTCCTGCAACGTGCTCTCGTTGTCCTGCAGGCCGCGCTCTCGCTTGTGCTGCTGGTTGCTGCGGGTCTCTTTGCCGAGAGCCTGAACAAGGCCGAGAACCTGGACATGAAACTGAATACAACCAACCGCTACATCGCCCACATCAATCCGCAAGCGGCCAGCTACAAGAGCACGGAAATCGAGCCCCTCTACCAGACCATCGTAGACCGCTTTCACGCCATTCCCGGCGTTCTCAAAGTCGGTCTCGCCACTTACACGCCAATGGAGCAGAACAACTGGAGCTCTGGCATAAAGGTGCAGGGCGAGTCGGACCTGAACAAAGGCGCATCCTGGGTGAAAGGTACCCCGGAGTACTTTGACTCAGTAGGCACGCACTTCGTCATGGGCCGCGGCTTTACGTTGCAGGATACGCTGGATGCGCCGCCCGTGGCAGTCGTCAACCAGGAATTTGTCAAGCAGTTCTTCGGCAGCCGCAACCCCATCGGCCATCGCTTTGGTTTCTCCGGCCCGTCCAAGGTCACGCAGGATGGGGCGCATGAAATTGTTGGCGTGGTGGAAGACACTACCTACACCAGTGTCTACTGGAAGAACCACGCCATGTACTTTTTGCCGCTCACGCAGCGCGCTGGAGTCGCCAACGACCCCGAGCAGCCTGTCGAAAAAGACCTGTCCATGTACGCCGGCGCACTCGTCATCCAGACCGCCCATCCCATTGCCGGGTTTGAAAAAATCGTGGGCGACACCCTGGCCAGCATCAACCCCAACCTCACCATCGTAAAGTTCCAGACATTTAAGCAGCAGATTGATGACCGGTTCATTGAGGAGCGGCTGATTGCGCGCCTCACATCCCTCTTCGGATTGTTGGCGCTGCTGCTCGCTGCCATCGGTCTTTATGGCGTCACAGCCTACACCGTTGTCCGCCGTACGCCGGAGATCGGCATCCGCATGGCGCTCGGAGCGGCGCGCAGCCGCGTCATCGGAATGGTGATGCGCGGAGCCATGCTGCAGGCCGTCGCCGGCCTTGCCATCGGCATCCCGGTCACAATCTTCTGCGTACGATTTGTCAAGTCGCAGCTTTATGAAATCACCAGCGTGAATGTGCCGGTGATGACTATCGCGGTTGGAGTGCTGTTGCTTGCGGCTGCCGTTGCCGGCATTATTCCGGCACGGCGTGCGGCCTCCATCGACCCTGTGCGGGCTTTGCGCATTGAATGAGCTGCGCCTTGGCATCAGTCTTCGGCGATGGACTTTGCCAACCGGCAAATCCCTTGTTCATTCGAAGACTCTGATGAGACAATTGTCCAGTTTGGCTTGATTCTCAGGGATCACTGAGAATCCAGTCCCCTGAAGCGCCGATCCAGCAATGCAGGCGATTGAAGTGAAGCGGATCACTTTCAGGCGACTCCAAGCTCCGGAGACGATCATCGGATTGAAGTCGCCCATTGAGTAGAGCCATGCCTCACAGCTTCCATCTTGGGGTGAACGGGGCTACAACACCTTTAAGGAAAGGTCCTATTTGTGAAGCGGAATTTTGCCGTGATGATCCTCGGTGGTACTGGGCAGGTTGGTGGCGCAACAGTCGCGGAACTGCTGACGATTCCGGAATGCCGGGAAGTGGTGATGATCATCAGAAAGCCCATTGCACCACGAGCGCGGGTACGCAACATCGTTCTTGATACCAGCGCTGCGGACTTTGCCGAGCGCGCTGCCGACCTTGCCCGCGAAGTTTTAAGCCAAGGTCCCGCCAGCGCCGTGAGTTGTGTGGGTGTAGGCTCCGGATCAATGCGGTGGAGCGAAGAAGAATTGAAACGACTTGAGGTTGGCGTCGTCGGAGCCTTTGCGCGCGGCTGCCATGACGCCGGAATCAGCCAGTTTTGCCTGCTTTCTGCGGCGAGAAGCACATCTCGCAGCCGGTTTCGTTATGCGCGCGTAATGGGCATGAAGGAAGACACCGTGCGCAACGCCGGATTTACCCGCTTGGCTATCTTTCGCCCCGGCATCATTGTCGGCAATGCTCATACGCCGGCCTGGGCCAGTTGGTTGGGAAGCCTCGTGCCTGGATCGTTTGGCAACATCGATCAGCGAATTCTCGGTCGCTCAATGGCCGCAGAGATAGCCTTGCACAGTCAAGAGACCGGCGAAGTTATCCGTGAAAATGCAGCAATGAAAAAGCTCGCTGCGCAAGTTTGTCGATGATGTGCGCGATGGCAAGTGAGTTCTGCCGATTGGCCGCCGGATGCCGTTGTGTGATGCAGCCGAAGCACACGTGCTGGGGGAGAAAGGCGGGATTGGAAAGATCCTCCTGCTGGCACCAGATTTTAAAGAGTGAGTTCTTCACGGCGCAGCTGAAAAATCGATGTTCACCGACTGCGCATACTGTTGGCTGATGTTACCGGCATTATCGATTACCCGCAGGCCAACTGTGTGTGCGCCCGAGCCACTGACGGTGACGGTAGCAGCGGAAGCCGCCACGCTGCTTACCGGAGAGCCGTCTACCCAGTAGAGAATCTGGCTGACGCCGCTGCCGGTGTCACTGGCAGCGATTTTGACCAACACAGGAGAACTGTTGTTCACGCCATTGGTGTTTGCCGGGGGCACAAGGCTCAGGCTCGCGGTAGGAGGCGTGAGGTCAACGGAAGCAGGCCCGGGCAGGAGAAGAACGCCGCTTATGGGGTCCAAGGTCAAACTCACTTTGCCGCCGGCAACCGTGTAAGTGGCCCCGCCAATAACATCCTGCAGCAGTGTGCCGTCTCGATAAAACACGCCGACGGGAACTACCGGCATATTCGCACTGGAGCCGTTGTTGAGTGCCACGACCGCGGTCTCACCGCCTGGAATGGACCGCGCATAGGCGTAAGTATTGGCGGCCGAGGGCTGCTGGGTATCGCCGGTAACCAGCGTGACGTAAGTCCCGCTGACCAGCGCGGGATGCTGTTTGCGCAGGTGAGCCAGGGCGGTGTAGTAGGCGATGACGCTCTGATCTGGCGGGCCGTAGATATTGGGATCGCCGGGTTGATCCGTCCACGGATATGGCGCTCGCGCATAAGGGTCGCCAGCAGGGCCGTTTGGGGAACTATAGAGCGAAGGTGCGTTGATGGCGGCTTCGTCGCCATAGAAGACGGTTGGAGCACCGATGTAAGTGAACTGAAACAGGGCAGCCAGTTTGAGGCGCTGCTTGGCCTGCACCAAACCGTTGTCGCCGAGTTCAGTCATGACAAAGAGCGCGCGATTTGTGTCGTGCGAATCAATCAGGTCCAGCATGGTCGCCGTAGATTGCAGCGGATAGTCGTCGCGAACGGCGCGATTGGCGGTGTCGAATTGGCTGGGCGTGAGCGGGATGATCGCGTCGCTGCCATTGTCATTGTCGTCGATCCAGTTGTAAGGCCAGCGCACGAAACCGGTAACATTCCGGCGAAAGCGGTAATTCATCACCGAATCCATTTGATCGCCGGCCAGCCACCGGCTCGCATTGGGCCAGATCTCGCCAATCAGCGGCCCATCGGGGTTGTAACTCTTCGCGAAGGGGCGCAGCGAATGCCAGTAGGAATTTGGAAGGTTCGGCGCACTGTCAAATCGCCATCCGTCGGCGCCCGCCTTATACCAATGCAGCATCACGTTATCTGGCGTTCCGCTGAAGAAGAATTGCTGCACGGCAGACTGGGACGGGTCGAACATGGGCAGAGTGGGAAAAGTGCTCCAATAGGCGTAGTCACTGGCGCCGCACGGCACATTGTTATCCAGGAATTGGAACCAGGTGCGCCAAGGCGAACTTAGAGACTGGCAGGCGCCGGTCGTGGAGAACTTGCCATACGCGTTGAAGTAGGTGCTGTCCGAAGAGGCGTCCTCGAAGGTTCCGTCGAGGATGGCGTGCATGCCCCGCTGGTTCATGGCAGTCAGCAGCGAGATCAGCGCCGCATCTCCGCCCAGCGCCGGATCGATGTTCAGAAAGTCATCGGTGTCATAGCGGTGATTGGAATTTCCGGAGAATATGGGATTCAGGTACAGGGTATCGAATCCGAGGCCCTGAATGTAATCAAGCTCGTTCTGTATGCCAAGCAAGTCGCCGCCGTAGAAGATGCTGCCGAAATTGCCGAAGCAGGAGAGGTTCTGATTGTTCGGATCGCATAGCAGCGAATTCCAGGTGGTGACGGCGATGTTGCTCTTGGGCGAAGCGCCGTAAAACGACGGACAGCCCGACGTACTTCCCGGCACGCAGTAGTCGTTCGTGGGATCGCCGTTGCGGAAGCGGTCCGGGAAGATCTGGTAGACGTTGGCGTTCGCCATCCAGGTGGGTGTCGTGAAACCTGGGTCGTAAACCGTAATCTGGAAGGAATCGAGAGGTTCCGTAGCCGTCGCCACACCAATGCCATCCTTGTTCAGATTGTCGTAATCGTCAATGTAATCGTCGCTGTAGAAGGCCGAGCCGGAGCCGTTAACGATCAGGAATTTGTAGTACACGATTGCGGGCGTGCCAGGAGTCGGAAAGGCGATGCTGTATTCGTCGTAGAGCACGCCGTTGTCGGTTTGGGTTTCCAGAAATGCCATGGGGGAATCGAACGGTCCGGTGGTATTCCCAGAGGCCGTATCGAACAGATAGACCCGCAGCTTGACTCCGGTAGCGCCCAGATGGGCTGTTCTGAGGCGCAGTGTTACCGTGCTCCCCGCCGGAACCGCACCTTCCTGGCTGCGGTAGTAGGGATCGAATGTGTTGTGGAACAGCGCTGAGAAGTTCACTGCATTGCTGGAGTTCTCGATTGAAAACGGCGGAGTGCTGGAGCCATCGGCTGTGCGGTTGACGACGAAGTATTGCGTGTATGCAGCCGAAGTGCCAATCACCCCCCCGCCATTGTCGTTTGGAACCTGCCCGTACACTGAGCCGGTGCTCGAGGTCAGCAGCCCAAGAAAAAGAAACGAAGATGGTATGCCGCCACCCGTGATGGCTGACCACGGAATGGCGAATTCGCGGACTTCGCCGTTGGAAGCATACGCCCCATAAGAGGAAACTGCGTTGGTCCAGTTGCCGCTTCCATCCGGTTTCCGGTATTCGTTGTAGCCGTCCTTGAAATAGGTAACGAACTGGGCTCGGAACGGCAGCGTGCCGACCTCTTCGCCGTCGTAGTTGACACCAGTGAGATTGCCATTGGCGCTGGTGCCGCCATTGGGCGGATTGATCGGGTTGGCGTCGATATAGAGGACGGCACCTTCGCTCAGACTGGCATTGGCGATGCCCACGTAGAGTTGAGACGCATCCCAAGTCATGTACCAGGTTTGGTCGGTGATCGTCGCAAGCTGGTTTGTGCCGTTCTGGGTGTTCCCGTATTCACCCGGCTGGACAACACCATCGATCGACGGCGTACTGAATTGGGCATGAAGAGGAATGAGACAAGCTACCAGGGCAATCGGCGCAAGAACAACATGCAAAGCAGCCGTGCGTGGGGTGGAAATCACTTCAGCCTCCCAATCTTTGCCTTCAGCAGGAAGCCTGCGGCCTGCTCCAGGCCGCGAATTTGCGTTGTCGCGGCGCGCCGTCTGCACAAAGGCCCTGAATTCCTGCACCGGATATTTTCGCTCGTTCGAAAGTGCGAGATTGAAGGTTGCCGATCTCTCCGCGACCTGCCCTGCGGCCGTATCTTTCTCTGAATCAGGCATTGTCGTTGCTCCCTTCGATGGTGCGCCGAGTCCTCGTTCGGACTAATTCAGATTAGATGCAACTGAGAATATAGCGCTCTGATCAGTGAGGCTGCATCATCGGTCCGCGGTGCCTGAACCTTTCCTGCGAGATTCGATATGCGCTTTGGAACACTGCATGCAAACGGAAAGGGCAATACTCTCATTCCCCGAGAGCAAAGATCTTATAGGAGGCGGTCATGGCAGGGCTGCTTCAGGATGTTCGCTTTGCCTTGCGGCTACTGCGCAAGAATCTCGGATTCACGATTACCGCGACGGAGATGCTGGCGGTGGCGATCGGCGCCAACAGCACCGTCTTCAGTTGGATAAGCGGCACCATGCTAAGTCCCATTCCGGGAGCGCGTGACGCCGGCGACCTGGTGAGCCTGGTCCGGGCGAGTGGAATCCATCGCCGGTTCCGCCGCTGTCATATCCCGATTATCGCGACCTTCAAGAGCAGAATCACAGCTTGAGTGGATTCCTTGCATACGACCATGACTGGATCACCGTAACCCTTCCGAAGCGCACGGCAGTTGCCTTGGCAGAACGGCTTGGCTGCACCCCTGCTTGCTCCCCCGGTGGACATGGTGGCAAAGGCCCCGTGTACGGTTCAGTCCTCAGTAGAGGCGTTGCCGAAAATGTCCGCATCTAATGCTCCGCTGGCCCTTTGCTGGCACTGAATACCACGATGGAGCCGTATGCGTGGGGACGAAAGTCCGCAAAACCCGCTTCGGCCACACAACGCTCGAGATCGTCGACGCTGTAGATGTGACCACCGCCTCTTTCCGCGCCTTCGCGGATCCATTTGTATTTCATGAGGCCCGAGTTGATGCGGGCAAAGCACATCACCGCCAGCGGCGCTCCGGCTTTCATGGTGCGGCCGATCTCGCGCAGAACGAGTACCACGTCGGAGAAGTGGTTCAGTGATCCTGCGCATATGGCGGCGTCGAACAGGCCAGCCCGGAACGGCAGCGCCTCAACCGTAGCACGGGCGAAGTGCACGTTGGGAATATGCCCCCTTTCGACATAATAGGCACCCCGCCGCAGCATGCTCATGCAGATATCAATGCCAAGAACGGTCTTTGACGCAGAAGCAATGCGTCGCCCGTAGGTTCCCGGGCCGCAGGCCGCGTCCAGAATGACTCCGTCATACGATCCCACAAGGTCGGCGACGTTATGTACCAGCTGTTCTAAAGACGTGCTGTGCCATCCACCATACAGGTTGCACACGGCCGGATACACCCAGGTTTCGTAGACGGATGCCATAAAGTCAAGCAGGGGGCGAGAGTCCTTCTTTCCGACTACGTGCAGGGTTCGGTTCCTGCTCTCTTCGAGGTTGACCAGGTTGAAATCGGGAATCCCGCTGAGGATGGGGTAGGTCCGCGCACAAATATGGCAGGAAAGCCCGTTCGACGACGGTTCCAGACCCTGCTTGCATGCGGGACAGGCGTAGAATCCGCAGGACTGCCGGATCCATTCGTATTCTGCCAGGGGAATGGTTGACTCGATGGCGACTGATCGCGATGCCATGACAAGCCTCCGGTCGATTCAGCGGAGGGCCGACAACAGGTGAAGGGAAAGGCCCTTCGGGGAACGACATGTGCTGTTTAGCACAGCCGTGAGACGGATGCAGTGACCCCAGTCACGCGGCAAGATTCACGTCGTTCTCGCGACGGCCGACCAACGTCCGCAGGCCGGTCTCGATCAATGCACCCTTCAGTGGTCGTTGGTTACTGTTGGCTCAGTTTTTAAAGTCAGCTTTTCATATCCAGCATCCTCAGTTGACGAGAACGCGGGAGTCGACGACCCGGTCCCTGGGCGGGTGGAGTCGCGCTCTACGAAACAAAACCCGGTTCGAGCGGGTGGGCATCCGCTGGTGCCCACCGACGCAAGAGGTTGCGCAAGGGCGCAACTGGCAATCACGATCAGGGAAATGATTCGGGGCCATGCGTTGCTTTCTCTTTCAGGCGGCGCCGCGCAAGTTCGCAATCTTGCTGCAACCCTGAATTGTGAATGGGCCGAGAAAATAGTGGCAACTGACCCATGTGGGGTATGTGGGAGTCCTTGTTCCGCCGATAGACTGTACCAAGCGCACAAATTGAAAGGAATCCGGGGAAGGCAATTCTGGTTTTTCTGATCGTCGCCCCGATCCCAATTATGAGAAAAGTAGTCTGGCTTATTTTGTGCCTGATTGTACTGGAATTTGCTTGTTCCTGGTCAGGGTGGAAGGCCGCACTGGAGCTGGGAGGAATTCACAAGGCCGCTTTGCAGTTGCACGTCCAAAGTCAGAAAATTCTCCCTAATGGCGGATCTAACAGGACTTTGCCGAAACCGGCCAGTTCTGAGGTGGAAGCGGCACGTCAACTTGACGAACAAGGCTGGGCCTTGATTGAGAATGGCCGTGCGATTCGGCACGTTCAGAATGTTTGGCAGATACTGTCGCTCTTAGTAATGGTAGCCATTCTCGCTATCGGATTGCGATCGCTTTGGGTGAGCCAGCGCGAAGCCCAGCGTTGCGAACGGATAGAAGGCGAACTCCGTTCCGAACAGGCGTCGCTCGAACAGCGAATTGAAACACGCACCGCCGAGTTGCAAACCGAGGTGGAAGTGAGGAGCCGGGCCGAGGAACGGAATCGGCGCCAGAAGCGGGTGCTCGAACTTCTGGCCAACGACGCTCCAATGCAAGAGATATTTGCGGAGTTGACAGCCAGTGTGGCGATCCAGCGTCGTTCCTGGGAGTCGGCGATCCATCTTGTGGATGCCGGGAAGAGTTCGCTGCAGTTGATTGCCAGCTCCAACGTTTCTGAGCGGCTTCAGCATTACCTTAATGAAATCGCAGTCTCCTTTCCCGATGCCCCGGAGTGCAAGGCTTGGGTGAGCGGCGAGCCACATTTCATCGAATCAATGACCCAGCAGCACCGTCCCTGGAGCGAGTTCCTGAGTTCGAATGGCATTCGTTCGGCGTGGTCTCTGCCGCTGCTGCCGGGCGGTGAAAAGACGGCAGGCACACTGACCGTCTACTCGCGGCTCTTTGGGGTTCCCGACCGTGAGGATCGGGAGCTTCTGGATTCTGCCGTGCGTCTCGCCTCTCTGGTGGTGGACGTGCGCCGCATGCATCGCGAGTTGTCGCGTAAGGCCTACGAAGATGAACTGACCGGCGTCGCCAATCGTCGCGCAGGGGAAATTCGACTTGAGGATGCGATCGCTCGAGCGCGAAGTCGCAACGAGTCTTTCGCCGTGCTCTTGATCGATCTAGACCGGTTTAAACGCATGAACGATCTCTATGGCCATGCCTGCGGAGATCAGGTATTGTGCGAAGTGGCGAAGCGAATCGCCATGCATCCCGCGGTTAACAAATGCGTGGCCAGAATGGGAGGAGATGAGTTTCTGGCTCTGATTGAGTCCTGTCCCGGCGAGCAGCACGCCCGCGAAACGGCGGCGGACCTGGCGGCCTTGATCAGCGAACCCATGGAATTGGGAGGCAATATTACAACCGTTGGCGCCAGCATTGGAATCGCCATGTTTCCACGCGACGGACAGACTCCGGACGAATTGGAGCGTCGCGCCGATGCGGCAATGTACCAGGCCAAGCGCCGCAGCATCAGCTGGTGCGCTTTCTCTTCCGCAATACGCGAAGAGGTAGACCTGGCGATATCCATCGAAGAGGGGTTGCGCGAGGCACTCGATCCGGAGGCGGGGCGAGGTATGCTCGAAGTCCACTATCAGCCTATTTACCTGGCTGGTGGAGAATTAATGGCTTTTGAGGCACTACTGCGGTTCCGGCATCCCAAAATGGGGGCAATTTCACCGGCCAAGTTTATACCCGTAGCAGAGGAAACCAAGCTGATTATCCCGATGGGCCGCTGGGTGCTACATCAGGTCTGCCAGCAGATCGTGGCCTGGAAACGTGCGGGATACCGTCCGGTGCGGGTTGGAGTGAATATATCGGCGGTCCAGTGGGGACGGGAAGACTTCGTCGAAGAGGTCAGATCGCTGATCGAAGAAAGCGGGGTTTCCGCCAACGCATTGACGCTGGAATTGACCGAGTCGGTGGTGATGCAGAATGCCACTCGCGCGGGAGCCCATATGCGGAAGTTCAAAGAAATGGGGATACGGCTAGCCATGGACGACTTCGGAACAGGCTACTCATCGCTGAGCTACCTGCACCAATTACCATTGGACGTATTGAAGATCGACCGCTCCTTCATTGCACGTCTGGGACAAGTCGACGACAGCAGTGCGATCGTTGAGTCGGTTGTTTCAATGGCGCATCTTCTGGGGATGGTCACCATCGCTGAAGGTGTTGAGACGGAGGCGCAGCAAAGCATGCTGGATGACATGGGGTGCGATGCGGTGCAGGGATTTCTCTTTGCACGACCGATGCCGAGTGCCGAAGCGGCGGCTTTGATCGGCGTTACATCAGCCGAGCGGCGAACTGTCGCCAAAGAGGCTACTCCGATGATGGACCACACACCGACAGAAGCGCTGAATGCTCTTTCTGCTTAAGAACGATTATCCTTTGCAGGTTCATCATTTCTGGATGGCGATAAGGAAGTTGGCGATTTGTTTTTGTCGGCGAGTCGCTTGCCAAAAACCCGGGCGGGCAGGACCATTTTCTATTTGACGTGCATTCCCACTGTCATCGCGTTGCGAGGGCCAGCATGTGCAGCGTGACGCGAGTGCCACGACCGATCTGACTGGTGATCTCTGCTCTGCCGCCGTGAAGCGTCAGGATACTCTCCACGATTGCCAGGCCCAACCCGGTGCCGCCCGATGTCTGGGAGCGCGATGGGTCGACGCGGAAGAAACGATCGAATACTCTGGGCAGCGCTTCGGCGGGAATACCGATGCCGGTGTCGGAGACCTCGATGCGAATCGCGGCGTCCTCGCTAGTGGCCGCCAGCGTCACGGTTCCTCCCGGCGGCGTGTGTGCAATGGCATTCGAGACCAGGTTGCTCACTGCCCGCAACATCAACGAACGATCCAATTCCGCGATGAGCGGTTCGGCCCAATCGTTCACGGCAAGCGATATTCCCGCGTCGGTCGCAAAAGCCTCGTAGTATTCGCGAACCGTGGTCAGCAGCTCGCCGATGTTCACGACCTCGCGATGCAACTTGGTAAAAGGACTCTCCGCGCGGGCCAGGAACAGCAGATCGCCGATCAGCTCGGAGAGGCGCACTGCTTCTTCCAATGAAGACTCCAGCACGTCGCGGTACTCGTCGACCGTCCGCGCGCGGGCGAGAGCCACTTCGGCTTCTCCCCGGATATTGTTGACCGGCGTGCGCAAATCGTGCGCGATGTCGGCCGTGAACCTGGAGATGCGCTCGAAAGATTCTTCAAGCCGCTGCAGCATTTCATTGAATGTCCGGGCCAGCGACGCGAGTTCCGACGGATAGCCTTCCGACCCGATCCGTTCGCGCAGATTGGTCGACGTGATTCTCCGCGCGGTGGCGGCGATCTCTTCGACGGGCCGAATGCCGTGCCGCGCAATCCGGTATCCCACGAGCGGAAAAAGAACAGACGTCGCCAGCAGAATGCCCCAGAACCACATCCGATAACGGGCCAGCAGTTCCTCTTCCTGCGAGACGTCGATGGCGATTTGAACCGTGTCGCTATGAGTCGGCGGAGTGCCAACGGCGACCGTAGCGCTGGTGACCCGGAATGGTCGCCCATGCCTGCCCGCCATCGCAATCGAGCGCTCGGGGCGGCCGCGGGTTCGGCTCGCGAGTTCCGCAAGATCTACCTGTTCTGCCATACCGGGCGTCGTCATGACGGGCACGCCTTTATCGAGGAGGCAAATATAGAACTGCTGATACCGGCGGGCCGCTGACTCGAGCTCAATCTCTTCACGCAGCGCATCCTCGTCGTCAGGCCGCTCCCGCAGCATGGAGCCAAGCACGTGCAGTTTGTCGGCGAGAAACAGCTCTGTGCTTCGCTCCAGTTCTGTCCGCAGCACGATGTAGAGACTCGCCGTGGCCAGAATTACCAGCATCAGGCCCGCCACCGAATAGGCCGCCGACAGCCGGAACGCCAGGGTCCGGCGCAGCCGTGACGCGGCCGTTAGGCTATGACTCGGCTTCGAAGACATAGCCGGCGCCGCGCACCGTGTGAATCAGCTTTAAGGGGAAGGGGTCGTCCACCTTGCTGCGCAGCCTCCGCACGTTGACGTCCACGACGTTCGTGTCGCTGTCGAAGTTCATATCCCAAACCGATTCGGCGATCAGCGTGCGGGACAGCACTTCGCCCGCGCGCCGCGCCAGCAGTGTCAGCAGAAGAAACTCCTTGGAAGTGAGTTCGAGCTTTTGGCCGGCGCGCGTCGCCCGCTGGCGCAGCAGGTCGATCTCAAGATCTGCCATGC
>Ga0181517_10004548_pt1 | contig 12595 bp, 5 predicted proteins | sample PEATcosm2014_Bin_31_FD_119748 | JGI IMG/M metagenome (GOLD analysis project Ga0181517, IMG submission 119748) | Peatland microbial communities from MTU Mesocosm Facility, Houghton, MI, USA - PEATcosm2014_Bin01_30_metaG | ecosystem: Environmental > Terrestrial > Soil > Wetlands > Peat | place... | reverse complement strand
GGAAGATGACGCTCGTCGCGTTGTAGACAAAAATGCAGCTGCCAAAGCCTCACTAACCCACGAGGTTCAACAACGAGATTTCTGTAAGTTATTGATTTTATTGGTCGGGGAGAGAGGATTTGAACCTCCGACCCCCTGGTCCCGAACTGGAGTGGTCACAAATCTAAGTGCTTTCCCTGGTGTCGCTTAGGGGCAGCGAAGACCGTTCTTTCTCCCGCTCAATCGTACCGAGGCTGTCCCGAGCAAAAAGGATGCAACCGAAGGAAGCCTACACGTGAACGAGCCCGCGCTGGATCGCGGTAACGACGGCTTGCGTTCGGTCGTTCACATTCAGGCGCATAAGAATGACGCTTACGTGGCACTTCACTGTGGACTCGGTTATCCCCAGTTCGGTGGCGATCTCCTTGTTGCTCTTGCCGCCTGCAATCAGCGTGAGCACTTCGCGCTCGCGCGCGCTCAACTCGGAGTTGGGAAGGCGGGACGAGAGTGCCTGCGTAATCGGAGGAGGTAGAAAACGTCCACCGGCCTGGACGCGGCGCAAGGCGCTGACAAGCGCTTCGTGCGGCATCCCCTTGATGATGTAGCTTCGGGCACCCGCCGCCAATGCCTGGTGGATGTCTTCGTCGCCCTCATAGGTCGTGAGCACAACGAATTTGGCACCCCGATGGCGGGAGACAAGTATTTTGATCGCTTCCACTCCACTAATCCCGGGCAGGCGCAGATCCATCAGCGTGATGTCGGGGAGATGTTTCTCAAACAGCTCGATCGCTTCTTCGCCGCTGCCGGCCTGGGCAACCGCGGTCATATCGGGCGTAGCCTCGATGATGGCCGAGATCCCGATGCGCATGATCGGATGATCGTCAACCACAAGGACCCGTATTTTGGTTGCCGGCTTCATTTCGTTGTGCTCGTCCATTTCTGTTCTCCGCGCTTTGCCTATGACTCATGCCCCACCACACCTTGAGCGTCACGGCGGGGAATGATCAAAGACGGAGACCACCGGGAGGACATTGCCCTCCTTGTCAAAGAAACTTCGTTTGCGCAAACCACCTTCTGCGGCCGGTTCCCACCAGAATACCCCTTGGCCAAGACCATTGGGGATGGCGCGGACCGCAGCATCGACCGCGGCCAGAAAGTCTCTCTGGCCTTCGGGGCTCTCGAAAAAGTCCGAATGGCGCCCGGCCATTTCGCCGGGCATCCAATTGAAAGCGGCCTCCACAATGATGATTGGGCGGTTATACCGGAGCGCCAGATCGTGGAGATTCGAGCGCAGCGTGGAGATGGATCCATGCCACATCGGATAGTACGAAAGACCGATCACGTCGAATGAGATTTGCCTTGAATTCAACTGATCGAAGAAGGAGACTGCGGTGGCATAGTCGCCGCTGCGATCGATGTGGATCATGATGCGGGGACTGTGCCCATGACCGCTCCCTGCACGCACACCCCTGATACCGGCATTGAGCAGGTCGGCGAAGTTGTCCCAATTTGCAGGGATTTTGCCGTCAGGCCAGAGCATGCCATTTGTGATCTCATTTCCTACCTGGACCATTTCCGGCGGAACGCCCGCGCGGCGAAAGGCAGTGAGAACGTCACGCGAATAGACGAAGACTTGATGGGTAAGCTGGCGGTGATTGAGGTGACTCCACGCTATGGGAATGGGTTGCTTGCCGGGGTCTGCCCAATTGTCGGAGTAGTGGAGATCGAGCAACAGGTGGAAGCCCAATTTCCTGGCGCGCGTGGCGAGAGCCAGGGTGTAGTTGAGATCGTTGGGAAGGTGATCAGGGGCTGCAGCGGGGTCGTGGAAGAGGCGCAGACGAATCCAGTTGTACTGGTGTTCGCGCAGAATGGCGAGCGCATCTTTGGGAATGCCATTCTCCTTGAAGACAACACCATCGTGTTCGCATTGCGCCAGGAATGAGACGTCGGCGCCAATGGCATAGGTCTGTGACAACGCAGCGGGGCAGGCGGCGCTTGCCATCCCGACTACCAACAGAGTTTTGAGAATGGAATGCGCTGTATTCAAAAAGAGCTGAGGTTTGACCGGAGCACCATGCTGTGCATTCGCGCATTGCGCCCCGAGACGCGCATTAGCGGGAGACCCGGCGGAGAGTTTCAACGGTCACCGCCTTCCGGTGTCGATCACAAGTTCGTATTCGGGTACGAGGCGGATGGAGTCCAGCTTTTCAACCTGCTCCCTGCCGGAAAAATCCGTTGGGCCTGGAAGCTCCAAATAGACCGGCGCGTCCTTGCGTAGCGGAAGAATGTGCAATTCAAATTTGCTTGTGCTCTCCTGATCGAGGAATCGGCGCAGCCCGATGGACCACGGCAGGCCGTTGTAGAAATCGTCTGTGAGCAGGCGATGATCCGCGTAAATCCTCGCGACATCGCCCCGGTATATGACCTCGAGGAACAACTCACTCAAGTGAGCCATGTTCGCTGGCGCGACGGTGATCGCCCACTTGGCTGCCTGGGGCAACTCAGATTCGGAAGGGGCCTGAGCAACTCCGCGCTTTCTCCACGAGGAACCGGGCCCTGGTTTAACGGGAGGAGCATCCGCTGCGGATTGAAGAAGGCGATACTCAAGGATTGCACTGCTCTTTTCGGCTGTTGCCGTGAACGAAGCAAGCTGGGCCGAGTTTGCCGCTTGGGACAGTGGGAGGCTGGCCTGCAGGGGGGCGGCCAGCGGAGGTTCGATGTCAAACGCGAACCGAGGCACGTCGCGAGAGCGAAGCCAGATGCGACTCGATTGTGAATCTGGGTCGCCGAAAAAATCCTGCCCCGTAAATAGAAGATGATCTGTACCAGCAATGCGAATCTTCCAGGCATCTTCTGCCTCCTCCTGTTTCAGCAGGACAATACGAAGCTGCCTCCCTTCGCTCGAAACAAGGTCGATCCACGATTTCTCGCCTGGAGTTATTCTGCGCACGTATACCGTACCCGCATCTGTGACCATATCTCCACTGGACGCCTGTACAGTCCGGATGCCGGCGGCATCGAAGGCGAATTCCGCGGGGACTCCGGTGGCCTGGACGAAGTAGACCGTACTTCCAGGGGTGGCCTCGATGCGTGTGAATAGTTGCGCGCTTGCGTAGCGCAGGTTGATGCCGTTGAGGTTCAAGTTGAAGGGCCAGATGAAGTACGCGCCGGATTGCAAATCTACAGGGTGTGAGGGGAGGCGCAGAGTGCCGCCGGGAATTCGGATCTCAAACTGGACGCCCGGGCGCGCAGGCATTGGGTAACCGCGCACATAGTTGTTGACGAAGAGGAACCCCGAATCGCCTTTGGAACGAATCGACGCGCGGGTCACAGTGAAGTCGCTGGGATTCTTCGGCTTGACCTCCGGAGCGTGCACGAGCATTGGCGCAAGGTACGATCCGTAGTCGTCCAGAAAATACTGAAAGACCTTGAGCTTGCGGAAGGATTGACGTTCCTGACCAAACTCCCCGAGTGGCCCCTGAAAGTCGTAGGACTTGATGGGCACATCGTTTGGATAGCCAGTGGCCTGCGATTCCTGAAGCGTGGAAAGCCGGCCGTCGGGATTTTCGCCTCCCTGAAACAAGTAGGTTCCGTAGAGGTTCACGCCCGAGCCAAGAAGCACCGGAAACATGGCCGCGACGTCATCGGGTTGGATGACCGGACGGCGGTGGTACGTATCCTGATTGCCGCCGCCGATCTCCGCGGTGAGATAGGGCAAAGGGTCCGTCATTGAACGCGGGTGAGAGATCGTTCCGGGATTGCCCATCGCAGGACCAATATCGGCGGTCACACGGTCTCGGAAGCGAAATGCGTAGACCTCCTGCGGAGGTAGCTTGCCCTGCGAGCTATCCCAGGGAGCCGCGGGATAACCGCCGAAGACAGGAAGCACCGCGCCATGCGGCACAACAGCGTTGTCCCACCCAGTGACAAAATAGAGCGGCACATCGAGCCCGTTCTTCAGCGCTAGCTCTTTAAGTTTGAGAATATGTTCCTCTCCCGCGCCAGGCCCGCGCTGGGAATACTCATTCTCGAGTTGGATGCCGATGACGGGACCGCCATCTTTCCAAAGCAGGCCATTGAGTTGCTTACCCACCTGCTGATACCAGTGGTCAACCGAGAGAAGATACGCGGGATCGTTCACCCGTGTTGGACCCTGTGCGAGGACCCAGTCCGGCAATCCTCCGTTGCGCACCTCGGCATGGTCCCATGGACCGATGCGGGCAAGCAGCAATAAGCCATGTTTTGAGCACAGCTCGGCAAACGCATGCAGATCGCGCTGTCCCGTCCAGTCGGGTTGTCCCTTTACCTCCTCATGATGGATCCAGATAATATAGGCCGCGACGACGTTCACGCCTGCCGCTTTCATCTTGAGGATCTCTTCTTCCCATTGAGCGCGAGGATAGCGCGAGAAGTGAAACTCTCCCATTACTGGCAACCAGGGAACTCCATTCATTGTGAGATAGCGGCTGTTGAGTCCAATCAGGGCACCGGTTGAGGACTTTGCGGAGCCCAATTCATAGGACGCAGGCGCAGGTTCGGTGAAAGGCGCACTGGCATCGATGCGGATTGAGTTAACATTCTGAGCGTAACCTCGCATTCCTAGAACCAGGAAGCCGAAGACGAAGACGACAAGCAGCGGTCCGACTTTTTGGAAAATGGCGAAGCCAGACGAGTGCCGATACTGAGATAGATGAAGAAAGAACATTGAATATGACTCCGATGTTGCGGATCGTTGCCCGAATCGACGTCTTGATCCGAAACGAGTGAGAAAGACAACTCTAGTCCTTTGTTCTATCGACTCGAATCCGCCTAAAGTCGGAATGATGCAAGAATCCCGAGAGGCTCAGCGAAATCCGTGCGTGGTGCAGGGTATACTGGGCGCCGCCATGAAAACATGCTGTCGAATTGTCGTGTGCCTGCTGTTTTGGATGGCCGCCTGCACCTGCGCATCAGCGGATGGACTTTCGGGCTATACAGAGCGCTTTTGGCAGGCTCCCGACGGACTGCCGGAACAGACGGTTCAGGCCTTTGCCCAGACTGGAGACGGCTTTCTCTGGATCGGCACAACCGGTGGGCTGTTGCGCTTCGATGGTGCGCACTTCACAGTATTCGATCGGCAAAACACTCCCGCCCTGCGAGAGAACAACGTGTTTTGCCTCATGGTGGCGAAGGACGGCACTCTGTGGGCCGGCACAGAAGGGGGCGGAGTGGTTAGCTACGCCCAGGGACAGTTTCGTTCGTGGCCTGGAATTGAAGGAAAGTCATCCGATTTTGTCCGTGTGATCAAGCAGGATAACGACGGCACCATCTGGGCAGGAACCGATGGAGGGTTGCTTCGCCTGACGGGAGACCGTTTCTTACGGATAGACGGTACGGGGACGATTCCCGCTTTGAACGTACATTCCATCTACCGCGACACCGCCGGCCGTCTCTGGGCGGGTGGTTCACGGTTGATTGTCACCGATGGCAATACATCCAGGGTTTACTCGCTCGGCGCCGAATCAAGCCAGAACCAAGTGAAGTCGATTCTGCAGACCAGGGATGGAACGTTGTGGGTCGGGACTGTTTCCGGACTGAACCGGATGCTCCCGGGACAAGATCGATTCGAACGCGTCCCTGGCATCAGCAGCACCGCGCGAGTTCTGCGGCAAACGCCGGACGGAGTGCTCTGGGTTGGCACCATTGGCCAGGGGGTGTTTACGTTGACTGGGGAAAAGCTGGCGCAGATTACCGCGCCCTCCGCGCTCCCCAGCAATACGGTGCTGAACCTATTTGAGGACAAGGAGGGGAATTTCTGGATTGGCACGCAAACGGGGATGGCCCGCCTGACTCGATCCAAGGTGAACATCGTTCCCCTGCCGCAGGCCAACGATTCCGATTTTGAAACCATCTATCGGGATAGCGACGGAAGCTTCTGGATCGGCTCGACGCTCTTGTTTCAAATGCACAACGGCGCTCTGTCTGAGCGCGTGCTGCCGGGCATGCGGGGCATTCACGTTCGCAATATCTATCGCGATCGCTCCGGGGCTCTGTGGGCGGGCACAGATGGAGATGGGGTCTTCCGGTTTGCAGGCTCTAAGGCTACCCGTTGGACTACTCGAGAAGGGTTGTCCAACAACTTTATTCGGGCCATGACGCAGGACCGGGACAAGAGCATGTGGGTCGCCACCGATAACGGCCTGAACCACCTGATTGACGATCACGCGCGTGTGCGGATTGTCGGCTACGAGATGGAGCAAGGGCTGGCCTATAACAGTACCCGATGTCTCCTTGAGGACAAACGCGGCGATCTTTGGATCGGCACGGACAGAGGTGTAAGTCACATTCACGACGGGGTCTTCGTCCGGGATGCCGCGACCGCAGCGATGGCCCAGATGAAGGTCTGGGCTGTTCACGAAGACTCCGATGGTGGCCTCTGGTTCGGGACGCGCAACAATGGGCTTTTCAGGTTCCGATCGGGCGTTCTTGCTCATTTCACCACGATGGACGGCCTGGCAAGCAACGCCATCTACGACATCCTCGAGGATAGCGGCGGCCACTTATGGATGAGCGGACCTAACGGCATCTCGATGGTGAATCGGGCGCAGCTTGACGCCCAGGCAGGAGGGCAAACACGCCAGATTGCGCCGACGTTTTACTCCATCGCGGAGATGGCAGCTAATACCGAGATCTATGGCGGTACCGAATCGTCGGGTTGCATCACCGCAGCCGGCGATGTGTGGTTTCCCAGCAATAGGGGACCAATCCACATTCTTCCCTTTCAGCAGTCCTCGCTTTCGGCGCCCCCACTGCGCATCGAACAGATCCTGGCAGACGGACGACCTGTCCCAATGACCGGGCCCGTCATCCTGCAGCCGGGCAACAGCCGTTTGCAATTCACATTCGAGCCGATCCAGCTGCGCTCCCAGGATGGACTGCGCTTCAGATACATGCTGGCTGGATTCGATAGGGAATATGGCCCAGCCACTGCATCACGAACTGCCGACTACACGAATCTGCCGCCGGGGAAATACACGTTTCGCGTGCGGACATTCGAGGTGAGCAATCCCGACGCTGTGACGGAAGCATCGGTGGAAGTCGAACAACGCCCTTTCTTTTACCGTACATGGTGGTTCAGTTCGACGTGCCTGGCTTTGGTGCTGCTGTTGATTTATGCGATCTATCAGTATCGAGTGCGCCATGTGAGGGCTCGCTTCGAGGCAGTTCTCGAAGAGCGCAGCAGGCTGGCTCGCGAGATGCACGACACCGTCATTCAGGGTTGCACCGGAGTTTCCGCCTTGCTTGAGGCAGTGGCGATGGAGGAGGAGAACGAACGCGCGGAAACTGGCCTGCTGGACGTTGCGCGGCACCAGTTGCGCGGCACGATTGCAGAAGCTCGCGAAGCGGTGTGGAATCTTCGCCACGAAGACGAAGGCCCCGAGGTTCTTTCAACGAGGATTGAAGCTATGGCATCGCAAGTCGGCGCTGAATTCCACCTTCCGGTCACTTTTGCAGCAAGCGGCACGCCGTTTGGGGTCAGCGCTCCCATGGCACACGATCTGCTGATGATTGCCCGCGAAGCAGTGTGCAACGCGGCTCTTCATGGGCAGCCGTCGCAAATCGACGTCGGCATGGAATTCACCGGCCGCGAGCTTGTTCTAACGGTTTCCGATGATGGCTGTGGCTTCGACCCCCGGCAGGGGGAGTCGCAAAACGACCATCATTTTGGACTCAAAGGGATGCGCGAGAGGGCGAACCGTTGGGGTGGGAAGTTCCGGCTGACAAGTGCGCCCGGCAGTGGCGCGCGGGTTGAGGCGCGTTTGACGCGGCGAGCTTGAACGGGCTTCTTGGTCCATTGGAGTTTTGGCCCGTCGCAGCCAATTCAGGTCGGTCTCTCAGTACCCATCATGGAATCGCCGGGGAGGCATGCACACTCCTGCTGGCCTGGAGGGCCGCATCCCTCTGTGTCTCCCGATAGGGCTTGCTTTCCGCGTACAGCGTCAGGCGGGAACGAATGGCAACGGCGAGCGACTTTTCGTTGCGCTGACTGGCGAGAGCCAGGGCCTGCGAGGCAAGCTCGGTGGCGCGAGCGAAATCGCCTTCCTCCGCGTGCACTGCGGCCAAAACATCCAGTGAGTTCGGATCGCCCGCGGGATCCTGGGCGGTTGCCTCCTCGGCAAGCTGCTCGGCTTCCGCCCCATTCCGCACCGCTGAATCGGGCGCCGTGGCAAGCAGCCATGCTGTGCCCAACATGGCACTCGTTCGGCCAGAATCGATCTCCAGCGCCTTCCGCCAATGCTCCAAGGCTCCTGACCAGTTGCCCAGTGCCTCGAGTGCGCTTGCAAGCGATTCCTCGGCCGGGGCGAATCCCGGTTTGATTGCGATCGCCGTCTGCAGTTCCCGGACGGCCTCTTGCGCTCGTCCTTGTTCGAGCAGAAACTTGCCCATCACAAGATGGTTCTCAAGCCACCGGGGATTGATGCGAATCGAATGGCGAAGGTGCTCGAAGGCCTGCTCGGTCTCACCTTCGACATAGAGCGAGACGCCCAACCCGTTCTGCACCTTGGCATCCTCCGCGTCGATGGCCGCAGCCTTCCTCCATGCCGTGAGAGCCTCACGATTCTTGCCTTGCTCTTCAAAATGCGTGGCCTCGTCGATCAGCTTGTACAGCTCAACGGCCGGAACCTGGATCTCCTCAATGCCATCTCCGGCGGTATTAACGAATTCGGGAAGGTTCACGGCACGATTCGCGGCGGTAGCGTCATCGATCAGAATGGCGGGGCTGGAGTTGCCCTCTTCGTCGAGATGGGTGAGAAACATCTGCGTATAGGGCGACCGGGCCTTCGATGAGAAGACAAGCCAGCGGCCGTTGGGAGAGAAGCTGTGCCATGAGTTCATCAGCGATGTATTCGCGCGCAGACGCCTCGCCTCGCCGCCGGCAAGCGGGACGATGTAGAGCTGGCTATCGGGCCGCATCAGCTGTCCGTTGCGGCATTGCACGAAGACCACCCACTTGCCATCGGGCGAGACCTTGGGAAAGTTGTTGCTCATCCCGTTTTTCGAGGCTCCTGTAATCGGCTCCGGTGTTCCTCCGCGTCCGTTGTTGAACGGAATCCGGTAAAGGTCGTACTGGATCTGCGTCTCATTTTGATCGTTGGCGTGCAACGCAGGCTTTTGGCCCGGCCGATAGGGATCGCGCGCTTCGGCTCGCGCAAAGACGATTGTCTTCCCGTCAGGGGACCATACGCCGTCGGTCTGCACATAGCGGGAATCATCTGCCCCCGGCAGCAGCTCACGCTTCCCGGTTGCCCGGTCGTACCACTCCAGAATCCCGCGGGTTGGAAAGAAGACCTGCAGAAACCTGTAGTCCTTGAAGTTGGTGATGAAGTAAGTGCTGGGCACATCAAGGGACGGCGGGGCAAACGTGCTGACAACGTAGCGTCCGTCGGGGGAGACCTGCGACATGAATCCCACCCGCGTTTTGCCTGGTTCACCGTCCTTGTTCCACTGGATGACGTCCTTGCTCCGGATGAAGATGCGACGCTGAACCGGAACGAGGGCGTACAGGCCCTTGTCGTTTGCCGGACCATCCACGTCGATGCCCATCTCTTTGCCATCACGGGAAAATGAGTGGCAATTTGCGCAGGTGGGCATGCCCCTCAGCACCGTGCGGCTCTCCGCCTGCCGGATGTCGCGTAGCCTCCAGCGAATAAGATGGATGGCCGCTGGCGAAAGAGGCTGCACTGTGCCGTTCGCTCCTGCGCTGGGCATGAGCGGAACGTCGCGGTAGAAGATGGGCGCATCCACCGGATCGGTTGAGGTGGTAAACGACATCTTCGCAACGGAAACTACGGTCTGGCCGCGATAGCCGGTAATCGTTACCGTAGCCGGTTTGGCCGTCGAGCGCGCCTGAATAGTCTTCCAGGTTTCCGCATCGGGAGTCCACGTCCAGGATGCCGCCTGCTGCGGCGTCAGTTGCGGCGGTTCGTTGGTATTGCCGACCGCCTCAGGATCGATGGCGCCGATGCGCATCCTCTCGCCCTTTGCCTGAACGTGGATCGAGGACGGCTGGTCTGCGAATGCCAGATCGATGGTCCAGGTTGACGCAGGGCCATCCCGCCAAAGGAACGTGGGGGGGGTGATGCCGGGAGGGAAGATGGAGCCGTCTTCGGGGTAGTCGATGGAGATGGGCCACAGGGTGGCTTTGGATTGAGTGGCAGAGACGGGGGTTGAGCCGGTCTGGGCCTGTCCGCGAACATTGCGAACGGGAAGGAAGGAAGCTGAAACAAGAATTGCGGCGAGGACGAGGAAAGCGACAGGGACGAGGCGCCCGGATCCACGCGAAGACCGGGAACCCTGATCGAGCATAAATCCCTCCCCAAGAGCCACGCTCGAAGGCGGTTCTCGAAATACCGCGATAGCTGTGACCAATGTCCACTTTACTTGTTGCGGCAGACGTAGGTCGCGGCCTACTGAACATATCGATTGCAGCAGCGTCCAAAATGAGGAAGGCCCGGGCAGCGATGTGATCGCCGCCCAGGCCATTTTGAAGCGTCGGTTAGAAGGTCAGTTTCAGTGAGGCCTGGCCGACACGAGTGGTGTTGGAGGTGCCACCCAAGCCGCCGTTGCCGCCGTTGATTTGTGAAGGACCTCCGCCCGAATCACCCGGCTGGGCGTATGGATTCGCCATGATCGGGTGGTTGGTTGCGTTGAAGAAGTCGAAACGGGCTGTGAGCTTGTACCGTTCCAGGATTGAGAAGTTCTTCATCAGCCCCGCGTCCACGTTGAAGCCGGGAGGTCCTTGCATCACGTTGCGGGCGCTATCGCCGAAGGTTCCGTCATGACGTGTGGTGAACGCGGCCGGGTTGAAGTATTCCGTCACCCAGTGCGACCGCCCGCCTTGACGTACGTTGAGAGGGATTCCTGGGACGCGGTCTGCCCGGTCGGACGCGCAGTCCTCGATGCAGCCGCTGCCTTTGCCCAGTTCGCCATAGGCAGCATTATCGTTGCCCGGATTCACGCTGAACGGCGTCCCCGACTGCCAGCTGATGATCGGGCTTATCTCCCAACCTCCAAGCGCTTCCTGTAGCAGCAGACTCTGCCCTTTCAGCGCCGGTGTGGTGTAAATGAAGTTGCTTTTCCACACGAAGGGGATATTCGTATTCGAGATGCCGCGACTCCAGCTCAGGTTGCGGGGGTTGTTCATCTCGTCGCCGTTGGAGAGGTTGGCCACGCTGGCCACGTCAATCGACTTCGACCAGGTAAAGCTGGATTGCGCCTGGAGACCGTGAGAGAGATGCCTCTGGACGAAGGCCTGCAGTGAGTGGTAGCTGGCCGTTGCCTGGCTGTCGTACTCCAGAATGCCCTCGAAGTTTGAGTACGGAGCAACAGGCCCTTGAAGAGCGCCACTCTTCAGGTTTGCTGCCGTGGGGAGCGCGCAGTTGGGATTGTTGTAGAAGGTGCAGTAGCTGTAGCTGGCAATGTTGTCATCCTGCACATAGCTCTGGTGATACGACTCGCTCCCGACATAGGCCAGGCGAATCGCCGTCACCGAATCGATCTGTTGTTCCACCGAGACATTCCAGCCCTCGGTTATCGGCGCCCTGAATTGCCGGCTGAAGGAGGCTCCCAAACTGACTGGAAGCGGAACAACAGAGTTGAGCGGCGCTTTGTAGTTGGGGGTGGCCCATGGAATCTTGCCGGCGCCGGTACCGAACGGAGAGCCGTTGGGCGTATTGAACGACGACGTTGCCCATGGATTTTCGAAGTTTTCGTATCCGGTTATCGTTTGGCCGGTGTTTGGAATGCAGGCTTCTTCTGCGCCGCAGATAGGCGTATTTGAGGGCGCATTCGGCGTGAATGTCGGAGCAAACGGCGCCAGATCGACAGTGTGGTTGTAATTGGAGTATGCCACCGGAGCGCTGAACAATCCGAAGCCGGCGTGGAACGAGGTACGCGGCAGATTCTTCGGCTGATAGGCCACGCCGACGCGGGGCTCAAAGATGTGGTAGTTGGCGGGGCGAAGTCCGGCAGTCATATTGGTGTCGCCGGGGTAAATTAGTCCTTGTGGCGCACCGGCGAAGATGAAGCTCTGCTGGCCTGGCACGAAAGCTGCACCACGGCCTCCGACCTCAGCCGGCGGCAGGTCCGGATCCCAGCGCAAGCCAAGGGTAAGGGTCAGGCCGGGCTTCACACGGTATTCGTCGTTGACGTACGGATCGATCAGATATCCCTGGACGTCGGACAGTTCGCCCGCTCCCTGCTCGAATCCTGACATATAACCGAGCAGCCAGTCTGCCTCATTGTTACCGGTATAGCCGCCACCGAAGCTGATAATGGCGTCTTGCGGATACTGGGTTGATTCGACCGCCCGTTGATGGATCAGATCGATGCCCGCTGAGATGGTGTGGCGATGCACAGTCTTGATCAGCGTGTCAGAGAAGCCGAGGGTTCCACGGACTTCGGCCGAAGGCTCAGTCCAGCCGCCGTTGGCACCGCCGAAGCCTGCGCCTTCCATATAGCAGGCCGGTTCGACGATATTGATGAAGCGCGACCAGCACAACTTTTTGCCATTCGTGTCAACAACCGCGGTCGCATTATGCAAGCTCTGCTGGGTCCAGAAAGCTGAGACCGTGTT
>Ga0181517_10004547_pt1 | contig 12596 bp, 8 predicted proteins | sample PEATcosm2014_Bin_31_FD_119748 | JGI IMG/M metagenome (GOLD analysis project Ga0181517, IMG submission 119748) | Peatland microbial communities from MTU Mesocosm Facility, Houghton, MI, USA - PEATcosm2014_Bin01_30_metaG | ecosystem: Environmental > Terrestrial > Soil > Wetlands > Peat | place... | reverse complement strand
TCGAATTGCTTCTGCTTCTCCGCGTCGATCTCCGAGGCCGTCCTAATCTTGAAGTCGGGCGGCGCGGCGGGCGAAGCCAGGGCCTGCTGCTTGAGCTGATCGAGCCCTTCATCGCTGCCGTGGAACACGGTGTACAGGTTCTTCAGGTAGGCGTCCACCTTGGTGCGGACCGCGGCATCGGCGATTCCGCCCTTGGCCGGATCCATGGCCGCCCCGCGGGCCACATAATAGATGCCTTCCGACCGCTTCCCCGCATTTTGCTGCTGGATGATCGCGAGGCCCAGGTTGTAGGCGATCCAGCCGTCGTCCGGATGGTCCTTGAGCGCCTGCCGGAAGGCCTGTTCGGCGGCGGGGAAGTCCTTCTTCGCGTAAGCTTGGCTCCCCGGATACATCGCCACGTAGACCAGGGTCGCCGCAGCGGCCTGCTCCGTTTGGGTTCGGGCCTGCAGCCAATCCGCGTCGCTCACGGTCGGCGCCTTGTTTGCCGCGGCGAAATACACCGGAACATACGCCAGAAGTTCCTTGGCTCCCTTCTCGCCGATAGCAAGTTGGGCGGGCGTGGGATCCTTGACCGCCGGCGTGCTCGCCGTAATCGCGTAGAGCGCCTGCACGATGTTCGCCGGCTCCTTCAGGGTGGCTTTCAGATCCTTGGCCTGCAGTTGAGCGCCGTATTCCAAGACCTTGTCCGGCTGCTGCGGCCTCATGTTAAAGTACGCCTGCATGAAGTAGAATAGCCGGTCGTCTTTGTAATCCGATTCCGGATACTTTTGCGCCCAGGTGTTCAGGTCCGTCACCAGCTTTGGGAAATTCTTTAGGGACAGGTCCTTGATGGCTTCGTTGGCGATGTCGTACTCGCCCGTATCCTTGGGCTTCTTTTCCGGCTGGGCCGCCGGCTGGGCCGCCGCCTGGCCGGCTTGCGCCTGCTGATCCGCCGGCGACTGCGCGCTGGCGTGCCTGGCCGTCCCCGCCATGAGGACGAAACCCAGTGCGGCCGCGGCCGCTATCCCAGTCAACGTTCTAATAAAGTTCTGCACCTACGCCTCCTGCCTATACCCACCACTCAATGAATGGGCTGCTGAACCAATTCGCGACTTCGGCGCTCCGCCGGCCGGCCATGCCGCATCGGCTGACACTTGCGGAGTATAGCCGAACCACCATCATGGCGCAACCTATTCGACACCGTTTCGAAACGCCGGGTTCCGAACCACAAATAATAGCAGATCAACGCTATGCTGGAAGACTCCCGTCATGCGATACCTCGATCTGGCGATTATTCTGGTCTACCTGGCCGGAATCACCTGGTTTGGCGCCCGGTTCCGCCACGGCCAGAGAAGCCTGCGGGACTACTTCCTGGGCGGCCGTTCGGCCCCCTGGTGGGCTATCGGTCTCTCCATCGTCTCGGCGGAAACCAGCACGCTCACCATCATCAGCACGCCGGCCCTGGCCTTTGCCGGCAACCTCGGGTTCCTGCAACTGGTAGCCGGCTACCTGCTGGGCAGGATTGTGATTTCGGCCCTCCTTCTGCCCCACTATTTCCGCGGCGAGCTGTTTACCGCCTACGAATTGATGCGCCGCCGGTTCGGCGAGCGGATTCGCAAGCTCACGGCCTGCATTTTTCTGGTGACGCGCGCCCTGGCGGAGGGGGTACGGGTGGCGGCCATCGCCATCGTGGTTTCGGTGGTGCTGGGAGTCGGGCAGACCGCCGCTATCGTCCTCATCGTAGCCCTGACCTTTTTCTATACCTTCGAAGGCGGCATGACGGCGGTCATCTGGACCGACGTGATTCAGATGAGTCTCTGCGTGTCCGGCGCGCTGGTCGCCTTCTTCGTCCTGCTGGGCCGCATCCCCGGCGGCTGGGCGCACGTCGCGGCGGTGGCGGGGGCGGCCCACAAACTCACCGTGTTCGATTTCCGGTTTGCGCCCACCATGGAGTTCTTCTCGCGAAAATACACTTTCTGGGCGGGACTGATCGGAGGATGCTTCCTCACCACCGCCAGCCATGGGACCGACCAGCTCATGGTGCAGCGCCTGCTGGCCGCGCGCAATGAAGCCCAGAGCCGCGCGGCGCTCCTCGCCAGTTGGGCGGTCATCGCGTTCCAGTTCACCCTATTCCTTTTGATCGGCGTGGCTCTCTACGTGTTCTACCAGGACGGCAATATCACCCCGCCGGCCAGGCTCGACCAGGTCTATCCGCGTTTCATCTGGAACAGCCTGCCGCCGGGCGTGGCGGGCCTGGCGGTAGCGGCCATCCTGGCGGCCGCCATGGCCAACCTCAGCGCCGCGCTCAACTCGCTTTCCTCCACTACCGTGGTGGATTTCTTTCGCGCGCGGGAGCCAGGGGTGAAGGAATCGCGCTCGCTGGCGCTGGCGCGCATCGCCACCGTGGCGTGGGGCCTGGTATTGCTTCCCATCGCCATCCAGGCGAGCCATTCGCAATCCGTGCTGGAGACCGGGCTTACCATCGCGTCCATTCCGTCGGGCGTATTGCTGGGAGTGTTCCTGCTCGGCGTGCTTACCCGGAAGCCGCGCGAGGGCGCCGCCATGGCTGGCGTGGCGGCGGGCCTCGGCGCCGTTCTTTTTGTTGTCTTTGCCACCGGCATCGCGTTCACATGGTACGTGCCCATCGGCGCGCTGGCTACTTTTCTCGCGGCGTTGGCGGCGTCGTGGTGTGGGACAGACGATCGGTTTCCGGCGTCTGTCGATTCCGGGGCGCCCGTCGCGCCTGACAGACGACGGAAACCGATCGTCTGTCCCACCCCGCGCAAGTAAGACTGGTTGAAATGACATGACGAAATCCGGTGAAATCGAACTAAAACGCGTCCTGGGTCCTTGGGCGGCGGCTTCCATCGTGGTCGGTACCATGATCGGCAGCGGCATTTTCCTGGTGCCGCGCACCATGATTAACGGCGTGGGAACCGCCAACCTGGTGGCGGCGGTGTGGATCGTGGGCGGCCTGCTCTCGCTGGCCGGGGCGCTTAGCTATGCCGAACTCGCAGCCGCGCTTCCCGAGGCTGGAGGCGAATACGCTTATCTTCGCGAGGCCTATGGCCCGTTGTGGGGGTTTTTGTACAGTTGGACACAAATGTGGGTCGCCAAAAGCGGCTCTATCGCCACGCTTGCCACGGGATTTTTCGTTTATTTGGCGAATTTCTTTCCGGCGCTGGAAAAAACTCTTTATGCGCTGCCGCTGCCCCTTGGTCCGCACGGCGGACCGCTCGAGCTCCGTTACGGGCAGTTATTGGCCATTGCGCTCATCCTGTTGCTGGGATGGTTGAATTATCACGGGGTGAAAGCCGGCGGTGATGTGCAGGTGGCGGTCACTGTATTAAAACTCGCACTCATCGCCTTTATAATCGTCGCGGGCCTGGCGTTCGGGCAGGCCCACTCGCCCTCGCCGGCGCCGGTGGCCGCTTTGCCGTTCGCGGGTTTCATCGCCGCGCTGGTGGCCGCGCTCTGGGCCTACGACGGATGGAACAACGTGAGCATGGCGGCCGGCGAGGTCCGCGACCCCCAGCGCAATTTGCCGCGCGCCCTCATCTGGGGCACGGCTGGAGTAATCGCTATTTATCTGCTGGCCAGCAGCGCGTATTTTCACGTCCTCTCCGCCTCCGAAGTGGGCTCCAGCGAGCGCGTGGCAGCGGAAATGATGCGCCGCATTTTCGGCGGCTCGGGCGCGGCCGCGGTCTCGGTGGCGGCCATGATCAGCATCTTCGCCGCGCTCAATGGTTCCATTCTCTCGGGCTCGCGCGTGCCTTACGCCGCCGCGCGGGAAGGCTATTTTTTCCGCGCTGTCGCGCGCGTCTCGCCAAAGTATCACACTCCCGGCGTCTCCATTCTGGCTTTGTGCGCATGGGCCGCCTTGCTCGCGCTCTCCGGCAAATACGACGATCTTTTTAATATGGTGATCTTCGCTAGCTGGATTCTATATGGCATGACCGCGGCGGCGGTGCTGGTTTTGCGGAAAAAGCGGCCCGATTTACCCCGTCCTTATCGCACCCTCGGTTACCCGGTCGTCCCGGTTTTGTTTATTCTGGCCTCGCTGGTACTGATTTGCGCCACCGCCGTGCAGCGCCCGCGGGAGTCTGCGATAGGAGTTTGCCTGATTGTTCTAGGAGTACCATTCTATTTCTACTGGAAGAGGCGTAGTCAGCCCGCAATTTAGTCCATCCGTACTACTGGGACTGAAGTACCAAAACATACTCCTAATGTAAATAAATATAAATAAACTCTTGTAAATGTTTATTGATAGAGCGAAAATCGGGGTGTATAGAGGGCAAATGACAACGAGGAGCGCCGGGCCATGGACGTCAGCAAGATTCTTACTGAGCTGAGGGATGAAAGGCAACAGATTGAAGAAGCGATCCTGAGCTTGGAGCGGCTGGCGCGTGGCCGTGGCAGGCGGCGTGGCCGGCCCCCCGCCTGGATGTCGGAGATCGCCACCAAGCAGCGCGGTCGTCCGCCCGGGAGTAAGAACAAGACCGCCAGCGCCGACGCGTTGCCCAAGACCACGGCGGTAGCGTAACAAATCCCACGACAATTCATAAAGGCCGGGGACCCGCAACGGTTCCCGGCCTTTTGTATCTCAGCAGTCACGTTCCGACGCCACGCTATAACTGCCGCGGCGCTTCACCGAGTTTGACCTTGACATCCACCTTCCGGCCGCCGCGATACACGGTCAGGGCCAGAATATCGCCGCCGCGCTTGCGGCTCAGCGCGCGCTGCAGCGCATCGTTGCTCGTCACCGGCTGTCCCTCGACCGCCATAATCAAATCGCCGCCTATGCCGATCTGGTAAGTCCAGTCCACCGTCACCAGGCGGGTGGGCCCGTGCAGGCCCGCCTCATCGGCGGCCGATCCGGTCTCCACCTGCTGGATGAGCAAGCCTCCTTCGCGGGGCAGATTCAGTTGTTCGGCCAGGTCGCCGTCGACGAGCAGCACACGGACGCCGATGGGCGCGGGGCGCGAGATGTTGCCGCTCCGCTCGAACTCTTCGAGCATCGCCTTGGCCCGGCCGATGGGCAGCGCGAATCCGATTCCGATGTTACCCTGCGGGCCGTAGATGGCCGTGTTGATCCCGATTACAGCGCAGTGGGAATCGAGCAGCGGGCCGCCGCTGTTACCGGGGTTGATGGCCGCGTCGGTCTGGATCATGCCTTCCATGCGCCCGCCTTCTTCGGTCTGAATGCTGCGGTCGAGAGAGCTGACCACTCCGGTGGTCAGGGTGCCGCCGAACTGCCCGAAAGGATTGCCGATGGCCAGGACTTTTTGTCCCACCACCAGCGCATCGGAGCTTCCCAGTGGCAACGTCGGCAGCTTGCGCTCGGCGTCGATTTTGAGCAGCGCCAGGTCTGAACGCGCATCGAGTCCCAGCACGTGCGCGCGATAGACCTTCTTGTCGGTCAGTGTGACGGTCACCTCCCGCGCGCCTTTCACCACGTGAGAGTCGGTGAGTATCTCGCCGCTCTGCTTGATGATGAACCCCGAGCCAGCGCCCTCCGCCGGGTAGGCGCCAAAGATCCAATCCTGCTGATAGACCTTGGAGGTTATGTTGACCGTGGCATCGCGCGCGCTCTTGTATATGTCGATGTTATTCTGCTCGTCGGGAGTGTAGGCCGTGGCGGCGGAGGCGGGTTCGGACCACAGCGGCCCCGCGCCCCTGCTCCTCAGCCCGCGGCCGATATCCCAAGGCGGTCCGGAAGTGACGTACAAAAAACCGGCCACCAGAATGGCAGCCCCGAGCAATGGTCGCAACGCTTTCATGATTCGATGCTCCGCAGCGCATCATATACCATCCGGGTCTGCCGCAACGTGCTCTCCTTCTCCCCGGATGTATCTATGACGAAATGCGCGTATTTTCGTTTTTCCTCGAGCGGCGCCTGGCGGCGCAGCCGGGCCCGCACGTCCGCCTCGACCGCGCCGGGCCGGCGCATGGCCCTCTCCAACTGCCGCTCTTCGTCGCACGTCACCAGGATGACCCGGTCGAAGCGCCTGTAACTGCCGTTTTCGATGAGGATGGCGGCTTCCACCACGGCGATGCCATGCGGCTGCGCGGCGGCGAACTCCGCAATCAGGCTTTCCTCCCGGCGTACCACCGGCGGATGCACCAGGTGGTTGAGCCTGGCCAGTTTCCGGGGATCCGCGAAGGCCCGCGCGGCCAGCTTCGCGCGGTCGATCCGGCCGCCGGCATCCAGAATTTCCGGACCGAACTCGCCCACCACGCCGTCGTACGCCTCCGCTCCGGGCTCGAGCACGGCGTGTCCCAGGTCGTCGGCCGCGATCAACAGGCACCCCAGGGCAGCCAGGGCTTCGCCCACGAAGGTCTTGCCGCTGGCCAGGCCGCCGGTAAGGCCGACCCTCAACATGCCGCGGCCCGGCGCTCGGCCGCCGCCACGGTGTTGGCCATGAGCATGGCGACGGTGAGCAGCCCCACTCCTCCGGGCACGGGCGTATAGGCGCCGGCTTTGAGGACCACGTCGACAGGATCCACGTCGCCCACCAGCACGCTGCCCCTTTTATCGAATATCGCCAGTTTTTCCGGAGAATTCCGGAAAATGCGCGCCACATCCGCGCGCGAATCGAGGCGATTCATACCCACGTCGATTACCGTGGCGCCGGTTTTGATGTATTCGCCCGTAATCATGGCCGCGCGTCCGATGGCCGCCACCAGAATATCCGCCTCCCGGCACACCGCCGGCAGGTCGGGCGTCCTGGAATGGCAGATGGTCACGGTGGCGTGCTCGTGCAGCAGCATCAGCGCCGCCGGTTTCCCCACGATGTCGCTGCGGCCCACTATTACCGCGCGCTTCCCGGAAATGGCCATGCCATTACGCTTGAGAAGCTCGATAATGCCCGCCGGAGTACATGCGCGCGGTCCCGGCAGCGCCGCCACCAGCTTGCCCACATTGCACGGGTGGAACCCGTCCACGTCTTTTTCTGGCGCAACAGCCATAAGAATGCGCTTGGAATCCACCTGCGGGGGCAGGGGAAGCTGCACCAGAACGCCGTCGATATCCGCGCGAGCGTTCAGCCGCTCCACCAGCGCCAGCAACTCTTCGGTGGCGATGCTATCGGCCGGGGTGAGGGTTTCCGAGTAGATCCCCAACTCCTCACAGGACTTTACCTTGTTACGAACGTAGATTTCGGAAGCTGGATGACGACCGGCCAAAACTACGGCGAGCCCCGGCGGGCGCCCCTTGGCGGCCAGCGCGGCGACGCGCGGTTTGAGTTCGGCGAGAATCTCATCGCGAACCCGATTTCCGTCGAGAATGCGCGGCATTCTCTTCAATGATAGCGTGCGCTGGAGAGTGCGAGGCTCGGGAGGAAACCATTGCCGCGGAGCCGCGAAGGACTCGAGAGAATAGGATGCCACCGGCGCGCGCCACGGAGCTCGTTTTCTCCCGGTATTCTCAGCGTCTCGGCGTCTCCGCGTCAAAGGGCCGCCAGGGACGGATCGCGGTTAATCGACTCGCTGCGCGGCCGTCTTCTCTCTGACAGAGTAAAATGGTATTTGCAGGCTGCCCACGGCGCCGAGACCTTACATGATCGTTGATACCATCCTGGCCAAACTATTTGGCACCAAGACCGAGCGCGAGATCAAGGCCATGCTGCCCACGGTGGCGGCCATCAACGAGCTCGAGCCGGCCATGCGCCAGTTGTCGGATATCGATCTGGCCGCCAAGACCATCGAGTTCCGCGAGAAAATCGCCCGCGGCGCGACTCTCGACGACCTGCTCGTTGAAGCTTTCGCGGTGGTCCGCGAAGCCGGCCGCCGCTTCCTCAACATGCGCCATTTCGACGTGCAGTTGATCGGCGGCATGGTGCTGCACAAGGGCAAGATCGCCGAGATGAAGACCGGCGAAGGCAAGACGCTGGTGGCCACCCTGCCCTGCTACCTGAACTCGCTCGATGGTAAGGGCGTCCACGTCGTCACGGTCAACGATTACCTGGCCAAGCGCGACTCGGAGTGGATGGGCCGCATCTATAGGGCTTTGGGCCTGCAAGTCGGCGTGATCGTGCACGACCTCGACGACGACGAGCGCCAGAACGCTTACAACGCCGATATCACGTACGGCACCAACAACGAGTTCGGCTTCGACTACCTGCGCGACAACATGAAGTTCCGCCTGGAGGATTGCGTCCAGCGGCCCTTCAACTTCGGCATCGTCGATGAAGTGGACTCCATCCTCATCGACGAAGCGCGCACCCCGCTCATCATCTCCGGCCCTAGCGAGGAATCCACCGACAAGTACTACAAGGTCAACCGCATCATCCCCCGGTTGCAGCGCGGCGAGGAAATCGAGGGCAAGGAGCCGGGCGAAAAGTACACCACCGGCGACTATACCATCGACGAGAAGCATCGCTCCGCCGCCCTCACCGAAGAGGGCTCCTTCAAGGTGGAAAAGCTGCTCGGCATGCCGGGCCTGTTCGAGGCCGCCAATTTGGAAAGCTGGACCATCCGCCACCACGTGGAGCAGGCCCTGCGCGCTCACGTCCTGTACCAGCTCGACAAGGACTACGTGGTGACCAAGGATGGCGAAGATGGCCCCGAAGTGGTGATTGTCGACGAGTTCACCGGCCGCCTGATGCCCGGCCGCCGCTGGTCCGACGGGCTGCACCAGGCCGTGGAAGCCAAGGAAAACGTCAAGATCCAGCGCGAAAACCAGACCCTCGCCACCATCACCTTCCAGAATTATTTCCGCATGTACAAGAAGTTATCCGGCATGACCGGTACGGCGGAAACCGAAGCGGCCGAGTTCCAGAAGATCTACAACCTCGATGTCACGGTGGTCCCCACCAACCGCGCCCTGATCCGAAGAGAGTTTCAGGACGTGGTGTTCCGCACCGAGGAGGAGAAGTTCCGCAACGCCGCCAAGGAGATCAAGCGGCTCCACGAAACCGGCCAGCCGGTGCTGGTGGGCACCATCTCCGTCGAGAAATCGGAGAAGCTCTCCGGCATCCTCAAACGCATGGGCGTGCGACACGAAGTCCTGAACGCCAAGAATCACGAGCGCGAGGCGGTGATCGTGGCGCAGGCCGGGCGCAAGAGCGCGGTCACGGTCTCCACCAACATGGCCGGCCGCGGCACCGACATTCTGCTGGGCGGCAATCCGGAGTTCATGACCAAGGACGCCTGCCTGAAGGAAAAGGTGGCCGAGCGGCTGGCCGAAGCGGACGTGAAGTACGTGGGCGACGAGACCTTCAACTACTTCTCGCACCACGACCAGTTCTACCGGGTCCGCCGCGACAAGTGGGACGAGATGTTCGCGCGTTTCAAGAGCGAGACCGACATCGAACACGACGAGGTGAAAGACGTAGGCGGCCTGTGCATCGTGGGCACCGAGCGGCACGAATCGCGGCGCATCGATAACCAGCTCCGCGGCCGCGCCGGACGCCAGGGCGATCCCGGCAGCTCGCGCTTTTTCCTCTCCCTCCAGGACGACCTGCTGCGCATTTTCGGCGGCGAGCGCATGCAGAAGCTCATGCTGCGCCTGGGCATGGAAGAGGACGTGCCCATCGAATCCAAGCTCATCACCAGGCGAATCGCCAAGGCGCAGGAAGCCGTCGAAATGCAGAATTTCGAGGCCCGCAAACACCTGCTCGAATACGACGACGTCAACAACAAGCAGCGCCAGGCGGTCTACGGCATGCGCCGCCAGTTGCTCGAAGGCACCGACCAGAGAGAGCGCATCCTCGACATGACGCGCGGCATCGTCGAGCAGTATCTCGACCTGCGCTGCCCCAACGACAAGCACCCCGACACCTGGGATCTGCCCTCGCTGCGCACCGATATCCTGAGCCAGTTCGGTTACAAGATCGATGTCGCCGAGTTGTCGGAAATGACCCAGGACGAGGCCGCCGACGCCATCTCCGAGCATCTCAAACAGAAGTACCAGGAGAAGGAAGAGTTGGTCGGGGCCGACGTCATGCGCCACACCGAGCGCATCGTCATGCTGCAGGTGATCGATAACCAGTGGAAAGACCACCTGCTCTCGATGGACGAATTGAAGCAGGGCATCGGTCTGCGCGCCCACGGCCAGAAAGACCCGCTGGTCGAGTACAAGAAGGAATCCTACGACCTGTTCACGGCCATGATGGACCGCATCGAGGACGAGACGGTCCGCTTCCTCTATTTCCTCCAGGTCCGCTCTGGCGCGGGTCCCGTGCTGCCGTACCCCGACGAGGACGAGGAAGAACAGGCGGAGGAGGCCCCCGCGCCCGATCCCAACGAGCAGCGCCGCTTGGCGGCGCAATCCAGCCTGGAGGACTTCACGCGCAACGTGCAGCGCAAGAAGGATAGGGAGATGGCCGAGTTGCAATTCGTGGGCGGCGAGGGGTCCAATGCTCCCAAGCAGGTGGTGGCCGGCAAGAAAGTGGGCCGCAACGAAAAGTGCCCCTGCGGCAGCGGCAAGAAATACAAGCACTGCCACGGGGGGTAGGCATCCGGAACGCCAATCTCCGGCTTGTAAGAGGCTTGCAAGATGAAACGTTGGATCGTTCTTGCCGCTCTGCCCATTGTGGCCGGGCTCCTCGATGCTCCGCCCGGGCACGCACAATCGGCTGCGAAGCGCCCGGAGTTTGAAGTGGCCAGCATCAAGCCCGACCCAGGCTGCGACCCCCGGAAGGATCGCGGCAGGATCTCGCCCGGCAGAGCGAGTTTCGTCTGCCTTTCGCTTCGGACGGCCATAGAGCTGGCCTACGCCGATTTTGACGGTCCGCACTGGAGGTGGCCACGGCCGGAGGTCCTCGGTGGGCCGCGCTGGGTGGACTCCGATTACTACGACATATCCGCCAAGGCCGACGGCCCCGCGCCCTATTGGCAGATGGCGAGCTTGATGCTCCAGGCGCTCCTCGAAGAACGATTCAATGTGAGAGTGCACACGGAGGACAGAGATACCTCCGTGTACATATTGACCGTGGTGAAGAACGACCCCAGGTTGAGGCGCACGGTGGAAGGCAGTGGTACTCCGGCCGACATGGATAACCCGCAGGCAATGCCGGCGCCGGCTCCGGCCGCACCCATTACAAACGAGAGGGATCTGCGCGCGCTGCTGGAGTCCAGGCCAAAACGATGTGGGTCGGGGATGTTCAGCTTTAACGGGCAAGATGTCATTGCCGACTGGCACGGGTTGGACATGGCCGGTTTTGCCTAGAGCGGGCTCTCGGGGCGCGTGGGCCGCCACGTGGTCGACAAGACGGGGCTCACCGGGTTATATGATATCCACCTGGAGTTTTCCAACGACTTCATGCGCGCAGGCGCAAGCCCCGATGCGCCCGCGGCTGTCCCAACAAAGCCCGCGATCTTCGCCGCACTCCAGCAACAACTCGGATTGAAGCTGACCGCGGGCAGGGCGCCAGTCGAGTTCATTGTCATCGATCACGCGGAGCGACCGTCCGAGAATTAGGGCCTGACAGGAAATAACCAGCCCAATTGCCGACAACCGCTCCCTGACGGTCGCGGCTCGTTAAGGGCCTGGCGAGCCGCGACCGTCAGGGAGCGGTTGGGATGGTTATTACGTGACAAGCGCTTAGTAGGAGCCGATCGGCGCAAGATCGCCGCCGGGCCGGGTTGCCCGCTTGCCTGCCTATCCGACGCCAATCTGGCAGAACCGCTAGAATGTCATCGTGGGCAAGATATCTGTACGGGTTGAAAAACCTGGCGGGGTTCTCATTCCGGTTGCGGTGCGCGGCAGCTCGGCCTGAAGGAAGGAAGCTCGGACCTTCTGCTCGATATCGAAGACGGTTCGGTCAGCGCGTCGACGCGACTGCAGGCGGTCCGGAAAGCCCAGAAGTGGGCCGCGCAATTCGCCAAGCCGGGGCGTCTCATGAGCGAGGAGTTGATCAAAGACCGACGCAAGGAAGCCGCGCGCGAGGCCCGCGGGTGACGCGGAGCGTCAGAGTCGTTTTGATTCGCTGAAACCCCAGGCTACCGCCGACCCATATGGCGCTTGACGCCGTCTTGCCGTCTATGGCGTCTAATGAAGAGAGATGAAATTCCTCGTTGCCCTCCTTTTGCCCGCCTTGGCGGGCGCCGCCATCTGGCCCGACGCCATCGGCGCTTTCCAAAAGACCTCGACTCCGGCGAACGCCCTGCTCGACCGCCCGGTCTGGGATGAGTGCGGCCTGGCGGAAACCGAAGCGGCCATCTATCAAAACGCTGGCAAACAGTTCACCGCCATGGCTTGGCGCCTGCGCGACTCCACCGGCGCGCTGGCCGCTTTCGACTGGCAGCGGAACGCCAAGGCGACGCCCTCCACGGTGGCCGCGCTGGCCGTGGAAACCGCCACCACGCTCTTGATGCTGCACGGCAATTACCTGCTCTCCTTTGACGGCTACAAGCCTTCCGTGGCGGAACTGAGCGGCGTGGTCTCGGAACTACGCAACGTCGACACCACCACCCTTCCCACGCTGCCGGGCTTTTTGCCCTCGGAGAATCTGGTTCCGAATAGCGAGAGGTATATCGTGGGTCCCGTCGGATTAGCCAAGTTCGATCCGGGAATTCCCCCATCGGTGGCCGGCTTTCACATGGGCGCGGAGGGCCAGTTGGGAGTTTTCCACAGCCCCAAGGGCGACATGGCCCTGGCCATCTTCAACTACCCG
>Ga0181517_10004542_pt1 | contig 12605 bp, 13 predicted proteins | sample PEATcosm2014_Bin_31_FD_119748 | JGI IMG/M metagenome (GOLD analysis project Ga0181517, IMG submission 119748) | Peatland microbial communities from MTU Mesocosm Facility, Houghton, MI, USA - PEATcosm2014_Bin01_30_metaG | ecosystem: Environmental > Terrestrial > Soil > Wetlands > Peat | place... | reverse complement strand
CGACGGCCGAGAGCCGAAGGCCGAGTAAGGTATCGCTTCTGGCCGAAGGCCGACGGCCGAGAGCCGAAGGCCGAGTAAGGTATCGCTTCTGGCCGAAGGCCGACGGCCGAGAGCCGAAGGCCGAGTAGGGTATCGCTTCTGGCCGAAGGCCGACGGCCGAGAGCCGAAGGCCGAGTAAGGTATCGCTTCTGGCCGAAGGCCGACGGCCGAGAGCCGAAGGCTATTTCGTCCCTACCGCGCTCAAACAACGGCCATAGAGTTCCAGTAATTGCGTGGCAAAATCTTCCGCCTTGGGAGCGGCCCCGCCCTGAAAACCCGCGCTGGGTATTCCGGCCCGGCCATACCCGGTTGTCATTGCAATAAATTTCATCATATCCAGGGCGATGTCTTCGCTACGGCGGAAGCCCGCCGGCGGTTGGGGATGTTCGTCTGCCATGCCGATCTCCTTAAGCGTTTGATCTCAGAATTCGATGCCTACGTAACAGATGCGTCCGACAATATAATCCGTGGCCGTTTTGCCATGGGCAATGGGAATAATATCGACCGGATAGGCTTGGTTGTGGGGCCGTAAAACCAGGTTGTCGCCGGAAAGTTCCACGTACTTTACGGTGGCGCTTCCGTTTTGGCTCACTGCGTACATATTCAGCTCGCCGCGGCGCGGGGACTTCAGCGAATTGTAATGCCGATCGATCAGCACCGTTGCCCCCGTGACTATGCGTGGAGACATGCTCATCCCGTCCGGACCCATGCGGATGAGTACAAAACGGGTCCAATCTTCCCTGGGCGTTTGCATCTCCGGTTTCAAGCGGCGCAGAAACGTCCGTTTGAACTTATAGATATCCAGCACCTTTTCCTGGGTAATCAGAGCCTCGTTGGCGGCGGTGGCCGTGTCCACCAGAAACACATTTTCGAAACTTTCTTCAGCGGGAGGTGGGATGCTGGCGCGCTTGTTGATCTCGGTGGCATCAAGCAGGTCGAGCACCGATAACTTCTGCGCCGCCATGACCTTGTCCATCGCGTCCAAGCTCAGGCCGCGTTTCCGATTCAGGAAGTTGGAGATGTGAGCTTGTTGAAAACCGGTTTCGTGGGCCAAGCGCAACCCGCTCAATTTGCCCGCGGCAATTCTTTGTCCGAGCACTTGCCGCAGGTTTTCTTGCAACTGCTGAAACTTCATGACTTTCAACTATAGAAAATTGCTCTCGCTTATGCAAAGCAAGCAACAAGCAACAAGCAACAAGCAACAAGCAACAAGCAGCAAGCAACAAGCAGCAAGCGACAAGCAATAAGCAACAAGCGACAAGCCAACAGGACCGCCTCATGTCCGGCTTGCTGCTTGCAGCTTGTTGCTTGTCGCTTCTGTATACAATCCCAGCGAATCTGGTACATTTTTCCTGGCGGCTTGTAAGGGCGCAACAAGTTACAAGCACCAGGCTCCAAGCCGAACCGGATCGCATTCCGGCGAGTGCGCGGGCGTGGACGCCTCGCGATAGCCGGTCTGGAGACCGGTGCAAGAAGTTACTTGTTGCTGCAGTCTGGCTTGTTGCTTGCGGCTTATTGCTTGCAGCTTATTGCTTGTTGCTTCTAAATGGGGTTTCCGAATGGATATGACGTGGATCGATAAGCGGTTGGCGCTGGGGGGTGGCATTTGGACCGAGGATCGGATGGTCGAAGTGGCGCGCATGGGCATTACGCACATCATCGATATGCAACTCGAGTTCGATGATACCGAATTGGCCAAGCCCTTTGGTATCCATGTGTTATGGAATCCCGTGGACGACGATTTCCGGCCTAAACCGCCCGAGGTTTTTCAACGGGGAGTCGATTTCGCCCTGGAAGCGCTGCACGATCCCGTCGCCAAGTTGTATATTCATTGCGCCGCCGGAGTGCACCGCGCGCCCATGATGACCCTCGCCGTAATGCGGGCTATCGGATGGAAGTTGCATGAAGCGCAACAGCACGTATTCACCAACCGGCCCGTCGTGGATTTTGCCGACGTCTACGTGCAAAGCGTTGAAGAGTTTATGAAGGGGTATAAACCCAAGGAAAAATAGGTTTCGGAGGTTTCGGAAGTTTCGGAGGTTGGGTGCGTAGCGGGTGTTCGAAACGTCCGAAACCTCCGAAACCTCCGAAACTTTGAATACATGGAGTTTCCCTTGTCCCCAGACAAGTCCACATCGCTCGTGAGGTTCTGGAATGGCGGCATTATCCAGATCACCCAGCACGTGCGGCGCATGCGCGGCGGGGCGCAAGCTCATCTGATGCAGGCCGAGGACGGCCATTTCTACGTCGTCAAGTTCCAGAACAATCCGCAGCATCGCCGGGTACTGGCGAATGAGCTGTTAGCCTCACGTCTGGCCACGCTGCTTGGCCTTCCCGTGCCGGCGGCGGAAATTGTGGAGGTCACTCCCTGGCTGGTGGCCAATACGCCGGAGTTATCCATCCAGTTATCCCAGCGCGCCATCCCCTGCGCCGCCGGACTGCAATTCGGTTCGCGCTACGTCGTCGATCCCCTGGCCGACGCCGTTCAGGTCTTCGATTTTCTGCCCGAAGCCATGGGCGGACGGGTGAAGAATCTGGCCTCGTTTGCCGGCATCCTGGCTTTCGACAAATGGACCGGTAACGCTAACGGACGTCAGGCAGCCTTCTGGAAACGTGCCCGGGACCGCAAGTACACGGTGGCCTTCATCGATCAGGGATACTGTTTTAACGCCGGCGAGTGGAGCTTCGCGGATTCGCCCCTCCGCGGCGTATATGCGCGCAATCATGTCTATACCGGTATCACCGGTTGGGATTCGTTCGAACCCTGGCTGAGCGGGATCGAAACCTTCAGCCAGTCCTCGATCGCAGCCATCGCCGATGAAATTCCCACCGAATGGTATGGCGATCCGGACGATTTGAAGCGGCTGATCGAGCAACTCTGGAGCCGCCGCTCCCGCGTCCGGGAATTGCTCGACGCTTTCCGCTTATCGAGCCGGCAACCGTTTCCGAATTGGGGCCATGCCCTGGCCGCGCAGGCGCCATAAACAGGAATGGAACGCGGAGGACGCAGGGCGATTTGTAATTTGGTAATTTGTAATTTGAAATTGAAAGGCGGGTCGAGCTGGAACCAAGTGGTCAATTTTGAAATTTAAAATTTGAAATTTAAAATTCCTTGAATCATGAACCAACAAACCCAATGCGAGTTTCTGGTGGTTCGCTACGCCCCGGATGCGATCAAGGGCGAATTCGTCAACATTGGCGTAGTGCTTTTGAATGGCGAGGCGGGCGCCGCGGAGGTGCGGTTCACGCGCGACTGGCGGCGGGTCCGCTGCCTGGACCCGCTGGCCGATACGGAAATGCTGGAGTCGGTGGAAGCGGAATTACGCGAGCGTTTGCGCGCCGGCGGCGCCGATCGGGAGCGCATTCTTCACTTGCTGCGGGACTCGTTTGCCAACGCAGTGCAGGTGTCGGCGCCCAAGGGTCTGCTGACGGAGGCTCCCCAGCGGGAAATGACGCGCCTGTTGGAACTCTATGCCGGCCGGCCCCGCCCGGGCCAAGCACGCGAAGCCGCCGGGCGGCGCACGATCTTGAACCAGATGCGTGGCGCTTTCCAATTGGCGGGGGTTTGGCCTTCCATGTTTAAAGACGTTCCGGTAGCGCCTTACACCCATGCCGGAGACCCGTTGCGTATTGATTGTGCCTACCGGCCCAACGGCACTCTGAAATTCTTCCACGCCCTGCCTTTGGCCAGCGATGTGAATGCCGCCAAGATTCTGGCTTTCAGTTACCCGCAGCTTCATCAAGGCGTAGCCCACAGCAAAGGTTGGCAGACGGAAATGACGGCTATCGTAGAAGCCGATCTGTCGCGTCAAAACCCGGAAGTTGCCTTCGCCCTGGAAATGCTCCAGCGCAACACGATTCAGGTAGCCGGCGCCGATCAGTTGCCCCAATTAGCCGAAGTGGTGCGAAGGGAAATGAGGCTGTAGACGAGTAGCCAGTAGCTGGCGGTTAGTAGCTAGGGGCCGGGCGGGAAATCGTTCCACGTTATTGGCCGTTTGCGCGTGCGTGACAATCGAGTTGCAGGGCGCCGAAGACTTTTCCTGGCGAAAACATCGAGGGGCTTCGGCCCCTAGCTGCTACGACTCGCTAACTTCTTTTTTCTGCAGGAATCTCAAGAACTCGGTGAAATCCGGCTCCATATCCTGGATGGCGTCTTTGATCTCGTCGAGATCGCGCTTAATATGGGCTACCACATCGGTCACTGCCTGGGTATGCGCGGGAGAAAGTTCCACGAGAAGGGGAAGGGAAGATTCGGCGAGATCGTGAGTCAAACCGGCGATTTCCGCCAGATGATGCACCACGTTGCTGGCCGCCACACCTTCGAAGCCCAGCTCCGCCAGACGTATGCGCAACCGGCTCTGCAATTCCATGATCCGTTGTGTGGTGGTGTCGGTCATAGTAGAAGCGGCAGTTAGTAGCTAGTCGTTAGTAGCTAGGGGCCGAAACCCAGTAGCTAGCAGTCAGTAGTTAGTAGTTAGGGGCCGAAAACCACATCGCGAATCTCAGCTAACGCTAGTAACCAAAAATCAACAGCAACTCCAGTAGCTAACAGTCAGCAGCTAGTAGCGAGGAACCGAGAATCGAAACGCCGTCGTGGGTCTCGGTCCCCTAGCTACTAACTGCTAACTACTAGCCGCTGCCCAGGGCCCCTAGCTACTAACTACTAGCCACCAACTACTATCCCAAGTCCTCATTCCAATTCGAGAGGTAATTGCTGACCTCGCGGAGGAACTGGTCGGCAATCGCGCCGTCGACAATCCGATGATCGTACCCCAGCGAGATGTGGCAGATGGAACGGATAGCAATCGAATCCATCCCCGTCGAATCGGTAATCACAACCGGTTGCTTCTTGATATTGCCCACGCCCAGGATCGCCACCTGCGGCTGCATGATGATGGGCAATCCGAACATCTGACCATAATTTCCCGGATTGGTGATGGTAAATGTGCCTCCCGCTACGTCATCGGGGGCCAATTTCTTGATGCGCGCGCGTTCCGCCAAGTCGGTGATGGTCCGTTGCAAGCCGAGAAAATTCTTTTCCTCGGCATTCTTGACGACTGGCACAATCAGTCCCCAATCCAGCGCCACCGCGATCCCCAGATTGACGTTGCGATGGTAATGAACGTTCTCTCCCTCGATGGAAGAGTTCAGGATCGGGAACTTTCGGATGGCGTGGATCGCGGCCCGGCAGAAGAAGGGCATAAACGTCAGCTTCGATCCGGTGCGGCGCTCAAAGTCATCTTTGACACGCTCCCGCAGCTTGACGATGCGCGTCATATCCACTTCATAAATACTGTGGACATGGGCGCTGGTGCGCTTGGATTCGACCATGCGTTCGGCAATCTTCTTGCGCATGGGACTCATGGCCACAATTTCGCCGGGAATGGCGACCGGACCGGCAACGATCGACTGTGCCGCCGCGGGCGTGGCCGGCGATGGCGCCGATGCCAGTGCCGTTTGTGCCACAGTCTGTGGCGTCACGGAGACCGCCGGACGGGGGGCCGCCGCCGCTGTGCCCGCCGGGTGTTGTTCGATAAACCGCAGAATGTCGTCTTTGGTGATCCGCCCACCCAAGCCCGAGCCGGAGAGTTGGTGCAAATCGACATTGTGCTCGCGCGCCAGCTTTCGTACTAACGGAGACGAGTGGACGCGTTCGCCTTCGCCGGCTTCCCGCTCTCCTTCCGCAGCCTTGGGGGGCTCAAGCACGGTTTCGTTAGCCTGTCTGGTTGCTGCTCCTTGGGGCTGGGGTTTGGAGTCCGCCTCCACTGCCGCCGGCGTAGCGGTAGCCGAAGGCGAGGGCTCACGACCGGTTGCGCTGCTGGGAGCTGCCGCGGCCGCCCCGGCTTCCTCAATGGTCCCTACCACCGTATTTACCTGGACCGTCGTGCCTTCTGGAAATTTAATTTCCTTGAGTACTCCGGAGGCGGGCGCCGGGATCTCGGCATCTACCTTGTCGGTGGAAATCTCAAAGAGCGGCTCATCCCGTTGAATGCTTTCGCCGGGTTTCTTGAGCCACTTGGTGATGGTACCCTCAACAATCGATTCCCCCATTTGGGGCATGATGACGTCGGTCGGCATTGTCGTTATCTATCTCCGTACAGAAAACCAGTCGCGAGTTGGGTGGGGCGAGTTGCGAGCGGGGAGCCAACCGAAAGTGTCGTCAGCCTTCGAACGGCATCCACCAGCCAACCAGCTTCGCCACAACCGCAAAATGTAAGTGTATGAGCATGTCCTGCTACTCGCAACCCGCCTCTAGTAACTATGCGTTTTGCCGCAGGTTCCCATGCAGCTTCTGAAACTCCTCCGGTAGCTGGAGCGGAACTCCCAGGGAACGCCCGAGCAGAGCTTCCAAACTCTCCACCCAAAGGATCTGCGAATGGAAGACTCGGCCGAAATTCCGTGCCACCGATTCGCACACCTTGTCCAACTGCACTGGGGACTCCTTCTCTTTCGATAGCGAAGTCACAGGTTTGGATGCAATTCCACACGGGACAATTAGTTGGAAATGGGCCAGGTTGCTGTTTCCGTTGAGCGCAAACCCATGCGAGGTAATGCCGCGCGAGATGTGCACGCCGATGGCGGCGATTTTGGCCTGGATGGACGCCTTGCCCGGAGAGGTGGCCGGTTCCGTCCAGACGCCGGTTAGCTTCGGTATGCGCCCGGTGACTACCCCGGAATCGGCGCAGGTGCGGATGAGCACCTCTTCCAGCCGGCGAACATACTCCACGGCGCCCAGAGACTTAGGGCGGTCGTTGGTCGCCTGCCCCGGCTTGCCGTGGGGTGGTCGTTGGTTGCCCGCCCCGGCTTGCCGTGGGTCGGCCAGAGGGCCGGCCCCCTCCAGGTGGGGGATCTTAAAGCCGCGCAAATCGAAGATGGGGTAGCCGACCAGTTGGCCGGGGCCATGATAGGTGACATCGCCGCCGCGATCGCACTCGAAGATCTCGATTCCTTCGCGCTCCAGCAATTCGGGAGAAGCCAGGATATTGCGCCGATCGGCATTGCGGCCCAGAGTGATTACCGGCGTGTGCTCCAGCAGCAGCAGAACATTCGGGATGCGCCCCGCATGCCGCAACCCTACCATCGTTTGCTGCAATTTCAGCCCGGTAGCGTAATCCAGGGTTCCGAGTTGGACAACCGCAATCACAGATCTCTCAGGCGGAAGTAGCGGTGGCAGTCGGCGCTTCCGGTTCCAGAAAGGCCGCCAGCATCACATCCAGGACTTTTATCATATCGTCGGCGTTGTAGCCGACTTCGGCGCCCAAACGCCGCGCCAGAAGCTGATCCCGCAGTAGCCCTTCGCCCATGCCCAATAGTGCGGAGCGAACCACCGCCGGCCCCAAACCGGCGCGCAATTCGCCGCGTTCGCTCATGCTTATCAGCAAGGCATCCACTCGCTGGGTGAATTCGATGAAGCTGCGTGTCACCAGCACCAGTTGACCATGTTTGCGGATGCGGCGCGACTCCAGCAGCATCAACTCCATCACTTCGGGATCGCGCTCCAGACCCTGCCACACCTTATGCATCAACGACTTGAGTCGGTCCGCTCCCGAACCGGTCTGGGGAGAAAGCTGCACCAAGTCGCCCAATGACGCCCAGCCTTGCTCAAAAATTGCTTCCAGCAGCCCGTCCTTGCTGCCGAAATGCTTTACCATCTGCGATTCGCTGGTTCCGGCTTCCCGCGCGATCATGATCGTGCTGGTGTTCTCGTAACCACGAACGGCAAAGAGATGTTTGGCGGCTTGTAAGATCCGCTCGCGTGAAGAAGTGGCCCCAGTCTTAGCGTCCATATTTATACTTCCAGCGAATCTAGACTTTCCTACAAGGTACGCGTACCTGCCCGATCTTAAGTTGTCTGTGCGCCAACCCCTTTGGGAACTATGTCTCCGGAACCGAACTCGTTACCCCCGGAAGGCTAGCGCGCTTCCGCCTTCACGGCATCGATCGTCTGATACAACTGGCCGGCATCCTGCACTTCAACGAATGGCTGTCCGGAGTGGCTATTGCTGACCACATAAATGGTAGGCGTGTGAGCGATGCCCACCCGCTTCCCGAGGGCTTGGTCGGCTTCCACTTCCGCTTTGAACTTGCCCTTGGGATCGGCCACGAATGGGGCCGCCATCTTCTGCTCCGCGGCAAATTTATCCACGTAGGTGCGCAGGTTTTCCGGCACGATCTCCTGTTGATGCTTAAAGATGTATCCCCGGAAATCGTCCCCGAGTTTTCTCGATTTGCTGTCGAAATAATGCCCCCAAATTGCGGCATCGAAAGACCACGAGTGCATCGGTAAGGGGAAATCGTAGCGTACCAGTGGGATTTTGTAGTCGTGAGAAGCTTGCTGCAGCAACGGATAGTCTTTCGCGCACAAGGGACATTGCAGATCCTCGAACACCACCAGGGCCAGCTTTGCGCCCGCGGGAGGCTTGAGGCTGGAAGTATCCTGCGCCTGGGCACGCGCGCCCCAACCGGCAATTGCTATCGACGCCAAAGCCGCCCACCACCACAATCGTTTTATGCTCATGAAAACAGAGTCCCTTCCGGAATAGAGTCCCACAAGAAGTCTTGTCGAATCAGAATACCCAAAATTATATCAGGCCGAATCGCGGCCACATGGCCCGCGTAGCGTTTCCGACGCCACCCTTCCGGCGATTGCTCGGCGTGGACGCCCAATGCTACTTAATTTTGGTTTGCAATTTGATCTTTCCAGGGGCGAAACGTGTCAGGGCACGACTTTAGTCGTGCCGTAACGGTTCATTTGAAGGGCGGCTTTAGCCACTGCGTTTCGGTCTTTCCTTGCGTCCACACAACCAGCGGCTAAAGCCGGCAATTTTACTTGCGCCGAACGGCACGACTGAAGTCGTGCCCTGACACCCTTACCCTGGCTTCTAACTCCTAACTCCTAACTCCTAACTCCTAACTCCTAAATTCCAGATTCTGCTTCCACCCCATGGACCGTCTGGATATGGCGGTTCACCAGAATTCCGGCGGTGACGATTCCGGCAACAATAGCGGCAATCAATAACAGCCATCCCCAATATCGATCGGGGTGCCGCGCCAGACGCACGAAGTGGTGTCCGTAGTGGTCGGCCAGAATTGCGATCAGGGAATAGCGGGCGGCCCGGCAAACCGAAACCACCGCCAGAAACTTGCGCAAGTTGTAGTTGGAAGCGCCCGAGGCCGCGAAAAATAAACTCGTGGGGAAAGGGAAGGGAACGAAGGCGGACGCGGCCAAGGCGCCTGTGCCATTCTTCTTATAGAAGTTCAGAAGCGCCGGAACCCGGTGTGCGCCAAATTTGTCCAGATAAGCCGTACCCGCCCGGCGCGCCATCCGGAAGGTCATATAGGCGCCGATCACCGATCCCAGCGTCGCTACGATGGCATATTCGTACCATGGATTGCGGTGGGTGGCGGCCAGGATGGCCGTCAAAATATCCGGCCCGCCAAAGGTCGGTAAGGGCGAACTATCCAGCACCGCCAACCAGAATAGGCCGAACGCCCCAAGATGCCGCAGTTTGCTCGTAAATCCCGCACTATGACGTCCAGCGGTTTTCGCAGCCTGCAACAGTTCGGTTAGCGCCAGCATAATGATTAGTTTCGAGTTTCAAGTTTCAAGTTTCAAGTTTCAAGTGGCCCGGCGTTCGGGGTGATTCTGGAAACTCGAAACTGGAAACTGCAACCTCCACATTACCAAATACCGGAATTTCAGCTTCAAGCTTCAAGCGGTACTGGCCAGAGCCGAACTTGAAACTTGATACTCTTTTTTCAAACTTAAGAGGAATTGCCCATACTGCGCTCCTGGTCCTCCCCTTACAATGACGCCATGAAGCGCATTGTGGTTCTCCTGGGCTGTGTATTCCTTCTCTCCGCGGCCGGCTTGGCCGCCGATCAAAAGCTTATCGCCCTCACGTTTGACGATGGTCCCCGGCCTTACGTCTTGCTGGGAACCAAAACGCCGCAAGTCCGCCCGGGGCTGCTGGATCTACTCGATCAGAACCACATCAAGGCTACTTTCTTCGTCATGGGCTGGCGATTGACGCCGAAAAGCTTTGGCGACCGGCGCGAGCCCAACATCGGGGTCACCTGCCGGGATGCCGCCCAACTCGTGTTGCAGCGCGGCCACGAAATCGAGAACCATACCTACAGCCATATTCAATTGCGTCTGGCGGAAAAACAACACGGCTACGCCTGGGTGCTCGGCGACATCGACCACGGCGCCAATATGATCAAGGAGCTCACTCATACCCAGCCCAAATACCTTCGTCCTCCCGATTGGATCATGTGGCCGGAGCTGCAGAAGAACTTGGAAAGCCGGGGATATACGGTGATGAGTATTTCCTCGGATAAACCGGTGGCTCTGCGCGACGTGAATTCCCAGGATTACCTCTGCGCCGGCGCCCATCCGATCCAATGCCCAAAACCGTCCTTGGCCGCTTCGCTGCTGCGCCAGATCGGCGTGCGCGAAAAACAGGGCGTCTATACCCATATCCTCACTCTCCACGAACTTTCCACTACGGTGGCCTCACTGGAAACCCTGATCCCCGAATTGAAAGCTCGCGGCTACCAGTTCGTCACGCTGGAACAATACATGAAGGAAGTGAAGAAGTAAGTCGCGAGTCGCGGGTCACGTGTCTCGCGAGGGAGGCAACGTCGGGCTCGCGACTCCTGTCTTGCGACTCGTCTAACTCCTGCCTAGACCATCCAGCGCCCAGACTCTCCGCGCCCCGCAGCGACGCGGAGAGCGGCTCCTAACTACTAGCTACTAGCCCCTAGCTACTGCCCTAGGGCTCGCGACTCGTCTCGTGTCTCGCAACTCTTCTAACTCCTGCCTCTAGACCATCGAGCGCCTAGGATCTCCGCGCCCCTCAGGGACGCGGAGAGCGGTTCCTAGCTACTAACTACTAGCCACTAGCTACTGCCCTAGGCAATTCTTGCCGCTTTTATGTTTGCCTTAGCCTTTATTATTCAATGGCTTACGCGTATTGCCGGCGTCCTCTTGGGGGGCGGTAAAGCCCTTGGCCAGCTTGGCCGATATCAAATACAGGTACGGTCAAAAGCTTGGGGATGACCGGATCGAGTTTTTTGGAAAGAAGAGATAAAGCGATGTCGGCAGCAGGAATATCAGCGAACGCGAGCTTCGACTACACCAACATCCAACTGCAGTTCCAATCGCAGCAGATGCAGGTTCAGCAATCCGGACAGGGCCAGACGACCACCGCCTCGATGACCGAGGATACGGTTGACCTGACGTTCACCCAGATCACGGGCAGCATCTCGCAAGCGACCTCCGGCAATGCTGCCAGCAACACTGCGCAAACCAATCCCGCCCAGGCGGCCGAAGCCGATTTCGGCGCGCTCGGCCAAGCTTTGCAATCCGGTAACCTGGCCGGCGCGCAAAGCTCGTTTGCCACCCTGAAGCAGGATCTGTCGAATATGGTCCAGTCCGGTGCGGCCAACGGCGCGACGGCCAGCAGCACTCTGGACAAGGACTACGGCGCGCTCAGCCAAGCTTTGCAATCCGGGAATCTCTCCAGCGCGCAAAGTGCGTACGCCGCCGTGCAACAGGATTTACAGAATTCGCAGTCGGGCCAAGGCGGCCATCACCACCATCACGGACACCACGGCGGCGGCTCCGGCAGTTCCAGCGGCTCGGGTTCTGAGATTGCCAGTCTGCTGAGTTCCTTGACCTCCAACTCGACCGACAGCACTTCCGCGACTTCCGGCACCGGAACGAACAGTACTTCCGCCACTCCGGGCACCAGTTTGGCCACCACCGCGGCGACCTCGGGCGCGAGTTCCGCAACCACCCCGGCGGCTTCCGGCCTCAGTTCCCTGGTTCAGGACTTCAGCACGTTAGGGCAGGCGTTGCAATCCGGCAATCTTTCCGACGCGCAGAAGGCCTTTGCCTCGGTCCAGACGGATCTGCAGAACGTTATGCAGGCACAAAGCAATTCAGCCGCGACTGGCTCGCAAAGCCTCAGCTTCCAGTACACCAGTATTACCATGCAAGCGTCGAGCCTTGAGGTGAGCGCCTCATACAACGCCAGTCAGCCCCAATCCTCGACCAGCACCACGAGCGCGGTGGCGTAGGAGACAGCAACAAGCAATAAGCAATAAGCAACAAGCCAAACCCACTCGCCACTCGCGACTTACAAGAAAGCCCGGGGCTGACCTGGGCTTTTCGCTTCGTTATAGAAGCAACAAGCAATAAGCAATAAGCAATAAGCCACGGCCCCTCGCAACCCGCAACTCGCAACTCACAACTTGCTCACACTCCAATATCCTCGTTCCACAATTCCGGCTTGGCCGCAATAAACTCGGTCATCAGGCGGATACATTCGTCCTCTTGCCGTACTTCCAGTTGCACGCCGCGCACGCGCAGCCATTGCTCTTCTCCCATAAAGGTGCGATTCTCGCCGATGATCACCTTGGCGATGCCGTAGAGAACAATGGCGCCGCTACACATCGCGCAAGGCGAGAGCGTGGTGTAGAGAGTCGCTTCCCGATAGACCCGTGCCGGCTGGCGCCCGGCATTTTCCAGGGCGTCCATTTCGCCATGGAGGATAGCGCTG
>Ga0181517_10004540_pt1 | contig 12608 bp, 12 predicted proteins | sample PEATcosm2014_Bin_31_FD_119748 | JGI IMG/M metagenome (GOLD analysis project Ga0181517, IMG submission 119748) | Peatland microbial communities from MTU Mesocosm Facility, Houghton, MI, USA - PEATcosm2014_Bin01_30_metaG | ecosystem: Environmental > Terrestrial > Soil > Wetlands > Peat | place... | reverse complement strand
TATGGAACCACCGGTCATCCGTGCCTATCCACGCGAAGCCGCCATTGCGGAAAAACTCAATGCAATGGTTGTGTTGGATATTCGCAACAGCCGCATGAAGGACTTCTACGACATCTGGTTCATGGCCAACACCTGGAACTTTGAAATGGCCACCTTGCGCGACGCTATCCAGGCATCCTTCGAGCGGCGCGGAGTCGGAATCCCGCAGGATGTACCTTTTGCTTTGACTGAGGAATTCCTGGGCGATCCGCAGAAGACACGGCAATGGAACGCGTTCGTCAGTCGGCTGTATCCTGGCAGCGACTCACCATCCCTCGAAGAGGTCGGCGTTCTACTCCGGGCATTCCTTCTGCCGTGCATCCTTTCGGTGTCCGCGGCTGAATCAGCTGCCCACTACTGGACTCCGAGCCTTCACTGGAGCGAACAGAAATGAGCTGCAACGGCGTCAAGCTAATCTCGATAGCGAAGCACAACACTCGATTGTGGGGTACAAGTTCGGGTACAGACATCAGTTTGGCTCGATTACGGATAATTACGCTAAGTTGCTGATGGGCAGTCACTTGTGGATATCCGACATTACGCTCGATTTCGCTTATTTATCACAGACTTACGGTATTCTTGAGAGACTCAAAATCCGCCGATCGCAAGGTCGTGGGGGTTCGACCCCCCCTCCCGGCACCAGACATAAACTACTTTTGAATCAATACTTTAGAAAATCCAAAAATCGTTTGTGCCCAAATTGTGCCTAAATTGTGCCCAGAATGTGCCCAACTTTCCCCTTACCGGCATCACTAAAAAGTAAAGACAGCGCACCAAACATTGCAGAACAGTAATCACCAGTTTCACTGGATGTGCTTCTGGACGTAGGTCCCTGAGCTCACCAAATGCGCTCATGCATCCAGTTGCCATGCCCCTGGGGCGTTTACGGGGACGGATTCTGAATCCGGACGATTTGCGATCCCACCCTTCCCGCAAAGAGCCTGGGAAGAATGGGGCCCTTTCAATGTTGGGTACGTTCTCAAAAGACCGGAAGAAGGGTGGGCGCCCGCCACTCTAGCTTTGCGCGGGATGAATTGCTTCCGGGTGGAATCTCAGTTGCCAAAAGCATCAAGGCTCTAACAGATCGGAATCTGACGCCCATATACTGACGAAGTCCCGCAGACAAACCTGCAACGGCTCTTCCAACGCGCCGAGCTTGAAATGGTCTTTCTGAACCGTAAGCATGAAAAGAATGCAGTTGTGCGCCGTCATCAAGGAGCGATCCGCGATATCCGCCTGAGACTCTGACTTGAGACTCATTGTGCCATTCACAATCTCTAGCCGTTCGGCGAAGCCACCGACTGCGGGATGGGCATGACGTAATGGAAGGTAATATCCGGGAATTATCAAATCGCCCAGATCACCAGTCGTCTTCGCCATCGAAACGAAGTCCAGCTTGTTCCATGTGTGATTCAGCCGCATCTTTGCACCGGGATGGTCGCAGACTGGAATCATGAAGTCGCTCTTCACATCCGCAGCCTTCTTACGAACCTTTTCTATCGCCTTCGCGTCTATGACGCTTTCGCCAAAGATTTCAACGATTCGGCTTAGCAGCTTGTCTTGCTGGACTAGATGGTAGTCCAAAAACGTATCCGCTTCTTCCGGATGTTTGTGAAGATACTCCAGCGTGACGGTAAATTCGTACATGCTACGAACGAGCTTTGAAGCGGCGACTCCGTAGCCGTGTTGAGAGATGAGTGTGATCTCCATAAAGTCCTCGGAAATAACACGCCCGAAGAAGTACACGAACCCGTCGCAGATACTGTACGTTGCCTGCACCCGCGTGAAAGCGATGTCGAGGGCTTTCACGAGGTTCGCCATCATCTCTCCCCACAGAGGATGACGCGCACTGAACCTTGCGCACTCTTCCGGGTATCCGTACATCACAGAACCTGCCGGTAATTCGGGCATGAACCGTCCCTCTTCTTCCTCGTTGGCACCAGAATTTGCTTCGTGGAATATTATTCCAATTCTTCGAGCCGGGTGCCCCAGGTCTCGCTTTTGAGACCTGGGAGGCCCAAAGGCTTATTCCAACACAGCTTACTCCCTTAAAGTCGCCCAGCATCCAGGTTTCCATTCGCCGGCCCGCTTTGCTCGCTTTCCAGCCGAATCGTTGGGGATCGCCGTAGCAACCGGCGTTTATCGTTCCCGATCCTCACTTTTGTATGCAAGCCACGGTGGATGAGTGGTTTGGGCTGTTGGCAACAGATGACAGCCTGAACTCCTAAAGTCACTTCATCTAAGCTTTTTGGAATCAATGACGGGACTGACTCGATTACGGCGCGGAATTGACCTTGAAAAGACTGCCATACTGGCGGCAAGGAGGCCGCTTGTATGCGCAGAAAAAAGTCAAAGCCCAATTATCGGAAGATCGTCCTCCGCCTGCCGGATCTCGACCAGGCAAAGGCATCCGTACTCAATAGCCTGAGCTCTCCACAATCACGACGCAACTATCGCTTTGCGATGGATCAATTCATCGTCTGGTTCTGCTCGGAGCCACGCCTCGCGCTCAATCGTGCCGTTGTGCTCCGATTTCGACTCTACTTGGAGAGCCTCGGATTGGCATCCGCAACGATCAACCAAAGCCTCGCTGCAGTGCGGCGCCTTGCCTATGAAGCCGCAGATTCCGGTCTGCTCAGCCCTGAATTAGCGGCGGGTACCTATCGCCAAATGAAGTGCTGTGTGCATGCTGGGTATCTCGCCAGTTGAGAACACGGCCCAATTGTCACATATTTCAGCTTTAAATCCCAAGCCAGTCATCCAGCCCATACCGCCACCCATCTTTCATCTCCTGCCGCTCTTACGAATTCTCTTTGGGAGAGCGGCGCTTCCCGCTAAGGTTGCCCTGCAGCGACCACTACGGAGTGAGACGGGGAGAGCCCGTCAAACGCCGGTTCTTCAATCCGGCGTTTGGCGGGCTCTCAAGTGGGGAGCGACACTTTCGACACACGTTGAAGGTGCCTCTCGCGCTGTGTTGGAGAAATCGTGCTTCAAAAGGAGGAATTCGTGCGCAGGATTTCATGGATTATCGGCTTGGTTATAGTCTCTTCATTTATCGCATCAGCACAAAGTGCCCCGAGGGCAGATATCTTCGGCGGTTACACGTACAACAGGGTAAGCGACTTCACAATTCCCTTTGAATCGCTTTTCAATATGCAAGGGCCGGCGTTTCCGGTTCCAGCCTATGGCTTGAACGGTTATACCGGCTCTGTCAACGTGAGAGCATACAGATGGCTAGGAGTGACAGCCGAGATCACAGACCTATACGGCACTCCGCTCAAGACTATAGTCTCGACGCCAGTTAATGCACGCGAACATGAGTACAGTTATCTCGCCGGGCCAAGGGTGAGTGTCTCATTTCGTCACGAACGGTGGACTCCGTTCGTACAGGCTCTATATGGCGAGGCCCATGGCACTGCGCTGGTCACTGTTCCGGGTGAGACTGGTTCGTTCTACCTAAGCGAGAGAAAGTACACCGTGGCGACTGGCGGCGGCCTTGACCTCGCACTCAGAAAGCACCTTGCGGCGCGCCTCGTTCAAGCTGAATACGCAGTTACGCACTTTGAGGGCAGTCAGCAAAAGAATTTGAGAATCTCCACGGGACTTGTGTTTCGGTTCTAGTACGGATTCTGTGGCATGAGTCAGTCTTGACACGCCCAGGAGTTCGCCTAGGCAATCTAGATATGGCCTGCCACGCAGGCTTCGCCGAAGAGGAGATTGACATGAGCGCACGGGAGTGGCTTCATCAAGGGAATTGGATCGTCAGCCTGGGAGTGTTGCCTCTTTGTTTGATAATAGCCGGGTGCGGGTCGGGCGGATCGGGCGGCGGGACTAGCCTTCCTTCGAACCTTAAGTTGACGCTCTCCTCGGCTTCAGTAGTCGCTTTGCAGGACGGAACGCCTGCTCCCGTCACTGTAACCATCCAGCGCCCGTCTGGCGATACCAGCGCTGCCACGCTGAGTACAACTTCGCTCCCCGCCGGCTTGCAGGCTCAGATCACCTCTCCGGGTTCCGGCAGCAGTGGATCGGTGGCTTTCACTGCACAAAGCACGACTTCCGCCGGAACATATCCGATTACGATTCAAGCCTCGGACGCATCGGCGACAGGAAGCGTTCAACTCCAGATTAACGTGGCGATTGTCGCCACCGTAAGCGCATCTATCAACGCCAATGCCGGGGTCAACGGTTCCCTTAAGAACTTCATGTCAACGAATTTTCAAACGTCCGACTATTTCTCTGGTTTTTTTCCCGGCAATCCCGGCGCGACCACGATACTGAACAATCTGCGATCGCAGCATATTCGCATCCAGGCCGTGGATCCGCAGCCATGGCAGGCAAATTCGTCGCCCCAGCATGCCACCGACTGGAATTTCTCGCAGTTGGACTTGACAGTGCAACCCATTCTGAGCGTGACCGACCACAGCCCCGAGTTTCAAATAGCCGAGGCGCCCAGTTTTCTCAATGATTCTTCCGGAAATTTCATCTTCAACCAGGCGAACCTCGATTTCTTCGCTCAGTTTTGCGCAAATCTGGTGCGTTACTACAACAAGGGCGGCTTCACCTGGGGCGGAAAAACGTTCGTCTCGCCGTCTTACCCGCAACAGCACATCACATGGTGGGGCATCTTCAACGAATACAACAGCAACGGCCTTACGGCGGAGCAATATGTGCAGATGTACAACACAGTTGTTCCGGCGATGCTCGCCGTAGACCCCAGCATCAAGTTTGTCGCGCTGGAGCTTAATGGCGAAGGCAACCTTGTCGACGAACTAAGAGGCGATATGTCAACATTTGTCGCCGGTGTAGCCGCGCCCGTGGATGTTGCTTCGACGCATTTCTCTTCCACAGGCGACCAGACACAGACAGACGCACAGCTCTTCAGCACGATCCCGACATTCGTATCAACGGTTGGGTACACCTATCAGGAGTTGCGGTCGCAACCGAGTCTTGCAAATGTTCCCGTCTGGATAACGGAAAACTGCGTCAACGCCGACTATGCTGACGCGAACGGAATGAGCACCTTCAACCCTGGCCAGAAGTTTGTCCTCGATCTGCGCGGGACGAGTGCGTTCTTCGCCGCGTGGCGGCCGTATGTTTTTTCGCAATTGGGACAGGCCGAAGTGCAGGAAACAAATCAGTGGATGTTTGGGGATGACGCTCAACGCAGCGAGGTGAACTTCTATGGGGATGCGACCTACCTGAGCTACTGGGTGGACTACTACCTTGAGCGCTATTTTTCCTTCTGCGAATCTGGAGAATTGCCGAATTGCGCCACTGCCCCTCCCAGCATTCTGAACCTTGCGTCCACGGAACCGGTAGATGCGCAGACAGTCGAGGTTCTGGCAACGCGTAACGTGGACAACTCGGTGGTGGTAATGGTGGCAGACCATGCCGTTAACGCGCCGAGCGACAACAACGGACCCGGAGCTCCGCGAACGGTCGTCGTCGATTTATCCGCGCTAGGGAATTTCACGAGCGGGACCCAATTGACGATCGATGCGAACACCAACATTACGAGCGGTCCCGCGGCGGTATCCATTACTCCGGCTTCGCGAATGACGCTGAGCCTTGGGGGGTACGGCGTGACCTTTGTTAAGCTCACGCCATGAACGGTCAAGAGGCGCCGCATCCTGCGGGTTGTTATTCCCCAGCTTTCGCGCGCTACACTGATTAAAGCCGGCTCAAGAGGCCGGACTGGCCAGTTCCGGGCGTTCCACGACGGTCACGGAGGCAATTGTGAGCGGGTATTACCCATTCATTTACAACTTGCTCAACGCCTTCGATGCCATCACATTCACTCTGCTTTCCTTTCTATGGGCTCGCGATTACCAGAAACGCCGGACGCACTGGGGAGGCTATCTTTATCTCTATATTGTCGTCTCCTGCGCAGTGTTGTTTCTTTCCAATTTGGTTGATCAATTCTCCTGGGCGCTCGTCTATCACCCGGTGAATTTCCTGGTATATGTGCAGGTGGCCGCGAATGCGTTCATCCCTCCCTTGATGTTCCACTTCTTTTTTCGAAACGAGAAGGAGTACTTGCCTCTTCGCCTGGCCTGGAAGGCAGCCCTGATCGCGGACTATGCGTGCGCGGCGCTGTTTGCCGCGACGGCGCTCGACATGCTGGGTCCCTCCCGCAACTTCCTGGCCGATGCATCGGCGCTCATGGTCTATCGTGTGCTCATGGTGATTGCTGCGATGGGCTGCGGGTTTGTGCTGTGGACCTCTCGGCGCCCCGACACCGATCTGCTCTATCGAAATCAACGCCGTTCATTAACGATTTTTTGTGCTGGCTGGACCTTCATCTACCTCTTCGCGCCCGTGGGAGGCTGGGGAGGAATACTGGCGCTGATGCTGCCGTTGTGCTTTGGATTCTTCGTCACATATTACGTCGAACGATTAACCTTTTTTGATGTCCTCATCAAGAAAGGAGCCTTCACTTTCTTCTCGCTCTTCCTTCTGATGCTGTATTTTCAGATAGGCCCGCCGATCTTGCAGCGGATTTGGTATGACACAGCGACCGGAAACCTGTTTTGGGCGCTTTCAGTCTTACCGATAGTGCTATTAGCGCCCTGGGGGCATCGCAAGCTATCGGCTTGGCTGGATCGCCGCTGGCTAGGCCGCCTGTTTGCTCCGGCCGAGGCGACCAAGCACTTCGTCTCCGGACTGCACACCGCGATCAATGAAGACGAGCTGAGGAGCCTGGCGGAACGGCATTTGAGCGAGATATTCCGATCGGCGGTAATCATGGTACGTTGTCCCGCACCGCTTCTTGCAACTGAAAAGGAGACAGGAAGCATGCTGGCGCCAATCCGATTGCATGGCGAGGAGATCGGCGTCATCCGTGTTCTCGCGCGACCGCGAGGCCCCCGTTTCCTCGGCGAAGATATTGACCTGCTCACATCGCTAGGGGAGACCTTCTCGTTCCTGCTGGAGAACCTGCGGCTGCGCGAACAGCACCTCCAACAGGAAAAGCGGGAACAGGAGCTGTTGCTGGAAGCCAACCGCTCGGAACTCCGCGCGCTGCGCGCTCAGGTCAATCCGCATTTCATGTTCAACGCGCTGAATACGATTGCCGGACTTATTCCGCGGCGCCCGGAACGCGCAGAAGAGACCATCGAGCAATTGGCTGAAGTCTTTCGTTATACGCTAAGCCGCTCCGAGCACGAGTGGGTGCGACTCCATGAGGAGTTGGAAGCGGTGCGAGCCTATCTAGCCATCGAACAGACCCGCTTCGGTGATCGCTTGCAGTTTTCAATTGTGGCGGGCGACGGGGCAGAAAACGTTAGGATTCCCGCGATGATCGTACAAACCCTGGTGGAAAATGCAGTCAAGCACGGAGTGGGAGCGATCCGCACACCGGGAAGAATCGAGGTCAACGCCGCGGTTTCGGCAGAGTCCCTGCTGATCGAAGTGCGCGACAATGGACCAGGCTTCGAGGAGTCCGCAACGCGGTCGTTTCAGCGTTCCAGTGACGGCCACGGACTGCGGAATATCCGCGACCGGCTGCGAGGCTATTTCGGTGACGCAGCGCGCCTTAGCATCGGGCGCGATGCCACGCTGAATATGACGGTCGTCAACGTTGAGATGCCGCGAACGGCCAAAGCCATTGAGGTGACGCCATGATCCGGGTACTGCTGGTGGACGACGAGGAGCCCGCGCGCGATCGGTTGCGCGAGTTGCTCCGCGCCATTCCGGACTTGGAGATCGTTGGAGAGGCAGCAGATGGCGAAGGGGCTATCCAGAAGGTCGTCGAGCTGCGGCCGGAGCTAGTGCTGCTCGACATCCAGATGCCCGGCATCAGCGGTCTTGAAGTGGCGGCGTGTCTTCCGCGTCCCCGCCCCAAGGTCATCTTCTGCACTGCTTTCGATCAGTACGCTGTGGATGCCTTTGAACTGCATGCCATGGACTATCTGCTCAAGCCGGTGAATCGAATCCGGCTGGCCCACGCCATTGAGCGGATGCGCTTGGAAGACCCGCTGAAGACCGAGATGGACCTTAATCGCGTGTCCCGGGAATTGCCATTGGCGAATGCGCGGTTACTAGTCCGCTGCGGTGATCGGTACCGAGTGGTTCCGCAGCGTGATGTCGTGTACTTTTCTTCCGAAGGAGGTCTCACTCGGGCGCACACTCGCGAGCGAAAGTACGTGCTTGAACCCACCTTGAACGATCTCGAGGAAGGACTCGATGCCGTGATTTTCTTCCGCATCTCACGGGCCTCAATCGTGAACCTGAACTCAATCGTCGAAGTCCGGCCAATGATCGGTGGGACGGCTGATATCGCGCTGAACACCGGCTTGGTATTGGAGGTCAGCCGGCGTCGGGTGAGAGAGCTGTTGGAGCGGTTGGGTGGCACATCGTGCGTGGTTTCGCAGAAGGAATGACTCTTGTGTTATCCATAGTCCTACAGCTTTGGAACCACCCGCTTCCGAACTGCTTACAATTGCGCGCCCCTTTCTTCAAGATGACGAATTGCTGGGAAGCTCGATAGCGGGATTCCACCCCGACACTGCGCTCCTGGAGCGCGCGGCTCTGGCCGTTCTCGCGTTCGGTCACATTGAAGATGACGGCGTGAGTGTGAAGCTGCGGCGCAGCATAGCCGTCCACAGGACGGGCAGTGTCATGCTCAAAGGTGGCTGCGACGAACTTGCCGGTCGTCTCCGGTGCATGGACGTTGCCGATGCGCGCTTGCGTATAACGCTCCAATTCACCGAGCGCGACGCGGACGCTTTCACGGTGCGCCTCCCGCACGCGATCATCGCGGCCCACGTGCGCGGTCAACGAAACGGATTTGGGCGCAGAGAATGTGGCATCCCATCCGGCGCGGTGCTCCACGCTGGTGATTTCCTTACCGTATTCGTTTTCGTAAGTACGTGCGGGCTGGTGCTTGACGAGTTGCACGCCGCTCTCAGGATGCTGGCCTTCACTCAGGCGGGCGAAGTGCTCGGAGCCGACTTCGCCATGCAGACCCCACTCGTGCGCAAGCCTGCCCTGCCACTCACTATGAGCCTGTTGGTCGCGGCTCCAGTAGTTCTGTTTTTCGGAAGTGAACTCGCGGGAGTGATAGATCCGCGCCTGGCCCGCTGACAAGGATTTGGAGATGGTCAACATGCGCATGTACTCCACAACTTGCGCGGCAGCATCTCACTTCTGCCTGATGGGATTCTACCTCTAACCTAAAGAATTATAGGAACTGAGTGAAGGCCCCATCCCCACTTCAATGAGCGCATTGGTCTATTAACCGCCAGATGACCCAAGACCGCAAACATTTTAACGCAAATTTTTTCCCATAGAACCTCTAGTGGTGTATGATTGCTTCCCATAGGAATTCGAGTGGAGAGACGGATGGTCAAAAGGAACCAACCCGACAGCGAGATGCTCAAGGGCACTCTGGACATGATGATCCTGCGGACGCTTGTCGGGGGAGACGCGCACGGACATACGATCGCAAAGTTGATTGAGCGGACCTCGGAAGATGTTCTGGAAGTTGAACAGGGCTCGCTTTATCCGGCGCTGCATCGGCTGGAAGACAGAAGATGGGTTTCTTCCTTCTGGGGTACCAGCGAGAACAATCGAAAAGCAAAGTTCTATCGTTTGACCGCCCAGGGCAGGAAGCAGCTTGTCCGGGAATCTAACCGATGGCAGCGGATGACGCGCGCGATCGGCCTCGTCATGGGAGAGGAGATGGCATGGAGCGGAGGGGAATGATGAACTGGCGCCGATTCTTTCGCCGCAGAAGTGCTGACGCGGAATTGTTGGAGGAGATTGAAAGCTACGTGGAGGAAGAATCTGCCGAGAACATGTCTCGAGGGATGTCTGCGGTGGAAGCACGGCGGCGCGCCCACATCAAGTTCGGAAACCCCGCCACTGTACGAGACGCTGTATGGCAACAAAACACGATCTCGTTCCTGGATACAATTTTCCGCGATATTCGCTACTCGTCACGAACCCTTCTGCGCGCCCCGGGCTTCTCCATGATGGCCATTGGCGTGATGGCTTTGTGCATCGGTGCTTCGACCTCGTTGTTTACAATCGTGCGCTCGGTGCTGCTCAAGCCGCTTCCTTTTCGAGACCCGAGCAGGCTCGTCATGGTGTACGAGCGCTATAGGCAGAACGAGTTCCCCATCGCGTATAACGCGGTATCGCCGGGCGACTACTTCGAATGGAGGACCGAAACGCACGGATTCGCTGACATGGCGGCTTGGACACCCTGGGGATTCAATCTGAGTGGAGAGCACGCTGAGTTGCCTGAGCGCGTCGACGCTGGCGGAGGCACGTGGAATTTTTTTTCGCTTCTGGGAGTCGAGCCAGCGATCGGACGTGCATTCACAGAGACGGAAGATCACTGGGGTGCGAATGTCGTTGTATTGACGTGGGAGTTGTTCGAACGCCGATTCGGAGGCAATCCCGCAATCCTCGGAAAGCAGATTCATCTGGGCTCGAATCCCTATACCGTAATCGGTGTTTTGCCTCCGACGTTTAGTTATCCCGATGTAAAGGTTCAACTGTGGGTGCCATATCAGTCGGTTACGCCACCAGACTTTTTGCATAATCACGCTTACCACCAGTCGAGAGTGATTGCGCGCCTGCGACCGGATGTAAGTCGGGCCAATGCGATTGCACAAGTCAGCAATGTGCAGTCCAGGCTTCATGCAGAGTACCCTGACCAGGCTGTCAGCGAAGCCGCAATTCCGCGCACGCTGGCCGAAGATCTCGCGAGCGATGTGAAGAAGCCACTGCTGCTGTTGATTTGCGCGGTGGCGTGCATGTTCCTGATCGGTTGTCTGAATGTGGCCAACCTGCTGGTGGCACGGGGCGCGGCGCGGCAGAAGGAAGTAGCAATGCGCGGGGCTCTGGGAGCGCAACGATGGACCCTTATCCGAGAGCGTCTGATGGAAAGTCTATTGATTTGTTCAGTCGGTGGAGTTGTTGGGGCAGCGCTATCCATCGTAGCAACCCACTGGATCTCGATCACGTGGAAGAATCTGCCCAGTTCCCGCGACATTCATGTGGATGGGGCGGTTCTAAGCTTTGCGTGTGGCCTTGTCTTCTTTACAGCAATTCTCGCTGGGCTTTTGCCTGCGATCACGTCAACGGGAGAACCTGTGCTCGCAGCGTTACAGTCCTCATCCCGGACTGTGGGCGGTAGCCTGTCGCGGGCTGCATTACGCAGAACCTTATTGACGGTCGAAATCGCCACAACCGTAGTTTTGTTGGTCGCCTCTGGGTTGTTGTTAAAGAATTTTCTGCGACTGCGCACTGCGGACCTGGGCTGCGCGACGGACAACGTGCTAACGATGTCATACAGCCTGCCAAAGCAGAGATATGACACAACAGACAAGGTGACTGGATTCCATGAGAGGTTGCTGGACCGGCTTGCACTCGTGCCGGGCGTGCAAGCTGTGGGCCTCGGAGAATCCGTTCCCGGCAAGGGTGAGGTTGAGGACGATATTTTCGTCATCCCTGAACATCCGCCAGTGAAGCCGGGAGACTTGCTGCTGGATGCACTGGTTCGGAGAGCCGATCCGGGCTACTTCAGGGCCCTCCAGATCCCCTTGTTGAGTGGGCGCTTCTTCTTAAGGCAGGATGCGGATGTGGAGCATCGCGGGAACAAGGCGATGATCAATCACGCCTTCGCGCAGAGATGGTTTTCGGGCGAGAACCCAATTGGCAAGCACCTGAAAGTGCCTTTATGGAGCGACGCAGACTACGAGATCATCGGCGTCGTGGCCGACACCTTGCACGCGGTAAATGCTCAGCCAGCTCCGACGATGTACTTTCAACAGTTGGAAGGCAGCGTTTTGGGCGGTACCCTTGTAGTGCGCACATCCGGCGATCCGCTGCAGTTCTCTCTCCCTATCCAAAAACAAATCGCTACACTCGACCCGGAGCTGCCTGTCTCCGATGTGTTGACAATGCGGCAGATCGTGGGCGAGTCGCTCGGCGACCTGCGGCTAATGGCCGCTCTCGTGCTGGCATTTGCCTTGCTGTCGCTGATTCTGGCTTCTGTTGGACTCTACGGGGTTCTTTCATACCTCACGACACAGCGCACGACGGAGTTGGGCATACGCATCGCTCTCGGTGCACAGAGAGAACAAATCCTGCGGCTTATCTTGTTCGATGGTCTGCGTCCTGCTCTATTTGGGCTTGGGTTGGGTCTCGTACTCAGCGTGGCTTCGGCGCGCGTGGTCGGGTCGTTCCTTTACGGAATGACACCACTCGATGCACCGGTTTTTGGAATCGTCTTAGTCACGCTAATGACGGTTGCGATGATGGCCTGCGTAGTGCCATCTTGGCGAGCATCTCGGCTGGACCCGATACAGGCGCTTCGGACCGATTAGTGCTGGATCGACGCATAATCGCCAAGTCACTCATTGACCCGATTGGTACCGTTGCCCGGGACAAGGGATTCGGACTTTTAAAGTCCGAATGCGATCTCCTGCCTGAAGGCGTTTTCGGGGAGGAACCCTGAAGATCTCGCGCAAGCGACTCTCAATGAGCGGTTTTGGTCTGTTAGCACGGGCCGACATTCAACACTTTGACAGGCCTTTACCACCGTAGAGTGAGGTCTT
>Ga0181517_10004539_pt1 | contig 12608 bp, 7 predicted proteins | sample PEATcosm2014_Bin_31_FD_119748 | JGI IMG/M metagenome (GOLD analysis project Ga0181517, IMG submission 119748) | Peatland microbial communities from MTU Mesocosm Facility, Houghton, MI, USA - PEATcosm2014_Bin01_30_metaG | ecosystem: Environmental > Terrestrial > Soil > Wetlands > Peat | place... | reverse complement strand
GCCTGCGGCACCGGGTGGCGGACCTACGCCTGGTGTTCCTGGGGCTTCGCCACCCCAACCCGGCCGTCCCCGAGATGGCGGTGGCCACGGAGCTTCAGGCCCTGTCGGACCGGCTCGGGTTGACGGGCAAGCACGTCTTTTTCAACCCGGGCTGGGTGCCCTACGAACGGCGTGCCGATTTCCTGCTCGACGCCGATGTCGGTGTCAGCGCTCACCATGACCACCTCGAGACCCGTTATTCGTTCCGGTCCCGGGTCCTCGACTACCTGTGGGCGGGGTTGCCCATGGTCCTCACGGCCGGCGACGTGCTGGCCGATGAAGTGGCGGCGGCGGGCCTGGGCGTGACGGTGGCCGCGGGCGACGTGGCCGGCCTGGAGCAGGCGTTGGCCGGGCTGCTGTCGGGCCCGCCGTCGCGGTACCGCTTCGCCGCCCTGGCCCAGCGCTACACGTGGCAACAAGCGGCGAAGCCCCTGGTCGAGTTCTGCCTTGACCCTCGGCGGGCGCCCGACGTGGGGGTGGCGCGCCTGTCCCCCCAGGAGGCGGCCACAGACTGAGCCGCACCGGCCCCACCACCTCATCGCCGCTCCCGCCGCCGCCGCCCTATTCTGCCGGCCGGCCTGACAGCCCCCGCTTCGCCACCGCCAGCAGGTTGCCGGCCGCGGCACGGCCGTCCTCGCGCAGCGTGCGCAGCTCGTGGCGCAGGTCCTCATTGGCGCCTTCCAGGTCTTCGACCTGCGCCTCCAGGGCGGCGATCCGCGTGGCCTGCGCTTCGACCTGGTGGCGAAGCCCGCCCACCGCCCCTTCGAGGTTGGCGATGTGCTGGTCCTTCAGCTCGGTGGCCTGTTCGAAGTGCAAGGCCTTGTGGCGTTCGCCGTCGTAGGCGGTCTCCATGCCGAAGCGGTCGGCTACGGCGTCGTAGTACTCAGCGGCGGTGACGAGGGCGCTCTGCGGTTCGGCCCGCAGTTCGTCCGGAGCGCAAAGCTCGGTCCAACCCTCGGGCAGCCCGGCCAGCCAGCGGTAGAGCGCGAGCTGGGCGGCCGTCAGCTCCTGCTCATTGGCCCGGTCGGTCGGCCCGGTCCGGTGGTGGCGCATGTCCCGGGACACAAAACCCTGCGCCCGGGCGGCGTCAGCTCCCTCGACGGGCAGGAACTCGGCCAACCGGTCAAGAAGGAGCCTTGTATTGCGCTCCGGGTCTTCGATGAAGTTCTCGTAGCGCACGACCAGGACGCGCCGGCCGTCCAGGCCCGCCAGCAGCTCCGTGCAATACGCCTGCCACAACGCCAGGGCCACGTAGAGCGGGCGCCGGTCCCTCCGCCGGACTGACAGGGCGACATCGACCGGGTTGCGGTCCACCAGGATGATGGCGAAGCGGCTGTCCAGGATGGGCAGCCAGGCCGGGAGCAGGAGGCTGATGCGGGGGTCCTTCAGGACCAGTGGCCGGTCCCCGGCGCCGGCGTCGAGACCGGCCAGCACGTCCTCGGCCCTTGTCTGCCACGCCGGGGCGCGCTCAGCCACCAGTGCGCGCCGGGGCGGCTTGTCCCAGGCCCCGCCCAGCTCGTCCAAGAGGCGGTCGTTGAGCGCGTTGACGTCGGCCCGTTCGAAGAAGCCCTTGGGGTTGTCCTCGGCCGCCGGCAGCAGGTCGGCTTCCTCGCCGGCGAAAAAGCCGGCCTTAGCGAGGAACCCGGCGATGGCGCTGGTGCCGCTGCGGTGCATACCGAGTACCACTGCTCCCCTCGGCTGCGCGTTCGTGACCACCGCCCGCGAAGCTATCGGAAGATAGCCTGGGAGCGCAGATGACCAAGGCAACCCAGCGACGCTGGCCGTGGCGGCACGGCTCGCGCCGGGACGGGGGCGGGCGCCCGGCGTCCGTGCCCCGCCTGCTCGGCGTGCTCCTCTGTTACAACGACGGGGACCTTGTGCGCGAAGCCGTGCGTTACCTGCGCGAGCAGGGCCACGACGTCGTCGTCTGGGACCATGGCTCGACTGACGAGACGCCCGATGTGCTGCGCTCGCTCCAGGGGGACCTCGTCGAACTCACTACCGTCCCGCGCGGCGTGGACTTCTACCAGCTGTACCAAGCCATGTCCGAAAACCTGTTGGACAATTACGTGGACCGCTACGACTGGGTGTCCTGGCCGGACCAGGACGAGTTCCTCGAGGGCCCGGACCGGAGCCGCTCGTACCAGGAATGGCTGTACGAAGTGGCTTCGTCGCCTTATGACTGGGTCCAGTTCAACAATTTTAATTTCTGGTGGACGCCGGCCGACGATGTCAATACCGAGCTGGTGGCCCGACGGGTGCGCCACTACAGCCTTTTCCCTGACTGCGCGCCGCGGGTCAGGAGCTGGCGGGCCTCGGCCACGAACATAAGGGAGTTCAACCACAACCCGCCCAAAGGCGAGCGCTACCCACGGCTTTTCAACTTGCGTCATTACCCGATGCGCAGCGAGGCGCAGATGCGCCGGCGCCTCGAGGTGGACCGGGCGGGCCTACGACGGGGCGGGAGCAATTACCACTATGACAACATGAGCTCGTGGCCCGAGCGGTTGTCGGTGCGCCCCGAACAGCTGCATTTCGACGACGGCTCCGAGCTTGACCCGTCGCCCATATTCGACTGGCGGTCCATCTATGGCAACGAGGCGACCAAGGCGCCACCGCCGTAGCGGCGCCGCGGTTAGGCGATGCCTCGGCAGACCAGGACCGCTTCCCAGCCGGGCGGGTCGATCCTGACGGTGGCGGTGCGGGCATGGCTGTCCCGGCAACTGGCCACGGCCCGGCTCACCTGGAGCGGCCACGCCGGGCCCTGTGAGCGCAAGTTGGCGTCCCGGAAATCGGCCACCCAGGTGGGGAGGAACAGCACGGCGCAGGCGACGACGACAGCCGTCCCGTTGCGGCCCGGCCGGCGCGCCAGTCGTGCCGGGCGGGGACGGGCCAAGTGACCGGCCACCACCATGACGATGCTGATGAGCAGGAGCAAGGGGACGGCCTGGTACCGGCTGCCCTCGGCCAGAGGGCTGGTCTGCAACAAGGCGCTGACCCCCCGCAGCCAGATGGGGACTACGAAACAGACGACCGAGAACACGGTCGCGGCGGCAGTGAAGGAGCGGACGCCCTGGTCCCGTGCCGTCAGACCGGCAGCGACGATGGCGCAGGCGATGACGGCCCCGAGGGCGACGGCGGCCGTGGCGCTGTGGGACATCAGCCAGTCGGCGGCCCTCATGCCGCCGAAGGTGGACAGCCCGGCCCGCTCCGCGTAGTCCTGCCCGAGGCCGTGGAGGGCGGCGGGGGTGAACGACTTGCCCCCCGACACCAAACGGGCGACGCCCTGGTAGGCGAGGCCCACAACGAGCCCGGCGGTGGCGGCGTGCTCGCGAAGCGGGCGCAGGACCAAGCCGCGCACCAGGGCCAGCGGCACGAACAAGGCCACCAGGGGTTCCGAGGCGGTGGCCAGGAAGCACAAGGCCCCCGCGGCCACCATGCCTGCCGTGGTCCGCGGTCTCCACAGAAGGGCCCAGAAGGCGGCGAAGAACAACCACCAGGGCAGGTTGACCATGTTGTCTAGGAGCTCGGCGGTGGCGATGGGGAGCAAGGCCATCGCCGCCACCAGCAGGGCACGTACCGGGGCGGGACCGATGTGCCCCCTGGCCATGTGGAACACCAGGCACGCGGTTAGCGCGAAGCCGATGGCCCCGCCCACGGCGAAGACCCCGGCGGCACGGCCGGGCGGCGCCCAGCGGGCGACCTGGGCCAGCAGGCGGGGCACCAGCTGGGCATAGCCGTCGTAGGTCTTGAAAAGTGCCCGGCCGAACGACGTCGTCAACGTCTGGGCGTAGAAGACCCTGGCATCTTCGGCCCAGGCCGTACTGGTGGCGGCGACGCCCGATTGACGCACAAGCGCCACCGCGCTCAACGACGCGGCTCCCAAGGCGTAGCCGGTCGCCACCAGGGCGCGCCGCCTCGCGCTCCCGTCGGCCTGCGGGAAGAGGCCGGTCGCCCATTCGCGCCAGCGTTGCCGGCCGTGCGCCGCTCGGGCCGCGTGACGGCGCATCGGTTTCAGGACGGCCCGGACAGCCCGCACAGGGTGACCGGGGTACCCACGTTCCAGGTGATGACCAGCTCGGCCTGGGGGTCGTTGTCGCTCAGGTAGCCCTTGCCCTTGTGGGGCACGACTAGCTCCAGGGGGACTGACGTCGTCGGTCCCTGGGGCGGTACCAGGACGGCGGCCAGGTAATTGATCGTGCCGGCGGCGGCCTCGGGCGAGATGACCAGTAGCGACGCCGCATTGTCGCCCGGCGCCAGGCGCAGCCAGATCTGGACCGGGCTCGTGCTGTTGGGCGTGAGGGCCAGGCAACCGCCCGGGTGCGACGAGACCGCCGAAAACGTCGATTTTTGGTAAACGAACCGGCCACTGGACACAGGGTGCCGGGTCAGCGCCGTCACCGAACCGTTCCACGTCCCCACGGCCAGCGCAGTGCGGGCGTTTATGAGCTCGAAGGCCGACACCGGGATGTCGGGGAGCAGATGGGACCGCGCCAAGCGCGCCAGCGGTCCGGCCGCCAAATTGGGCAGGAGGCCGATGGGCGGTGCGTCGGGCCCGGAAACGAACTGCACCCCTTCACCGAGCAGCCGGCCCGTGGCCACCACCTGGACCTTGGAGGCAGAGGTCAGGGCGGCGCGGGCCGAAGCCCAGCTCTGGGCCTGGCCGACGTTACCGAGCGCCGTCAGGGCGAGCAGGCCGACGGCGCCGAACACAGCCCCGCTGGAGGCTCGGGCCGGGCTGAGGAGCTTGCCCATCAGCGGCACGAGCAACGCCACGGCGACGTACACGTAGCGCGAAACGCCGGCACTCACCGTCGAACCGTCCCGTCCTAGGGCGGCCAAGGCGTAAAAACAGACCACACCCGCGCCCAGTGCGAGCAATGCCGGGTCCCGGGCCCATAGGCGGCGCGAACGGTAAGCGGTCCACGCGCCCGTTCCGACAAGGAGGGCGCCGCCGGCACTGGGCAGGTTGAACGTCTGCCCCAATGCCGAGGACAGCCCCGACCAAATGTAATTGGGTATGTCGCTGGCCCCGGTAAGCGAGAACCGGTCGGAATGGGCCGAGATGCCCAGGCGACCGACGGCGGCGAACCAGACGACGTACAGGGCCAACGGCGGGCCGATCACCCACAGAGCTTGTTTGCGGGGCAGCCGGGCCGCCGCCAGCACGGCCGCTGCCACCAGCATGGCGTCGCCGATCGTCGAGCACATGAGGCCGGCCAAAAGGGCAACGCTGGCGTACACGAGACGCGGCGCCGGCGCCTGTGCCCCCATCAGTCCCCGCGGGCGGTAGCCGTCGAGCAGTTCGATGGCCAGCAGGCCGAAGAAGACCGAGCCTACGAAGCCGACCTGGAAGGCCCAGGTCAGGTCCTCCGCCCCGGCGCCGAGGAACCCGAGCAGTCCCACGGCCGCCACGGCGACCCATGGTCTCACGCCGGCCCGCAACGACAACCGCCAGCACAGGTGCATGACGCCGATCTGCAGGACCAGGACGGGGATGATATAGGGCCAGTAGCTGCTCAAGTGGAAGACGCTAAACAGGGCCCGCCACAAAAGCATGGGCAGCGTCGACCAGTGTTCGTTGTGGGGGAACCAGATGCTCGCCGGGTTGGCCGGTAAGTGCCAAAGGCCGCGCTGGGCCAGGAAGTCCCATTCGTCGCCGAAGAACCACAGGTCCCGGTCCCACCACGCCCAAAAGGCGAACGCGCCCACCAGGGTGAGCAGATGAGCGTAGGTGGCCCGGGAGGGCGGGCCCGCCGACATGGTGCCGTCCGTGCCAGGTTCGCGGCCCACTCGTGGCAGCGTAGCTGCGGGGGGAGCGGGCCACGGTGAGCCGGGGCCGGTGCGTCGGGCAGGTCACGGGGCGGCAGTAAGCGGTAGTAATCTGCCCACAATGGGCCGAACCGATGTCCTCTGGCCTCGGCGCGTCGGCTGGTGGGCCGGAGGGGAACCAGCCGACCCGTTGGCCGCCCTCACCGGGTCGTTGCTGCGGGCGGAGATCCGTGCTCGTTGCCCCGAGCTCTCGCCCGTGCTCGTCCACGGGGCGATGGTGGGGTGGGCCGAACCGGGCTTCACGGGCGAACCCGCCGCCGTGCACCTCACGTCGGACGGGCCCGGCGAGCCCTTGGTGCCGCTGAGCGTCCTGGTGCTTTCGGGGGGCCCTGAACCGGGCGGTAGCAAGATCGCCCGCGCCTTGACCGAGACTGGCGCCGCGACGGTGGCCATTGCGCCCGAAGAAGGATGGGGCCTCGAGCCGAGCGCCAGCGTGGGGCCGCCGTTCGCCGTCCCCGAGCCCGTGCTCCTGGCCGCCCGGCACCTGTCGCGCCACGCCCTGGACGCCCGCGGTGCCTTCCTCCGGGTGGTCGAGGGCCTCCCCCGGCGCTACGTGCTCATCGAGGGCTGCCTGCTCGACGGCCCCGGCGAGCAGGAAGCCGAGGACCTGGGACTCGCGCTGGTCCGGCTGGCCCGGGCGGCCGGCGGGGACCGCCCGGCCGAAGTGGTCAAGCTCGTCTCCGGTCCCCTGGCGGCCGACTACCCCGGGCCCGACCCTCTCCTGGTGGCGAGGCGGGCGGAAACAGAGGAGGGCCGCCACCAGCCCGAGGACTGGGAGGGTGATCCCGACCGGCCCCGTATGGCCCTACGGGTGGCCAACCCTGTGGACCTGGCCGCGGCAGTGGCGGGGGCTGAGGCAGTCGTGGCTCGCACCGGGGCCCTGATGGCGTTGGCGTGGGCGCTTGGCACGCCCCATGTGGCCGTGGCCGGCGAAGACAGCCCGGCCAGCAATTTCGCCGCCTGGACGGGTGATGCCAGCGCCCTGGCCCAGGACGGGGCCGCCATCGTGGCCGGTATCGACAACATCTTCGCCCGCCGGGGCCGGCCCCGCGGGCTCAAACGACTGGAGGCTACGTTGGACCAGTCCCTCGACGACGCTGCTGACCACCTGGTCAAGACGCTGGCTGCGACCGGGCCAGAGGGGACCGAGGCGGTCATGTCCACGCCGCCCTTGTCCTCGGCGGCCTGGCAAGAGCGGGCCCAGGAGCTCGAGGCGGTCAATGAGGCGCTCCGCCAGCGTCTGGCCGTGGAGCGTCTGCGCTTCGGCGAGCGCTCGGCCCTGTTGGAGAGGGCGGCCAACACCAGCGTCGAATCGGCCATCAAGGCCGTGCACGGCCAGGACGTGATAGTGCGCCGGCGCCTGGAGCAGACCGAGAAGGAAATGAAGCGCTTACAGGAGGAGACCGCCGTTCAGCAGGCCGAGCTCAGAGCGATCCACGCCAGCTTGACAATGCGGGCCTTCGCCCCCGCCCGGGCCTGGTACGAGCGCGTCTGGGGGGCGGCGCGCTGAGTGTACTCGGCCAGTTGGCCATCCTCAGGGCCAGTCCAGGCGGCACGCTCGGCGAAGAGCTCGGTAGCTGGTTGGCCGGCGCCGCAGCCATATTCGCCGCCGGGCCCGCCCTAGCCTTACTGGTGGGGGGCGACGAAGGGGCCGTGCCGGAGGAGGCCCTCATTGAGCTGCTGTCGGGCCCCCTCGGGATCGGCGCTGTAGTACCGCTTCTGTACGGCCCTCAGGGCCAGGTCCTCGAGGCCGGGAGCTTCGTAGGGCCCACCGGCGCCGTCGAGCCCTTCGGCAGCCACATGGCGGCCGGGTCGCGTGAGCTGGCCTTCCGCCGCGACGTTCCCGGTAGCGCATCGACGGTGGTGGCTGTTTCGGCCCGCGCCCTGGAAGGCTTCTCAACGGGTGCCACCGACCCGGCGTCCACCGTGCGCGAAGTGATCAGGTACGTGCGGGGCCAGGGCCTGCGCGCCGTTTACGAGCCCACTTGGCGGGCGCCGGCCCCAGAAGGCTTCCTGCCGGCACCGGCCCCGGTGGGCCCGCGGCGCTGGGCCGAGCGTGACGAAGGTGCCCCGGTGCGCGTCCTCGTGGTCACCGGCACCATCCCCGGTACCCTCGCCGGGATAGAGGGCCTGGCCGAACTGGTCGAGGTCCTGGCCCGCTGTCCCGCGACGCGGGTGACCCTGGCCTGCGCGGACGGTTTCGGGGCGGACCGTTACGGCGGTTACTACCAGCGCCAGGGGGTAGAGGTCGCCGCCGGCCCGCTCGACTGGCTGGAGTGGTGCGCGGACCGGCGGTACCACTACTCCCACGTCCTGGTGAGCGACGAGGGGCTGACGACCCGGCTCTGGCCAATGGTGCGCTCCAGCCAACCTCAAGCGCTGGCCGGGCTGTACTCGGAGCGCCTGCCCTTCCGGCGCAGCCAGGCCCTGGGCGATGCCAGCTGGCACGTGGAGGGGACCGAGACCATAAGAGAGGTCCATCAGGCCCGGTTGCTGCGCCAACTAGAAGGCATCGAGATGGCCTGGTGCGCCAGTGACGCGGACGCCAACCTGCTGTCCGGGTTGCGGCCTGGGCTGGCCGTCACGCGCCTGGGACCGCCCCTGTTAGCGCCCGGCCCGGGCAAGGGGTTCGCCGACCGCGAGGGCGTGGCCCTGGTGGCGACAGACAGTTTCGACGCCGCCGGCGACCCCGAGGCTCCGGCCATGCGGGCGCTCGAAGAGCTCGTCCCGGCCTGGCGCCGGCGGGACATGAGCCTCAAGGTAACAGTCGTGAGCGACTGGCCCACTCCCGGCCTGGCCCATATGGCCACGGCGGCGGGGGCCGAGATCGTGCCCTCCGGCGGTGACCTGGTGGGAGCCTTGAGCACGGCCCGGCTGGTGGTGGCACCGGTCGTCCACGGGACCAGCGCCTCCTCGTGGGTGCCGGCGGCGCTCGCCGCGGGGACGCCCTGGTTGTGCACGCCCAAGGCGGTGGCGGGGACGTACCTGGAGGCAGTGGACGACCGGGCTGTCGTGGCCGATGTCGCCACCATGGGCCATCGGGGATGGGTTCTGCTGACCGACGAACGCGCCTGGGACGACGTCGCCGCCGGCCTCGGTCCCCGCCTGGCCGACCTGCGTGCCCGGCGCCTGGCCGGCCTGACCGGCGCCCTCTTGAGCGCGGCTATCGACCCGCCCCGGGGCGCGTTGTGGCCGGTGGAGCGCCACCCCGCCCACCCGTCGCGGCCGCCGGCCCAGGTGCCCCTGCGCCCCAGTGCGGTGGCCGACCCGCCCGCCATTTTCGTAGCCGACAGCCTGAGCGAAGACGAGCGCTACGAGCTGTGGCACCAGCGCCGGGGGCCGAACACCGAGGTGGTGGCGGCCATCGGGGCCGAGGCGGCCCGAGCGGGCTACCAGCCCACCATCTCGGTCCTCATGCCCGTGTGCGACACCACCGCCTGGATGTTGGAGGCGGCCGCCCAGTCCGTGATGGACCAGGCCTACCCCAACTGGCAGCTATGCCTGGCCGACGACGCTTCGGAGCGGGCCGAGACCCTGGCCAAGCTCACCTCGCTGGTCGAGCGCGACAGCCGCGTGAGCCTCACCCGACTGCCTCGGCGCTCGGGCATCTCGGCTGCCACCAATGCTGCTCTTTCCCTGGCCACGGGCGAGTACGTCGCTTTCTTGGACCACGACGACGTCCTGAAACCTCACGCCTTGGCCCAAGTGGTGCGCTGGCTCGACGCCGACCCCGCCCTGGACCTGCTTTATAGCGACGAAGACAAGCTGGACCCGGCGGGCCGGTTCACCGAGGCGCGCTGGAAACCCGACTTCTCGCCCAACCTGCTGCTGTGCCAGAACTACATCTGCCATCTCCTCACCGTCCGGCGTTCGCTAGTCGAGAGCCTGGGCGGCCTGCGCCCGGAATATGACGGCAGCCAGGACTACGACCTGGTGCTCAGGGTGACAGAGGCGACGGACCATATCGCCCACATCCCCGACTCGCTCTACAGCTGGCGCATGCACGAGCAGTCGGCGGCGTCGGCCGGCGACAACAAACCCTGGGCCTGGTTGGCAGCCCAGCGGGCGCTGGGGGACTGGCTGCGCCGGCGTGAGTCCCGAGGCGGCGCCGGCGGGTGGACCGAGGAGGGGGCTTGGTTCGACGTCCACCGGGTGCGCTTCCGGCGCGCCGGTGAGCCCAAGGTCAGCATCATCATCCCCACCCGCAATGGCCGCCACCTGCTCGGCCGCTGCGTCGAGAGCGTCATCTCCAAGTCCGTTTACAACAACTTCGAGCTGGTCGTGGTGGACAACCAGAGCGACGACCCCGACACGCTCGAGTACCTGGCCACGCTCCCCGGGCAGGTACTGCGCTACCCCCACGAGTTCAACTACCCCCGCCAGCTCAACCTGGCCGTGGCCGCCGTCGACTGCGACGTCCTGGTCTTTTTGAACAACGACACCGAGGTGCTGACCACGGACTGGCTCGACCGCCTTGTCGAGCAAGCCATGCGACCTGAGGTAGGCGCGGTGGGACCGCGCCTGCTCTTCCCGGACGGCAAGGTGCAGCATGAGGGCATCATCATCGGTGCCTGGCGCGGGCATGCCAACTCGGTCGAATGGGGTAACTGGTGGCGGATGGGAGACCTGCTCAGGGACGTTTCCGCCGTCACCGGCGCCTGCATGGCGACCCGGCCTGGCGTATATTGGCGGGTGGGCGGCTACGATGAACGTCTTCGGGTGGCTTACAACGACGTCGATTTCTGCCTACGTTTGCACCAAGCCGGGTACCAGGTGGTTTATGAGCCTGATGCCGCGCTCTTTCACGCCGAAGGATCGACCCGCGGGCTGGTCGAAGACCCCGAGGACGCGCCCCTTTTCAACGAGCGCTGGCGGCCGCGCTCGTCCTGCGACCCCTATTACAACCCCAACTTGAACCGCAACCGGCTGTTGTTCCGGGTGGAACCATGAGCCGCACCACCTCCGATCCCGGCCCATTGGCGGCGTGGCCGGAGGAGCCCGAAAACGGCTCCGACGGCAACGGCAACGGTTCGTCCAAGCGCGGCCGGCGCAACACGGTGGCGGAGCGCAACACGGTCGTCATGACGGCCAAGACGGCGCCGCCCAGCCTGCGCGAGTACGGCAAGTACAAAGAGCTTTTTTACAACCTGACGTTGCGGGACCTGCGTTCGAAGTACAAGCGCTCGGTAATCGGCTGGGGCTGGTCGATGATCAACCCGCTCGCCAATATGTTCATCTACACCATCGTGTTCTCGATGCTCCTGAAGATCCACCCGCCCTTCGGCATACCGAGCGGGATCAACAATTACGCCCTCATGCTCCTGGCCGCTATGTTGCCCTTCAACTTCTTCCAGGCCAGCGTCATGGAGTCCATGGGCAGCCTGGTGGGCAACCAGAACCTGATCCAGAAGACGTACTTCCCGAGGGAGCTGCTCCCGGCGGCAACGGTCGCCTCCAAGGTCGTGTCCCATCTGATAGAGATGGGCCTGCTGCTGGTCGCCGTGGTGGCCTGGGGCAACTGGAGGGCACTGATGTACCTGCCCTTCGTGATCGTGCTCATGGCCGTGGTGACGGTCTTCGGTCTCGGGCTGGCGTTCCTTTTTTCAATAGGCAACGTCTTCTACCGGGACATCTACCACTTCTCCGGCATATTTTTCTTCCTCTGGATGTTCCTGACGCCCATCGCCTATCCGTTTTACCTCGTGGGGGGCGGCCTTAACGGCAATCCCGCCGCGGGTGCGGTACTGCAGGCCCCGCGCTACATCCACGTCCTGGGCCACGCCTTGTCCCTCGGTACCATCTTCAAGCTCAACCCCATGACCGACGCCGTGCTGAGCTTCCAGGCCTTCCTGTACAACGGGCAGTTGCCTTCTTCTTCCCATCTTGTGAAGTTCGCGGCCGCACCGACCCCGACGGACCTACACCCGCTCGTCACATCTATTCTCGTGCCCTCCAACGTCTCGTGGGGCGACTTCGCGTACTTGGTCGTATGGGCCGTCGTTGTCCTGGCCATCGGGCTCAAGGTTTTCCGCAAATATGAGGCGCGCCTGCCGGAGGAGCTTTAGACCTTGAGCAGCTCGCCCGTCGTGGTCGTAGAGAACGTCTCCAAGAAATACCGGCTCTATCGCGAACGCAACCAGTCGATCAAGGTGGCGATCATGCGCGGCGGGCGGGCCAAGGTCGACATGTTCTGGGCGCTCCAAGATGTGAGCTTCGAGGTCTACCAGGGCTCTACGACGGGGCTCATAGGCGAGAACGGCTCGGGCAAGTCCACCATGCTCAAGTGCCTGGCCCGGATCCTGCGCCCCGACACGGGTTCGGTTTCGGTGACCGGGAAGATGTCGGCCCTTTTGGAGCTGGGCGCGGGGTTTCACCCCGAGCTGTCCGGGCGGGAGAACGTTTTTCTCAACGGGGCCATCCTCGGCCTCAAACAGAAGGAGCTGGCGGCCAAATTCGACGACATCGTCGACTTCGCTGGGATCGGCCAGTACATAGACGAGCCGGTGAAAAATTACTCCTCGGGTATGTACGTGCGCCTCGGCTTCTCGGTGGCCATCAACGTCGAGCCTGACATACTGCTGGTCGACGAGGTCTTGGCCGTGGGGGACGAGGCGTTCCAGCGCAAGTGCTTGGAGCGCTTCGCCGACCTGAAGAACAGCGGTAGGACGGTCATCATCGTGTCGCACTCCATGGGGTCGGTGATCAACATGTGCGACCATGTCATCTGGTTCAAAAAG
>Ga0181517_10004537_pt1 | contig 12610 bp, 11 predicted proteins | sample PEATcosm2014_Bin_31_FD_119748 | JGI IMG/M metagenome (GOLD analysis project Ga0181517, IMG submission 119748) | Peatland microbial communities from MTU Mesocosm Facility, Houghton, MI, USA - PEATcosm2014_Bin01_30_metaG | ecosystem: Environmental > Terrestrial > Soil > Wetlands > Peat | place... | reverse complement strand
GTAGACGCCTTCTCCTCCGCCGGACCGTGAGGTCTCGCCTCCCCCTTCGAGCGCACTGTTGCGACGGTCGCTCCGACCGCCCACCACTGCCGTCAGTGCCACTCCGTGACAAGGCCGGCCGTCGGTCCCGCTGGCTGAGCTACCCGGCTCCACATTTTATTCATACCGCCAGGAGCGCCGTTCACATCCTGTTCACGCCGGCGGGTTCAACCTGAGCGCATGGCTGATTTCCTCGTGGTGCTCGGCATCGTGGTGTTCGCGCTGGCGATGCTAGGGCTCGTCTGGGCGTTGGACCGGGTATGACCGCCGTCCAAGCCATCCTGCTCGCGGTGTCCATCCTGGTGTTCATCTACCTGGGCGTCGCCATGTTCAAGCCCGAGAAGTTTTGAATGGGCTTCTTCCTAACCATCGTCGTCCTGGTCATCGCCTTGGGGCTCGCTTGGCGCTACCTGGGCTCGTACATGGCCGCTGTGTTCGAGGGCCGGGTCCACTACTTCGCCTGGGCCGAGCGACCGTTCTACCGGATGCTCAGCACCAGCCCTGAGAACGAGCAAAGCTGGAAGCGCTACGCCGGCTCCCTCGTGATCTTCTCGGCCGTGTTCCTCGCCGTCGGCTACCTGTTGCTGAGGATCCAGGGGTCGCTGCCGCTCAACCCTCAGCACCTGGGCGCGGTGACGCCGGCGCTCAGTTTCAACACCGCCGTGTCGTTCCTCACCAACACCAACTGGCAGAACTACGGGGGAGAGACGACCATGTCGTACTTCTCCCAGATCGGCGTGCTCACCGTGCAGCAGTTCGTGAGCGCGGCCGTCGGCATCGCCGTGGCGATCGCCATGGTGCGTGGCTTTGCCCGGCGCAATTCCACTACCATCGGCAACTTCTGGGTCGACATCACCCGCTGCATGATCTACATCCTCCTGCCTATCTCCTTCGTCGCCGGCATCGTGGTCGTCGGGCAGGGCGCCGTGCAGACATTGGCCGGCCCGGTAAGCATCCATGACGCCCTCAACGGCGTCACTCAGACCATCGCCCGTGGCCCCGCCGGTTTCATGTCCTCGATCATGCAGCTCGGGACCAACGGCGGCGGGTTCTTCAATGTCGACCTGGCCCATCCCCTGGAGAACCCCACCGCGTTCACCAACTTCCTGTTCAACTGGCTCACCCTGTCCATCCCGTTCGCCCTCACCTACACCTTCGGCAAGATGGTAGGCAGCATCCGCCACGGCGCCGCCTTACTGGCTGCCATGGTGCTGATCTTCGGTGTTTGGGTCGGATTTACGAGCTACTCCGAGCACACGAGCAACCCGGCCGTGGCCGCCGCCGGGCTAACCAGCCAGCCCACCGGCAACATGGAGGGCAAGGAGGTGCGCTTCGGCGACACGAGCAGCGCCTTGTTCGACATCTCGATGACCCAGACCTCCGACGGCGCCGTCGATGGCCAGAACGACTCGTACAACCCCATGGGCGGCTTCGGCCTGCTCACCGGGATGATGCTGGGTGAGGTCACCCCGGGCGGCACGGGCAGCGGGATGTATACCATTTTGATCTACGCCATAATCGCCGTGTTCATCGGCGGTCTCATGATCGGGCGAACACCGGAGTACCTGGGCAAGAAGATACAGGCCCGGGAGGTGAAGCTCGCCGGCCTGGGGTCGCTGGTTATGCCGCTTGTGGTGCTCGTAGTCACCGGGATCGCCGTTTCCTTGCATGCCGGTAGAGCGGGCCCGCTCAACGGCGGCCCGCACGGGTTCACCGAGATCCTTTATGCCTTGACCTCTCAGGGTAACAACAACGGCTCGGCGTTCGCCGGCCTGAGCGGTAATACCGCCTTCTACAACGTCATCGGTGCCATCGACATGCTGATTGGCCGTTTCGGCATCATGATCCCAGCGTTGGCGCTGGGGGGGTCACTGGCGGCCAAGAACGTCGTGCCCGCCTCGCTCGGGACCTTCCGCACCGACAACGCCATGTTTATCGGGTTGGTCGTGGGCGTCATCGTGATCATCGGCGGCCTGACCTTCTTCCCCGCCGTTTCCCTGGGGCCGATCGTCGAGCAATTGAGCCACGGAAAGTTCTGGTAAATGGACACCAACAAGACCGGTAACCCCACATCCGGCTCGCCCACCCTCGGTGGGCCGGCCCCGGTGAGCGGGACGCCCAAGACGGTGGCCCACGGCGTGGCCCAAGCCCGTAGCCTTTTCGACCGGGAGATCCTGGCCCTGGCGCTCACAGGGTCCTTCCGCAAGCTCGACCCCCGGGTCCAGCTCAAGAACCCGGTCATGTTCGTGGTCCTGGTCGGCACGGTGGTCACCTTCTGCGAGGCCATCGCCCACCCCAGTTTCTTCGCCTGGGCCATCACGTTCTGGCTCTTCCTCACCGTCATCTTCGCCAACTTCGCCGAGGCCATGGCCGAAGGCCGGGGCAAGGCGCAGGCCGACACGTTGCGTCGTATGCGTTCGGAGACCGAGGCCCGGCGCTTGAACGCCGACGGCACCGAGAGCCGGGTAGCCGCCGTCGAACTCGCTAAGGGCGACCGCGTCGTTTGTGAGGCCGGCGACCTCATCCCCTCAGACGGCGAGATCATTGAAGGGATCGCCTCGGTCGACGAGTCGGCCATAACGGGCGAGTCGGCACCGGTGATCCGGGAGTCCGGGGGCGACCGCTCGGCCGTTACCGGGGGCACGAAGGTGCTGTCCGACCGGATCGTGGTGCGGATAACGGCCGAGCGAGGGCACACCTTCCTCGACCGCATGATCGGCTTGGTCGAGGGGGCCAACCGCCAGAAGACCCCCAACGAGATCGCTCTCACGATCCTGTTGGCCGCCCTGACCATCGTTTTCCTGCCCGTAGTCGTGGTGCTCCAGCCTTTCGGGCACTACGCCGACATCGTCAGTGGGGGCCACGGAGAGGTCTCGGTAGTGATCCTGGTGGCCCTGCTCGTGTGCCTGATCCCGACCACGATCGGCGCCCTGCTTTCGGCTATCGGCATCGCCGGCATGGACCGTCTCGTGCAGCGCAATGTGCTCGCCATGAGCGGTCGCGCCGTCGAAGCGGCGGGGGACGTGCAGACCCTGCTCCTGGACAAGACGGGCACCATCACCCTCGGCAACCGGATGGCGTCGCAGTTCATCCCGGCGTCCGGCCACACCGAGCAGGAGGTGGCCGAGGCGGCACAGCTGGCCTCGCTGGCCGACGAGACCCCTGAAGGGCGCTCGATCGTCGTGCTGGCGAAAGAGCGTTTTGGCATTCGGGAGCGTGACCTCGGGGCGAGCCGCGAGTTCATTCCCTTCTCGGCCACCACGCGTATGTCCGGCGTCAACTTCGACGGCCGCCAGATCCGCAAGGGCGCGGCCGAGGCAGTGCAGCGCTGGGCCGTGCAAATGGGTGGAACGGTCACGGCCGGGCTGGACCAGATCGTCGAGCAGATCGCTCGGGCGGGGTCTACGCCGCTCGTCGTGGCCGACGGGAAGGTCGTCCTCGGCGTCATCGAACTAAAGGACGTTGTCAAGCAAGGCATCCGGGAGAAATTCGACGAGATGCGCCAGATGGGGATCCGCACGGTGATGATCACGGGCGACAACCCCCTGACGGCGGCGGCCATCGCCCAGGAGGCGGGGGTGGACGACTACCTGGCCGAAGCCACACCCGAGACCAAGATGGCGCTCATCAAGTCCGAACAAGAGGGGGGCAAGCTCGTGGCCATGACCGGCGACGGCACCAACGACGCTCCCGCCCTGGCCCAAGCCGACGTGGGCGTGTCCATGAACACGGGGACGACGGCGGCCAAGGAGGCCGGCAACATGGTCGACCTCGACTCCAACCCCACCAAGCTGATCGACATCGTCGAGATCGGCAAACAGCTCCTGATCACCCGCGGCTCGCTCACCACGTTCTCGATCGCCAACGACGTGGCCAAGTACTTCGCCATCATCCCGGCGCTCTTCGCTGCGACTTACCCCCAGCTCAACACGCTCAACGTCATGAAGCTGCACAGCCCGACCAGCGCCGTGCTCTCCGCCGTCATCTTCAACGCCCTGGTCATCGTCGCCCTCATCCCCCTAGCGCTGCGGGGTGTCAGGTTCCGGGCCACCGGCTCGGCTGCCATCCTGCGCCGCAACGTTTTCATCTACGGCGTCGGCGGGATCATCGCCCCCTTTGCCTTCATAAAGCTCATCGACCTGATCCTTACGGCGCTACACGCCTACTAATGGAGACCTGCTGATGCTCACCAACCTGCGCCGCACGTTCATCTCGATCCTCGTTTTCACAGCCTTCTTCGGCTTCGTCTACGCCCTGGCTGGCACCGGGGTAGCTCAGGTCTTGTTCCCGCACCAGGCCGACGGGTCCATAACCGCCGGTGGCTCGACGCTCATCGGCCAGAACTGGGCGGCGGCCAAGTGCCCCGGCCACCCGCTGGGCAGCTGCGTGTTCCACGGCCGCCCCGACGACACCGGCCCCTACGCCGCCGACCCGAAGGAGAAGGTCTCGGGCGGCGATAACCCGCTGGTGGCCAACGGCGTCAACGGCGAGTCGGGCGCCACCAACTTCGGTCCTCGCTCCAAGGTGCTCATGACCGACACTAAGGCGCTCATCGCCTACTGGAAGCGCTTGGGGGTCGATGACCCGACCACCGACCTGGTGACCACCTCGGGCAGTGGCCTGGACCCCGACATCACCCCGGCCGACGCCACCGTCCAGATCCCCATGGTCTCCAAGGCCACTGGCGTGTCGCCCTCGGCGCTTCTCCGGTTGATAGCCAAAGAGACCAACGGAGAGGAGCTTGGCTTCCTGGGGGGCAAGTACATCGGCGTGCTGCAGCTGAACGAAGGGCTGGCTAACCTCGAGCACCACTGAGCACACCACGGGCCGACTAGGACGCGGCTAATGTGGGCGGCCCAACATAAGCGGGTGTTCTGCTCGTGCCGCCCAACCCTCTTCTTGCTGGTTAGGGCAGATATGGATGGCGGAGCGCCAACCTACACGGCAGACAAGGAAAGTTGACATGAGCTCTCATCCCGCATCCACGAGGGGAAATTGGCACCCTCGCCTGAGCTCGTCTCGCGCCGGTCAGATGTCCTTCGCCCTGGCCATCGGCGCGCCGGCGGCGGCCGCCGCGGTGCTCGTGCCAGCTCGCGCCCACATCACCGACCCCGCCCTTGCCCTCGTAATGGTCGCCGTCGTCGTGCTGGTCGTGATCCCGGGCCGCCGGCTCGCCGCACTGGTGGCGGGCATTTCTGCTGGTTTGTGGTTCGATTACTTCCTCACCCGGCCGTACGAGTCGTTCACCATGGACAGGAGCGCAGACATCCAGACCACCGTCCTGCTCCTCTTGGTCGCCGTCGGTGTCGGCGAACTGGCCGCGCGCCAGCGTCACCACCGGGCGGCAAGCGAGATCGTTGCTGAGAACCTCGCCGTCGTAGCCGAGGTCACCGAACTGGTGGCCGAGGGCAGCGTGACCGACGAGGTCTTGGAAGCTATCTGCGACGCCCTGCTGCCGCTCCTGCACCTCGCGTCGTGCCGGTTCGAGGCCGGTGCTACGACAGTCGCGGCGCCGTATATCGCTCGTCCGGGATCCGTGAGCTACACCGCCTACCAGTGGGACGCAACTACCAAGGGACTGCCGGTGGGCCTTGTCGCGCTCCCCGTCCGTTCCCAGGACCGCCTTGTCGGGCAGTTCCGGTTGGAGGGACCCTTCCCAAGGGTACCCGTTTCAAGCCAGGCGCTTGCCGCGGCGGTCGTCTTGGCCGACCTTGCCGGCGTGGCCCTAGCCCGGCCGGGCCGTCAGCCGTCCCGTTCTCCGGCGGCCTCCGCTGGGCACGGGTAGCGCCTCGCCAGTCGCAAAGCTGACGCGTCACCCGACGAACAACGAGCAGAGCCCTCAAGTCGACGCGCCCTCGGACCGATGCTCCTATTCGCCACCTGGACCAGAAAGGCACCATGGCGTACCTACATACGGGGTGCCTCGTCCGTCGACTGATAACCAACGCCGGTTTAGCCTTCGACATAGGCGAGCACCAAGGTCAAGGCCGTTAGCGCCAGGTACCAGGCGGCAATGAGGAAGCCTTCGCCCGAGGGTTTGGCCAGCCCGATGAGAGCAGCGGGGACCAGGAGGCTGGCCAGCACGTTCAACGTGTTGCTGTTGAGGGCGGTGCTGAGAGCGGCCGCTCCTCTGCCCTTGCTGGCCAGGTAGACGGCGGCCACGGCGTTGGGCAAGCTCGTCACCGCGGCCAGGACGAGCCCACCGACCACGACATTGGCCACCGCGTAGTGCTGGCCGAGCGTCGACGCCCCCCGCTCCATCTCGATGCTGGCCACTACCACGACGACCAGGGCGGCGACGGCCACGAGGGCATCTTTTGGTCTTCCTCGTTGGGGGGTGGACCGAGACCACGAGCTCGAGCTCCTCCTCATCGATCGCCGAAGCCAATGTGGCGATCGCTAGGTGACCGACGAGCCGTCCCACCGCGAGCGCCCACTGCCGCGTTTGCGCGTTGGGCACCACGCGAACCCGCCCGCCCCCAGCGTTATCGGCTTCGCTCAAGTAGCTGATATTCGGGGAGGGCCGGGCGGACAGCCTTTTCGGTCGGCGGGCCTGTCACCGCTCCCGCCGCAGGATCGTCACCTCTCCCGCCGCGCCTGATTGGGCGGGACAGGTGGTCGACCCTGGACCGCCACTGCCCCGACATGGGTTCCCCGTGAAGGGGCCGCTTGGACAACTCGGTCCCGCCTGCCGATGGTGCCCGTTCGGCCAGGCCGTGCCGGGACGGTCAAGCCACCACTGCACCGGACGAGTGCTCGGTGGCCTCGGTGATACTGCCCGCCACGGTCACGACCCGGCCCAGGCCGACCAGCTGGAACACCCGGCTGATGGACGGCCTGGGTGAGCAGACGACGACGGTGCCCCCCAGCTCACGGATGCGCCTCGCAGCGCCGATCAGGGCGCCGATCCCAGCAGAATCGACAAAAGGTACGGCTGAGAGCTCGAAAACCACGAGCTTCTTGGTGGGCAACAAGCCAGCGACAGCGTCACGGAACTGTGGCGCACTGACCTGTTCGAGGTTGCCCTCCAGGTGACACACCAAGGCGGGGCCCACTTCTTCGCACCTTACGAGCACGACTGTCCCCCCCTCGGTCGGACCTTTCAGCCAGGTCCCAGAGCTATCGTGCGCCCCCACTGTGACGCCAAGCGCGAAACAGGCTAAGAGTTCGATAAGTCGAGCCAGCGACAAACTTTATTGAGAACAGTTGGGTGGTTCTTTTGTGCCGACAGATTACAAGGTACCGTCCAGGAAGCGAAGTGCCGCAGACCGTCGGCGGCTCAAGCGACCTGGGCCACGCCGGTGACGCGTTGACGGAGCTCAAGGATTCCCCCGCTGCATGGTCTGTTGCCAAGGGGGCACACCGAGGCGGGGCAAGTAGCCCTGGCTCAGTTCCGCCCTCGAGGCGGTGCCGGTAAGAACTCGAGGGCGGCTCTGTTACCCCAGGGGAAGCCAACCCGGGAGATGAGTTCGACTCGAGGCTCCGAGCCCCGCTAATCGAGGTAGAACGACCAGCCCTCCGGGGCGTTCCTCGGCGAGCTGCTCGACCACCTCGGCGATGCTTTTGTCTGGACATCGACGGAGGTCCTTCCCGGGCTTGGTGCTGGAGAGGTTGCCGGCGACCTCATTGGGCATTTCGCTGTTCGAGGTCGGACCGACGCGCCGGGTGACGCCAGCGATGCGCATGGCTCTGTTCTCCTAAGAAGCACCTGAACAAACAGCGCCGTCGGCCTTCGTGGACCTGAATACCTCTCACCCAAAGGTTATAAAGGAAGCGGCCCGGACGTACTTCGTAGGCTCGGGTCACAGGAAAAACCTCTTCTGCTGAGGGAGGTCCCGGTTTGGCTTCGGCCCCGCCGGGGCCTTTTTTCCGTGGCGAGCCGCACGCTCCGCCAGGCACCGGGCCCGTGCTACGCCGTTGACGCCTGCGGCCGGCACGCCTCGCCGCTCTTGCCCTGTGATCGGTGGGCGGTCCCATATTCCGCCTTGCGATTGGCTGGTTCGGAGCGACCGACCCTGGTTGTTGGGTTTGTGGCCGCGAGCTACTTGTTCGGCAGGAGACCGAGCCTCTGAGCGCCACCTTCACCAGGGGCCAACCGTCGAGAAGGTTGGTATGACGACCCCAGGCTCGGTGAAGAGGCTGGTCACGCGCGGGACGGGCCGGGGCGACCCCCTGAGCTCAACCGGCAAACGCCCTACTCAGGGCCCTGCGACCTTCTTGCACGGTGCCCTTGCCCGTCCCGAGCCCCAGACCCACGCTTTGCCAGTGCGTTGCCGCGCTCCAGGGCTCCTGGGACCTCGCCTCACCCCCGTCGGCCTATCGGTCCCTCTGCCGCGGGCCCGGCTCTCTCGCTCGCTCTGACTGTCAGTGGACATTGAGTCCTGGGCGCTGGCGGCTATGAGAACTGTGCGGCCAGCGTGGCTCCCGGGCTGGCCGCCGTAGCCCAGTGGGCAGCGACGAAGCGCTCGTACAGCTCCTCGTACGAGGGTCGTTCATCGAGCGGGCAATGGTCGCGCTCCGGAACTCCCTACGGTACGCCTGCCAGTTCCCCAGGCAGGGATGGTGGGGTCAGGGGAGTGACTGGTTAGCAAAGTTCCTGGGCCTTCTCGCGGTGGTTCTCAGCCTCGTGTGTCAAAATTGGCACGAAGCCCAATTACCGGCACCGACGAAAGGTAGCCGACGTGCGTGCCCACTACGGCGAGACGGCCGGTGACGGAACCGAGGCGCGTCAGTTGACGTGGTCAGTGGATGTCAATACCGCTAAATGCCCAGAGCGAGCCAGCGAAAAGGGCCAACCCGACGAGCACGAGCCCACCTATTGGGCTCACAGACAGGCCACCGGCCAGCTGGCCGTGGCCGACCCGACCGGCCGACCGAGAACAGACAGGCGGACTTGGCTGGACGTACCCACGCAATGGCGGGGGCGAGAGAGCCGAGAAGGTACGAGCTTCTGTCTCCACCAGCACTGTTCCGCTCCTCGTTGTTCTTGGACAACCATGTCCCGGGTTGATTTGGCGTAGGCCAGCGTCAGCGGGTGAGGCTCAGCGTCCCGCACACCTCGCCAGCCCAGGCGAGCCCCTGCAGGTAGGCCCTCTCGATCTCGGCCGGTGCCGTCCCCGAACGCCGTTGGAAGCTCTCTGCCCCGACCTCCCAGGCCAGCACGTCGGCCAGGACATGGCCGAGGAGGCCCCTGTGCCCCAAGAGAGCGTCCTCCAGTTCCGCGCTCAGGGACAGGCCCTGGACAATCTCGGGGAGCGGGGCCTGGAGCAGCAGGTCGAGCGCCGATACCAGGCCGACGGTGTAGGCCGAGTCGGCCCTGCGCGTCCCCAGCGGTTCGGCCATCAGCTCGGCCATCCGGGCCCTGGTCATGGCGATACGGAGCCGTTCGTTGGAGCCTTCCTCGGCGCCGTCAAGCAGCATCAGGGTCACCCAGGCGCGCAGTCGGCGTTGGCCGAGCAGCACGACGGCGTCGCGCACCGAGCTCAGGCGACGGAACAACCCCTCCGAGGCACCGGCGCCCGCCACACGTAAGAAGCGGTAGCTGAGGGCCGCGTCGCCCTGGACGGTCCTTTCGATCTCTCCGGCGGAGGTGTCCGGGTCGCACAGTCTCTCGATGATGCGCAGGCACGTGAGCTTCCTCGGGCTGAGAGCCTGGCCCTCCACGACCTCAGGGCGGCTGAGCAGGTAGCCCTGGTAGAGGTCAAAGCCGAGCTCTTGGCACACCTTTAGTTGGTGGCGGGTCTCGACCTTTTCGGCCACCAGTTCCACGCCAAAGGCGCACCGGCGCTGGACGGCGTGCGCCAACTGCGCCGGCGTCAGGGCCAGGACGTCGAGCTTGACGATCGAGACCAGCTCCAGCAGTGGGTCGTCGTCGTCCTCCCAGACGTAGTCGTCCAGGGCCAGCGTGTAGCCGCTGTCGGCCAACCGTTGGCACCCGGCGACCACCTCGGGGCCCCGGCCCACCCCTTCGAGGACCTCGACCACCGTCTGGCCGGCCGGGAAAGGGAGCTCGCGCTCTCCGACGAGGAAAGCCCTGGTGGCGTTGACGAAGGCCAGTTTGTCCCCGACGAGGCTGCTCAGCCCGACGTCCAGGCCGGCACGCACCAGCACGTCGGCCGTCATCGCGTCCCCGTCCAGACCTGGGGACGTCGGGTCCCGGAACAACAGCTCGTAACCTCGCACGTCCAGCTTGGCGTCGAAGATGGGCTGGCGCCCGACCATGAACTGGCTCATCCGGTCTTTCTTAAGTGCATACTACAATTATCGTACGGTGCAGTCGATGTCCCTACCAAAAATGAAGGCCGGAGAAGCGACGGCAGCAGGCGACGAGCTGGTGGACGCCGTGCTCGGGGCGAGCCGGGCCCTGGTGGCGGTGGCCGCCCGCTCGCTGGTCAACGTGGCCGAGGACGTGACCCTGGCCCAGTACCGGGTGCTCGTCGAGCTGGCCGCCCGGGGCCCCCAGCGCCTGGCCGACCTGGCCGACGCGGTCAACGTCGACCCCTCGACTATGACCCGGATGGCCGACCGCCTGGTACGTAAAGGCCTGGTGTCCCGCCGGCGGGCCAGCACCGACCGGCGCACGGTGAAGGTCTCGCTGGCCTCGCCCGGGCGCCAGCTCGTCCTGGAGGTCACCCGCAAGCGCCGGGCCGAGCTGGCCGTCATCCTGTCCCGGCTCCCCGACCAGGACCGCCGCCCGGTGCTGGCTGCCCTGCGGGCTTTCGCCGACGCCGCCGGTGAGCTACGCGAGCACGAGTGGTCCCTCGGGTGGCGCCTGGACATGCGGTTGGTCGGCGCCGCGCAGGCCGATGACTGAGGACCTCGTAGGTCGGGCGGCGTCCGCTCAGGAGCTAGCCGTGCCTATCCCGGGCCGGAAATGGCAGGGGGACGGGAAGGCGGCCAAGACACCGGGCGCACTGGAAATGGAGAGGGACCTAGGCCTTCCTGAGGCCGTCCGGGATTACGCCGGGGGGGTATCGGGTTGAGCCTCCAGCACAGCGGCCGTAGGCACCCGGAACGCTTGTACGGAAATGGTCAGAGGGATCCTCTTGGGGCTTTGACGGTGTGGCTCAAAGACCTGGCCGCGCGGTTCAAAGCCGGCGAACGCCCCGATGTCATCATCGGGGCCTTCGGGGCCCACGCCGTTGAGTACGGGGACAACGACGAGGACGGCTACGGGCCCTACGCCGTGGTGAGGTTTTGTACCACCGAGGCCTACGACATGGGTTGGTTCACCGAGATCGAGGACGGTGCCTATGGGCGCCTGATGGGCTTTCGCATCTACTTCAACGAGATCGGGGATGCCTAACCCTGAGGAGCTGGAGGGCGTCCCGGCCAGGGCTCCTGTGCCGACCGGCCCGGCAGCTCCCGCCTCCCCCCCCACCCCGCGGACGACATCTGCTGCCTGGAGGGGCCGGGCACGCTCAGCGCTGTCGGCCTCGGGGGCGTGGCTGCGGGGCTCGCGCCTCGGGCTGGCGGTCATAGCCCTGGTGGTCGGCGCTGGTGCCGGCCTGGGGGCGGCCGGGTTCCGCTGGCTCATCTTCGCCTTTACCTGGCTGGCCACCGGGCACGACCAGTTCGGCCAGCAAGGCCGGGTGGCGAGCCTGCACCTGGCTTGGCTCGGGCCTTATTTCGTGCTCGTCGTGCCCGTCGTCGGTGGCCTGCTGTACGGCCCGCTCCTCCAACGCTTCGCCCCGGAGGCGCGGGGCCACGGTGTGCCCGAGGTCATGGTGGCCGTGGCCGAGAACGGTGGCCGCATCCGCCCGCCTGTGGCCCTGGTCAAGGCCCTGGCCTCGGCGTTGTGCATCGGCTCCGGCGGCTCGGTGGGGCGGGAGGGGCCCATCGTCCAGATCGGCTCGGCCCTTGCGTCCAGCCTGGGCCAGGCCGTGCGGGTCTCCGAGACCCGGTTGCGCATCATTGTGGCCTGCGGGGCGGCCGGGGGGATCGCCGCCACTTTCAATGCCCCTCTCACGGGCCTGTTCTTCGGCTTCGAGATCATCCTGCGGGAGTTCTCCTTAGACGCCTTGGTGGCCACCAGCCTGGCCGCGGTCAGCGCCGACCTGGTGAGCCGGGGTTTTTTCGGCTCCGCCCCCTTCTTCAGCGGCATCCCGCACGACCTGGTCGTCGCCCATGACTACACCTACCTGCTCGTGGCCCTGCTCGGGTTGGCCTCGGGACTGGTCGGTTACGGCTTCAAGACCTTCTTGTACAAGCTCGAAGATGTGGCGGACAGGCTTTGGAAGGGACGGCCGGAATGGGCGCGGCCGGCTGTGGGCGGGATCGCCTTGGGTGCCCTACTGCTGGCCCTGCCGGAGATGTACGGGGTGGGCTACCCGGTCATGGACCGGGCCATCGCCGGCCACATCGTGCTGTGGCTGTTGTTGGTGCTAGTGGTGGGCAAGGTGCTGGCCGCCAGCCTGACGCTGTCCATCGGCGGCTCGGGCGGGGTCTTCGCCCCCTCGTTGTTCACCGGGGCCAGGGCCGGTATGGCTTTCGGCTCGGTCGCGCACCACGTCTTCGGCTCGGTGGTGAGCTCGCCCGCCATCTTCGGTGTGGTGGCCATGGGGGCGGTCTT
>Ga0181517_10004534_pt1 | contig 12611 bp, 7 predicted proteins | sample PEATcosm2014_Bin_31_FD_119748 | JGI IMG/M metagenome (GOLD analysis project Ga0181517, IMG submission 119748) | Peatland microbial communities from MTU Mesocosm Facility, Houghton, MI, USA - PEATcosm2014_Bin01_30_metaG | ecosystem: Environmental > Terrestrial > Soil > Wetlands > Peat | place... | reverse complement strand
TGCCCAGGTCGTTGAACGCAGCCACCGCCGTCTTCTGCGGATCAGCCACAACACCGTGGATCGCTTCCTGACCGAACACATCGGCCTGGTGCTCGAAGTACCTGCTCACCCCGTTGTCCACCGGCTGCAATAGAAACATCGCAACCATTACAGCAAAAATCAGCACCAGGAAACCGGTGCGCGATCCAAGGTCACTGGCGCCCCAACGCTCTCCGCAGCCCTTCACCATCCACGCCGCAAACCGCGCGCAGAACCAGTAGATGAAGAACAGAGACCCCGCCATCAGCACCAGCCCTTTGGGCACATGATGCAGCACGTAATGCCCGCATTCGTGCGCAAAGATGAACAGGATTTCGTCGTTGGGAATGCGGCCGGCCGTCGTGTCCCACACAACAATGCGCTTGGTGGCCCCAATGCCTGTTACATAAGCATTCAGACCGTTGGTCTTCAGGCTGGCCTTCATCAGGTACATACGGCTGGGCGGGATCTCGGTACCGGTACGCGCCACAACCTTTTCGAGATCGGCCACCAGCGCGGGATCGTGCGCCTGCAACGGTTCGAACTTTTCAAAGAGTGGCTCAATGAGCGGTTCCACAAAAAAGACAATCATCAGGATCGGCAGCGTGACCACCCACGCGCCCAGCCAGTAGCGGCGCGGCCATCGGCGCACAATCCAGTTGAAAAGCAGCAGCAGCGGCGTGGTTACGGCGATGGCGAACCCCAGTTCCTTGGCATCGTCGCTGAACCAACCGGTCCACGACTGCACGCTGATCTGGTAGCTGCGCTCAACGTGATGTCCGTAGATGCTCATGGGAAGCCCCGATAGCCAGAGTGCGATAAAGAACGCGGCGAAGAAAAACACTCCCTGCGCCCATCGGTGCGGTGCGATCCGTTTGATCCCGGCCTCAAGCCCGGCTGCGGCGCGCGAGGCCAGCAGCAGCCAGATGAATGCGATCTCCCACAGCGAGCCCAGAATCTCCAGAATGTTCCGGATGCGGCTGAGGGCAATAGCCTTGGCGAGTTTGTCGGGCGGCAGCGAGTAGGCCTGCAGCCCGGCTGGCGCCTGATTCGCCGTGACCTGATCGGCCGTATTTGAAGCCTGCGGCGCTGCCGGCGCCTGCTGGGCCCGGGCAGGCCAATCGTTTACCCCCGCCAGCACCAGCGCAATAAAGCCCACCACCAACCACCGAGCCGAACCCCGCATTGCGAATCTCATCCAGCGCCCTCCACTCATGGCCCAAGTCTGCGACAATCGAGCATAAATGCAAATCGCGGGTTTCTGCCGGCTCATGTTCAAATCATTCCTCGCTCTCACGCAAAAACGCGGCTTCGTTTCCACTTCATTCGTCGCCGCCATTCTCTTCTTGTTGGTTGTAACCAGCCCAGTAGCGCGGGCGCAACAAGCCACGCCGGTCATTCTTGACGCCATGACCCAGGAATTGCAACGCGCCTATTCGCAACTGGGCAAACAGACAACCGGCACTGCGGGCGCCGACAGGCAACTGCCGCCTTACTTTCTCAGTTACGCCGTCAGCGACGCCAGCTATGTAGTCATGCGTGCGCAGTATGGCGCAATTAGTTTAAACAGCGCAAACCGCATGCGCGTCGCCGATGTGCAGGTGCGCGTTGGTGGCCCCGCCCTCGACAATACGCACGGCGACCATCGCGCCTCAGCGGTGAACAGCCTGCAACTGCCCATTGTGGACGATCGCGAGGCCCTGGCTCGGTCGCTTTGGCTGGCCACCAACACCGGCTACGGCAATGCGCTGGATAACTACCTGCGCGTTAAAACCGAAGCCGAGGTAAGAGCGAAGGAAGAAGACACTTCGCCCGACTTCAGCAAAGAAGAGCCCCAGACGCACATCGGCAAGGTTGCGCCGCTGGCTGCCATCGATCGCGCCGCGTGGGAAAAACGCGTGCGGGCGCTCTCCGCCATCTTTCGCGAGTTCCCGGGCGTGTATCAGAACGCGGTAATACTCAGCGTGCAGAATGAGACCGACTACTTTGCGTCGTCTGAGGGGTCGAAGATCGTTACTCCTCACCTGCAGGCGCGGCTGGTGGCGGTCGCGGTTACCCGCGCCGACGACGGAATGGACCTGTTCCGCGACCAGACATTTGAAGCGGAGACCGTCGACGGATTGCCTTCGCAGGATGTAATGGAAGCTGCGATTCGCGAGCTGGGCAAGAGCCTTGAAGCATTGCGCAAGGCGCCGGTCACTGAGCCCTTCAACGGGCCTGCGCTGCTCTCGGGCCGCGCCGCCGCTGTGTTCTTCCACGAAGTATTGGGCCATCGCCTCGAGGGCCAGCGCCAGCGCGGCGACGAAGAAGGTCAGACCTTTACCAAGGACGTGGGCCAGGAAGTTCTGCCCAAATTCCTTTCCGTATCCGACGATCCCACCATGAGCAAATTCGGCAGCACTTGGCTCAGCGGCCGTTACGAATATGACGATGAGGGCGAGAAGGCCCGGCGCGTCGATCTCATTCAGGATGGCGTGCTCAAGACGTTTCTCATGTCGCGCCTGCCCATCGCAAGCTTCAGTTCTTCAAACGGCCACGGCCGCGCCGAAACCGGGCACATACCCACCGGGCGCCAGGGCAACCTGATCGTGACCTCCACCAACATGGAGCCCGAAGCCAAACTCAGGCAGCAGTTGATTGACGAGGCAAAGAAGCAGGGCAAGCCTTACGGGCTTTATTTCGAAGATATCTCCTCAGGATTCGCCGTCACGACGCGCGATTCACCGCAGGCCTTTTCAGTCGTCCCGCTGGTGGTGTGGCGCGTGTACGTTGATGGCCGTCCCGACGAGCTTGTGCGCGGCGTCAGCATTGTGGGTACACCGCTCGCGGCCATGAAAAGCATTCTCGCCACCGGCGACAAAGACGAGGTCTTCAACGGCGAGTGCGGCGCAGAGTCGGGAACCATTCCGGTAAGCGCGGTCGCGCCCGCCATACTGCTCAGCGATCTTGAAACGCAGCGCGAGAAGCAGGGAATTGCAAGGCCGCCGATTCTGTCCAAGCCTGACGTTGACCTTCCGGCGAACAAGGAGTCCCAATGAACCGCATTCTAGCAACGGCACTCTTCGCCGCCTCTCTCGTCATTGCACCGCTCGCATCCGCCCAGCCCACCCGCGCCGATGCCGAAAAAGATCCCGTGCTCAAAGCCATGCTTACTGAGCTTGACCGCAGCATGAGCCAGCTCCAGTTGCAGGGCTTCGCCAAGCCGTTCTTCATCCAGTATCGCGTCGAGAGCATCGACGAATTTGAGACCCGGGCCGAGTTCGGAGCGACCGAGGGTTCTTCGCACACGCGCGAACGGGTTGCGCGCGTCATCGTGCGTGTTGGCGATTACAAAACCGACTCGAGCGGTGGGCGCGGCGACGGCTCAATCCAGTTCACCGCACTCGATGACGACCCCGTCGCCATTCGCTCGGCGCTGTGGATGGCCACCGACGAAGCTTACAAGAGTGCTCTCGCAGCCTACGCGCAAAAACAGGCTGCGCTCAAGCAGGTGCAGACTCCGCCCCAGGCCGACGACTTCAGCCATGAGAAGCCGCTGATATCGCTGACTGCCCCGGCGCAGCTCAACATAGGCGAGCCAGGGTGGGATGAGCGCGTCGCCCGTGCCAGCGGCCTCTACAGGACCGACGCCTCGGTTAAGGCGAGCCAGCACGACGTGCAGTATTGCACTGCCGGGTATCACGCGCGAGCCGTCACTACTTGGCTGGTCACCAGCGAGGGAACTATCGTGCGCAAGTCCGCGACCGAGTACCAGGAATCGTTTCAAGCCGGCACGCAGGCCGACGACGGCATGCATCTCGACCGTTCCTATTCTTCTTCGGGAACCTCTCTCTCCGATCTCGAACCCGAAGATGCATTCAACAAGCATGCCGTTGCAGAAATCGCCTCGCTTGGCGATCTGCGCAAAGCGCCTCTTGTCGACGAGGAGTACCACGGGCCGGTGTTGATGAGCGCCGATGCCGGTACCGACACGTTGCGAGCGCTTCTGGCCGGTTCAGTAACGGCCACGCGTCCCAAGCTGGGTACTGAAGCGCGCACCAATGGACCGCTCGCCTCCAGTTACCAGGCGCGCGTCATGCCTGAGTCCATGAGCGTCGTTGACGATCCCACCCTCAAGACTTTCAATGGCAAGGGCCTGTTGGGCGCATACGATGTTGACGATGAAGGCGTGCCCGCGCAGGCTGTCAATCTGGTAACCGATGGCCGGCTGGTGAGCTACCTCCTCGGCCGCGAGCCGGTCAAGGATTTTCCCGCGTCGAACGGCCACGGGCGCGCGGCGCCTGGCTCCGGACCGCGTCCCTCCATCAGCGTTTTGAAGATTACCGATGCCAATGGCCTGAGCGATGCGGCGCTGAATCAGAAGCTGCTCGATATGGCCAAAGAGCGCGGCCTGGCATCGGTGTACTACGTTGAGACGCTGGCCGGCGCGCGCAATCCGCGCCTGCTTTATCGCGTCACTCCCGACGGCAAGCGCCAGTTGGTGCGGGGAGCGGAAATCGATGACATCGACCTGCGCGCGCTGCGCTCAAGCGTCGACGCGGCGGGCAAAGATCTTTGGGTGGCAAACTCCTTCGGCGACGTGCCGCAAACGGTCATCGCTCCCGCGCTGCTCTTCGACGACGCAACAGTAAAACGCGCCAACGAAAAAAACGACAAGCTCCCGTTCTATCCGCCACCGGAGTGAGAAGTGCAGGGACTAGGGACTGGTTGCATAAATATGCCTGAGGGGGGCGGAACATCCCTCAGGGGCTAAAGCCCAATGTTTTTGCGGCTTTTGCGGCACGGCTGAAGCCGTGCCCTTTCAAAACTACATTTATGCAACCAGTTCTAGGGACTAGGGAGTAGGGACTAGGGACTAGGGAACAGGGACCAGGGAACAGGGCAGCTTAACAACTGTCATCCTGATTGAAATGAGATGTCATCCTGAGCGAAGCGAAGGATCTGCAGTTGTACTTCACGCATTAAACATTTGCACGAAACTCGGCAAGCTATGAGCTAACAGCCAGCAGCTAAAAGCTGTTTCCCGGCCCGCAGGAGTATCCTTCTCCTTCTGAACTTTTCACCTGCGGGGGCCTTCACTGTGATGAAACAGATTCTCATTGGCGTCTTGATTGCAATGCCTCTCGTTGCACTAACCTCAGTCTCAGCGCACGCGGCAAAAATTCCCGTCGCCATCGTCGATGGCCAGAGCGGCGGCGCTTACCACAATTGGAAACTCACCACGCAGGTAATGAAATTGGAGCTTGAAGAAACCGGGCTCTTCGACGTAACGGTGATTACCGCGCCGCAATCGGACGGCGACTTCAGCAATTTCAATCCAAATTTTGCGCAGTACAAGGCCCTGGTAATGAACTACGACGGGCCCGACTGGCCTGCCGGGCTCAAGTCGCAGTTCGAGCAGTATGTGAGCGGCGGCGGCGGCCTGGTGATTGTGCACGCGGCCGACAATTCATTTCCTGGCTGGCCGGCGTACAACCAGATGATCGGCATCGGTGGATGGCGCAACCGCAATGAGAATGCGGGCCCGTACTGGTACTTCAATGATGGAAAACTCGTCTCAGACCCCAAGCCCGGCACGGCCGGCCAGCACGGGCAGCGGTTGCCGTTCCAGGTGACCACGCGCGTTGCCGACCACCCCATCATGCGCGGCCTTCCCCCGGTTTGGATGCACGCGACCGACGAGCTTTACGGCATGTTGCGCGGACCGGGCAAAAACATGACGGTGCTGGCCACTGCGCACTCTGACCTGAAGAACAAAGGCACCGGCCACGACGAGCCGATGATGATGGTGCTCAGCTACGGCAAGGGTCGCATCTTCCACACGCCAATGGGTCACGATGTTTTCGCTTTGAGCTGCGTGGGATTCGCGACGATCTTTCAGCGCGGAACTGAGTGGGCGGCCACAGGCAAGGTCACGCAAAAAGTTCCCGCCGACTTTCCTACTGCGAAGACCGTGAGCTACCGCGTCGACATTGCCGAGATGGATCCCGCGATGCTGAATGGCGCGTCCGAGATTATTCAGAGCGAAACAAAATAGTAGCGGAATCTATCCCCAGAGGAATTTGACCACGCACAAAAATGGGTGCCCCAGGTCTCGCTTTTGAGACCTGGGATAGCCGGACGGGAAACAACAACTCCAAACGGACGTCTCCACACGTTCACTTCGCCCCGCGCTCAATCTCTTCCGCAGCCATCAGCCACGCGCCCACTCCGTACACGTAACTCGACGTCTCGGTGTATGCTCCCGGAGCCGCGCCGACCGGCTGAATGCATCCAAGCCGCCCATCGGAGTAAACGCGGCTCAGCATGCCCGCCCACGCTTTCTCGACAGCAGGCCAGTACGTTGCCCGATCGAGAATGCCCTCATTCACTCCGTACGCAAGCGCGTAAGTAATAAACGCGCTGCCGGAAATTTCGGGAAGCGGATACGAACCCGCATCGAGCAAACCGGGTCGCCACAAACCGTCGGAGCCTTGTATCGAGATCATCTCAGCAGCCATCTCTTTCAGCAGCGCAACATACTTCGGCCGCAGCGGTGAGTCGGCCGGTAACACCTTCAGCACCCGCACAATTCCACCCATCACCCAGCCGTTGCCGCGCGACCAGAAGACTTTCTCGCCGTTTTTCTCATGCTTGCCGAGGAAGGTTGCATCGCGCGAGTAGAGATGCTCCGACCGGTCGTAGAGCAGGTTGGTCGTGATCTGCCACTCGCGGTCCATGTACGTCAGATACTTCGCATCTCCCGTTGCTCTGGCCATATCGGCGAACACCGGCGGAGCCATGAACAGCGCGTCGCACCACCACCACAGCGGCCGTTGCGGATCGGCTGGATCGGGCGCAACCGTCTCGGCGTCCAGCTCCGTACGCATCGCCGCCATCATGCGCGGGTCATTGTGGATGAAGTACTGCTCCAGATACATTTGTCCAACGGCCTGATCGTCGGCATGCGTAGGGCGCGGGCCGGGTTGCCATTCGAGCGCGTCGCCAATCTGCTTCATCGCGCGTTGATATTTGTCCCCGCTCACATCGTGCGGCACAGCCATGAATCCGGCATAGAGCGCGGCCCACGTCCAGTCATATTGTGCAGGCTGTGGCATGCGGCTCAACTGCCAGTCGGCCACCAGTCGCACGGCATTCCTGATATCCCGCTTGTCGAGCTTTGGCGAAAGATGCGCAAGCGGGCCCGGCGTCGGCAGCGAATCTCCCGGAGAAGCTGTTGGCTGTGCAGGCCGCGCAGCTATCTGACCGATGCAGGGAACGCTTCCCAGCAGACACAGGGCAATCGAAACTGCGAATCCAAGACGCTTCAAATTCTCACGCCACCGGCGCGGCAAGCCACCGCCCATCCTCAATAATATAGGCGTGGATCACAGGCCTCGCTGTCTGCAGAAACGTGCGTAGTGGCTCAGTTTGAAGGGTACGGGCTTCAGCCGGTACATAAACCGAACAAAATGTCTGCGGGCTTTTGCCCCTGAGATTGTTTTTTCAAACTGACCCACTACCGAAACGTGCGTCTTTACGCAGTCCCTCTTTGGGGACGCAAAAAGTGAAAGACGACCGAAATCAGCGCGAAGATCAGCAGCAGGTGAATGAAAAAACCCGCGACGTGAAAGATAACAAAGCCGCCGATCCAAGCCGCAAGGAGCACCAAACCCAAAATGAGAAACATGTAACCCTCTTTTCCCGATTCATGCCGAAGTGAAGGCGAATCGAACCCACTGACAATGCTCGAAATGACGCATCCATCGTTATGATGCGGAAGATCGCCTTTGTGCAGCTTTCTGAAAAGATAGCTTTGTTCAGGACCTCTCCGCCTCAGGTCACGGGTTCTCCGCGGATCGCCGCTGGAGGGGAAAATTCACCGCCAGATTTCAGAACCGCATCCGCAAGCCGAACTGAATCTGCCGCTCGCGGAGCAGGTCAGTGCCGTTAATCGAAAGCGGCCGGCCGAACGCTGCAGTGAATGTCCCGGAGTCGGTGGTTGTCTGAGTTCCGCAACCCGGGGTGTCGACAGTCGTGTTGATGGTGTGATAACAAAGCGTGGGAGGCGAGGTAGCACTGCCGGCCTCGATGGAATACCCAGTCGTTTCCAGTTCGGTCACGTTCTGATGGTTGAAGAGGTTGAAGCTCTCGGCCATCAACTCGAGATCGCGCATGTTCCCCAGGTTGAATCGCTTGGCAAGCCGGAGGTCGGCCTTGAACGTGTGCGGATAGCGAAAAGTGTTGCGGCCTACGCCGTATACGCGGTTATCGCCGCCCGAACCATTCATTCCGGGCCCCAGTCCTTCAATTGCGGCGCCCGTGGTTTGATCCACCATCTCGGGCAGCGAGCCCGACGTCCGCATGGTGTACGGCATCCCGCTGCGAAACTCCCCCGTACTCGAAAGCATCCAGCCATTTCCCAGCAGGCCGGCAAAGTTCTTCGTGTTCCACGGCGTCTCGTACATGGCGATCACCGCGGCGGAGTGGCGTACGTCAAGGTCGCTCACTCCGTACTCCTGGTTGAAGTTTGCCGGATCGAGCACATCGCTGCCCGCAACCAGCGTGGTCTCGTTGGAATTCCAATCCATGGCGTGTGCGTAGGTGTAATGCGCGTGCAGGCTCAGCCCCCGGCGGCCGTAACGCGTTATCTTGAACATCGCCGCCTCGTAGGTTGAGTTGGCGCGGCTCATGATCTCGGAGATCTGCTGATAGTTGGGATTCGAGCGGCCGCATTGGCCGGTAACAGGATCGGCACCCGGATCGCCGGCGCACTCCTCAAAAGGCCACGAGGCGTAAAACGGAACAGTAATCTGCGTCGTTTTGATAGGCCCCTTGCCGGTGGGGTCTTCGACAGCGTAGACAATGATTTGGGGATTCACAGTGGAATCGATATTGGTGTCAATCGAAATCGGCAGCCTGCGGCCGAGACTGGCAATCGCCGCAGCCGTCACTTGAATATGGCCGGGTAACGCCTCTTCCATCGAAGCCACTGCCTGGTGAACCTCAGGATTGCGAAAGTTGGACGCGAACTCGACCGCGCCCGGCTTGATGACGCTGGCCGGCTGCCCCTCCAGCACATATGGGAAAGGCGGCGCATCGCTGGTAGAAGTCAGAGGGTTCTTGCCGTCGGTTGGACGGATGAAATAACTCAAGTCGCCTTTGAGCGACCCCGTCTGCGTCAGCGCCGTTTCAAGCGTCGCGTTCTCGGTGCGCCCGTAGTACATGCCGTATCCGAATCGCAGCACCGGCAACCGCGTGTCGCTGTGGCCAATCGCAATGCTGATGCGCGGCCCCCAGTTATTGCCCAGGTCGGGCAGCTTCTGCGTTTGCGGCAGTTTTTGATTGATGGTCAAGGCGATTGGCGGCGGCAGTTGTTCCCGCTCCCAGCGCAGCCCAATGCTCAGCACCATTTGTTTCGCCGGCTGCCACTGCGCGGTCGCATAGCCCGCTATATCTGTAGTGCTCAGGCGCCAGTTGGTCGGCCCCATGGTTTGCGAATAGTAGCTGTAGCATGGCAGCGCGCCCAGGCTGTTCTGCTGCGGATTGCAGTTGTGAGGATTCTGATCGTTGAACAGGTTGGTCAGGCCGAACTTCTCAAATGCCAACGCGTCTGAAATGAAGTTCTGCACCTTGGAATAGTAGTAAGTGCCTGTTTGGTTTCTCAGCAGGCTGGTCGCGTCGGCATTGTGGTCCACCTCGAACCCGGCCTTGAACAGCAGTTTGTTGTGAACCCAATCCACAAGTTCCTGCGCGTGGTAGAGCTTTTCGTCAGGGTAACTGCCCTGGCCAAAGCGCGAGGGATTGCCGATGGTGAAGCCATAACGCGAATCGACTACGATCTGCGGAAGCTGACCCCATGCGTTCCCGCTCATCAAAGTTTGCTCAAAGGCCGATCGCGCATCGGGTTTGGCGGTAAGAATGTCGCGGCCGGCAGAGGCTTGCGTCGTGGACAAAAGATTCGGCGAGAGGTACGCCTCCCATCGCGCCAGCAGCCATTGCTCGCTGGCCCCGCTCGAACCAAAACTGTGGTTGCCGAAGTTCTCTGAGAGGCGAGTCAATCCGCCCCCCGGCGCGTTCCAATTCGCGCCAATACCTTCAATCGTGATTCGATGCCGCTCCGTCGCCTGCCAGTCGATACGGCCAAACCCCACCCATTGCGCCGCGCTGCGTGGCGCCGGGCCATGAAGAGACGCAAGTTGTTCGAGTCCGGCGGGAGCGAATGCGGAGCCTGGCATGCCGTTATAGTCCTTGTCGGCTTGACCCAGACTCTCGCCGAGCCGCGCACTGAGCAATTCGACTTGCGCCTCGCTTGGCTGGCAGAACAACCCACCACAGTACTCTTTGCCGGTTGCTGAAACCGTATTTGTGCTGATGGGATCCTTCGCTATCGCCAGCCCTGGATCGTTGCGGTGATAACTGTCGAGAGCGGCAAACCAGAACAACTTGTCGCGGCGCAGTTGGCCGCCAAGCCCCGCGCCCCATGCCATCTCGTGATCGGGCGGGGTGAATGGAATCGGGCTGAAAACTGGCTCTAATGGAATAATGGGGGTCTGTCCGGGCGCCGCCGCCGTGCCCGTATTCTCAATCCATTGAGTAAAGGGATTCTTTGCGCCCCAGGTACTTTGCCGGTCGAAGAGAAACGCCTGGCCGTGAGTCTGATTTTCTCCGTGCGCCGTCTTCACCGCGATTCGTCCGCCGGTTCCCTGCGCCGCCTCAGCCTCAACATTGCCGGCAACGGTCTCCACTTCGCGTACGCCGGCCTCGCTTACGCTGAATCCCCGGCCGCCGTTCCATGCCTGGCCCATAGCCGCGCTCGCTCCATGCGTCCCTGAGTCGGGGTTCGAGGGCGTTGTATCGGCCGCCTCGCCAAAGGCCAGCCGCGTCGGCGCTCCGTCGATGGTGATTTCTGCCGGCGCCTGGTCTTCGCCTCGATACACCGGTTGCGATGAATCCGCCGCTTCTGAAGTCGCCGGCGTTTCGAGCGCAAAGTTCTGCCAGTTGCGGCCAGATGAGGGCAGGGCCGCCACTTCAGAGTCGCTCACCGTGGTTTCGAGAACGGGAATCACTGGGTCGACCCTGGCAATCGCGGCGACAATCGGCAGCAACTGAACCGGCCGGGTATTGATTAGCGGTTGAACGCCGCCGGCCGCCAAGGTGCTCGCTGCAAGCTTGAGTGAAACGCCGGTTGCAGGCGTCGATGCCGGCTGCGCCGGAAGTGCGGCAGGCGATGCAATAGCTGCCATTTCCCCGGGCGAAACAGCATGGCGCGCCGGGATCGGCAACGCAATGGCGATCTGTTCTGCGGGAGTCGGTGCTGAAGCTAAAAGCTGCGCCGGTCGCTCGGGCTTGACTGCCAAAACTTCGACGACAGGCTGTTTGGGCCGGATTGGTTCGACCGCTGCGAGCTGAACGTGCGCGAAATTCGCTGGCTGAGGGGGCTGTTCCACCGCGCGCGCCTGAACTGCGGGCCCGCGGGGATGCAGAGGGCCCGCGCTTGTCGCCAATGCCGCGGCGCTCTGTGCCCCATGCTGAAGATCCATTGCCGCCTGCACCCGCGCTTCATGTCCGGCGGAGATGGTGACTCCTTCGAGCCGGCCTTGGCCAAACTGTGCGCTTTCAGCAGCCAGTGTGTATTCGCCCGCATCGAGCGACGCAAAGCGGTAACTGCCATTCCGCGCTGTAATCGTGCGCGTCTCTGCGCCCGTTGCCACGTTCCGCAGTACGACCGAAAACCCCGCCAGGGGCGCAGAATTCAAATCCGTTAGCCTGCCTGCCAGCGAGCCCTGCGCGTCAGGTTCAGTTGGAGCATTTTGGGCAAGCAGCGGCATGCAAGCAGCAAAGAACAGCGCGGCGACCAACGAGGGCACGAACAGGCACCGTCTCAAACATGGCATTTCAGGAGCCAATCGCAGGCTGTAAGGCCTGTTCCCGGCAGAGCCAGGACAATTCCATCAATCTCCAGAGCCGGTACCCGGCGCGGTCCATCCGGCGGGAAAATGAGACCCTAAACGCGTAAAGGCATCCACGGATCGAGTCTCCATTGAAGTGTGCCAGCGATTCTATGCGCTTCAGGTTGGCGCTATTGGTAACGCGCATCACATCTGCTGCAACTATCTGCACCCGCATAGATTTGAGGCTGAGGAACAATTAAAGAAGTGCCGGGGGACGGGTTCTCCCGGGCCAAAGACGATCCACGGGGCATCGCATCCGATAGACTGGAGAGACGGGCCCGTGCAACCTGGGCCTTCTGTGCAACATGTTTATCGATGAAGCCAAAATCCGCGTAAAGGCCGGCGACGGCGGCAACGGCTGCATGGCCTTTCGGCGCGAGAAGTTTGTGCCGCGCGGGGGACCCTCAGGCGGAGACGGCGGCCGTGGCGGCGACGTAATCATGGAGGCGAGCCAGCGGCATAACACGCTCATCCATTTCCGCTACAACCCTGAGCACAAGGCGCAGCGCGGCGAGCACGGCATGGGTTCAAACTGCACCGGGCTGGACGGCAACTCGATCATCCTGCAAGTACCTGTCGGCACATCTGTTTACGACCAGGATACCGGCGAGCTGATTCACGACTTCCAAGAGCCTGATGAGCGCCTGATCATCGCCAAGG